>Ga0335083_10007405_pt1 | contig 13569 bp, 13 predicted proteins | sample Lox_Sample_42_FD_206716 | JGI IMG/M metagenome (GOLD analysis project Ga0335083, IMG submission 206716) | Soil microbial communities from Loxahatchee National Wildlife Refuge, Florida, United States - Lox_Sample_4.2 | ecosystem: Environmental > Terrestrial > Soil > Wetlands | place: USA...
ACCGGTCGGCGTCACCTATTCGGTGAACAGCGGCAAGGACAAAGACGGCCGCTATCGGATGCATACGGTGTGCGGGCTGTTGATGCACGCCAGCCTGGCGGTCACCACGGACGGCCTGCCGTTGGGGCTGGCCGCGATCAAGTTCTGGAACCGGCAAAAATTCAAGGGTGCGGCTGCCCTGAAACGAAAGATCAATCCGACGCGCGTGCCAATCGAACAAAAGGAGAGCTTCCGCTGGCTGGAAAACATGCGCCAATCGATAACGTTGTTCGATGCCCCTGAACGCTGCATTCACGTCGGCGACCGTGAGAGCGACATCTATGAGCTGTTCTGCCTGGCCGAGGAACTCGGAACGCATTTCCTCGTCCGAACCTGCGTCGACCGGCTGGCCGGGGACGGAAACCACACCATCGCCGACGAGATGCGCGCCCTGGGCGTCGCCGGGCTTCACCATGTCGAGGTTGCCGACAATGCCGGTCGTGTCGAGACCGCCACCGTCGAAATTAGGTACGGCGACATCCATGTCCTGCCGCCGATCGGCAAACAGAAGCGGTATCCGGCACTGACCTCGACCGTCTTGCATGCCCAGGAGCGAGGGGAGCCGACGGGCCGGCCGCGGATCGATTGGAAGCTCATCACCGATCTGCCGGTTCACTCGCACCGGGAAGCCGTCGAGAAGCTCCACTGGTACGCGCTCCGCTGGAAAATCGAGACCTTCCACAAAATCCTCAAATCCGGCTGCCGCGCCGAACAGGCCAGGCTGCGGACGGCCGAACGTCTAGTCAGGCTGATCGCCGTGTTTTGCATTCTCAGCTGGCGGGTATTCTGGCTGACGATGATCAACCGCTCCCTGCCGCAGGCGGAGCCAGACCTAGCCCTCACCAAGCTCGAAATCCGACTGCTCGATCATCTCGTCCCCGACCGAGGAATGCGGTCAGCCGGGACAGGCTTGGTGAAATACCTCACCAAGATCGCCAGGCTTGGTGGCTACCTTGCTCGCGCCAACGACCCGCCACCCGGAAATACCGTGATGTGGCGCGGTCTCGCCCGACTGACCGACATCAAGCTTGGCGCCACCCTTGCCGGAGTTGTGGGTAATTGAAAGCTTCGCCGGATGCTTACTCAGCGGCTGGCCATCGACCGTCATATGAGTGTGACCGGCGGGTAACGAACTCGCGCGTCGTTTTCGTCGTCTCCAACGCGGAGGCGATAAAACGGGTCCATCTCAAGCTATGGCTCGGTACGGCATCGGGCCCAAAAAATGCCTGCCTCCTTACGGTTTCCGAGCCCCCGCGCATGATTGGCGCGAGCTTGCGCCAGGCGAAGCTCGTTAGCGGCCCTTCGCGGGACGGAACGAGCGTGGTATTGACGGCGGTCGCCCAGGTGTTGGCGGCGTCCTTTTGAGAGGGTCTCATGAAGCTCAGCGCTCGCAATCAGCTCAAGGGCAAGATCGTCGCAGTGACGAAGGGCCAAACGACGGCGCATATTCGCGTCGATATTGGAGGCGGGGTTATCGTCACATCGTCGATCACGAATGAGGCCGTCGATGATCTGGGCCTCGTGGTGGGTGACAGTGCGTTTGCGGTCATCAAGGCGTCTGACGTAATGATCGGTAAGTGACGCAAGGTGACGGATGTCATGTCGACGGATAAGCGTCAACATACCGAAAATGTTGCAAGTAAGTTAAGTTTGCGCACAAGGGTTCCCGCCTGTGTCGAAGGGATCGATCAGCGATTTAATACGCCGTTAATCTCCTTCACGGCGGCGAGCAGAGCGTCCACATGGGCGCTGCTGTTGAATTGACCGAAACTGACGCGCACAGTCCCTTCGGGAAAAGTCCCGATGGCATAGTGCGCTGCTGGAGCGCAATGCAGCCCGGCGCGTACGGCAATCCCAAATGACTCATCGAGGATCGTCCCAGTGAGGGCGACATCCTGGGCAGCCAGCCGAAACGAGACAACACCGGTACGGGGCGCCGGATCGCAAAAGACGCTGACGCCGTCGATCTGGCGCAGCCCGTCCGCCAAACCCCTCGCAAGGTTGGCTTCGTGTTCAGCGATGGCCTTTACGCCAACAGTTTTGACGAACCGGATCCCGGCGGCCAAGCCGGAGATGCCCGGCAAGTTCACCGTTCCCGCCTCAAGCCGCCAGGGGTACTCCTCGGGTTGTTCGGGGCTTTCGGACTTGAAGCCGGTGCCGCCTTCACGAAAGGGTTTGAGCGGTAAAGGAGCGGATAGAACGAGGACGCCGGTCCCCATCGCTCCGTAGAGCCCCTTGTGTCCTGGAGCCGCCAAGACATCAATGCCCAAATCCTGCATGTCGATATCGAGGTCACCGGCGCTTTGTGCCGCATCGAGAATAAGTAATCCGCCCCGCTCGTGGGTAATCTTGGCAATTTCCTTGACCGGCGATACGCAGCCCGTGACGTTCGAGACGTGCGAGAGGACAACGTAATCGAGACGATCTCGGCAAAGCTCGAGAAAATGATCGAGATCTATACCGAATGTCTTGGTCGATTTCGCCACCGTTACCTGTGCTCCGCTGCGGCGCAGCGAGCAAAGCGGGCGCATGACGGAGTTGTGCTCATAGGGCCCGGTCACCACCCGGTCGCCGGATTTGATCAGCCCTTTCAGCGCCAAGTTCAGCGCGTCGGTACAGTTCAGCGTGAAAATGACACGTTCGGCAGCCGGTGCATTGAATAGGCGGCAGACCTCTTGCCGAGTTTCGTCGACAACGCGTTGCGCATCGACTGACATCCGGTACGAGCCGCGGCCCGGATTGGCCCCGTGTTCACGCATAGCCATATCAACGGCGCGATAGACCTCTTCCGGCTTTGGCCAGGTCGTCGCTGCGTTGTCCAGGTAGATCGTGCCCTTTGTCATGGGGGTCAGCCCCCGATGTATTTGCTGTAGAGGCTCAGCGCCGATTTCGGATCCGAAGTACCAAAGACCATTGCGCGGCCGTCGTGGAACACGACCACATCATGTTTATCGGCGCGGAATTTGATCAGATATGGGTTCTGTTCTAGCGTGAAGAGCCGACCTAGCGTCTTGGAAAGCAGATCGAAATCTAGGCTAAACGATGGCGGCGGCATGATCTGAACCGCGTCGCGTCCGCATAGCGATGCCGTCGCCAGGCGGCCGCCGTGTTCGAGAAGGTCGAATTTGTGCTGTCCGCATACGGCACACCCGGCGACCCGATTCATGGGCAAGCTCGTAAAATCATTGTGCCACATCTCGACATGAACGAGGTGCGGCGACACCGCATCTATCTTCCCGACCATGATCTTGAGGGCTTCAGAACTCTGCCATGCCGCGACCAAAGCAGCGATCGGACCCAAGACGCCAACCGTCTCACAGGTTAAAGGCGGCATCGTCGCCTGTGCGACATCGGGCAACAAGCAGCTAAGGCAGGCAGACGTGCCCGGGATGACTGTCGCGGCGCTCCCGGAAGTTCCGAGGCAGGCGCCGTAGACCCATGGGATCCCATGCTTGACGCACGCTTCGTTGATGAGAGCTCGCGTATAGAAATTGTCCAACCCGTCAACCACGACGGTCGCGCCCGCGACAAGCCGCTCGATATTTCCCGAGTTGATGTCGTCGATGATCGGCTCGTACCGAATTGTGGAGTTGATCCGCTTCAGGTGGCGCGTCGCCGCTTCCGCCTTGGGCACGGTTTGCGCGGCGTCGTCCTCGTCGAACAGGCTTTGGCGCTGCAGGTTCGTCCAGTCGACGATGTCTCGGTCGACCAGCCGCATGGTGCCGACACCGGCACGCGCCAACAGATTGGCACTGTTGGTGCCGAGCGCACCCAAACCGGCGATCACAGCAGTCGCGCCGGTCAGCATCCTCTGACCGTCGTCACCGATCTCCTTCAACACCCTCTGGCGCGCATACCGTGACTGCATGAGTTCGCCTTTCATCATGCCTGTTATCGATCGATGCAGGCGATGCAGGGATCGGTCGAAGCCTGGATCAGTGATATGTCACCGAATTGCTGGCCGATGGTTATCACCTCAAGCGGCGGAATGTTGACAAAGGACGGTGTTCGGATTTTTACGCGCGCCGGCGTCTTGCCGCCGTCGGAAGCGACGTAATAGAAAGCCTCGCCGCGCGGTCCTTCGGTGACAGCAAAGCCTTCTCCCGGCGGGATTCGCGGCATGCCCTCGAAGGCGCGCAGCGGGCCGGCCGGGATAGTGCGCAACGCTTCGGTGACAAGGCGAATGCTTTCTAGCAGTTCGAGGGCGCGGACGACGACCCGTGCTTGGACATCGCCTTCCTGCCGCGTGACCATCTTAAACCCGAGCTCCCGATAGGCGTTGTAAGGGCGGTCGCTGCGGATATCGATCTCCAAACCGGAAGCCCGCGCGAGCGGCCCGACGACTCCCCATTCGATCGCCTGCGCTTTTGTCAGCGGACCGATGCCGGCCATCCGCCGCGTCGCGGTGGGATTCTTCATGAACGCCGGCACGACATCCCGCGCGATCGGCTCGGCCATCGCCTGCACCGCAGCGATCAGCGGTTCCGGGTCGGGGATATCCCGGTTCACCCCGCCGATCCGGTTCATCCCGTAATTGACACGGTTGCCGGAAATCGCTTCGAGCAGATCCATCACCTGCTCGCGCAACGCGTAGACCTCCATGAAGAGCGTCTGAAACCCGATACACTCCGCTGCGACGCCAGCCCACAGGAGATGCGAGTGGATCCGCTCCAGTTCGGCGATGATGGTTCTGATGTACTGGGCACGTGCGGGCACTTCGATGCCGGCAATCTGCTCTACCGCGCGGCAGAATGTCATCGCGTGCACATTGGAGCAGATGCCACAAACGCGCTCGATCAAGGTGACTGCGGGGACCCATTCTCGGCTCTGTACCAAAAGCTCGATGGCACGGCAGGTGACCCCGATCTCGATGCTGGCGCTTTGCACGGTGTCGGCCGAACAGTGGACGCTGAGCTTGTAAGGCTCCTCGAGCGCCGGATGATAAGGTCCGATGGGGATAGTATACGGCATGGCGCCTACCTTATGGCTTCTCTGGTGTCGCCGCGCTCGGTTCGGCCGCGCGAAAAAAGCCCTCTTTCAGCCCCGGCGGGCGGAGGAGCGGTATGAGGTTCGGGTGACCGATGAACTTAACGGCAAAAAAGTCGTGGATCTCGCGTTCGATCCACGACGCCATTCTCAGCACCGGGGTGATCGACGGGATCGTCCTCCCGCGGGTGCTGGTGGTGAAGCTGACATAACGATCTCGCCGCGCGTAATGGTAAATCATCGTCGTTTCGTCATCGTCCCGCGCCCGCCCGGTAATCGTGATCAGGCGATAGCCGAGCGATTGCATTGCCCTCGCCATCGCTTCGACATCGAGCTGAGGCGCCGATACCCAGAGGCTGCTGCCGTGTTCGACCGCCTTGGCCGAACCCGGAATCGCCGCCAGTGTTGCGGCAAAATCGGCATGGGTTAGGACTGGCCCACCGGCCTCCAACTGTGTCATGAGGGACCCGCGAAAATGTCGACAAACCGCCGGCTGGCTGCCCTGCGACGGCATTCCTGGCACATGGTGCGCTGCTCGGTTTCTAGGTCGGTGAGCGTCCCGCCGTATACCTGTGCGAGAGCCTCCTCGGGGATCGGAATGATCAGCGTGCCGCAGCTAGTGCACGGGTGGTAACGGATCTCATGCGCGACCTTAAGCTCCGACGGGTCGCCCGTTACCGGCGGCAGCTGGCCATGGTTGCTGATCGCGTGGGTCGGGCAGTACTGCACGCACAATCCGCAGAACGAGCACTGGCCGGCGTAGAAGTTCCAAGTGATGCCGGTCTCGTGTTGCTCGGCGAACGAGATCGCTTTGGGCGAGCAGACATAAGCACAGGTCCTGCAGCCGGTGCAGAGGCCGGGGTCCTGCTCGATCAGACCGCGATAGGGTGGCGGGCGTAGTGGCATGTCGTCGGGCCGCCGCGTTCGCGCGCGATGGCCGAAATTCCGCCAGACGATATCGAGAATGCCCATCCGGTGCTTCCTTAGCCGATGACCGCGATAACCATTGCCGCCCCGGCGGCCAGCCCGCCCCAAAGCCAATAAAATCGAAATGCCCGCTTCACCGTGAAACGAGCGGTCATCGCCGCCGTTAGCGTCGCCAGCACTAGCAAGCCAAGGCTGACCGCCAGGTAGAGCACTGCGTTCGCCATCGAATTACCCAAACGCGGCACGAACAGCACACAAAACACATCGAACAACAGCACGATTTCGAGCGCGTGCGACAATTCGAAAATCGCGAGCGGGGCACTGTTGTATTCGATGTGCGCGCCGGCGACGATCTCCTGTTCGGCATTGGGAATAGAGAACGGGTTGCTCTTGAGACGGGCGGGGACCGCCAACAAAAAGGCGATTGCGGCCAAGCCGGTGACCAGACTAAAGGGGGCCGATTGCAGGTCGCCGAGGCGGAAGCTGCCCGCCTTCTGCGCCATGGCGATCACCGCGGCGAGGAACGGCAGGTTGTACCCGAGCGACATGACAGCCTCGCGCATGGCGCTGACCTGACCATAGATTGATTGGCTCACGTAGCCGGCCATCACGTCGCAGAGCACGGGAACTTCGAGCAAGTAAAGCAGCAGCACGATGTCGCCGGGAAACGAGCCGACCGCGTTTCCGGGCACAGGAACGATCACTAGGCCCAGCGCCATTGAAGCAAGCGACATGAACGGCAGCCCGTAAAACAACCTGCGGTTTACCCCACTGGGCTCGATCGTGTCCTTGCCCAAGAGTTTCACGAAATCGAAGAAGGGTTGGTAAAATGGTGGGCCTTTGCGGCCTTGCAGCCGGGCCATCAGCTTGCGCGCGACCCACAGATAGAGAAAGCCCAGCGCTCCCGCGCCGAGCATCCCAGGCCACACCAGTACCGCAAAGACGTATTGCCAGAGCTCGTTCAACACGGCTTCGTTTTCCATTGCTGATCGGCGGTCCGGCCCTCCGCCAGCAGCTGCGCCGCCTGCGCGATGCCGGCGATGATCAGCTGCGGTCGCGGCGGGCAGCCGGACACCCAGATATCGACGGGGATGTACTTGTCTACCGGGCCGTCGACCGTGGGGCTGCCGGCGAAGACATTGCCGCTCGCTGGGCATGAGCCGATCGCTACGACAGCCTTTGGGCTCGGGATTTGCGAATAGATGTCCAACACCGCGCGGTGCGATCGCTTGGTCAAGGTTCCGGTGATCAGCAGAATGTCGGCGTGTTTGGGGCTGCCTTGCCGCAGCATGCCGATCTGCTCTGCATCGTAGCGCGGGGTTATGCACGGCGCGATCTCGATATCGCAGCCGTTGCAACCGCCGCTATTCAGCACGTAAATCCACGGGGACTTGCGGCGTGAGACGGCGAGGAGCTTGGCAAAGGGGTTCATGCCAAGTCTCTTTCTATTGGGCCGATGCCAGCAGGCCGGACCCGGCAGCCGCGGTCAATATGCTCGGATAACATCCCAGCAGCACGACCATGACGGCGAGGAAGACCAACACGCCGGGCGCCAGATAGGCCGAAGCACGGGTCGCCGGGACTTCCGCCGGTCCGAGCCAGGTGCGGTGAATGGCGCGCGCGTAGCACAAAAGATCGAGCGCGGCCACCAGCAGCAGGGCCGTGAGGAGCGCCGGGCCGCCGAATTGAGTTGCGGCAACGTAGATCCGCCAGTAAGCGACGAAACCGAAGCCCGGAGGCACGCCAATGAAGACCAGCGCCCCGATGATAAAGGCCGCTCCTACCAGCGGCAGGCGCGCGGCTAGTCCGCTCGTGTCCAGGGTGACCGTCCGCCCGATTTGCGCCTCCGCGAACCCCACCGCGCCGAAGAGAATCACTTTCGACAGAGCGTGATTGAGTGCGCCGAGGGAGGCGCCGGCAATGCCTACAGGACCGCCGACGATCAGCCCCAAGAGGAGAAAGCCAATATCATTGATAGTCGAGAAGGCCAGCATCCGCTTGAGCTCGGTCTGCGCAAGGGCGAGCACCGCACCGCCGAACATCGATAGCAGCGCGATGGCCATCCATACCGGCGCATATTCGCTGAATACCCACGGTGAGACCTCGCGCAGCGCTGCCAGCTCGCCAAAGGTCGCAATGTCCACGACCGATACGATCAGCGCCGTCGTCATCGGCGCGGCGGCAGAGGCCACTGCCGGGAGCCAGAAGTAAAACGGGACCAGTCCGAGCTTTAGAGCAAAACCAATAATAAGCAGGCCGACCATGAGCTTTTGCAGGGCTGGCCCGGGCGCTTGCACACCCGTTCCTACCAAGCTTCCCGCGATCATTGTGCAAGCAATCGCGGGAACGATCGAATATAGGTATTTGCGCCCGGCCGCAGCAGCTTCCGGGGTCCCGTGCGACCAGACAAGCGCGACGGCGGCCAGTTCCGCCAGATCCAGAAAAATCGCGCCGGTCCCGGCATCGCCGATCAGCTTGCTCGCGATGACAAGTCCAACGATAACCGCCGAAAGTCCCCACCACACTCGCCCGTCCTGCGGGACCGAGACTGCACAGAGCCCGATCGCAACTGCCAAAACGGCGAAAAATCCTGCGAAAATTAGGTCCATTTACGCTCTTTCAGAGGCTCACTGCGGACGCGTACTCAGAGCAGCCACACGCCGGCAAACAGGACTGCCGCGCACGCTATGGCGGTGAGGAACGGTTCTCTCTCCAATCCCTCTGTCGCGAACCGTCGAGCGCCCGCCGCGGCACCCTTTATCCCGCGCCACATCAGCAAGTAGAGGGGGTCTGGATCCAGAGAATAGACCGGTTCGAACGCTGCTTCCGCCATCTCGGCGAAATCGGCCGCTCCAAGCGTGTCACCCTCGGGCAGCGGATCGCCCCCGGTGAACACGGCCACCGGATGTCCTCCCGCCGGCGCCCGCACGAGGTGATAAGCTCCGACGCCAAAGAGTGCCGCGACCACCACCACCGCCGCCGCCCCGACCGTTACCCCGATCGTTCCGGAGCTGGTCAAGACTCCGAGCCATGAGACCTGAACCTGCCAGGCGAAACCCATCGAGCGCACCGCCGGTTCGATGACTGGCTGCATCACCAGCTGCGGAGCGAAGCCGAAGACGACGCACAGCGCTCCGGTTATCCCCAACCCGATCTGCATGGTGGGCGCGACCTCATGGATTTCCTCTACACAGAGGTCGGGCGCCGGCATTCCATAGAACACGCTCAAAGTCGCCTTGAAGAAGTAGAAGGTCGTGATGATGCTGACCGCCCAGGCGACAACGACGACCACCGCTTGATTGGCTTCAAGCGCCGCGTCGAACAGCAACCACTTGGCGACGAACCCATTTGTCAGCGGCACCCCGACGATCGCGGCAGCAGCGACAAGCCAGACGCGCGACGTTACCGGCATCCGCGCGCTGAGACCGCCGAGCTTGCGCATGTCGCGCGTGCCGGTGGCCTCCTGCACCGCGCCGGCGCACATAAAGAGCGTCCCTTTGAACAGGGCGTGACTGGCTGCGTAAAAGAGGCCGGCGGCAATCCCGAGATTCGTGCCGAGCGCCAGGCCCGTGACAATGTAACCGAGCTGACTGACGGTCGAGAAGGCGAGCAGCCGCTTCAGGTCGGTTTGGGCGATGGCAAAAACCGACCCGACCAGCATCGTCAGGCAGCCGACCAACAGCAGCAGATTGCCAAACGCTCCGTGCCACGGTCCAATCGAGTACATTCGGGCGATCAGATAAGCTCCCGCCTTGACATAACAGGCCGAGTGCAGCAACGCCGAAACCGGCGTCGGCGCGTTCATTGCCTCGGGGATCCAGGTGTGCAGCGGATACATGACTGACTTGGCCATTGCCGCCACGATCATCAGCAGGATAATGGCGCCGGAAAAAGCGGCGCCGACCGCGGGATCCGTCCACAGAAAGGTCCCGGTTCGGACATAGAGAAGCATGATTGCGGCGAGGAGCCCGTAGCCGCCAAGGTGCGTCATGATCAGCACCTTGCGCGCACCGTTTACGGCGGCCTGCTGCTTGTACCAGAAACCGACCAGGAAATAGGAGCACAAGCCGATGAGTTCCCAGGCGAAGTAGGCCATCAACAGATTGGCGGAACACACCAGCATGACCATGCCGCCAATGAACACCAGCATCAGCACATAGAAACGGGTTGTGCCCTCCTCTTCCTCTGCCATGTACCCGACGGAATAGAGCAGGATCGCCGAGCCCACTCCGGTACCGATCAGCATGAACAGGATGCTCAGGCCATCGATGTGATAGGCGAGCGCAATGCCCGTATCCCAATCGAGAAATGTCGCTGTCAGAACTTCGCCGTGAATGCTGCCCGGTATCATTCCCAGCACTGCCGTGAGGGCAATGATACCGGCGACCAAAGCCAGCCAGCCCTTCGCCGTCCGTGACAGGATCCCCCCGAGGACGATTTCCAGAAGGGCGCCGGCGAACAGGACACCGGTCGGCACAAAAGTGGGGTTTATCACCGACCTACCCTCATCCGCCGCCGAGTGGCGGGAAGATCACGACGCTGTCAGTGGCCGCCAATGGCGTTTTGAGCTTCTGCATCTGGCGCACGTCTTGCCCGTTGACGAGGATGATGACGAGGTTCCACAGATCGCCGTCCTTCAGCACCCAGTGCTCGAATTCGTGCCCATACTGCGCGACCAAGTCCCGCAACAAGTCCCCAAGAGTCGCCTCCGGTTGATGCCAATCCTCCTCCTTCTTGTGGGTGATGTCCCGGAGGAGCGCGAAATACAGAATTTTCATCCTAGCCCTCAGCACACCGGCTTCCATTAATCCTAAGCGGAGAGGCCTAGTTCCTGGAGCTTTGCCGGTGTCGGGACTCCGTTTTCGTCCCAGCCGCGCAACCGGTAATACTCGGGCAGCATCTCGGGCAGTAGGTTGACCTTGCCCTTTGAGGGACCCGTCTTGATCGGCTCCTTCAACATACGAGGGGGCAGCGTGTCGTCCTTCGCCGTGAAGCCCGCCTTAAGGTTGAACAGCCGCTCGAGGTTCCAAATGCGATCGCCGCATTTTAGGAAATCCTCTGCCGTGTATTCGATGCCGGTCAACGGCCCCAGCATGGCGGCGAGCTCGTCCGCGGCGATTCCAAAAGTGGTGAATTGGCACGATCCGGTAGCGTCGAGCGCCGCGGTCAAATTCTGCCAATTAATGCAGATCTGTGGTTTGCCGTCGATCGTGTGCTGGTCCACCTTGGGCCCGAACACGGGGTTGCCCAATACTTCGGTCTCAATCGTGTAACCGCGCATATGGCAGCCGCCGCGGTTGCTCGTGGCGTAATTCAGACCGACGCCCTGGATCGCGCGCGCGTCGTAAGCGGGCATCTCCTGTTTCTTGACGGTCATCGACAGTTCAGGATGCCCATAGGATTCGGCGAGGCGGTACGATCCTTGACCGAGCTTCTTGCCAAAGCCCTCCCCGACTCCAGTAAGACGCACCATTTCAAGCATTGCGTCGCCATCGCCCCAATTAAGAGCAATGCCGCCCGTGTCCTCGAGGGTGATGAAACCCTTCTCGTAGAGCTCCATCGCGCAGGCGACCGTCGATCCCATCGTGATCGTGTCCATGCCGTATTCGTTGCAATAGTAATTGGCCTTGATGCCGGCATCGAAATTGTCTACCCCGCAGTCGCCGCCAAAGCCCCATGCGGTCTCGTATTCGGGACCCTCGCCCTCGCCCTTGTATTTGGGGTTCGTCACCTTGGTGACGCGGCCGCAGGAGATGATGCACGAGAAGCAGCCCTTTGGCCGCTGCAATTGGTTGGCGGCCAGCGTTTCGCCGCTGACCTTATCCGCGTTCGGGAAAAAGCCATCCTGCCAATTTCGTGTCGGACTGGCCCCAACCTGGTTGATGATGTTCATCAGGATTTGCGATCCGTAGAGGCGAAAGCCGGTGCCCCCGACCGGATGTGCCTGAATCTTCTGCCGCGCATCCATTACGGCGGCGAGGAAGGCCTCGTGGTCGGCGCAAGTCACCGAGCCGTTTCCCCTGACGGCAACCGCTTTCAAGTTCTTCGAGCCCATGACCGCGCCGACGCCGCTACGCCCGGCCGCCCGGTGCATGTCGTTCATGATCGCGGCGAACAGAACCTGGTTTTCGCCGGCCGGGCCGATGCAGGCGACCTTGGCGTCGGCGTCGGTCGCGGCGCAAATCGCATCCTGAGTATCCGGGACGATTTTTCCCCACAGAGGTCCGGCGTCGCGGATTTCCACCGAGCTATCCCTTATCCAGAGATAGACCGGCTTTGGCGCCTTGCCCTCGACGATCAACATGTCGTAGCCGGCGAATTTTAATTCCGGACCCCAGGTGCCGCCCGAATTGGAGGCGGCGATCGTGCCGTTGAGCGGTCCCTTGGTACAGACGTTGTAGCGGCCGCCCGACGGCGCGTAGGTGCCGGTGAGCGGACCGGGCGCGAAGATCAGCTTGTTGTCAGGCGACAGCGGATCAACCTTCGGATCGACCTCGTCGCAGAAATACTTGGTGCCGAGCCCGCGCGCGCCGAGGTAATCTTTGGCGCGGTCGAGATCCAACGGTTCCGTCGACACCTTACCGGTGGACAGATTGACCCGGAGCACTTTTCCGATCCATCCATGCATGGCCTTACTCCGAAAAAGCTATCTTGAAATGCTCCGCGAACGCACGCTTGCGCGTCCGTGTCGCGACCACGTCGTCGACCCATTCGATCGCGTGGGTCGGGCAGAACTTTGCGCATGCGGGGTCGCCGCCGCAGTAGTCGCATTTGAGGATCTCGTGGGTCAGCTCATCCCATACCGAATTGCCGAACGGACAGGCCTGAACGCACATCTTGCAGCCGATACACTTCTGTTGGTCGAGGTTCACCCATCCCGTGACTGGGTCGCGGGTCATCGCATGCGGGGTGCAAACCGTGATGCAGGGCGCGTCCCGGCAATGCTGGCACATCATCGGGACGGAAAAGCCTTCCCGCTCCCAGCTGTAGACGTGCACCCGGGTCGCAGTGGGGCGGAAGGCGCCCTCATGCGTCATCGAGCAGGCGAGCTCGCAATTACGGCACCCGGTGCATTTATCGGCGCTGATCATCAGCATCTTGGCCATTTGTCTTGCCTGCTCCTTGGATTGCGTCGCTTAAGGGGTGGCAGCCACTGCGCTTAGTGTGCGGCGCTCACGCAGCCAGTCGTACCACTCCTCGAGATTGTCGCCGCGTGTCGCCGAGACCCGGATCACACGTGCATCCGGATTGACCTGACGCGCGATCTTCTCAAAGCGTTCCGCATCGAACGGCACGTAGGGCAGCAGATCGCATTTATTGAGGATGACCAGGCTCGCGGCCTGGAACATGTACGGGTATTTCTCGGGCTTGTCGTCGCCCTCTGCGACGCTGGCGACGACCACCTTGGCGGCTTCGCCGAGATCGAACAAAGCCGGGCATATCAGATTGCCGACATTCTCGATCAGGATTGCGCTGTCGACGGGCGGGTTGAGGCTGCTGCAGGCGTCCTTGACCATCTGCGCGTCGAGGTGACACATCGCGCCCGTATTGATCTGGACAACCGGGACACAGCAGGCAGCAATGCGGCGCGCATCGTTGTCGGTCTGCTGGTCGCCT
>Ga0335083_10007406_pt1 | contig 13569 bp, 10 predicted proteins | sample Lox_Sample_42_FD_206716 | JGI IMG/M metagenome (GOLD analysis project Ga0335083, IMG submission 206716) | Soil microbial communities from Loxahatchee National Wildlife Refuge, Florida, United States - Lox_Sample_4.2 | ecosystem: Environmental > Terrestrial > Soil > Wetlands | place: USA...
GATGTACGGCCAGCGGTGGGAGAGCAAGCAAATCCTCGGCAGCGGCGCGAAGCCGCCGGCTGCCGCCACGCGCCTGCTTTCGGAGCTCAACAAGTACTCCCCGCGTAAAGCCGGGTAGCGCCTGCTGGCTCGTCTTGGGCTGCGCGCGCAGACGCAATAGTTGTACTTACGCAGGGTAGTAGCCGTCGCGCGTCTGCACGATCAGGTTCTTCTGCTTCGTGGTCAGGTGAATGCGGCGATAGCCTTGCACCGCCGAGGCATCAGGGGTATACCCGATGCTGTATTGGTTGCGCAGGTCCTCTTCGATGATGGCGAAGATCTTGTCGATAGGCATGTTGTGCTTCACCTCGAAGAACCTGCCGCCGGTATCGCGAGCCAGTTGCTCCATCACTTTCTTGCCGTCGGGACGGTTCCCGCCCTGCGGCATACGCGGGTAACCCATGCCGCCGCGCCGGCCCATGCGCGGTCCGCCGAAGCCGCCGGGATAGCCGCCTTCGGAATCCGTGAACAGGATGGTGTATACCAGGGTGTCGGAGCGCTGGGCGGATTCGATGGCGCCGAAAAGCGTCTTCCTGCTGCCGTTGTCTTCGCCGTCGCTGAGCAGGATCAGCGCCTTGCGGCCGCTCTGCTTGCGCATGATCTCGTCGGACCCGAGGAAGACGGCATCGTAGAGCAGCGTGCCGCCGCCACCGCCTCGCCGTCCGCCGCCCCCTCCGCCGGGGTACCGTCCGCCGCCACCGCCCGGATAGCCGCCTCCTCCTCCGCCAGGGTAGCCTCCGCCTCCGGTTCGTTGGAGCTGGGGCTGCCGGGTATCGAGCTGCCCCAGGGCTCTTTCCAGCTGATCGCGCGAACCAGTAAGATCTTGCAGTAGTTCCACTTCAAAGTCGAAGTGAATGATGAACGCGAGGTCTTTTTCAGGGCGCAGTACCTGGTGCAGAAAACGGTCGCTGGCATCTCGCTCGTCGGGCAGGACCCGTCGCGTGCTGCCGCTGGTATCCACCAAAAGTCCCACAGTCAGTGGCAGATTGCTTTCCTGCGAGAAGTACCGGATCGTCTGCGGTCGACCGTCTTCATCGAGCGCAAAGTCGTCCTTGGTCAGGTTCTTGATGATCTGGTCTTTCTTGTCGCGAACAGTGGCGAACAGGTTGACCACCTTGACGTCGGCAGAGAAGTTCGGCTTCTGATCCTGGCCGCGCAGAAGGCGCAAAGCCGGCAGAAGCGGAACGGCGGAGAGCAGCGTACGGCGCGTCACTTTCACAGCTTTTATCCCGTTGTTGAACGTAATGATGCGCGGGATCGAAAGCCGGTTACCTCGATTTCCGTGGGCGGCCGGCCGTTCTTGAAAGCCGATTTATGTCGAAACAATTACACTTGCGCCCTGTTGTGGAACATTTTAAGATAACGAAGTAACCTTACTCCGATTTAAAGCGGGGGATTTGGATGATTTACTCTCGTTCGGCCGAGTACGCGATTCGCGCTTTCGTGCATCTGGCCCAGGTGCCGGAAGGCAAGTACGCCATGGTGAAGAACATTGCGGAGCAGGAGGACATTCCCGCTCACTTCCTGGCGAAGATTCTCCAGCAGCTCGCCCGCAAGGGACTGCTTCGTTCCAGCAAAGGACCGACTGGCGGATTTGCTCTCCGCATCGAGCCCTCCGAGATCCGGCTGTTGGATATCGTCGAGGCTCTCGACGGGTTGGCGCCCTACCAGCAGTGCGCCTCCGGACTATCCGAGTGCTCCGATGAAATGCCGTGCTCCATGCACGATAGCTGGATCAACCTCCGTTCGCGTATCATGGATTATTTGGGGCGGAACACGATCGCCGACCTGGCAAAGGCGCTGGAGATGAAGAAAAAGGCTCTGGCGGGTACCAAGAAGAGCAAAGCCAGGAAGCCGGTAGCCGCAAAAAGGGCCTAAGATCCAAAACGGGCTGACCCGGAAACGTTGACGCCCGCGGCGGGTTTCGAGCATCTCAAATAACCGGAGGTTCGATGGGACACTCAGTCCTCGTCCCGATGGTGGTCGAACAGACTTCCAGAGGGGAACGCGCGTACGACATCTATTCCAGGCTGCTCAAAGAGAACATCATCTTCCTGGGGACGCCGATCGATGACCAGGTAGCCAACCTGATCATCGCCCAGCTGCTCTTCCTGGAGGCGGAAGACCCGGAAAAAGATATCTCGATTTACATCAACTCGCCCGGCGGCTCCATCACGGCCGGCCTGGCGATACTCGACACCATGGCGTTCATCCGTCCCGACATCGTGACGATCTGCGTCGGGCAGGCGGCGTCCATGGCGGCGGTGCTGCTGGCCAAGGGCACCAAGGGCAAACGGCTTTGCCTGCCGAACGCCCGCATCATGATCCACCAGCCGTCCATGCAGGGTTTGGCGGGCCAGGCGGCGGACATCGACATTTACGCCCGCGAAATCCTGCGCATGCGCGAGATCCTGAACACCATGCTGTCCGATGCCACGGGCCAGCCGGTGGAGCGCATCGCCAAGGACGTCGATCGCGATTACATCATGGAGCCCGAACAGGCCGTGCAGTACGGCATGATCGATCGAGTGATTACCAGCCGCGATATGGCGCCGGTACCGGTAAAGGGTTAACCTGTAGGGCAGGGCTTCGGCCCTGCCCTCACATGAAACGCCTTCTCTTCCTTGCGGCGCTCTCGCCGTGTCTTTTTGCCCAGAGTCCCCTCACGCTCTGGTATAAGCAGCCCGCCAATCTCTGGGTGGAAGCCCTGCCCGTCGGCAACGGCCGCATGGGCGCGATGGTCTTCGGCGATCCCACGCACGAACGCATCCAGTTCAACGAAAGCACCGTCTGGACCGGCGAGCCCCACGATTACGCACACCACGGCGCCTATCAGCACCTGGACGAAATCCGCCAGCTGCTGTGGGCCGGCAAACAGAAGGAAGCGGAAGACCTTGCCGAGAAGGAGTTCATGAGCGAGCCGCTGCACCAGAGGAAGTATCAGGCGCTGGGGGATCTGGAACTGGAGTTTCCCGAGCACCGCTCCTTGAGTAACTACCGCCGCTCGCTCGATCTGGACACCGGCATAGCAGCCGTGGAGTACGACACAGGTGTGCACGTCCGGCGCGAGATCTTCGCCAGCTACTCATCGAATGTGATCGTGATTCACATCTCTGGGGAATCCCAATTCTCAAGCGGCGTTCGCGACGCGCACAAAGTGGGGCAGGCGCTTTCGCCTGCCAACCTCGCCGGCGCCGTTGATGCCGTCCACTACGAAGCCCGCACCGTCACGATCCCGGACTCCACCGGTGTCACCATCCTTCTCGCCGCCGCCACCAACTTCAAAAACTACCGCGACGTTTCGGCCGACCCCCACGCTCGCGTCGAAGCCACTCTCGCGGCCGCGAAAGCCAAAGGCTACGCCGCTCTCCGCGCCGAACACATCGCCGACTATCAAAAGCTCTTCCGACGCGTCTCGCTCGACCTCGGCCACACCGACGCCGAAAAGCTTCCCACCGACGAGCGCATCAAGAACTTCGCGCACGGCAGCGACCCGTCGCTCGTCGCCCTGGTCTTCCAGTACGGCCGCTACCTCTTGATCGGCTCCTCTCGTCCCGGCGGCCAGCCGGCCAATCTGCAGGGCTTGTGGAACGAGTCCAACAATCCGCCCTGGGACTCGAAGTACACCGACAACATCAACACCGAGATGAACTACTGGCCCGCCGAGCTCGCCAACCTTTCGGAATGCCAGCTCCCGCTGTTCGACGCCCTGAAGGACCTCGCCGTCTCCGGCGCCATCACGGCCAAGGAGCAGTACAACGCCCGCGGCTGGGTGCTGCACCATAACTTCGACCTCTGGCGCGGCACCGCGCCCATCAACGCCTCCAACCACGGCATCTGGGAGACCGGTGGCGCCTGGCTCTCCACGCACCTCTGGGAGCACTACCTCTTCACCGGCGACAAGACCTTCCTTCGCGACACCGCCTACCCGCTCATGAAGGGCGCGGCGCTCTTCTTCGTCGATGCCATGGTGAAGGACCCCAAGACCGGCTACCTGATCACCGGCCCCAGCAACTCGCCTGAGCAGGGCGGCCTCGTCATGGGACCCACCATGGATCGCCAGATCGTCCGCAGCCTCTTCGGCGAAGTGATCGCCGCCGGCAAAATCCTCGGTGTCGATTCTCAGCTTCGCGACCAGCTCACCGCCATGCGCGCCAAAATCGCGCCCAACATGATCGGCAAGTACGGCCAGCTTCAGGAGTGGATGGAGGACAAGGACGACCCGAAGAACAAACATCGGCACCAGTCGCACCTCTGGGGTGTCTATCCCGGCTCCGAAATCACGCCCTACGGCACGCCCGATCTGTTCAAAGCGGCGCAGCAGTCGCTGATTTTCCGAGGCGACGAGGCCACCGGCTGGTCGATGGGCTGGAAGGTGAACCTGTGGGCGCGCTTCCTCGATGGTGACCACGCCTGGAAGATTCTGCAGAACCTGATCCAGCCGGCATCGGACAAGCCGGCCCATGCCGGCCTGTTCCCAAACTTGTTCGACGCCCACCCGCCGTTCCAGATCGATGGCAACTTCGGCGCCACCGCCGGCATCGCCGAGATGCTGCTGCAAAGCGACGACCCGCACGGCACATCGACCAGCCTGACACCGGTGCAATCGGGCGAGGCCGCGTTTATCAACCTGCTGCCCGCGCTGCCGAGCGCCCTGCCCGATGGCCACGTCACGGGTCTGCGCGCCCGCGGCGGCATCGGCGTAGAAATCGAATGGAAAGCCGGCAAGCTGGTCAAAGCCGTCTTGAAGCCGGACACGGACAAGCCGATCACGGTCCGCTTTGCCGGAAAAGAAAAACAGCTCCAAGCGAAAGGCGGTCAAACCTATACCGTCGGCGCGGAGCTGTAGTTCGGGCGCTCCAAAAAGGCCGCCCGCTCGCTCACGCTCGCGGTTCCGTGTCTGGAGTACTCCCGACACCGAACCGCGACCGTAAGGGAGCGGGCGGCCCCTGATTGCTGTCCCGCTACTGTACGTCTACTACTTTCCCATCCTGGAACGTGACCTTCACATTCTTGTAGATGTAGATCTTCTTCGATCCCAGGTTGGCTGTTTGCATCGGTTGCCCGAACGCGGCGATCACATCCTGCTCGCTCGAGCCGACCCCGATGTTCCCGCTCGGCTGCGCAGCCTCGGTCGGTTCCATCGTGGTGCTCAAGGCATCCTGCTCCGCCCGGTTCGCGTCTTGCGAAACCTGCGCCAGCTCCGCCTGCGCCTGCGGATCCGGCTGCACCTGCGACGCCCACGAAGCCGGCGCCGCCGGAGCTGCCGCATCGCCGCTCATCGCGGGCATCCCGCCCTGACCCTGGCGAGACTGCATATCCGCCAGGCCGCGGTCGATTTCCTCGCGCATCCGGTTCTGCATCTCGGCGAGATCCTGCAACTGCACCGTGACCACGCTCCCCGTCGGGCAATCGCCGCCCTTGCTGGCTTTCACCAGCACGTTCGCGGCTTGCGATCCCGGCGGAGGCGGAGTCTGCATCGCCAGAACGTCGCCTTCCGTGATCGAGCAGGACTGGTTGCCCAATCCGGCGTAGATCCCGCTCGAAGCGACGAACACGTGCGGGCCGCCCGCGAACGGATCGCCGGCTGCCATGTTGCCGCCGGCCTGCGCCGCGGCCTGCTCCTGGCGAATCTGCCGGCTGACTTCGTCGGCGATCTCCTGCTTCACTTCAGGCGAGAGCGGCGCCTGCCCGCTGGCGTATGCCGGAGGCGGCATCTGCGCGGCCATGCGGTCCTGATAAGCCTGCTGCAGCATCGCCGCCACCATGTAGTCGGTCAGCCAGTATGCGGGACCGGGATAATACGGCGCCGGGGCGAAATAGCCGCCGTAGAAACCGAACCACGGCGTCCCGACAAATCCCCAGCTCGAGTAATACACGGGCCGCGGCCACGGATTGAACACGGACACGTAGAACGCCGGGCGGTAATAGCGAACCGGCGTGTAGACGTTCACGACGATGCCAGGGCGGATGGTGTACGGCTGGTACACGCGCGTGACCACCGCGCCGTGCACCACATACGTCCGCTGTACGAAGGAGCGGTTGCTGATGACGACGGTCTTCTGCACGTAGCCGCCGCCGCCGTGCACCACAACGGTGGTGCCGCCCGGCCGCACGACCTCGACGCGCCGGATGCCGTCCGGCGCATGGCGGATGATCGCGCCGTTAGCCGCATGCACTTCCACCACGCGGCCGCCCGCCATGTGTACTGTGCTGCCGTTGGGCGCGTGGACGATGTCGCGGCCGTAGGCGCCGTGCTGTACCTGAACGTTGGGCCGCGGCGTGTAAGCCGGCCGAACGGGCGCGCCGCCGGCGGGCGCGGCATCGCGGCCGAAGCGACGGCCGTTATCCGCATTGCCGCCGAAACGCTGTCCCTGGCCCGGCTGTCCCGGCGCTGGCTGCGCGTTCGGATGCGCCACCGGTGGACGGTCATTCATCGCGGGCCGCGGTTGAGCATTCCCTCCGGCGTTCGCCGGCGCCGGTCGCGGAGTCTCCGCGGGCCGCGTGTGCTGAACCTCCGGCTGCGCTTGCTGATGCTGTTGTGGCGCGGCCTGCTGCTCGTGACGCTCCGGCGCCGATTGCTGTCTAGGAGCAGACTTGTGGTCGGACTTGTGTTCCGACTTCTGCTTCTCTCTCTCTTTTTCTTTATCGTTCTGGCCACTCAGTCCAACAGAGCAGGCCAGCAGCAGGGCCAGACCGGCTGCGGCGATTCGAATGGGCGCAAAAGAGCTCATAGGCTACCTATACTCCGTTTTAGATGTGTGGCACAAGCGGCCCGTTACGTCACGCCTGTGCTGCTGGTTCAAACGCCTCAGGTGCGAATGAGTTGCGCACCACGGCGCGAATTTCATTAAGCCCGCTTAATTCACCCGCGCCCATCGCCTGCACCAGAAGGTTGCCGATTGCGGTGGCCTCGCTCGGCCCGGCGATCACACGGCGCCCGGTCTCGTTCGCCACGAGCTGATTGAGAAGCCGGTTCTTCGAGCCTCCGCCAACGATATGAATCACATCGATCCGGCGCCCGGAGAGCTTCTCCAGGTCCTCCAGAACCGCGCGATAGCGGCATGCAAGGCTCTCCAGGATCGCCCTCGCGTACTCGCCATGTGTGCGCGGCGGATCCTGACCGCAGGCGCGGCAGTGGTCGGCGATCTTGCGCGGCATGTCGCCGGGTTCCAGAAATGCATCCACCTGGATCGACGCGCTGAAGGGCCGGGCATCCGCCGCCATCCGCGTCAGTTCGGCATATGTGTACTCGTGCCCTTCCAGGCTCCAGGCGCGCTTGCATTCCTGGAGCAGCCACAAGCCGGCGATATTTTTCAGGAACCGGATCTTGCCGCCGACGCCGACCTCGTTGGTGTAATTGGCCGCGAGCGAGCCTTCGTTCACGATCGGCCGGTCCAGCTCCAGCCCCATCAGCGACCATGTCCCGGAGCTGATGTAGCACCAGTTGTCGCCGCCTTCCACCGGCACCGCTGCCACGGCCGACGCGGTGTCGTGTCCGCCCACGGCGTACACCGGAATGTGCGGCGGTTCGATCATGTTGCCCAGCAGCGTGCCGGGAGTGACCAGCGGGCACAGCATCGATTCCGGTAGATCCAGGCGCTGGAGCAGTTCGTTGGACCACGTCATCGTGCACGGATTGAAGAACTGCGTCGTGCTGGCGATGGAGGCTTCCGATCGCGGCTGCCCGGTCAGCCAGAAATTGAAGAGGTCGGGGATATTTAGCAGCCGCCGCGCCGCGCCCAGTTCGCCGGCCATCGCGGCGGCATACCACTGGTACAGCGTGTTGATCTGCATGATCTGGATGCCGGTGTACTCGAACACCTGCTCGCGCGGCACGCGCTCGAAGACCGCGCGCATGGCAGCCGCGTTGCGCGGATCGCGGTAATGGCGCGGCCGGCCGACGAGTTTTCCGTCCGCGTCCAGCAGTCCGTAATCGACGCCCCACGTGTCGACGCCGATCCCGTCGAGCGCGATGCGCCGTTCTTCCACCGCGACGGCGATCCCGCGCTGGATCTCATGCCACAGCTTCCAGTTGTCCCAGAACAGCCCGTCGCCGTCGCGCATCGGGTTATTGGGGAAGCGGTGCAGTTCATCGAGCGCCAGGTGGCCATGGATGAGGCAGCCGAGAATCGCGCGTCCACTTTCCGCGCCAAGATCAATCGCCAGGTAGTGGGACATAGCAAGTATCAGCTATAACCTATCAGCTATCGCCCGGCGTGGTGCGGACACCCTCGTCCGCGGCCGGCCTGGCCCGGTTGGGGAAAGGCCTTGCCTCGATAGTCAAATCTTGATATAGTCATTTTTCGATATATCAAAACTGGACTATGCCGCAAGAACCGCTCCTCCCCGCCGTCTTCCACATCATGCTCGCTCTCGCTGATGGCGAACGCCACGGCTACGGCATCAAGCGTGAAGTCGAGTTCCGCACCGCGGGCGTCATCAGCCTTGGCCCCGGTACACTTTATGGCACCCTTCGCCGCATGCTCGCCGAAGGTCTGATCGAAGAATCTGCCGACGACGAGCGCCGCCGCTTCTACCGCCTCACCGACCTCGGCCGCCGCGTCGCGGCCGCGGAGGCCGAGCGGCTCGCCAACCTGGTATCCGTCGCTCGCGCCAAAGCCCTCCTCTCATGAAACCCCGCCTCGATCGCGCTACTCGGGTTATCCCACGGCTCTACGGCCGCGCCCTCGCGCTTTACCCTGCCGAGTTCCGCGAAGAGTATGCCGCCGAGATGGTCGAGTTCTTCGGTGAGGATTGCCGCCGCGCCGCCCTCCGCCGTGGCTGGTCCGGCCTCGTTCTGCAGAGCCTTCTCACCCTCGCCGACCTCGCCTGCTCCGCCCCCCGGGTTCACCTGGAAATCGCCTTCCAGGACCTGCGCTTCGCCGTGCGCATGCTGGTCCGCGAGCCCGGATTCGCCCTCGCCGCCATCCTCACCCTCGCCCTCGGCATCGGCGCCAACAGCACCATCTTCACCCTGGTGCATCGCATCCTCCTTACGCCGCTCGCCTTCCCCGAGCCCGGCCGCCTCGTCCTGCTCTTCGAAAAAAGCCCCCGCGGACTCGACCGCGCAAGCGTCTCCCCGCCCGATTTCCTCGATTACCGCTCGCGCGCCGCCTCCATCACCTCCCTGGCCGCCTATTATGAGGATGGCGCCAATCTCACCGCGCCGGGCGAACCCGAGCACCTCACCGCCTCGTTCGTCACGCCCGCCTTTTTCGATGTCCTCCTCGGTTCCGGCCCCCAACCCGGACCCTCCTCCGTCGTGCTCAGTCACGCATTCTGGCAGCGGCGCTTCCACGGCGACCCCGCCATCATTGGCCGCCGCCTCCGTCTCGACGGCCGCGACTGCACCGTCGGCGCCGTTCTGCCCGAATCCTTCCACTTCGGCTCGCGCGACACCGCGCTCTGGCTCCTCATGCCGGATGCCTACATGGCCTCGCCGCGCGCCGCGCGCTTCCTGAGTGTGATTGCCCGGCTGCGGCCGGGGACCGGTCTGTCCCAGGCCCGCGCCGAATTCGACGCCCTTGCCGCGTCGCTCGCCGGCGCCTATCCCGCCTCCAACCGCGGATGGGGCGCCGCCCTGGTGCCGCTCCAGGAGCAGACCGTCGGAGACGTCCGCCGCGCACTGCTCGTGCTGATGGGCGCGGTCGGGTTCATCCTCCTGATCGCCTGCGCCAACATCGGAAATCTCCTGCTCGCCCGCACCGCCCGCCGCCAGAGCGAGATCGGCATCCGCCTGTCGCTCGGCGCCTGCCCCATCCGCATCGTCCGCCAGTTGCTTACTGAGAGCGTGCTGATCGCCTTCCTCGGCGCCTCCGCCGGTCTCGGCCTCTCGTTTTCGGCCCTCCAACTGCTCCGCTTGCTCCGTCCGGCAGCCCTCCCGCGCCTTGACGATGTCGCCATCGACGCCCGAGTCATCGCCTTTACGCTCGCACTTGCCCTGTTCGCCGGTGTTGCCGGCACGCTCGCGCCTGTCCTCCGCCTCTCCCGCGGAGACCTCCGCAGGGCTATCCAGGGCCGACGCCTGCGCGGCGCGCTGATCGTCGTCGAGGTCGCGCTCTCCGTCGTCCTGCTGATCGGCGCGGGCCTGTTGATCCGAACCTTCGTCCACCTCCGCGGGCTCGATCCCGGCTTCAATCCTGCCAACGCCACCGCCTTCACCATCGACTTGCCACGCGCCGGACGTGCGGCCTTCCTGGAGTCCGCTGTCACGCGGCTGCAGTCCCCGCCCGGCGCCGCCGCCGGCATGATCAGCACCCTGCCGTTGAGCGGCGGCGAAGGCTACAACCGGTTCGGCTTCACCATCGACCCTCGGGAACCGGTCAATGGCGACAACCATCGCTTCTACGCCCGCTGGATCACGCCCGGATACTTCGCCGGTATGGCGATCCCGCTCCTGCAGGGCCGCGACTTTACTGCTCGCGACCGCGCCGGCGCCCCACCCGTCGTCATCATCGATTCGGCCCTTGCCCGCCGCTACTTCCTCAACGAAAACCCCATCGGCCGCTTCCTGCGCCTCAGCTACGATCGCGGAACGCCGCGCGAAGTCGTCGGGGTCGCGGGCGAGGTGCGCCTGGTCGCCATGGATCGGGAGCCCGCCCCGCAGATCTACATCCCCATGTTCCAGGAGCCGCAGGCATCGTCGGCCAGCCTGGTGGTTCGCGGCGCGCCGCCGCAGGCCGTCATCGCCGAACTCCGCCGCCTCGATGCCGTGCTGCCCGTCTACGACATTCGCCCCGTCACCGACCTGGTCTCCGCCGACATCGCGCCCCGACGCTTCAACATGCTGCTCCTGGGCCTGCTCGCAGCCCTGGCGTTGGTGCTCGCCGCTACCGGCGTTTATGGCGTCGTCTCCTGCATGGCCGGAGAGCGCAGGGGCGAGATCGGCATCCGGATGGCACTCGGCGCCCGGCCGCCCGAGATCCTGCTGCTGGTGCTCCGCCAGGGTATGGCGCACGTCCTGGCCGGAATCGTCCTCGGCACCGCCGCGGCGTTTCTGCTGTCGGGAGCCCTGACCGGCCTTCTCTTCGGCGTGCAGCCCATCGATCCGCCGACCTTCCTTGCGGTTGCCCTGCTCACCGCCATCGCGGCCAGTCTGGCCTGCCTCGCGCCCGCCCTGCGTGCGTCCAGCCTCGACCCCGCGCAAATCCTGAAGGATTCCCGCGCATAAGCCGTGGCTCCACGCCACCCTCCCGCTTCTGTATACTACCCATCCGGACAAGCGCCGCGAAACCCCCGGCCCGCTCGCTCCATCCCATTTCCGCAATAAGCAATTTATATTTCCTCTCCCGTCAACCACTTCAAGGTAATCACACCCTAATCTCCGCTTTGTGCGTGCTACTGTGTGTCCGGGCAGAAACGTCGCTTCCATCCCGCCCCACCCCACAAAGGAGATCCATCGGAATTGGGTTCGTTTCGTCAAAACGTGCCGCGCCGCCGGAGTCTGTCCCGCGCCGGCCGATTGGCTTCGTTCGGCCGGAAACGGGTTCGTTTTGTGACGCCCTTCTCCCCTGCCGTCAGCCACTTAGCGCCGAAATTGGGTTCGTTCGGTAAATCTCTTGCCACCCCCGGTCCCCTTCCAGTAGCCTATAAGCCGATGTCCCCAAACCGTAGGGAGCTCTTTGCCGCACTCCTCACCGCCGGCGCCATCCGCGCCGCGCACGCTGCCGACGAACCCGTCATCCCCGGCAAGCGCCCCATGATTCTCCACAACGACCGGCCCGAAGACCTCGAAACGCCGGTTCGCTACTTCGACTCCTACCTCACCCCCATCGATGCCTTCTTCGTCCGCCAGCACCTGCCGCGCCCGGCCCCCATTGACCGCGCCCAATACCGTCTCACCGTCAACGGCATGGTTTCCAAGCCGCAGCAACTCACCCTCGCCGACCTCGAAAAGCTGCCGCAGCACACGCTCCCCGCCGTTATCGAATGCACCGGCAACGGCCGTGGCTTCTATTCCCCGAAAGTTCCCGGCATCCAGTGGCTCCGCGGAGCCATCGGCAACGCCGAGTGGACCGGCCCCCGCATCGCCGATATCCTCAAGCTCGCCGGCGCCTCCGAATCCGCTGCGTACCTCGAGACCGACGGAGCCGACACCGGCGCGATCAACACGCCCGATTTCATCCGCTCCCTCCCCATGAAGAAGGCCCTCCATCCGGCCACTCTCCTGGCGCTGAAGATGAACGGCCAACCGCTCCCCGATATCCACGGCGCTCCCGCGCGCCTCATCGTGCCCGGCTGGGACGGCACCAGCTCCGTGAAATGGGTCATCCGCCTCTCCGCCGCCGCGCAGCCCAACAACGGCTTCTTCATGAACCCCGGCTATCGCTATCCGAAATACGCTCTCCCGCCCGGAACGCCCGCGCGCCCGGCCGAGCTCGAAGTGATCGAGGGCATGCCCGTGAAATCCAGCATCACCGCCCCCGAAGACCAGGCCAAGCTGCCCCTCGGTCCCGTCACCGTTCGCGGCTTCGCATGGGCGGGCGAGGAAGCCATCGAGCGTGTCGACGTATCTACCGACGGCGGCAGCCGCTGGCAGCCCGCCGATCTCACCGGTCCCAAGCTGCCCTTCGCCTGGCGCCTCTGGAAGCTCGACTGGAAGCCCACCCAGCCCGGCTACTACACGATCCTCTCCCGAGCCACCGACACCGCCGGCCGTGTACAGCCCATCGTCTCGCCGTGGAACCCTTCGGGATACCTGTGGAACGCCATCGACCGCATCGGCGTTCTCCTGGAGCGCGCATGAGAATCGGAATCGCCCTGATCTTCCTCGGAGCCGCCCTCGCCGCCGACCAGGCCACGCTCGACCGCGGTCAGAAAGAGGAAGCCCGAGACTGCGTCGCCTGCCATAGCCTGCGCCTCATCCACTCGCAGCGCCTCTCGCGCGCCACGTGGAATAAAGAGCTCGACAAGATGACCGGCTGGGGCACCAAAATCACCGACCGAGATGCCCTGCTCGAATACCTGGTGGCCAACTACGGCGACGACAAGCCCGCGCCGCCGCCCGCCATGTCCCAGGACGGCGCGAAGCACTAGCCGGGCTTCCCGTTCCCACTCGCCACGCCTGTGACGATTTCGCCCAGTTTTACAACCTCTTGACGCATGTTCTAATAAAGATTCGCGTCCGTTAATTGGTGGGTTCTATATCCTATGTTTCGCTTGTCTCATATCGCTTTCCTGGCCTGCGCCGTATCGGCGTTCGGTGCGCCGGCCGGGAACACCTCGGATGACGCACTTCGCCAGGCCAAAACGGTGATGGCCGGGCTCCCGCTGCGCTTTGAGGCCAACCAGGGTCAGATGGCCCCGTCGGTTCTGTACGGCGCGCACGCCAATGGGTATCATGTGCTGCTCGGCGCTTCCGGTCCGTCCATCGCGCTCGGCTCGCATCACGTCGATATGTCGCTGGTTCACGGCAACCGCGCGCCCAAAGTGGAAGCGCTCGATCCGCTGGCCACCCGCACCGACTACCTGATCGGCAACCGCTCCCAGTGGCACACCGGCATCCATAGCTTCGGCCGCATCCGCTAT
>Ga0335083_10007407_pt1 | contig 13567 bp, 10 predicted proteins | sample Lox_Sample_42_FD_206716 | JGI IMG/M metagenome (GOLD analysis project Ga0335083, IMG submission 206716) | Soil microbial communities from Loxahatchee National Wildlife Refuge, Florida, United States - Lox_Sample_4.2 | ecosystem: Environmental > Terrestrial > Soil > Wetlands | place: USA...
GGGTCAGCGGCGGCTGGTCCACGTAGCCGAACGCCAGGTGCTGCCCGGCCGAGAGGAAGTACAGCTCGTCGCGGACGTAGCCGTAACGTGCGCTGACCGCCATCTCCAGGGCCGCCGAGGCCGCGGCGATCAGGGCGATCCCGGCCCAGGGCGGGCGGGCCGGCCGGGCAGCCGCGGCGGGCGGGCCGGCGGGTTCTGCGGATGCGGTATGACCCAGACGGGCCCCGGTGGTCATGTCCATGGGGTCATCTTGATGAACCGGGAAGGCCGGGCGCGTCGGGCGTTCGGCCGATTTCCCGTGTCCGTTTTCCGGCTGACAGCGCGGCCGGGAAACGCGCGTGACTCCGCCTGGAGTCGCAGCGGCGGGTTCCGCCTTCCGGATGATCCCCCGGCCGCGCCCCGCGCCGTACCATCGGGTCGTGAACAGGGTGGCGGCGCGGCTGGCCGGGCTCCCGCAGCCGCTGGCGGCGCGGATAGCCGCGCTCCCGCCTGCGCGCCAGGAGCTGCTGCAGGACCTGGGGCTCGGCATCGCCCTGGCCGCGGTCAACGTGGTCTCGCTGCTGCCGTACCAGGACCAGCTGCACCCGCTGTGGCTGGCCCTGGTCCTCGTCGCCGCCCAGGGCCTCCCGCTCGCCTGGCGCCGGGCCAGGCCCATCGGGATGGGCCTGGTCATCGGGGCCGCCCGGGTCGCCTACGACAAGATCGGGTTCGGCTTCGCGCCGTTCCCGCTCGGGCCCGCGATCGCGCTGTACACCATCATTGATCGCCGCGGCCCGGTCTGGCGCTGGGCCGCCTGCCTGCTGGTGGCGGTCGGCATCGCCGTCTCGGAGGCCTCACCGGGCCACAGCCAGCCCTACGACACCATCTTCCAGGTGATGATCTTCCTCACCGCCGTGGCGGCGGGCCTGCTCAGCCGGGCCAAGCGGGCCAGCGTGCAGGCGGCGCACAGCCGGGCCGACCGCGCGGAAGCCGAGCTCGACCGCCGGTCCTCGCAGGCCGCGGAGCGCGAGCGGACCCGGATCGCCCGCGAGCTGCACGATGTCGTGGCCCATCACGTCAGCCTGATCGCGGTCCAGGCGGAGGCGGCGGCGTCGCTGCTGCCCGGCCGGCCCGCCGAGGCGCAGCGCTCCGTGGCGGTCATCGGCGAGGTGGCCAGGCAGGCGCTGACCGAGCTGCGCAGGCTCCTCGGGGTGCTGCGCAAGCCATCCGAACCGCTGGAGACGGCGCCCTCGGCCTCGCTCGGCGAGCTCGGGGACGTGCTCGACCAGGTCCGCGGGACCGGGCTGCCGGTCGATTTCGAGATCGTGGGCACGCCGTCCCCGCTGCCGCCCGGCGTGGACCTGACCGCGTACCGCATCGTCCAGGAGGCGCTGACTAATGCCATCCGCCACGCCGACGCCGCCCGGGCCGCGGTGAGGTTGTGCTACGAGCCCGGCTACATCACGGTGAGCATCACCGATTACGGCCGCCCGCCGAACGGGGCATCCCCGGCCGCGGCCGGCCGGCCCCGCGAAACCCGCGAAACCGGCGAACCGGGCCCGCTGCTCACCGGGGCCGGCCTGGGCCTGGCCGGCATCGCCGAGCGGGTCGCATCCTGCGGCGGCAGCCTGACCGTCGGCCCGACCCAGCCGGACGGCTTCGCCGTCACCGCGCGGCTGCCGTCGCGATGACGGCCCCGGCCGCGCCCGGCCCGATCCGGGTGCTCGTGGTGGACGACCAGGAGCTGGTCCGCTCGGGGTTCTGCGTCATCCTGGACACCGCCGAGGGCATCACGGTGGTGGGGGAGGCGGCCAACGGCGAGGCGGCCCTGTCGGCCGCGGCGGCCCACCGGCCCGACGTGGTGCTGATGGACATCCGCATGCCCGGGATGGACGGCCTCGAGGCCACCCGCCTGCTCACCCGCGGCTCGCCGGACCGCGAGACCCCCAAGGTGGTCATGCTCACGACCTTCGACCTCGACGAGTACGTGTACGAGGCCCTGCGGGCCGGCGCCAGCGGGTTCCTGCTCAAGGACTCACCCCGCGCCGACCTGATCGCGGCGGTCCGGGCCGCGGCGGCGGGCAACGCCCTGCTGGCCCCGTCCGTCACCCGCCGCCTCATCGAGGCGTTCGCGCGCCGGCCGCCGGAGACGGCTCCCTCGCCGGCCCGGCTCGCCTCGCTGACCGCGCGGGAGCGGGAGGTGCTCGTGCTGCTGGCGCGGGGCAGCAGCAACACCGAGATCGCGGGCGCGCTGTTCGTCAGCGAGGCGACGGTCAAGACGCACGTGGGCAACCTGCTGGCCAAGCTCGGCCTCCGTGACCGGGTGCAGGCCGTGATCCTCGCCTACGAGACCGGCATCATCGTGCCCGGCGACCCCACCGCGCGGAGCTGAGCCACCGCGCGGAGCTGACCGCCAGCCTCAGGCCAGGCTCGCGGCCCAGCTCGAGTGCAGCGCGGCGTACTCGCCGTCGCCGGACATCAGCTCGCCGGGCGGGCCGTCCTCGGTGATCCGCCCGCGGTCCAGGACCAGGACCCGGTCGGCGATCGCCACCGTGGACAGCCGGTGCGCGATGATGACCGCGGTCCGGCCGGCCAGTACCGTGCGCAGCGCGCCCTGCACCAGCCGCTCGCTGGGGATGTCGAGCAGCGACGTGGCCTCGTCCAGGACCAGCACGGCCGGGGCGGCCAGGAACGCCCGCGCGAACGAGATCAGCTGCCGCTGCCCGGCCGACAGCCGGCCGCCGCGCTTGCCGACCGGGGTGTCGTAGCCCTCCGGCAGCGCGGCGATGAAGTCGTGCGCGCCGATCATCCGGGCCGCAGCCTGGACGTCGGCGGCCGGCGCGTCCGGGCGGCCGAGCCTGATGTTGTCCGCGACCGACCCCCCGAACAGGAAGTTCTCCTGGGTGATCACGATGATCTCCGAGCGCAGCACGGAGTCCGGCAGCTGGCGCAGGTCGACCCCGTCCACGGTGATCCGGCCCGACCGCGGGTCGTAGAACCGGCCGAGCAGCCGCGCGATCGTGGTCTTGCCCGCGCCGGTCTCGCCGACCAGGGCCACCGTCTGCCCGGCCGGTATGTCCAGGTCGAGATCGGGCAGGACGAGATGGTCGCGGTAACCGAAGGTCACCGACTCGAACCGCACCCGCCGCCCGGCCGCCGCCGGGACCAGCTCGGGCGCCGGGACCAGCCCGGGCGCCGAGGGCGCGGGTCCGGCCCGGGACAGCGCCGGCAGCGCCTGGGGCACCGCGGGTTCGGGGACTGCGGCGTCCTGCTCGAGCACGCCGGAGATCTTCTCCAGGCCCGAGGCGGCCGACTGGAAGATGTTGTAGAACTGCGACACGTCCTGCAGCGGGTCGAAGAAGCGCTGCAGGTAGAGCAGGAAGGTCGTCAGCACGCCGATCTTGAGGTTCCCCTCGATCGCCAGCAGCCCGCCGTAGCCGAGCACCAAGCCGGTGATGACGTTGCCGACCAGCGAGATGGACGGGCCGTAGATGGCGATGAGCCGGGAGGCGTGCGTGCTCGCCTCGGCGTAGTCCTGGCCCAGGCCGGAGAAGATGTCGGAGTTGCGCTTCTCCCGGCGGAACGCCTGCACCGCCCGGATCCCGCCGAACGTCTCCACGAAGTGCACGATGACCAGCGCGATGCCCTCCCTGGTCCGCCGGTAGGCGCTGGCCGACTCGCGCCGGAACCAGACCGTCAGCCAGATCAGGGGGATGAAGCCGGTCAGCACCACCAGGCCGAGCCGCCAGTCGAGCAGGAGCATGCCGGTGCCGACGAGCAGCAGGGTCAGCACGGCCATGATCAGCGAGTCGAGCCCCTCCTCGAACAGGTCGGAGATCGCGTCGACGTCAGAGGTCTGCCGGGAGATGACGCGGCCGGAGGTGTAGTCCTCGTGGAACGCCACCTCCAGGCTGAGGAAGTGTGCGAACAGGCGGCGGCGCAGTTCCAGCACCACCTTCTGGCCGATCTGCCCGGTCATGGTGACGAACATGCGGGTGGTGACCGCCTGCACCGCGACCGCGACGGCGAACGCGGCCGCGATGCCGAGCAGCGGCATGGCGTCGTGGTCGTCCAGCAGCGGCGGCAGGCCGGAGTCGATGGCGATGCCGACCAGCCACGGGCCGGCCAGCGCGGCCAGGCTCTCCACCACGATCAGCGAGATGGTGGCGATGACCCCGCGCCGGTACGGGCGCAGCAGGTCGCCGAGCAGCCGCCTGCTCCGCTCGCGCAGCAGCGCGGCCAGCCCGGCGCTGACCTCATCGGCCTTCTCGGCGGCGACCCCCCGCCACGAACCAGCGTCCGTGGTCATGCACTTGCCTCCAGATCTTCCACGTCCATGAGCGCGGCGTACTCCGGGTTGGACGCCAGCAGCTGCCGGTGGCTGCCGCTGGCCGCGATGATCCCGCCGGACAGCAGCGCCACCGTGTCGGCCAGCGCCACCGTGGACGGCCGGTGGGCCACCACCAGGGCCGTCGAGCCGGCCAGGATCTCGTGCAGCGCCCGGGTGACCCGCTCCTCGGTGTGCACGTCGAGCGCGGACAGCGGGTCGTCCAGGATCAGCACGTCCGGCCCGGCCAGGATGGCCCGGGCCAGCGCGATCCGCTGCCGCTGACCGCCGGACAGGGCCATGCCCTGCTCGCCGATCCTGGTGTCCAGGCCCCACGGCAGGTCGTAGGCGAACCGGGCCTGCGCCGCGGTCAGCGCGGCCTCGACCGCGGCCTCGTCCGCGTCCGGCGCGCCGAACGTCACGTTCTCCCTGACGCTGGCGGAGAACAGCGTCGCGTCCTCGAAGCCGCAGCCGACCGCCGTGCGGAGCCGCTCGAGCGGGATGTCCCGGACGTCCGCGCCGTCCAGCCGCACCGACCCGGAGGTGGCGTCGGCCAGCCGCGGCACGAGCTGCAGCAGCGTCGACTTGCCCGAGCCGGTCGCCCCGGTGAGCACGACCGTCTGGCCCGGCGGCAGGTCGAGCACGATGTCCCGGAGCACCGGCTCCTCCGCCCCCGGGTAGCGGAAAGCCACATGGTCGAACACCAGATGCCCCCCGGCGCGTTTTCTCCCGCGACGGCTCCCGGCTGTCCGGGCCAGCGGGATCGCGGTCGGTTCGGCATCATGATCTTGGTCTTGGCCGGAAGTCTCCCGGTCCGTGATCTCCGGCTGGGTGTCGAAGATTTCCAGCACGCGCTGGGCCGCGGTGGCCGCCTCCTGGCCGGAGGCGATGATGTAGCCCATCGCCTCGACCGGCCAGACCAGCTCCAGCGCGAGTGTGATAAATGCCACCAGCCCGCCGAGGGTCAGCGAGTGCCCGGCGACCGCGAGCGCGCCCAGCACGACGATGAGGCCGATCACGGCGTTCGGGATCAGGTCGAGCAGCGCCCAGAACGAGCCGAGCAGGCCCGCCTTCTCGACCTGGGTCCGGCAGACCTCCGCCGCCTGGGCGTCGTGCCGGGCCGAGGCCTGCTCCCCCCGGCCGAGCGCCTTCAGCACCCGGATGCCGGTGGCCGCCTCCTCGATCAGCGTGGCCAGGTCACCCTGCTGGTCCTGGACCCGGCGGGAGAGCACCCGGTAGCGCTTCTCGAACCGGAAGCAGACCGGCAGCACCGGCGCGAACACCACGCCGGTGATCAGGCCGAGCCACCAGTTCAGGTGGATCAGCAGCGCGACCACCGCGATGAACGTCATCACGTTGGTGACCAGGAAGATCAGGCCGAAGCCCGCGAACCTGCGGATCGCCGACAGGTCGGTCGTCGCCCTCGAAAGCAACTGCCCCGACTGCCAGTCGTCGTGGAAGGACACCTGCAGCCGCTGCAGGTGGGCGTACAGGTCGTCCCTGATCGACTTCTCGATGTCCGCGACCGCGCCGGCCTGGATCCAGCGGCGGGTCATGTTCATCAGCGCCACGGCCGCGCCGAGGGCGATCGCGGCCAGGGCCAGCGGGATCAGCAGGGCCTTGTCGCCATGCGCGATCGCGCCGTCGATCACGGCCTTGATCAGCAGCGGGATGGCGATCTCGGCGCCCACCGCGCCGAACGCGGCGGCGAACATCACGATCATCTGCCTGCGGAACGGCTTCAGGTAGCCGCGTAGCCGCCACAGCGCCCCGACTGGCCGTACCCTGGCGAAGGCGTGCGTGACCAGCAAAGGGGTAACAGAGGGCATTAGCCGCGAGGTTAACCGGACGGCCGGGAAGTTGTCACCTGATTTTTTCTTAGGGCGTATGGCTTGTCGGCGGGCCTTATCTCTGGCACGCTGGCTGCCCCGGAGGCTTCGCGAACCGGTTGCCGGGAAAGTCCGGCAGGGAGAGGAACCGTGAAGCGTAGCAGTACCAGTCGCACCAGGCTTAGATGAGCCGCGTATCCCGCGCGGGCGTCCTGGCCGCGTACCGCGACGGGGTGACGGTGATCTGCGAGCTGGCCGCCCAGTTCACCGACGTGACCTGGCTCGCGCCGACACCATGCGCCGAATGGCGCGCCGCGGACCTGGCAGGCCACCTGCGGTGCGTCGCCGATGACTATCACGAGTACCTCGACGATGCCCCGGACAGCAGGCTCGCCCGGCTGATGTCCACCAACGCGCCCGCCGACTCGCTCGCCCGCAAGCTGGCCAGGCAGAACTCCGCCGAGCTCGCCGCGCTGCCCGACGTGCCGGGACCGGAGCACGTCATGGCGTTCGCCGAGTCGGCGCGGTCCTACGGGCGGCGGCTGCCGCTGTCCTGGGACCTGCTGCACCACAGGTACCGGGGGACCGACGTCACCGTGGGCGCGATGGCGGGCGCGGCCTGCGCCGAGTGGCACCTGCACGCCTGGGACCTGGCCAGGTCGCTGGGCAAGGACTACCGCCCGGCCGATCCCGAGCTCGTGCTGACCGCGTGGCGGGCGGGCACGCCGCAGCTCTGGCCGGTGCTCACCGGGGAGGACGGCGTCGATCCCTGGCTGTTCCTGCTGACCGCCTCGGGCCGGGATCCGGACTGGTCCCAGATGTAGCTTTGGTTCGTGACCTTTGACATCGACCGCGTCCGGGCGGCTTACCCGGCACTGAGCGACGGTTACGCCTACCTGGACGGCGCGGCGGGCACGCAGGTCCCCGCGGCGGTCATCGAGGCGATCGCGGCGGCCTACCGGTCCGGGATCGGCAACGTGGGAGGCACTTTCCCCGCCAGCGCGCGCTCCGGTGTCATCGTGGCCGAATGCCGTCAGGCGCTGGCCGACCTGACCGGCGCTCACCCGGACGGCGTCATCCTCGGCCCGAACATGACCACCCTGACCTACCGGCTGGCGGACACGCTGTCCCGCGGCTGGGGGCCGGGGGACGAGGTGGTCGTGTCCCGGCTCGACCACGACGCGAACATCAGGCCCTGGGTGCAGGCCGCCGGGCGCCGCGGCGCCACGGTGCGCTGGGCCGAAGCCGACCTGGCCACCACCGAACTGCCCGCCGCCCAGTACGGCGAGCTGCTGTCCGGGCGCACCCGGCTGGTCGCGGTCACCGCGGCCAGCAACGTCGTGGGCACCAGGCCGGACGTGGCGGCCATCGCCGCGGCCGCGCACGCGGTCGGCGCGCTGGTCTACGTGGACGGCGTGCACGCCACCCCTCACGTGCCGGTCGATGTCGGGGCGCTTGGCGCCGACTTCTACGCCACCAGCGCGTACAAGTGGTCCGGGCCGCACATCGGCACCGTGGTCGCCGAGCCGGCCCTGCTGGAGACGCTGCGCCCGGACAAGCTCGCGCCCGCTCCTGAGGGGGTGCCCGGCCGGTTCGAGCGCGGCACCGCGGCCTTCGCCGACCTGGCCGGGGTCGCCGCGGCCGTGGAGCACCTGGCCTCGCTCGCCCCGCCCGCCAGCGAGACCGCCGACGCCGGCGCGACCGCCGGCCGCAGGCGGCAGCGGGTGCTGGCCTCGATGGCCGCGGTCGAGGAGTACGAGACGCGCCTGTTCGCGGGCCTGCTCGATGGCCTGGCCGCGATGAAGCACGTGACGCTGTACGGCAAGGCCGCCCGGCGGGCGCCGACCGCGTTCTTTACCGTGGCGGGCCGCTCACCCCGGCAGGTCGCCGAGCATCTGGCCGCCCGCCAGGTGAACGTCTGGCACGGCGACAACTACGCCTGGGAACTGGCCGGGGCGCTCGGGCTGCGGGAGTCCGGCGGCGCCGTCCGGGCCGGCCTGGTCCACTACAACCACCAGGCCGACGTCGACCGCCTGCTGGCCGCGGTCGCCGAACTTGCCTGACGGCGTACCCTGAAGACAGGCTCTTCCTGACAGAGCCCGCAAAGAGCCCTCCGAGAGGACGCGAAGGCGATGACGGTGCTCGGCGGCCTGCTGGCCATGCTGGCCGGGCTGCTGCGCGACCTCACGCAGCTCGCGGTGAGCCCCTCCGGGCTGACCGCCCTGGCCGCGGCCGTCCTGGCCGGGGCCGTGTTCGCGGCGGTGCTGGCCCTGTTCACCTCGGTGGCCGGCCTGTCCCGCACGGCCGCCGCCCTCCCGCTGACCCGCCGGGCCTCGGCGCTGCGGGAGAAGTCCTGGCGCGCGGCGTTCCTGCGCCAGCGCGATCCCGACGCGGCGGGCCGGTCCAGGCCCAGAGCACCATCGGCGGCCCCGGCGGCCGCCCTCTCCCGCTGACCTGCGGACCTCGCGGCCGCCTCCAGCCCTCATCCCGTCGTAGCTGGAAGGCCGTTGCCTCATGTTCAGTATCTTCGGCGTCCCGGTGGACGCCGCCTATCACGTCGTCTCCGGGTTCACCGGTGTCCTAACGCCCGTTCTCGGCGGCCTGGCCGCCGTCGCCGCGATCATCGCGTTCACCATGGCGGTCCGGATCCTGCTCGCGCCGCTCAGCCTGCGCGCCCTGCGCGGGCAGGCCGTCCAGGCCCGGCTGGCCCCGCAGCTGCTGGCGCTGCGGCAGCGGTACGCCAGGCAGCCGGAGCGGCTGCAGCGCGAGATGTCCGCGCTGTACAAGCGGGAGGGCACCGGCCTGTTCGCCGGCTTCGCGCCGCTGCTGCTCCAGTGGCCGTTCCTGTCGGTCATGTACCTGCTGTTCCGGTCGCCGCAAGTCGGCGGGCAGCCGAACACGCTGCTGTCGCACGACCTGTTCGGCGTGCCGCTGGGCATGCACTGGCTGAGCGGCGCCGGCCCGGTGAGCGCGCAGGGCGCGGTCTTCGCCGGCGTGTTCGCGCTGCTGGTCGGCGTGTGCTGGCTGTCCGCCCGGCTGGCCCGGCGGATGACCGCGCAGCCGGGCCAGCCGGGCCAGCCGGGCTCCGGGCTGCTGATCCGGGCGCTGCCGTACCTGACCGTGGTCATCGCCGCGCTCGCGCCGCTCGCGGCCGGGATCTACCTGCTCACCTCGCTGGCCTGGTCCCTGGGCGAGCGGAAGCTGTTCTCCTGGCGATCCGCCCGGGAGCGCTGAGGCTGGACCGCTCTCAGCACCGACCGCGGTACCCGCAGCCGGAGGTTCCCTCCGGAGCGGCCCAGCTGACACATTCTGCCTTCCGCGGTGGCCTGGCCGCGTCGGTGAGATGACCGATTCGGCTACCTAGATCCGGGGCCGGCCCGCCGGACCCGGATCTAGGTAGGCCCGCCGCGCGGCTACGCCGCGATCAGCGTCCGCAGCAGCCGGACCGGCGGCGAGCCGGGCGCCAGCATGCGGTCGTGGACCTGCTGATCGGCCAGGCCGGGGTCGGCCGCCCGCAGGTCCGCCGCCAGATCGGAGATCTCGCTGTACCCCACGTAATACGTAGACAGCTGGGCCGAAGTGAGCTGGGCCCGCCGCCACTTGCCCGCCGCCTCGCCTTCCTCCTGGTAGCCGCGGCCGGTCATCAGCGTCATCGCTTCCGCCTCGGTCATGCCGTGCGCGTGGATCCGGGCGTCCAGGATGGCGTTGATGATCGTGCGCAGCTGCATCTTGAGCTGCTGCATCCGGACCGCGCGGGGATCGCCCTCACCGGGGTACTGGTGCTCGGCCATGATCCGTTCGGTGTAGACCGCCCAGCCCTCGGTGAACGCGCCCGAGCGCAGCGCCGCGCGGACTGCCGTGCCCGAGCCCGTGAACCGGCGGGAGTGCTGCAGTTGCAGGTAGTGGCCGGGCATGGCCTCGTGCACCATCAGGTTGTGCACCAGGTGCCGGTTGTACTCGCGGTAGAACGAGGCGACCCGCTCCGCCGTCCAGTCGGGCGGCGTCGGCGAGACCGCGATGAACGTGGGCTGCGGCGACGGCTCGAGCGGCCCGGGGGAGTCGCAGTAGGCCACCGCGACCCCGCGGTCGATCTCCGGCATCACGATCAGCTCGACCGGGTCGTCGTAGACGGTGAGCAGGCGATGCTCGGTCACGAACGCGGTCTGCGCGGCCAGGGCGTCGCGGCAGAACTCCAGGATGGTCGTGTCGTCGGGAACGTCTTCGGCCAGCCGGCCCAGCACCTGCCTGACCACCTCGGGACCGGACGCGGGCCCCCCGGCGATCTGCCCGGCCAGATCGGCGATCTGCTCGCTCACCCGGTCCAGGTCGGCCTGGGCCCGGGCCAGGATGGCGCCCGCGTCCGCCGCCGCGCTCAGGGTCAGCGACAGCTTGCGGGCGAACCGCTCCGGCCCGATCCGCGGATCGGCGAATCCGCCGGGGCCAGGCTCGGCGAGCTGCGCGGACAGCCAGGCCCGGTGCTCGGACAGCGCCTCGAGGGCGGCCGGGCGGACCTGGGCGAGCTGGGCGGCGCACTGCGGCGCGTCCTCGAGGGCGGCGTCGATCTCCTTGCTGACCAGCGCGATCGTGCCGTCGAACTGGCCGATCGCGGTCTCCACGTGCACCCGGGGCATGGGCCCCAGCTGCCGGCGGGCCTGCGCCAGCACGGCGGGAATGTCCGCCAGCCTCCCGGCCACCGAACCCAGCCGGTCCCCCAGCGGCGCGAAGTCCCTGGCCAGCAGCTGGTAGATGGCCTTGCCCGGGTTGGCCTCCAGCGGATTCCAGGTGTGCTCGCGCAGCTCGTCGAGCTCGAACACCCGCCGTGCCACGCTGTCGGCCATCATCGCGGCGTCCACCCGGTGCTCGGCCGACAGGGCGCCCCGATCGATCGCGGCCAGCCGCGCGGCCCAGCCGTCGAGCGCGCGCCGCTCATCGTCCAGGGCCTGCGCCGAGCGATCGGCCAGGCGCGCGTCGAAGCGGTGGTCGCCGAGGCCGGTGGCGATGTCGGGGTGCCGCTCGGCCCGGTCATCCAGGTACTCCCGGGCCAGCCCGGCGAATTCAGCGTCAGCGCTCATCCCGCCTCCGTTTCTCCGTAGGGCTAACCGTAGCGAATGGGATGTTCAAAATACTTATCCCGAACGGGCCATCTCTCCGCCCCGGCGTCACCTGCTCGGTCACCACGGGGGTGCCATAGGGGCGCGGGAGCGTAGCATTGTGGGCACGCCGAGCGAGCCGAGGTGCCGGAGGCTGCGATGAGGCTGCTAGCGCACCGGCGGGACGTGGTGGTGTGGAGCCAGTCCGCCGCCCCAGCCGGCCGCCGTCATGCCCGGCGGCTCACCCGCGCCCGGCGGATCCGCCGGTGGGCCCGTATCGGCGCGCTGCTCGCCGCCGTCGGTATGCTGCGCCTGGCCCGCGCCGTGCGGCCCCGCTGGCGGCCCGCGCTGGCGGGGGTGGTGCTCACGGTGACCGGCGTGATCCTGCGCACCGGCCCGGGCAGCGTGGCCCTCATCCCCGGGATGCTGTTCCTCGTCGACGCCCTGCTCACCCCCGGCTACTCCAAGGAGGACCGGACACGGCGCGCCGATCTCGAGCGTGAGCTGGGCGAGTACTCGACCCAGGCCCAGCGGTGCGATCTTGAAGCGGCCCTTGAGCGGTATCCGGACCGCATCACCCGCGAACTGCGCGACATCCTCGCCCGCCAGGGCGGCGCCGGGCCCGGCCGGCCGCCGTTTGCCGCCTAGCCGCTGACGGTGACGGTGGCGGAGGGGTAGCCGGAGGCGCCGTTGGGTGGCGGCTGGGCCTGGACCGCGGTCTGGGTGTAGCCGGTCCGGTCGGTGGCGCGCGCTTCGAGCAGGTGGTTGCCCGGGGTGGCCGGCCACTGGAACACCCACTGCCGCCAGGTATCGATATCGGGCACCGCGGCCAGCCGCGCCTCGTGCCACGGGCCGCCGTCCACCCGGACCTCCACGGCGGCGACGCCCTTGTGCTGCGCCCACGCCACCCCGGCCACCGGCGTCGGTCCCGGGCGCAGCGTCGCGCCGGCCGCGGGCACGTCGATCCTGGACTCGGTCTTGATCGGCGCCTCCTGCGACCAGCCGCGCTGCACCCAGTAGGCGGACGCCGCCGCGAACGTGGTGACCTCGATGTCGGTGACCCACTTGGTCGCGGACACGTAGCCGTACAGGCCGGGCACCACCATCCGCGCCGGGAAGCCGTGCTCGACGGGCAGCGCCTCGCCGTTCATCGCCACCGCCAGCAGCGCGTCCGGGCCCTCCAGCACCACCTGCAACGGGGTGCCCGAGGTGAAGCCGTCGACCGAGGTGCACAGCAGCTGGCTGGCGCCCGCCAGCGGCCGGGCCTGCCTGATCAGGGCGGCCAGGCTGGCGCCGAGCCATTTCGCGTTGCCCACGTAGGGGCCGCCCACCGGGTTGGACACGCAGGTCAGCGTCACGTAGTCCTCGATGAGCGGGCGCCTGAGCAGCTCGTCGAAGGTGATGGTGACCTCGCGCTGCACCATCCCGTGGATCCGCAGCCGCCAGCTCGCCGGATCCACCTGGGGCACGATCAGCGCGGTGTCGACGCGGTAGAAGCTGCCGTCCGGGGTGATGAACGAGCTGAGGCCCGGGATGTCCAGGTTGCTGCCCGGCGGCAGCGGCGGCGCGGGAACCGCGGGCCTGGGGAACCGGATCGCGGCCCGGGCCTGGGTGACGTCGCGCCGGGTGATCAGCTCGCGTCCCGCGAGCGTCCCGGCGGCCGCCGCGGCCGCGGCGATCCCGCTGGCGACCAGGAACTGCCGCCGCGCGGGCCTGCGGGCCGGTCCCGGGTCGTCGGGGTTGGGGAGGAAAGTAAAGGAGTAACCCGGAGTGCCGCCCGGGGACCCGGGCGGCGCCGCGGCGCCGGGCGGTGCCGCGGCGTCTGGCACCGCGGGCAGGTCCGGCCGGGCCGGGGGAGCTGGCAGGTCCGGCGGGGTCAGTGCCTCCGGCGGGGCCGGCGCGACCGCGGGGCCGGCGCGCGGCCGGGCCTGGAGCGGCGGCGCCTGGCCGAGCCTGGCCGCGGCGCGAGCCAGCCGGGTCAGGGCGAACGCCCCGGCCGCGGCGCCGGCCAGGGTCGGGATGATGTATCCCGGCGTCGAGCCGGGCCGGGTCAGGGCGGCCGCCAGGCCGATGAAGGCGAACAGCGCGAGCCCCCACAGGCCGAACGCGAGCCGGCGTACCGCCAGCATCCCGACCACCGCCGCGTACAGGGCGAGCACCACCAGGATGCCGCCGAGCAGCACGGTCTTGTCGTTGGAGCCGAACGCCGAGATGGCGAAATCCTTGACCGGCGGCGGCGTGAGGTCGATGGCGGCCTGGCCGACCGCGATCACCGGCGAACTCTGCGGCTCGGTCAGGCCCGCGGCGACCTGGGCCGCGCCGATCGCGACCGCCGCCGCGAG
>Ga0335083_10007408_pt1 | contig 13566 bp, 20 predicted proteins | sample Lox_Sample_42_FD_206716 | JGI IMG/M metagenome (GOLD analysis project Ga0335083, IMG submission 206716) | Soil microbial communities from Loxahatchee National Wildlife Refuge, Florida, United States - Lox_Sample_4.2 | ecosystem: Environmental > Terrestrial > Soil > Wetlands | place: USA...
GCCTACCTTCCGTCGGTTGGGATGGTTGGTCGGAAACCTTCTCCTAAAAAGGTGTCTTGTAAAAGAGCCTCAACTGCGGCAGTTAGACTTACTTGATTCGCTGACAGTAATTGATATTTTAGGCAGAAGGTTCGGAGCATCTTCTTTTTGCACAACTATCAGCTACGTGGACGCTATCCCCACTAGAAAGTGGTGCTGTGGGACATTAAGTGTGGAAGGCCGTGTACGAATCCCTTGTATAGCGGACTTGGGATGCAATTTGTCTTGGTTGTTGTGGATAAGCTTTTGATGGGCAGGCTAGAGAGAAATTGCGGGATAGACTTAGTGTTGATTGAAGTGGCTACGGAGAGGCTGCCTTTTCACCCCTTGAGATCGACGTCATCTCGAGAAATGCTCACCGAAGCGGCTATTAAGAAGAAAAACTTTGATATCAAAACGTATAGTATATGGACCACTAGAAAGAAGGGCAAGTAAACCGATTGTCCTATCACAATGTATATATCCCTCGGGGGGCGCGAGGTGAGATCGTTCTTGACCCGGATGAAGCGAAATCCGCGGAAGGCCGAATTTTCTGGAATTTCGCTTTTGTTTGATCACCGCCGACACCTTCTCGAACTGCCAAGGCAACAGGCGATATGCCGACTTGTACAAGGACAGGCTGCGGCAAGGAATTCGATGAAACCAATAACAACGCAGGAGACTGCTTGTTTCACCCGGGCGGTAAGAGGCTCCAAATTCCTTGTTTTTGACTAACGACAATAGCGCCAATATTCCACGAGGGATTAAAAGGTTCGGAGCGCATTACCCCTCGACTTTTCTGTTGACGATGTTTAATAGGCTATTCGTGCTGCAAGAAACGAGTCACTTCATTCGATGTATTCTTGACCCTTCCTGGATGTACGACGGGCTCTCATTCGAGTGAAAGGGTCGCAAGGCCGGCTCCCGTCAGTACATCTGCCCCCAGCAGTGCGACCCTAGCTGCTCCAACTTCTGTCGAAGGAGGGACTGAAGTGTATGGCTCGGTTCAACGAGAAGCAGCTCCTGTGCCGCGTGTATCGACGCCGGCGGTGGAGGAGAGGAAACCTGAGCCATTGGAACAAGATGACGGTTCGATCCCTGTGGAGCCAGGCACGAAATGTCAACGGAGGGCATGTAATGCGCAGTATGTGTCTGATGAGGTATCCCGTGGGGACGGATACGATGCCAAATGCGTCTTTCATCCTGGGTAGTCTAGGCTGTCAGTGAGCTCCTTCTCATCAATTAGGGTCCCCATCTTTCATGAAGGGAGTAAAGGTTACTCTTGCTGTAAACGAAAAGTCCTTGAATTCGACGAGTACCCGACTACCCCCTTCAAGATTCGATTCCTAACGTCAAGGTTCCTCAAAATCCCGGGGTGCTCAACCTCAGCCCACCGCTTCCAATCTACCCCACAAGTCCCCATCCAATCCAAATCAATAGAAACAGTCCACTGCCGCGAAGACTTTTACCAAACCCAACAAACCTGTGTCGTCGCCGTCTTCGCCAAGAAAATTGATGAATCCTCTGTCCACGTCGATTTTGCCCCACGAGAACTCGTCATTGAGTTCACGTTTGATCCCCAAAAACGGTACGCGGCGACTATCCCTTTGTACGAGGAGATTGACCCCGCGGCGTCGCGGTATGAGATTTTGTCGACAAAGCTGGAGATTACGATGAAGAAGGCGAATGGTGTCAGTTGGCCTGTTTTGAGACCTGATCCCAATGTTATGGAGAGAATTAAGTTCGGCGTAGATTCACAGGGGAGGAATTGATTTGGGACCGATCGATTGTTCTCGTAGTTGGGGCATTGCATGTGCGACGTGGGCAACAGCGGATCTTGAATAGTGGCAAGTTTGTTATCAAAAGCCGGCTTCTGAAACGAGACGAAATCGAAAGTGCACCAAACAACGCCTTGATATGTACACTATCTATGCCTGTTCTTTTTTCTGTTCAAGCATTAATGTTGGCAAATTCGTCGAGGTCCTGTCCAAAGCATTCATCTGATCCTCCTCTTTATTATACTTCCTAAACAAGAACCAAAATGCCACAGTTGTGACGAGAGCGATGGCTCCCACGGTGACGTAGAGGTACACGAACAGAGGATTTCTGCACAGAGGAATGAAGGCAGCATCGAACAGGGTTGCAATGGCGGAAGAGAACAACACGAAACTCAAGACTCATGATTAGATTGTTCACCTCTCGGATTGTGTACCAAGGGACTTCATTGAGGCGGGAGCCTTGGTATAGGCGTACTCCAAACCGGTAATACTGGTAAAGATCTCCGAAATCCCTATAAGAATGAATGCTGGAATCTGCCAAAAAAGAGAGAAATCATTCTTTTGCCCTTCATCGACCATATTGTAGTACGGCGGGGATCGATCCAACATGTGCTGTGGAGTTAGACTTGATGGTCATGCGCGAATTCTCACTTGAATGATCGCGCAATAGGCCATTGCTGATGCACCGATAAAGAATCCCACGGTGATACGGGTGATAGGGAGCATCCTGATTCCGATCTTGCGAAGACCCGGGTAGACGAATCGGTCCATGATGGGGATAAAGACGACTAGGGTGATGGGGTTGATGTTGCCGAGGACGTCGTTAGGGAACCCATCCGTTCGCATGTACGATGACATCGACGTGAGATTAGCATCCATCTGACCGTATGTCATCCAGTAAATAGGGAAAAATAGGAAGATCTGCACAGGTCAGACCTAGTATGACTTGAGGGAGCAGCAAGGAACCTTGCAAGCCACCAAAGCTCTTTTGACCTCCTCGATGAAGTGATCATCCCATGTGACCGTTGGAGTATATGTAGGCTTCGCCATCTCCAGACTCCAATTATTTTTGGCGGCGATATACGTGGCTTTGAAAAAGTCGAGGAGGATGCTCCCTTGCGGGGCTCGGACAATGTACTTTCGACGTCCGGCAACGAGTACGCCCAAGGCGACAAGGAAGGCGCCGAGAGGGAGTAAGTAAGCCGCCCAGAACCCGACCTTGTGTTCAAGAACGGCAGTAATGCCAGAACCGAGGGATCCGACGTTGATGGCAAAGTAGAACCAAAGGTAGATTCGGGAGGCCGTGACTGCCGGGTCGACAATGACAGTTTCATTACCCACTTGCTTGAGGAGCCGTTTTGATCCAGTGCACTGTTCCGCCACGAGAGCGCTGACGTTTGATTTGATACCTAGCATTGTTAGTTAGATGTCTATTTGCAGTTTGGGGGCGTGCCTCCTGTACCGGTTCCAATAATGATGATGGAAGTGATGAAGCCACCGATATGACCAGCCCGGGAAATCCCCGACAGCGGGATTGAACTGCAGACAAGGACGATCTCGCCGATGATGTACATGATACAACCAGCGGTGATAGTCTTGTATCGACCCCAATATTGGTCTGCAATCACGGCACCGGCAATGGGAGTCGTGTACGCCCACCAAGTGAAGAACTTTTGCAGGCCTTGTGCTGCCTGCGGTCCCATCCCAAGCATTCCAGGAGTACCAGGGTCATCCGGTTTATTCTTGATGTAATTACTCCACACTTGCTTGCATCCATAAAACGAGAAGCGTTCGCACAGTTCCACGATTACGAACCTACCGGTTAATCTGGGGTCCAACTGCTACAAGATACCAGGCTCTGAGGGGGATAGTTTCGGAAACTCGACGAAGAGTTGCCAATTGCTCGTTCGTAGGTTCAATGCGATCCGCGGAATGGACGAAAACTTCAGAATCCAACTCTTTCACTTCCGTCTCAACGACGTCCGCGATTGGTTTTTCGCCAATCGGCGCAATCGTCGTGATCTCATCTTTGTTTCCCATTGTTCGGATGTCGGCCGACAAGCAAAGAAGAACAAAAAGAGGAAGGGCGAGGAAGGAAGTAAGATTTTTGTCTTATCTATGATAGAAGGAACGTAAGACGATCCCCAAGATCTTTGTCTGAGAGCCATTTTATTTTCGTTTGCATGCGTGAAACATGCACGACACCGACGATCCTGCGGCTGGTGAGATCAGACCAGGGATGATTAATTGATTTATCTTTGTAAACACTAATTTTTTAGCCATGGCAGCACGTTGACTGTACCTAAATTCATAAATCGCGGTAATTACTATTGTATGACTAACTAATAGATGTAGTGCTTGAATAATAGGGAGATTGACGCGCTTCTTTAGTAAACACGTCGACACGATGTTTATTTCACGCTGAAAGAAGCTTAGGCCATTCCATTTTTGGCTTCGAATTTGGAGTTCCGTATTTTGTGATATCGTGAACAGCGCTACGCAGTATGTTTAATTGCGCTGAAATATCGCAAATGGAGAACTTTCCGCTTTCGCAGGGCGCAAAGCACTCGCTCCGCTTCTTGGGGACCCAATCGTATGCTTTGACAGACCTCATATCATCCACCGGCGGCGTTTATCTTTGTGTGGAGGTGGGCGGCAGGTTTTTGAAGGAAACTTACAGTAGATTACATACGCCCCTCAAACGCCAAATTGTGATTCCAACTGAGTCCAACACCAGCTCCTTCGCGAATCGCCAAAATTTACTAGTTAGGAGACTAGATGTCGAGCATTGTCCAGGCAGCAACAACAACGTACGCGTCGCGCGTAAAGTCGGGCAACACTCCGCTCATCGTCCCATCCACGGCGACAGTAGCTCGCCAGCGTTCCCTTATAACCGGAACTCCGCTCGCCGTCGCCCCCTCTCTTCAGGCTCGGCCTTCATTCCGCTCGAGCAGTCGCATGAACGACGATGATGACGACGACGATGATGATTTTTTGGATGTGGAAAGTGAGGATGGGAAAAAGGATAAGGAAGATGATGATTTGATTGAGGAGCATGGTGGGTTTGTCCTCGGTCCACCGCCTGAGGCTCTGATACAGCGACGGCCGGCAATACCTACACGGCATATTTATCGGTATATTTGTTCTGCGGAAGTTGTTAATTGAGAATAGAACGGATGTGCAAATGGAGAATGCGGCGTTGGCGGAGGATGTGATGATCCCAATACGTCTTGACATTGATCTTGACTCGTACAAAATCAAAGATGCCTTCATGTGGAATATGAATGGTACTGCCCTTCTGACGATTGACACTAAAGCCTATCTTTGCGCAGAGGAATTAGTGACCCCAGATCAGTTTGCAAATATCATGTGTCTAGATCTCGATATACCCCCGCAAGTATTCGCTCCTCAAATCTCCTCCGCCATCCGAACGCAGATAGAAGAATACGCCCCTGTCGCAGAAATCCAAATCCCTGAAGAAACGGAAATGCGTGTCATCGTAAGTTTACAACTCCATCTCGCAAAACATCTCCTTCGCGACCAATTTGAATGGAATCTTTCCGCAACCGACATTACCCCCGAAGAATTCTCAAAATTATTGTGTCAAGACCTATCTCTGTCTTCAGGTAGGCCCACCGCTCAGAAAATGTCTAACATTTGACAGACTTCCCACCATCTCTCGCACATGCCATACACGAGTCATTATTACGATTAAAGAAGGACGCACTAGAGGCTAATCTGCCTATGTTCATGAACGAAGCAGCCTATGGTCTCGAAGCCGGAATCCGCCTCGACACAGAAAGCCTCTGTCACCGCTGGTCACCAACCCTCGAGCTCCTCACCCGGGACGAAATCGAAAGGCGCGAAGGAGACCGGGAACGTCAACTCCGCCGCCTAAAACGCGACACTGCCCGATTCGGCGGAATCAGTTCTATCGCAGTCGTAGAAGAGGAAATCCTCGGTTCAGGACGACGGAGATTGAAACGGAAACGGAGTACGAGTCCTGCTGGGAGGGGCACGCCGCGAGGAGGACAAGCTTCACGAGCGGATTCGCCAAGTTTGATTGATGTGAGTATTTCTAAAGCAACTTCATTGACGGATACGTATAATCCCGCGGGTTTGGGGGGGGCGAGCTAACGGGATAGGGAACGAGCGAGGTGGAGATGTGCCAATTGTTTGGTTCCTGGGACAGGAACAATTGCGGTTAGAAGGGGCCCTAACGGCGCAAAAGAGTTGTGTAATAATTGTGGTGTCTGGTATGCACGAACGGGCGAAGTACCGGAATGGAGACGGAGAATGTATGTAATTGGTTAGATAAACCCATAGATTCCCCCTAATCAACCTAGACTCCCTGCGTTGATACGTATTAATTGCCCTCGCGCTAGATCATAATGTTCTCTCCTCTTCATCTAGTATATTTATCTCCGCATCTCGATTTGATGCCCGAATCGGCGCATTTCCTCGAAATCGTAGTCTCATATCTAGCTTTGTAGCGTCAGTCCATAACATTCACGCGGAGTGGGAATACCCATCCTCTGCGACAATCGAAATAGCACCGCCGTAATCGATGACATTCATCAGGGACGAGTCTGTCGTAGAGTTCCTTGTTGCGTAGACATTCTGCAGGAGTATGTCGCTGGATGAGAACGCATTCAGACCGTTGCACGCACTTCGCTAGCTCGGCGCGGATATCCTTGCATGAACTCGGCATGAACTCTGTCAGTCGTTGGTAATTTGGAGAGCGAGGTTGATGTCTGAATTCCTGGGGCCTACTACGAGTCACGCATCCCGCCAGGGTTAGGGCGAGCCTGCCCATCGAGGTCAGCCGACGACCGTCTGTGCGGATCAACGACTGCCCGACAACCGAAGATGTCTTCATCAAACTCGGCAGACGCAACACAATCAAGTCCGAATCCACCTCGCAATGATCCTATCACAACAAAGGAACTCTCCCTCCACAATGGTCAAGATCCCTCAAAGCCAATCTGGGTAGCCGTCAAAGGCACCGTCTTTGATGTCAGTCGCAATAAAGATGCTTACGGTATGTCCCCATTGCTCCTCCCGTTCACCCGGAAGGGGACGGCGATTGCTTGTGGAGAAGAAGTCACTGATTCTGTGTAGCTCCTGGAAAGGGATATAATGTGTTTGCTGGACGGGATGCTTCGAAGGCTCTTGGGAAGAGTAGCATGAAACCGGAGGATTTATCGGCGGATTATTCGGAATTGACGGAATGGGAGTTGAAGGTATTGGATGACTGGCTTGCTTATTACACCAAGGTATGCATTCATGGGTTCTATACAGTCACCGGAATGGTCTATTTGAATGCTCCCGCTCTCGTGCTTGTTATCCTCAAATAGCCATTCTCTTATGCGCTTCGAGTTTGATTGCAATTGGGACACTTGGCTGACTATATTTTAGAGATACGATGTCGTTGGATATGTTTCGGACGGACCCAAGATCTCTCGCATGTAAGGTCAAAAGTTGAGAGTTTCTAGGAAATTAGTGTTTAGGTGAATGGCTGGACGCTTTGATCCATTTCATATGTCGCGTAACTATAAATATCCCATGTAGCTATTCAAAAACAAACCTCATCGGCATTCTGTCAATCCATCATCTCCCCATCGTCGTATCGTCTCTTGCTTGCTTCCCTTGGCATCCCTAACGTTTAAAACGAGACCTTGATTGCACAGCGGCGATCCCTCCGTCCGACTCCACACCAAATGACACATCGACATACTCACGATCACGGCTCCTTGCCGCATAGCCATTCCCATGAAGATGGCGGACATGGACATACCCATGAAATCTGGGAAAATGCGGGATCATACATTAGCAGAGAGGCGCCCATTGAGGTCGGGAGAGACTGGCAAAAGCGAGCCTTTACGGTCGGGATTGGAGGGTATACCTGCCGGTCACGACTTTGCTTACCCTTAGGCCTGTTGGTTCTGGTATTGCTTTTCACGAGTACGATTGATCGTAGGAAAAACGGCGTTGATGTTGGGTTTGTGTCGGACTTTGTATCCCAAGTATAACATTGCTGCGTTGACGAATGATATCTTCACTCAGGAAGTATGTTTACTGACTGGCTTACGCAAAGTTGACGTATAGGATCGAGAGTTCCTTGTTCGTAATGACGCACTGCCACATGAACGCATTCGAGCCGTGGAGACCGGTAACCCCACAGCTTGGAGAATATGGGCTGATTGGGGCAAGGTTCCTGTCCCCACGCCGCGATTCGAGAGGACATCTCTGCCAACTTGCATGTTCTAGAGGACTTGCAACGACTCTTCAAAACCCAGATTCTCCTCATTGAATCTGGCGGCGACAATCTTGCAGCAAACTACTCTCGCGAACTCGCAGACTACATTATCTATGTCGTACGAGACAGCTCCCGCTACCAACAAGGAAAGCTAACTTTTGAGATTGATGTGTCCGGCGGCGACAAGATTCCGCGTAAGGGAGGACCGGGAATCACTCAATCTGATCTCCTTATCGTCAACAAAACCGATTTAGCAGAGATTGTAGGAGCGGATCTTGGTGTCATGGAACGAGATGCTGCGAAAATGCGTGAGGGGGGACCAACGATATTTGCTCAGGTTAAGAATGGCGTTGGCATCGATGATATTATCAACTTGATCCTTTCCGCATGGAGAGCCAGTGGCGCTGCTGAGGCTCTTTCCTGAATTCCTTCCCCCACCTCTTGACAATCCAATCGAGAGATCCTGTAGTTCGAAGAATGTAACATTCGCTGTCGAAGATGCGGGCCGATTATTTTCGTATCGTTTGTGAATCCCCCGAATGCATTTATGTGTCTATGGAAACCCCACTTTCGCTGCGACATATCTAAAATACATAATTTCCAAATGCAAGACCAAACTTTAGCCACCCGCGAAAACCACGCTACCCCACAAAACATAAAGACATTTAAAATCAGGGGAAAAGCTCAAGGGGGGAATTAATAATTGTCCGGGAACATTTGCTGATACTCCTCGTCCTCCATGAATCGATGTTGTTCCCCCATGTCATCATCCTCTTCTTCCTCCTCTGACTCACCCCCGTCATCATCACGCTCCTGCTCGTTTTCGTCGTCAGGTAATTCAATGGGGACACCTTGGAGTTCAAAGTAACGTTTTACGCCGCGTTTGGTTTGTCTTGCTTCTTCTGATGGGATCATTCGTAACCATTGCATTTGAGGGCCGTTTACAGCGCGTTCGTTTATCTGCTCATATAAGTTTCGTGTGAAACGAGGGGGGGAAACTCTGAAGCCGTAGATTTTGGGGACGTATATTCGCATTCCAAGGCGGGGTTGGGGGCCTGGAGAGGGTAATAATTCGGGGAAGGTTTGGAAAAATAGGTGCGGGAATGTCGTGCCAAAGTAGGCTCCTACCACCCATCGTCTCAGTATTGTGCTAAACGTAAGGATTTGTTGGGGTGCACCGTCAATTCCATGGAATCGGGTTTGGGGAGGGGCGTATATGTCTAGACAGGATGGGCAAAATAATTTGACGGTGTCGATGGCAGGGCAATCTGATCTTCCCATGGGTACAACGGCAGCTGAATGGCAAAACACACGAGGGCAATGTCCGAAGGATGCGTGTTCGTATTTGTCGGCCTGTAAAAACACATTAGATGAAGTACATTTAATACGAGATACCATTGCTTGTAGGCCGGCTCGACTTATGATCCATCGTTGATGAATTAATCCATAGAGCATTTCCGCTGAGTTTTCTATGATTTGAATATCTGGACCTTGCCGTCGATATTCGTCTTCTACAGATACATGTCAGCGAAGGGAGAACAACGGCAGGTAATACCATAATCTCCATCTAGTATCATCGAGAGAGCTTCATTGTAGAAGGGGACCTGACCGTTTAATCCGGTCAGGTTAAACTGGTCTTCGATAAACGCCTCGGGGACTTCGGTGAAGTATTCGTGTCCCGTTATTGAACACCAATATGATATCTGTGGAATTGCGGTTAGCCATTTTCTGCACACAATTCGGTAGGGGAGATACCCACGATACAATGTCGCTTCCCTCTAGATCTTCTTCATCCTCGAGTGAACCTAGAAAGGAAGATAGTCAACATCCTAATCACTATTTTCGCAGGAAGACTTACTAAAATCTCCCTCGTCACTTTCGTCTTGTTCTTCGTCCTCTTCTTCCTCCACTCCCTCCTCTTCTTCCTCACCACCCTCTCCGTGTTCTCCATACACCTTGCCCACATATACATCATGAAATTCCTCTTCCTCCTCAGAGACCTCCTCACTCCGCCCCTCCTCCTCCTGTCCAGTCCGATTATTCTCCCACTGATGAAGAGAACCAGACATCCCGGGAACCGCGAATTGGTGATGATGCGGAGACGACGCAACGATGGGCTGCTGATGATTCATCTGTTCCATTCGCAACCGCTTACCGCTCATGCTACCCCGTCGACGCACAACACCACTACCACTAGTGAAATGAGCCTGGCCAGGCGACGCAGCAGCAGCGGCGGCGGGTGGAGGAGGCGAAGGAGATGACGCAGAGGATGGGAGACGGGACTTGTTGGAATTCGAACCACTACTGGTGGGCCGGCCTCGTTTGAGATTGGGTTTCGTGGAGCTTGAATCCAACGGGTCCAGGACTTGGCGTGCGTTGGGGGTTTCAATATTTATAGGTAGACAAGGTTGTTGTGTTAACGATGATGCGGGAGGGGCGAGCTACGCAGCGGGATTGATTAGATTGGCATGGGGGGAGATAGCTCAAAGCAGCTCGTCGGGTTCAGAGCGATCGATGATGGGCGGTCGTCGCAGGCAGGACCTTGCGCAGATGCCTCACGAGAAAAAGCTGGATTTCAACAGCGGCCGGGAGTCGGGAGTTTTTACTGCTTACCACATGGGGCGATTTGCAATGGCGATTGGAATTTGGCGGGTCGAAAGGGATACCCGTTATTGACCAACGAGAGAGACAATTAAACCCTTGTTTTTGCACTTTGGTGACATCGCGCTATTTTGTGTCCGTTGTCGACCAGAGCTGAGTCATAGAGTGTGCGCCCCGAGATAACATGAGTTCGGACGACCTCTTCGATAACGTCGCGGATGCCGAGTTGATGGCTTTTGCGCAGCAGCTCGATAGAAACAGGACATCGAAGGCACTCCCTGCAAGTACTGCCACTGCGAGGCCCCCGCCTCGACCTTCAACAGCCGCAAGTCAGCCGAAAGCAAACCCACCTCGTCCTCTTCGTCCGTCCTTTAACTCCATAATAGTCGACACCCGCCAGGTAATCTGTGCTTAATAACTGTAATGCTGACATTCGCAGAAAGGTTCCGCTTTACCGCTTCAAAAACTGACTCGTAGGAAATCCCGTTCTCGAACACATCAAGAATGTCCCCTGGGAAGTAATTCCTTATTTTACATTGATGATAACTAACTATAGTATGGGGAAACCCTTGCCGGTCTGCGAATACATGAGCCTGAACTGACTCTCGAACAGATTACGTAGTAGGAAGCACGACTTGCGCCCTCTTCCTGTCCCTCAAATATCACCGACTCCATCCTGAATACATATTCAATCGCATGCACAAACTAGGCAGAGAGTTTAATCTCAGGATCCTCCTAATACTCGTCGATATCGTTTCACGTCTCGCATTGAAAACCTGCTAATACCCAAGGAAAATCATAGTGACCCTCTCCGTGAATTATCCAAGACCAGCTTGGTAAATGATTACACACTCTTTTGCTGCTGGACGGCGGCGGAGGCAGGGAGATATCTCGAGACTTTCAAGGCGTACGAAAATGCCAAGCCCGATTCGTATTCCTCTTCATTAGCAATAGCAATGACAAATCAGCATAAAAACCCACCAGAGCTCGGAGTACTCGCAGCGCCTTATCGAGGCTCTGACGACCATTCGTTCTGTCAATAAGAACGACGCAATATCGCTGGTGACCAACGTAGTCTTACTGTGACGCCGATGACCTAATGTCCATCTTAGTACGGGTCCTTGGCTCAAGCGGTCAACGCGAATCCTGCACAGATAGCATTGCTCGGCGGTTGGGGACCCGCAAAGGTGGAGCGCTTCGCCAGGACGATGTCCGAACCCTTCATTGTGAGAACGGGGTCTGGGGGACCGATTGCCCTTGCCAAAGGAACAGGACAACGGTGGACCATAGTCAAAGAGGGGGCCGAGATCCCCGACGAAATGGATCATTCCTACGCCAACGCTGGACACCGGTCTGGCACGAGCTTTCGCACAAGGCCCCAAGGCGACCCTCGGCTTCCGGACGAGGAGCAGGATAGGAGCCGAAGAAAAGAAGCAGGGGCAACAATTCGAGGATTAATTGGGACTAAACCGATTCTAGGGGAGGCAGCGGGGTCGAGCCAGGCCCAGGGAGTGACAACGGGTGAGAACGTGGGGGTTGTTGCACAAGAAGAAGCAAACAAAAGTTCGGACGGAGTAATGGCGATCCTAGCGCGGATGAGGCAACAATTATAGAAAAATGAGAGATACCCTCCAAATCCGGCTAAGATATCAGGAACCAAAAACTATTCTTTACTCCTCTTCCGGTGAGATTTCGCTGCATGGCCGACGTTCTTCCCCGATCGGGGCAATTTATACCTCCCATTCTTTGACTGAATGAATGATTGTGTATGATCGGCCTATCGAACTGTATCGAGTGTAGATTCGTACGTCGGATGTGTTGGGGAAATTAGGGTGTGCGGGATCAATAATCCCCAATCATCCTACTCGTGCTCCTTTGATCCTCGTCCGACGATACCGGCCCATCTCTGACTGGTCGGCACGGCAACTTGCACAAGCTTGCAGCAAGCCAACCCAGGAAAAAAGGTGGGGGCATGTTCCTCCGTGATCGTCCCGCATTTCACAAGTCGGACGGGGTGAGATAGTCTGGAAATGACTCGAGGAAAATGGCTAGAATTGCTTTCCGCTTGCACAAATCGTGATTGCATGATTATTTTGCGCACTTGGCGGCTAGGTCAGCTGGTGCATAGAAACATTCTACCCATAGAATGTGGATTCTAGCTTTTTTTGTTGGGGTGTGGTATTGCATAGGCTGTGTGCGTTTCGGTCGGCCGACCCTTTCTGATGAACGGGACCTAACCTTGTTTTCATTAAATACATGTTTAGGCCCCACCCGATCTTGGGTGACCAATAAACGCTGGATAAACTTAAATGGAGCCTATCCCATACGTGCGTTCGCCGTATGCGCCCTGGCTCAATGTCCCCTGATAGCGATATCTCACTAGTTATTTCGTATAATTCTGTTATAGAATAACCTTTCGTAATGCCGATGCTCTGCAAATTCTGTCAGAATAGCGGGAATTGCCGAACTTGATTTGAATGTCCTGTCCATCAGGCCAGCAAACCCTAGCCTAAAGAGCGACCAAACGGCGGGTTAATTATAGGGAAGATCCCACTCGTGCAGGACAGCGTAATCCTCATCCACATAACTGTTGCGGCATTACGTGAGAGGTATAGCCGACGGGGCCCAATGTTGCGAACTTAGTGCCACTATTAGGCTTCCTACCCGTATCGGAGAATTAGACTTCCGCCAAAGCTCCCGCACATCCCGCAGGAACCTCGCTCAATTTTGCTGACCAAACCTTTCATGAATAATCGATCTCGGTGATGGCAAAAGTGGGGCAACGGAGATTTAACGAGTGATACTTTCAATTTAACATGAAATAAGAGCTAATAGGATATGTTCTCTCGCCACCCGAAGCAATAGAAACGATTGACATCATTGACAAAACCAAAGAATGTACGCAATGCC
>Ga0335083_10007409_pt1 | contig 13565 bp, 15 predicted proteins | sample Lox_Sample_42_FD_206716 | JGI IMG/M metagenome (GOLD analysis project Ga0335083, IMG submission 206716) | Soil microbial communities from Loxahatchee National Wildlife Refuge, Florida, United States - Lox_Sample_4.2 | ecosystem: Environmental > Terrestrial > Soil > Wetlands | place: USA...
GCTTCACCGTGCTGACGGAGCCGCCGGGTCAAGGACCGCAATCACCTGAATGAGAGGAAATCCCGTGCCCGTCGAGTTCATCGGCATTGCCAGCACCGCGGACCGGTCCGAGACCATCGCCGAGACCGGTCCCGCCGTCCAGCCGGAGTACCTGTACCACCTGGCCGCCACGCACGAGCAGTCGGGCTTCGACCGGGTACTCGTGGCGCACGGCTCCTCCTCGCCCGACGGGTTCATCGTCGCCGACCAGGTGCTGAACGCCACCAGCCGGCTCGGCGTGCTGCTCGCCCACCGGCCGGGTTTCGTCGCCCCGACGATCGCGGCCCGCAAGTTCGCGACGATCGACGCCTTCTACCCAGGCCGGATCGCCCTGCACGTCATCACCGGCGGCGACGACGGCGACCAGGCCCGCGACGGCGACTTCACCGACAAGGCGACCCGGTACCGCCGCACCGATGAGTTCCTCGACGTCGTCGAGCTCGCGTGGAGTTCCGAGCAGCGCTTCGGCTACGACGGCGAGTTCTACCACGTCGCCGACGCGTGGTCGGCGCTGCGGCCGCCCGGCGGCCACCTGCCGGTCTACTTCGGGGGTGCCTCCGCCGACGCCGTCCGGGTCGGCGGCAGGCACGCCGACGTCTACGCCTTCTGGGGCGAGCCGCTGGAGGGCATCCGGCAGCGCATCGCCCAGGTCCGCGCGTCCGCCGAGGCCGCGGGCCGCAGCATCGGCCGGTTCTCGGTCAGCCTGCGCCCCATCGCCGCCGACACCGAAGACGCCGCCTGGGAACGGGCCCGCGAGATCCTCAAGGTGACCAGGGAGCGGGCCGCCGAGTTCGTGGGCCGCCGCGACACCTCCCAGGCTGAGGGATCCCGGCGGTTGCTGCAGTTCGCCGCGGCGGGGGAGGTGCACGACAAGCGGCTGTGGACCGCGCTGTCCCAGGCCACCGGCGCCGCGGGCAACTCGACCGCGCTGGTCGGCAGCTACGAGCAGGTGGCCGAATCCCTGCTCGACTACGTCGCGGTGGGCGCCACCACGCTGCTCATCCGGGGCTACGACCCGCTCCTCGACGCTGCCGCCTACGCCGACCTGATACGGCTCGTCCACGAGCAGGTGGGCGAGGATATCGACAGCTACCGCGCCCGCGTCGCCGCCTGATCGCCGGCGGTACCACCCTTCACGCGGCGATCACCGCGCTGGAGCTGCTGGCCACGCGGGTGGCGCTAGCGCTCGGCTGGAAGCCAGCGGCCATTGACGTATAGGCGGGCATCTCCTAAAGTCGATTTTATCGACCGACAATATAGTTTTTAGGAGGAGCCGATGCCCGCGATCGCCGAACCAGACGTCGGATTGGCCAGTGCATCAGGCACCATCACCGTCCGGCCGCTCCAGCCTACGATCGGCGCGGAGATCGGGGGCGTCGACCTGGGCCGTCCGCTCAGCACCGCGGCGCGCGACGAGATCAAGGCCGCCGTCCTGCAGTACAAGGTCGTGTTCTTCCGCGACCAGAACGTGGACCGCGAACAGCACGCCGCGTTCGCCCGGCAGTTCGGCCAGTTGTACGTCCACCCCAGCGTGAACAAGCCTGACGCCGACCAGGTGCCGGCCGCCCACCAGATCGCCGCGGCGGACGCCGGGAAGTACGCCGACCTCTTCGCGCAGCAGCAGGCGGAGGGCTGGGACCCGTACCACAGCGACACCAGCTGGCGACTGGTCCCGGCCTGGGGTGCCGTGCTCCGCGCGGTGACGCTCCCCGAGGTTGGCGGCGACACGATCTGGGTCGATGCCGGGCTGGCCTACGAAGGGCTGCCGGCCGAGGCCAGGGAGCGGCTCGAGGGCCTGCACGTGACCCACGACTACCGGTCCGCGCTGCTCCGCTCCGGGCACGACTACCCGATCGTGGCCCACCCGATCGTGCGCACGCACCGCGAGACCAGCAAGAAGATCCTCTGGGTGAACTTCAGCCAGCATCCGTGGATCGTAGGGCTCGACGGGCAGGAGAGCCGCGAGCTCCTGTCGATCGTCCACGACCAGTACCGCAAGCCGGAGTACCAGGTGCGCTTTACCTGGCGGCCCGGTTCGATCGCCTTCTGGGACAACCGCGCGGCGGTGCACTACGCGGTGCGCAACTACGGTGACTTCCCCCGGCTGCTCGAGCGCATCCTGATCGCCGACGAACCCCAGTACGCGGACCTCTGATCCCGTCCTCTCGCCGGCGCACGGGCCTCCCGGGGATCACCCTGACCGGGCTGCCTGGCCAATCTACCGCAAGCCATGCGTCGGCGTCCGGCAGCGTTGCCTGGCGACGGCAATCCTATTTACATACCGATATAGTAGGATTTAGGGACGATGACAGCTGTTGAAGAGTCGTCTGCCGAGATCAGCGCCTCCGAGTTCCGGCAGGCAATGGGCCACTTCGCCACCGGCGTGACCGTGGTGACGTCGATAGACGATGACGGAGAGCCCGTCGGTACCACGGCCAGTGCCGTCACTTCGCTGTCACTGGATCCACCCCTCGTGCTGGTCTGCTTCGATCGCGCGAGCCTGACCCTGCGGGCGATCCGCGCGCACGGCGCGTTCGTGGTCAACGTGCTCGCAGCACCGCAGCGGGACCTGTCGGCCAACTTCGCCCGCCCCGGCCTGGCTGCGGCCTGGGACGGCGTTCGGCACCAGCCCGGCCCGACCGGCAGCCCGCGGCTGGACGGTGTCCTGGCCGCGCTGGAGTGCACGGTCGAAAACAGGCTGCCGGGCGGTGATCACGAGATCGTGGTCGGTCGAGTGCATCACGTCGAGATCAGTGATGACGGCGCCCCCCCGCTGCTGTACTGGCGCGGGTCCTACCTGTCGCTGGGCGGGGCGTAACAGGCGTTCCCTCCCCGTACCGGGATCACGGAGCTGGACCGGCATCGTTGCCGCTGAGCTGCCTGCGGACACCTGCCTGCGCGGCCTGCTCCTGCTGGCCGACCCGGACAGGAGACGGTAAGGCCAGGCCGCGTGCGGCACGTCGAGACCAGCGCCGCCCCGGCGGCCCCGCTGGTCTTCTTCCGCGGCGGCTACGCCTGGCTGGCCTCGTAGCCGGCTAGCACGCCGCGGATCAGCGGGACCGCGGTGGCCGCCCACCCGGCGATGGCGGCATCGACGTCGGTGAGCTCGGGCTCGGTGACATACAGGCCGCGGGCGGGGACGGTCGCTCCCAGCTCAACCAGAACCGGGCGCAGGTGGACCTCGACCGCGAGCGCATGGCCGGCCTGGCCTCCGGTCATCACCGGCACCGCCACCGTGCCGGCCAGGCCGTTGCCGCCGTAGCGGTCCAGGAACGCCTTGAGCATGCCGGTATAGGAGGCCTTGTAGGTCGGCGAGGCGAACACCGCGACGTCCGCGGCGGCCACCGCCGCGGACAGCTGGGACAGTCCGGCATCGGAGGCGTCGAACAGCCGCGGCCCGTGCTCGGCCAGATCGACCACGGGGTGGGTCGTGGCGCCGGGCCGGGCCGCGGACAGCGTGCGGGCCACGGCGAGAGCGACGCCGTGAGTGCGCGAGGCGGGCTTCGGGTTGCCGGTGACCACGGCTATCTTCACGACGTCAGCCTCCGCTTCGATGAGCTGATACAGGACGCGAGACCACGTCCTCTAGTCTATTAAACCTAGCGATATAATCGAAAATTACCCGGGGTCCGGATCAGATGCCAGCGGCCGGGCAGCGGCCTCTGGCCGCGACGGTGACGGCGCCGGGCGGGTGAAGTCGTGCGCTTTGTACATGACAGAACACCAGATAGTTGTCGATAAAACAGATAGTTTTAACCGGATTAACGTCCGGTGGCTGCCGTCTAGCCAGGATGCGCACGGCTATCCGGCATGTTCGCTGTTTGCATCCGCAGGGGGCACGGTGGCTGGTGCACGGCATCCGGAAGCTGGGCCGCTGGTCGCGGCCCTGGTCCCGGCACGGGATGACCCGGCCGCCACTGTGCGGCAGGCGAGCGTCCTGGCCTGGTCGGCTGGGCTGGCCATCGGCCTGGCGCTGCTGATCATGATCCTGGTCTCTGCTCTGGGCCGTAGCGCAGCGGTTGCGGTGCTACCGCGGCCGGCGGCGGGGCCTCCCTGGTCGCTCGCTCTCCGGTTGCCGCCAGGGCAGGTGATCATTGCACTGTGGGGGGCGGCGGCGCTTGGCTGCGCCGACGTGATAGCCGGGCTTGCCGCGCTAGCCCGGGGCGCCCACATGCCGTCCCGGCTGCTCCTGGCGGGCTCCATGACGGCGGTGGCCGCGCTCACCGTGCTGCCGCCGGCCGGGTCCACGGATGCGGTCAGCTACGCGATCGACGGCAGGCTCGTGGTCACGGGGCACAGCCCCTACGTGGCGACCCCGGGCCAGCTACGCAGAACCGGCGATCCGGTCGCCAGGTTCGCGCCGCACGCGTGGGTGAACGACTTGTCGATCTATGGTCCGCTGGCTACAGCCGAAGAGTGGGCCGCGGCGGAGCTGGGCGGGACTTCGGCGGCCCGGATCGGCTTCTGGCTGAAGCTCTGGAACGCTCTCGCGTTCAGCGCGGTGGTACTTGCCCTCGACCGGCTGCTGCGGGCCCGCCCGGCCATGCGGGCGCGCGCGCACCTGCTCTGGTCAGTGAACCCGCTCCTGCTGTGGACGGTGATCGCGGGCGGCCACGTCGACGGGCTGGCCGCCGCCCTCGGGCTCGGTGGCCTGGTCGTGCTGCGGATCCGCCGGGGCGAGGCGGCCAGCCCGGGCCGGGCATTCGCCGCCGGATTTCTCGCCGGGGCGGCAACGGCGTGCAAGGTCCCGTTCGCTCTGTTCGGCGCCGGGATCGTATGGGCATCCCGCAAGTCCCCGGCCGCGCTGGCCGGATCGCTGTGCGGCTTCTTCGCGGCGCTGGTGCCCGGGTACGCGATAGCCGGCTGGCCTGCCGTCAGGGCGCTCACCGCCCGCACCCAGGGTGCGACCACGGACAACTTCTATCAGCTCGTCTACCCTGCGTTCCGGTCGGCGACCGCCACATTCGCGCCGCGCGGCCTGGTGCCGGCCGCGGCTGTCCTGTTCGTGTGCCTAGCCGCCGTTACCCTGTGGCGGCTTCCGCAACCCGCGGAGTTCGCCAGCCTGCCAGCCGTGCGGCCCGCGCTGGCGCTGAGCCTGGCGTGGCTGTTCGCCTGGCCGTTCCAGCGGCCGTGGTATGACGTCATGATCGTGTGCCTGCTGGTCCTGTACCCGGCCTGCAGGCTCGACTGGGTCGTCCTGGTTCGTCTCCTGGCCGGCACCACCGTCTTCATCCTCGCATCGGACCAGAACCTGGGCCCGCACTGGCTGAGCAGCCTGTTCTCCGTCAACAGCACGTACCTGGCCCCGGCCGTCCGGCTCGCCGCCGTGGCCGCGCTGGCGTGGCTGTGCCTGCGCGGATCCTGGCGCTGGCGCTCGCCGACGTGATGGCGTCGCGGGGGCTGACCACCGTCGGCGATCTCCTGACGGCCGGCCCGGCGTCCGGATACTCCTGGTGGTGGCGGGCCCACGGCAGCAGAGGAGGGCGCGAAATCGCGTGAAGAGGCTTCCGCTGGTCATCCTCGCGGCCATGGCCGCCGGGTTCCTCGCGCTCGGCCTCGCCGAGGCGAGGACCGACGCCCCGACCTTCGATGAGCCGGTGTACGTGTCGGCGGGCCTGGCCGCCGTGCTGCATCACGACGTGACGCTCAACGACGAGCATCCGCCGCTGCTCAAGGTGCTTGCGGTGGTCCCAGTGCTGTTCGCTCATCCCGTCATTCCCGCGGACGGACGGTGGAGCGGAAACGATGAGCAGAACTACGCCGCTCGTTTCGCCAGCGCGCAGCTAGCCGCGGGGAAGCTGGCCAGCGTCACGTTCGCCGCACGGCTGGTCCCGCTGGCCGAGACGGTGGCAGTGGCGTTCGTCGTTTTCGCGATTGCGAGCGAGCTGGCCGGCCCGGTCGCGGGCCTGCTGGCCGGAATGCTGTGGCTCGCCTCTCCTCTCGTGCTGGGCATCGGTCATCTCGACGGCACCGATGTGCCGTTCGCGCTCGGGGTGACGCTGAGCTGCCTGGCGATGCTCCGCTGGCTGAGGTCGCGCAGTGGCGCCGCGCTGGCGTGGCTGGGCCCGGCCCTCGCGGTGGTCGCGGAGACGCAGGTCACCGGCTTGCTGGTCGTCGCGTTCGGCCTGGCCGTCATCGTCATCACCGAGTGGCGTTCCGGTGTCATCACGGCATTGATCCGTGCCGGAGTGGCCGGGCTGATCGTCTGGGCCGTCGTCTGGGCGGTCTACCTCGCCCTGGACCCGGCAATGCTGTCCCAGCTTCCGCTGCTGGTGCCGCGGCCCTATCTGGACGGCGTCAGGTATCTCGGCGTGCACGACACCACGGGCTCGGCCGCGTTCATTACTGGTATCGCCTACACCGGCGGCCGATGGTGGTACTGGCCGCTCAGCCTGGTGATCAAGTGGCCGGGTCCGGCGCTGCTGCTCCTCGTGGCGGGCGCCATCGGATGCCTGTGGCTGCCGTCGGCGACGCGCCTGCGGGCGGGACTGGCCATCGTCCTGCCCGCCGTGCTGCTCAGCGCTTTCACGCTGATACAGCCGAAGGACGTCGGCGTGCGTTACCTGCTGCCGGTTCTCGCGCTGTGGGCGGCCGCAGCGGCCAGCGGGCTGGTCGCCGTGCTCGGCGCCGTCCGGGGAAGGCGGCGGGCCCGCCTGGCCGTCGCGGCTGTCGCCGTGCTGGCGGCCGCGACGGTAGCCAGCACCGCCGGGTCCTTCCCCGGTTCCATCGCGTGGACCGCCTGGCCGTTCCGGCCGGGCTACGCGATGGTGACGGATTCCAGCGTGGACTGGGGCCAGGGCTTCTACGCCCTGCGGTCGTGGAGTGCGGCGACGCATCCCTGGGTGGCCTATTTCGGGCCGCGCGGCATCACCACGGCTGACATACCGGGCGCCCGGTCTCTGCTCGGTGCCGGGTCGGCCAGGGTCGACGGCTGGGTTGGCGTCTCGGTGACGGCGCTGAATAGCGCGAACCGGTCATCGCTCGGCTGGCTCCGCGGCTGGTGCCCGGTCGGGCTGCTGGCCGGGACGATCCTCATTTACCACTTCAGTCAGCCCCCGGCGATGACGGGGGCCCGGCGACCTCTACCGGGTCCCGGTCCGCTGTGCCCGGGTCACTGGAGCTCAGTTCGCTAGGCGTACGCTCGCCAGAGCCGGCCGGCTGAGGCCGGAGCGCGGGCACCAGCGGCGCCACGAGCTGCGTCACGATCATCCACGTGCCGACGGCGAAGGCGATGCCGCCGATGATGTCGGTGACGTAGTGCTGGCCGAGGTAGACGACGCTGAACCAGACCATCACCGTCCAGGCCAGCGCCAGGCCCGCGCCGCGGCGGGTAACCGGCCACAGCGCGAGGGCGGCCAGCAGCGGGTAGGCCGCGTGCAGCGACGGGAACGCGGCCGCCGAGTCGGGGTTCAGGTGGTGGTAGTACGGGCTCACCGCGCTGGGCAAGGCGATCAGCGAGTGCACGCCCGGCAGCAGGTGATGACGGGCCGCCAGCCACGGCGGTGCCACGGGTACGAGCAGGAACACGACGAAGCCAGCGAAGGACATGGCCAGCAGCGCCACCGTGTACCGAAGGAACTGCACCCGGTCGACCAGCCACAGCACCATGCCGACCGCGATCGGGATCAGGAAGTGGCAGAAGTAGACGACCGTGCAGGCGATGGCCAGCCAGCGCAGCGATCCCAGGTGTGCCTGCAGCCACCGGGAGGGATCGGTGCCGCCGAACATCGCCCGGTCGGCCCGGATGACGAACCCGTGATGCACCGGGATGCCGCTCTTCCGCGAGATACCGCGCAACGCCTCGTAACCCAGGAACAACGCCACGAACGGCACCCAGTCCCGCACGAACCGCAGGAACCTCCCGCTCAGCAACGCCACCGGAACCAGGATCAGCAGCAGGTAGTCCGGCGACACCGAGATGCCGCGCCAGATCATCACCCCCGACACCGCCAGCAGGTAGACCAGGGACAGTGTCACCAGCAGGCCAGGACGGCGGACGGTACTCAGCCACGGGCTAATCCTGGACATCGGCGAGGTCTCCTCAGGACGGCGGGGTGACGCACTGCAAGCCGATATTATCCACCGACTTAGTAGGTAATCCGGTGTTTACCAGAATGTTGCCGGCCATTCGGCGTGGAACATATGGACCAGGCTGACGCCTGCCTAGGAGAAACAGCGGTGCCGGGGCGATCCGGCTGAACAGCTACTGGACGACAGGGCTGGCCCGGCAAGGGGAAATCGCGGGCCGGGTTGGGCCTGCTGCCTGGACTCAGCTGTGTGCGGTGGTGCTCAGCCCGAGCAGTTCGGCGAATCGCTGCACCATCATGTCCCGGCCCTTGAGCTGGGCCACCACCTCGGCGTGTACCAGGTCGGCGGTGTCCGGTCGCTGCCCGGCACCGCCGTCGGGGCCGATCGGCACGATGATGGCAGCTGGTGGCGGCTGGTAGCGGGCCAGTTCGCCGTAGCCGGTGATGAGCGCGCGGATGTTGCCGGCCACGACGGGTGCCTGGCGCCCCGCGGCGCCAGCTCCCTTGTTCTGATCAGCGGCCGACACGTCGCCGAGCGCGAACACCCGATCCTGCCCGGCAACCAGCAGCTCCGGGGTTACCTCGACGAAGCCGTCCGGACGGCGCGCGGCGGCCAGGCCGCCAGCCAGGTAGTCGCTGGCTGGAGTGACCCCGTAGCAGCGAAACCAGATATCGGCGATCACCCCTTGACCGCCCGGTCCCGGATCACCCGGCCGCGGCCGAGCAGCCCGGTGTAGGGCAGGTAGATCCGGTCCAGCCAGGACGGGTCCACCAGGGCGCGCAGCGCCGCGACGTTATGGACGAAGTCGTCCTTCGGCTCCACCAGCGCCACGTCGGCCACGTCGTCGAGCGGCCGGGCGACTTGGATGCCCGCGTAACCGCCGCCGAGCACCACCACGGTCGGCCTGGCTGGGGAACTGTCGGCCATCTGGACTCCTGTTCGCGGGTCGGTCGCTGCCCGGCTGCCGGGCTATCGGAAATAGTCTGTACTACAGAACATCTGTGAAGCAACTCTTCGGTTAGGCAACTAATCTGGGGTACGCTGAGCTGCATGGCCGCCGCGACGACGCGATCCCCGGGCCGCCAGCCGTCGGACTGCACGCTCAGCAATGACCTCGGCTGGGCCCTCGGTGTCCTGTCGCGGTGCTACCTGAAGGCCGTAGCCGCTACTTTCGCGGACGTGCCCGGCGGACCGCGCGGTTACCAGGTGCTCGCCGCCGCGGCCCGGGACGAGCACGGCAGCCAGCTTGCGCTGGCCCGGCACCTGGGCGTCGACCGGACCGTGATGACCTATCTGCTGGACAGCCTGGTCGAGGCGGGCCTGATCGAGCGGCAGGCGGACCCGGCCGACCGCCGGGCCCGGCGGATCCTGGCCACCCCGCGCGGCCAGGCTCTCCTCGACCAGCTCGGCGAGCAGCTGCGAGCGGCCGAGAACCAGGTACTGACCGGACTGGAGAGTGACAGGGACCGGCAGGCATTTCGCGCTCTGCTGCAACGGCTCGCGGTGCACGCCGCGGCCGCCCTGGACTCCGCCCCGGACGCCTGCACCGCCGAGCCGGCGACGGCCGCGGCTCCCGGCGGCTGCTAGCCGCGGCACCTCAGGGCGACCGCTTGATCTTCAGCCACCCGCACCCGGGGTGCCGGGATGACCGGGCGCGGCCCCTGGCACGTTTCTCATCTCGTTCGCTTCGGCGGGATCCGGACGGGCCGACGGGGAGCATCCGGCCGCGATGGCGGCGGCGAGCAGGTCGCCGCCGGTGGTCAGGGCCCGGGAGACCAGGGCTACCGCGGTGGCGGCGCCGGCGCCCAGCACCGGGCCGAGCAGGGCGACGAGCAGCACCTCCCGCACTCCAGCTCCGGCCGGCGCGAACACGGCCAGGAAACCCGCGGTCCAGGCGAAGGCGAAACCTCCCAGGCCGAGGAGGGCCGCCGCGCCGCGCGGAGCGCCGAGCCGGGTCGCGAGCAGCCAGACCTGCAGCCCGTAGCAGATCCACGAGCCGAGCGACCAGGCCAGCGACGTCGCGATGACCCGGGCTGTCAGCGGCTGCTCGAGCGGGGGCCGCCGGATCAGGCGGAGGGCCCGGTTCAGGAGGGCATTGAGGATCCTCGGGTACAGGCAGGCGAGCAGGACCGGCACCGCCACGAAGGCCCAGAGGTAGGGCATCGTCCCGGCGGCGAACGGCAGCGTGAGCAGGGCGATGAGCAGCCCGGAGAGCAGGGACACCACCATGGCCAGGAGCGAGGCGCTCGCCGAGTGATGCCGTGGCACACGGAACGCGCGGCCCAGCTCCATCTGCGCCAGGACCGGCCAGACAGATCCGGGCAGGTATTTCCCCAGCTGCCCGACGAACATGATCCGGGCCCCGGCACGAACCGGCACGGGTGACCCGACCGCGGCGAGCAGTACCCGCCACACCTGCATCGCCGCGAACATGGCCACCAGAACGCTGGCGAAGGCGGCGCCCGCCGCCACCGGCCCGATGCCGGCCAGCGCGGCGCGTACGTCCGTCCACTGGCGGGCTACCGCATAACCGCCGAGGGCGGCCGCGGCCGCCGCGAACCCGAAGCGAACCGGCCGGCCGCTCGCCATCCGGGTGAGCGTACCCCGCACGGCGGCCGGATGGCCGCCGCCCCTGGACGGCACGCCCGTGGTGGCGGCGGGCAGATGTCCGGACGCCGGGGAGCGATCCGGCATGGCGTCCCCTCACTGGCCGGTCACCTTTATCGGCCAATAATTCCTATTGATTCGATCGGAATACTAGAGTATGAGGATCATGCGCGTACTGCTGTTTGGTACCTACGACACCTCGTTGCATCCGAGAATCGCCACGATCGCCGAGGGCCTGCGGGCCCATGGGATCGAGGTGCCTGAATGCAACGCGCCGCTGGGGCTGGACACGGCGGCCAGAGTGAGGATACTGGCGCGCCCGTGGCTGGTTCCGGCGCTGCTCGCCCGCCTCGCGCGGCGCTGGACGACCCTGGCGCGGGCTGCCCGCCGGCTGCCCGTGCCTGACGTGGTGCTGGTCGGCTACCTCGGGCACTTCGACGTCCACCTGGCCCGGTTCCTCTTCCGCCGGACGCCGCTCGTGCTGGACCATCTGGTCGGCGCCAGCGGCACCGCGCGGGACCGGCGGCTGGGCGGAATGACGCGCCAGGCCATGCTGCGGATGATCGACGCCGCGGCGCTCCGGGCGGCCGACGTCATCGTGGTGGATACCGAGGAGCACCTGAGCCGGCTGCCGGGCTGGCACCGGGCCCGGGCGGTGGTGGTGCCGGTGGGCGCGCCGACGGCATGGCACCTGGCGGGCCGTCCGGCCGACGGCGGGGCCGGCGGACCGCTGCGGGTGGTGTTCTACGGCTTGTACACGCCCCTGCAGGGCACTCCGGTCATCGGCGCCGCGCTGGGCCGGATTGCCGGGGAGTCCATCCAGGTCACCATGATCGGCCATGGCCAGGATCAGGCCACGACGATGGCGGCGGCGGGCCGGGCCAGCGGGGTGCGCTGGCTGGACTGGGTGCCAGCCGGCGAGCTGCCCGGGCTGGTCGCCGGCCACGACGTCTGCCTGGGTATCTTCGGCACCGGGGACAAGGCGCTCCGAGTAGTGCCCAACAAGGTGTTCCAGGGCGCCGCGGCCGGATGCGCGATCGTGACCTCGGATACCGCCCCGCAGCGGCGGGCCATTGCGGGAGCAGGCATGCTGGTCCCGCCCGGTGACCCGGACGCGCTGGCGGCGGCGTTGCTCGAGCTGGCCGGGGACCGCGGCGAGCTGGCCCGGCTACGCCGGCGCGCCCGTGAGCTGGCCGGGGAACACTTCTCACCTGACCGGATCGTGATCCCGCTCGTCCAGGCACTGGCCACGGCCGCACGGCAGCCGGGCCCGGCAACCGCGCCCCGGGACGGGGCGGAGCGGCGAGCGGACCTGGACGTGGTGGCGCCGCTGACGCCGAACGCCTGGCTACGGTACGAGCTGATCAGGCGGATGTTGCCGCCCGGTGTGAAGGATGTGCTGGAAGTCGGCTGCGGTCAGGGTGCTCTTGGCGCCCGGCTGGCGCAGCGCTACCGCTACCTCGGCGTCGAGCCGGACCGGACCTCCTGGAGGGTGGCCAGTGAGCGCATCCGCGCGACCGGATCGGGCGAGGTCCGGAACACCGCGGTCCGGGATCTCGGCGGCCTCCCGGGGTAAGGAGCAGGTGGTCCGTTATTCTCTACTAAGTCGATCAATATAGTCAATATAACCCGGTGCGGGAGTGGCTCGCGGTTAGGCTGCTGTCAGCGATCGGCGGCCAGGGCTTGCCTGCCCGGCCGGAAGCGCCGGATAAGCAGGTACATCTCGCAGCCCAGGCAGAAGCCGAAGACACCGTTCAGGAACGCCGCGACCAGCGCGGCCGCGGTCGCGGCCAGGCCAAGCCAGGTCAGGCCGGTCGCGTACCCGGCCACCCCGGCGATCGCGAAAACCAGCCCGACCGCCTGGGCGAACCGCGGCGGCGCCTCCGGCTCGAGCTCGCGGGGCGGCCCCAGCCGCGGCCGGATCAGCTTGCGGTACAGGAAACCGTAGGGCGAGTAGCGCAGGCCGAAGATGGCCCCGGCCGCGAACACCAGCGCCTGCGCCGCCAGCAGCCAGCCACTCCCGGTGACCAGGACCGCGGCCAGCACGACGGTGGTGATCAGCGCGCTGACGCGCGGGCCCCGCGGATCGATCTCCATACCTGGCCTCCTATAGTCGATTTATCCTATCGATATAATTAGAAAAACGTCCACGATCGAGATGCCGGGTGGCCATAGAGTCGTCCGCATCATGGATGGAGCGCCGCGAACATAGGCGGACAGGCCACCGATGATCCCGAACGGTCCGGGTGACCCGCCAGCCGACGGCGGCCTCGTTTCGAAGTCCGGGATGGTGTCAGGTATCGAGGCTCACGTGCTGCACGCTGATAACTTCCCGGCCCTCATGCTCGGTGACGGTGTACCAGATGGTCACGTCATCGGCGGGCAGGTGCAGCTCGTAGGCGCCGGGCAGAGGGTCATCGCGGGGGAACGGGTCTGCGAGGGCCGGGACCGGCTCGTCCAGCAGATGAAAGATCGTGCGCTGCACGTCCACCGCAGCGGCTGCGGCAAGGCCTCGATCTCCTGCCAGGACGAGCCCGGGAAGCGGACGAGGCGATCACTCACCTATTCCCCACGCCTCCGCGAGCTCCTCACGGGTCAACGCGGGCGCGTCATCGCCGGGGCCGAGGTCGGCTTGAATGCGCGCCATGGCGACGCCTCGCCCGACCTCCCGGCGGAGTCGCCTCAGCTCAGCCTTCAGTGCATCCAGTTCGGCGCGGGGGATGCTGACCAGTTCGGATGCTTCGGTGCTCACGTGACTCCCTCAGTTCGGCGCTTCAGGCCCAGTTTAGGGGCGTCGAACAACCATGCGCTCGGTGCCTTGCCTGCGCTCCAGCGGTCCACGATCGGCACCAGGTCCTCGACCAGCGGGACCGTCCGAGCCCGCATGTTCT
>Ga0335083_10007410_pt1 | contig 13563 bp, 11 predicted proteins | sample Lox_Sample_42_FD_206716 | JGI IMG/M metagenome (GOLD analysis project Ga0335083, IMG submission 206716) | Soil microbial communities from Loxahatchee National Wildlife Refuge, Florida, United States - Lox_Sample_4.2 | ecosystem: Environmental > Terrestrial > Soil > Wetlands | place: USA...
GCTCTGGCAAAGCTCGAAGCCGGAAAACCCGGGCATCATCAAATCCAGCAGGATCGCGTCCGGCTTGTGCTCCAGCGCGAGGCCAAGCGCCTGCTCCGGATCACCCGTGTCTACGATCTGATAGGAACCCGAAAGCCGCATGCGGAGAAGGCCGCGGACGGATTCGTCGTCGTCGACAACGAGGATCTTCGGCAGTTTCTCGGCCGCGCCCTGGCTTGCTCCCGAAGTACTGCGAGTCATGGTGTTCATCACTTAGCCTCCACTACGGCGCGCCGATCCAGAGCCTCGCGAATCTTGCGAGTCAGAATCTCGCGCGTGAACGGTTTCATCAGAAAAACGCTGCCGGGATCGACCGGACCCTGCGAGCCGACCGACTGGCCCGTGTAGCCGGACATGTATGCGACGCGGACCTCTGGACGGCGGCGCATGAGCTCCTGAGCCAGCGCGCGTCCCCCCATGCCGGGCATGACCATGTCGGTGAGCAGCAGGTCGATCGTGCCTTCATGGTTGTCGCTGACTTCGAGCGCGTCAATGCCGTCCTTGGCGGACAGGACCTTGTATCCGCATTGTTCGAGCGTGACGCATGTGAGATTGCGCAGAGACGTTTCGTCCTCGGCGACAAGAATCGTCTCGTTGCCGGTAAACGAAGCAGCCGGCCGGTTTGAGTGCTCCGTTTCGACCGCTTCTTCCACGCGCGGAAGATAGATTTTGAAAGTCGTGCCGACGCCCGGAGAACTTTCGATGTCGATATAGCCGCCGCTCTGTTTCACGACGCCGTAGACCGTCGATAATCCGAGTCCGGTGCCCTTGCCCTTTTCCTTTGTAGTGAAGAAAGGCTCGAAGGCGCGCGCCTTGGTTTCCGCGTCCATGCCGACGCCCGTGTCGCCGACGGTCAGGCAGACGTACGGCCCGGGCTGTACGGGGTAGGGATAGCGGCGGATGAAAGCCTCGTCCATGACCATGTTCTCGGTGTGGATCAGGAGTTTGCCGCCATGCGGCATCGCGTCGCGCGCATTGACCACAAGGTTCATCAGCACCTGCTCGAGCTGGCCCTGATCGGCCTTGATGCGGCCGAGGCCCGCGCCGAGGACGGTCGAAAGATCGATGTCTTCGCCGATCAGGCGGCGCAACATCTTGTCCATGTCCGAGACGACGGAATTCAGATCGATGACCTTGGGATCGAGCACCTGCTGGCGGCTGAAGGCGAGCAGCTGGCGCGTAAGGGAAGCCGCGCGTTTCCCGGCTTTGAGGATTTCATCCACGCTTCCGCGAAGGGTGTTTTCAGGCTCGAGGCTTTCTTGCAGAAACTCGGCGTAGCCGATGATGACGCCGAGAAGATTGTTGAAGTCATGCGCCACTCCGCCCGAAAGGCGCCCCACCGCTTCCATCTTCTGCGCCTGGCGAAATTTTTCCTCGAGCTGGCGCTGCTCGCTTACGTCGCGGTTGACGATGACGTAGCGGGCGACTTTTCCTTGCGCGTTCAGAATGGCGCTCGCGCCGGATTCGATCACACGCCAGCTTTCATCTTTATGCTTCATGCGGTACTGAATGGTGCGGACCTGTGCGCTCCCCGTGGACGCCTTGATCGCTTGCTCGGCGGCGTAGCGATCGTCGGGATGGACCTGTTCGAAATACGGCTGGCCCACAAGTTCTTCATCGGTAAGACCGAGAATTCTTCCGTAGGCTGGGCTGTTGTAGAGCCGGCGCCAATCGGGATCGACGACGGCGATCATGTCCATCGCGTTTTCCGTGATCAGGCGAAAGAGCTCTTCGCGACGGACCATCTGGCGACGAATGCGATGGATCTGAAACTGTTGGTAGATCGTGTAGATGTCGAAGAGCAGGACGAGTCCAAACAGGCCCCTTACGGCGAGACTCATGTTCAGCTCGGGGAGTTCGCTTTTCCCATATTCCCGAATCATCGGGAGGCTGAAGGAGAGAATCCCCAGGGTGAGCAGCAACGTCACCAGGATCGCGAACGACCAGAGCACCCACTCACGGCGCTCGATGCGGCGCATCCCCGACTGGATCGCCGAGTTGGCGGGTACTTTCATACTCAATACATCTTAGTATCGGCATCAGGCCGGTGGGACCAGTACTTCAGATGGCCTGCTTGCATTGCCGCGCAAACGGGTGACTTTCGGCGAAAGCTCTGGATGTTATTGAAGGTGATGTAGTTAAGAGGATATTGGCGCCGGAAGGCGCCTTAGGAAGCGCATGGCGCGTGCGTAATCCGTAAACCCCTTTTCTTCGTTGCGGAACTCAAGGGAATGGGATTCCCGTCGACAACGCGCGTAGCGGTCGGGGTGCTTGACGTGGAGCATTTCGTGAAACAGGACGTAGGCCACGACATATGCCGGAGTTCTATCGTGGTCGAGCTGTCGGTTCAGAACGATTTGGTTCAGCGCCGGGTCGAAACAGCCCAATTGGCTGCGCCAGGCGCGGCGGCTCCAGCAAAGCCGTGGGCGCGACAGCCCGTTCTCGAAGTAAGTGCGGTTCAATTCGTCGAACAGCGGACCGAGGTCGTGGTGGATTCCCGCCGGCCGGTGCTCGGAGCGGCGGGCGCGGCGACGGCGGGTTAGCAGGAGACGCCGCCGCGTGGATCGCGCATACGAAAACTGGCGATACGTTTCGAGCAATTCCACTGGCGGGCGGCGGCGATACAGGCGCGCCAGGAGTAACGCGGCGGCAGCTTCGAGAACGGACTGTGGGGCGCCGGCCAGCATGTCGGAAAGGCGGACGTGGGCCGTGTCGTCGCGCAGCCGAATCGTGTGGGTGAGGTCCGCGTACGGGTGGTAAAAGACAACGAACTGCGGCGGACGCCCCTGGCAGCCAAGGCGCGTGTAGATGCGCTGAAAGATTCGCTCGCCACCGGGTACGATTCGCGCTGCCTTTGTTTTTCTGCGGCGCAATCCCGGCTTCGTCATTGTTTTCTCCGTACCGGTGGAGCCTGCGATTCCTTCTGCGCCTCGTCGATGTCGCTGAGAGCGTCTTTGGTGCCTTCGATGGCGTCTTCGAGCGTTTCGCGGTAGGTGTCGAGCTCAGGACCGTCCTTGTCGTACTTTTGCAGAATATCGAGAAACTGCGTGTCTTTGGCACGCATCATCTTGAGGGCTTCGTGAATATCGGCGTGCTTTTCGATCGCAAGAGCGATCTGGTCCGCGGCGTCGTCCACGCAGCCGGAATAGCCGTTGAGAAGTCCGTTAAGAATCTCGATGCGGCGGCGTTCCTGGACGCTGCGGTGCAGTTCGTATTCGAATTTGTTGAGGCGGTCTTCGGCGAACGCCATGTAAAGCTTGATCCGCTGGGCGGGCACGCGGGCATCGCGGATCTTGTCGGCTTCTTCGTCGCTGAGGTAGTCCCGGAGCTGCGGCGCCCGAGCTCCCTGGCGGGGGGAGCTGGCGGCAACGGATGGCGTTCGTTTCGTTACGAACGTGACAAGCGCCGCGGCGGTCAAGATGAATGCGATCGTGCTTCGCATGCGCCCCTTGTCTCGATTATACCCGAGTGAGCAATCCGCCGATTAGGCTGGCGCAGGCCCCTACTTATGGTGGGCGCCGTCGGTCAGCCCGCGCGGAAATAGCTGCTCGATGAGATGCCGGTTCATGTCGCTGAGTTCTTTGCGGATGTCGAGGAAAGGAAGTTGATCGTCGCCGGTGAGGTTTGTGAGGATTGCATCGAGGCGGCGCAGTGAAGCGCGCAACGAGAACTGCAGCTGTTTGAACCCGCCCGTATGCTTCTCGGCGTCGATGCCAGCGGCATCCAGGGCCCGAACGCAGGACGTCACTTCGTCGCGATACGACTTCAGGATTTCCAGCGCCGCGGGAATGTTGTCCTGCGCGATGTCGTCGTCAATCGCGGCGAACTCCGCATCGCCGAGTTGAGGCATCAGCTTGGCCCTTGCCACCGGGTTCGGCTCGTGCGCGAGGCGGCTGCGGAGGTCGGCTACGCGGTCCTGCGCGAATGCGGCAGAAATCTGCACCGCGGCCAGGGCTACCGCCAGGACGCACAGCTTCACCGACATCGCTACCTCTTTTTGTTCTGCAATTCGCGGGTCAGAATGCGCACGCGGGCTGTGGATACGAAATACATATCGCTGTTCTGATCCTTGTTCAACTGAAGAAATTTCTGATAGGCGTCGAGTGCCTCCGCTGCTTCGCCCAGTTTGTCGTAGCAGGCGGCGCGCACGTACCAGCTGGCCGGAGGCAGCTGCTCGCGCCGCCCCAGCTCGTCGAGCGCCGCCAGGGCCTGCGGATAGTTCTTCAGCTCATATTCGCTGTCAACGAGGGAGGCGAGAACGTCGTTCGCCGCCGGGTTGAGGTGGTACGCGGTCGCCAGCCAGTGCACTGCGTTCGAGTAATCCTTCGCTTGCAGATATGCTTCACCGAGCCGAGCAGAAATGTCGGCATCGTTCGGAGCGAGCGCGGCCGCCTTTTGCAGCGGCACGACCGCGTCCGCATAGCGCTTCTGCTTCCACAGGATGTCGGAGCGGAGCTTGAGTGTCGTCAAGTCTTCCGCACCGGCCTTTGCGGCGCGGTCGAGCTCGGCCAGCGCCTCGTCCGGCTTGTTGGCGTCGAAGAGCAGGGAAGCGTGCTCCCGGCGCGCCTTCGCGTCCTCCGGATGCGCCTGGAGATAAGCCTCCAATTCGGCGGATGCCTCGGGCGTCTTCTTTTCGGCCAGCAGCGACTGCGCAAGCCCCGCGCGAGCCTCTGAGAGCTCGGCGGCACTGCCTTTCAACTGTAGTGCGCCCCGGTATTCGGCTTCCGCATCGGCGGGATGGTTCGCCGCGAGGAGCGCATGCGCGAGCGACAGCCGAATCTTTACGTCGGCATCATCCAGCTTTTCTGCAGACCGATACTGTTCGACGGCTTCCGGCAGTTTGCCCGAGCGTTCGAGCGCCGTGCCCACAAGCCACTTCGTGTGCGCGTCCTGGGGAGTCAGCTCGGCCGCCTTTTGCAAAGGCCCGACGGCTGCTGCTGGGTCGGATCGCAGAAGCGTGATTCCCAGGTTCAGGAACGCAGGCGCCATCTTCGGATCAAGTTCCGTGGCCCGTTGGTATTCTTCCTTGGCGTCGGCTGGGCGATTCAGCGCCGAATAGACGTAGCCCAAATCGTAGTGGACGATGGCGTCGTCGGGCTTCTTGGCGAGGTAGTCGCGGTAGCTCTGCGCGGCAGTTTCGAAATCCTGCTTATCGAGCGCGGCCTGAGCGGCACTCAGAAGATCGTTCAGCGCTCGCGCTTCGGGGTCGGCGACGCGCTTCCCGGGCGGCCTCGATGTTTGCGCCGATGCGCCGGCGCCCCCGATCAGCAGCCAAAACGCGCAGCAGGCAAGCGAGTTGCGCCGGAATCTCATTTCACACCGTCGAGCGAGTTTCCGCCGCTGATTTTTCTCGCGCCGGCAGTTGCGAGTCGTAGGGCGCTCCGTTGCGCCCGTTCAGCGCGCGAGAGAGATACCTGCCGGTGTGCGACTGCGTATTCCGAGCCACTTGTTCCGGCGTCCCGGCGGCAATAATCTTGCCGCCCGCGTCGCCGCCGTCCGGGCCGAGATCAATCACCCAGTCGGCTGATTTGATCACGTCCAGATTGTGTTCGATGATCAGCACCGAAGCTCCGCCTTCAAGCAGCTTCCGAAAAGCCGTCAGCAGTTTCTGAATGTCGTCGAAGTGCAACCCGGTCGTTGGCTCGTCGAAAATGTAAAGAATCCCGGCGTTATCCTGCCGCGTGAGATGCGCGGCCAGCTTGAGGCGTTGTGCCTCGCCGCCCGAAAGGGTCGTGCCCGATTGCCCGAGCCGGAGATAACCGAGACCGACTTCGTCGAGCAGCGCCAGCCGCGACGTGACCTTCGGATACGGCGCGAAGAACGCCAGCGCTTCCCGCACGGTCATCTGCAGCACGTCGTGGATGTTCTTGTCGCGGTGGCGGACTTCCAGCACGCTGCTCTTGTAGCGCGTGCCGCGGCATTCCTCGCATACCAGCTCGACATCCGCCAGGAACCGCATCTCAACCGTCACCGTGCCGTCGCCCTGGCACGCTTCGCAGCGTCCGCCAGGAATATTGAAAGAGAAATGCCCTGAACCCAGGCCGCGCTTCTTCGCCTCGGGCGTGGCGGCGAAAAGATCCCGAATCGCGTCGAACGCCTTCATGTAGGTCGCTGGATTCGACCGCGGCGTGCGCCCGATGGGCGACTGGTCAACCATCTCGACCGCCTGAATCGCGGCATCGCCCTCGATTCGATCGCAGAATTCCCGGTAGTTGCCGCCGGTGCGCTTCGCCTCGAGCGCTTTGAAAAGCACATCGTAAACGAGCGTCGACTTACCCGATCCGGAAACGCCGGTCACCGCGACCAGGATGCCTAAGGGAATGGTCACGTCGACGCCTTGCAGATTATGGCTATGGGCGCCGATGATCTTCAGGAACTTGCCCTGCGGCTTGCGCCGCCGCGTGGGAGTCGCGATCTTGAGCTCACCGCGCAGGTAGCGCCCCGTCAGCGATTGCGCGCTCTTCATTAGCTGCTCGCGATTGCCCGCGAAAATCAGTTCGCCTCCGTGCTCGCCCGCACCCGGGCCCAGGTCAAGGACATTGTCCGCAGCGAGAATCGTATCCGGATCGTGTTCGACCACCAGCAGGGTATTCCCGAGTTCGCGCAAGCCTTTGAGTATCTCGATCAGCCGGTTGGTGTCGCGCGGATGTAATCCAATCGAAGGCTCGTCCAGCACGTAAAGCGCGCCGACAAGATGTGAACCCAGTGAGGTCGCCAGCTGAATTCGCTGGGCCTCGCCGCCCGAAAGCGTCGACGTCAGCCGGTCGAGCGTCAGATAGTCGAGACCCACTTCGTCGAGAAACCGTAGCCGCTGCTGAATTTCTTCGAGCACTTTTTCCGCAATTACCGTTTCCGCGGGGCTCAGCTTCAGCTCATTGAAGAACGGCCGCGCCTCTTTCACCGTCATCTGGCAGACCTCGGTGATCGCTCGCCCGGCGATTTTCACCGCTCGGGCTTCGGCGCGGAGGCGCGTTCCCTTGCAATCCGGGCAGGTGGCATATCCGCGGTAGCGGCTCAGGAACACGCGGACATGCAGCTTGTATTTCTTCCGTTCCAGCCAGGCGAAAAATCCCTTCACGCCGGGAAAGTCTTCTTTGCGGTCGCCATCCAGAATCGCATTGCGCTGCGCCGCCGTCAGATCGCGGTAGGGAACATCAACGGGAATGCCTTTGGCCCGCGCGTAGCGCTTCAGATCGGCGGCAAGCTGCCGGTAGCGCGGTTTCGTCCACGGCTCGATCGCGCCCTCCGCCAGCGACTTGCTCTTGTCCGGTACCACGCGATCGAGGTCGAAATCGATCGTGTTGCCGAACCCTTGGCACCGCGGGCAGGCTCCGTAGGGATTGTTGAACGAGAAAAGCCTCGGCTCCGGCTCCTGATACACCACGCCGCACTTCTTGCAGTCGAAGCGCTCGTTGAACACGAGGCGTTCGGGCTGGCGCCCCGCCTCGATGTCCATTTCGTCCGCGACAAACTGCAAGATCGCTTCGCCGCGCCCTTCGCGATAGCAGATCTCGATCGAATCCGCCAGGCGCGAACGAATATCCGGCGAGAGCGCCAGCCGGTCGACCAGCACGAAAACGGGCTTGGCAAAATCGGCGTCCAGCAGCTCTTCCGGTGTAGAGAACTCGAAAACGCGCCCCGCCTGATACAGCCGGTTGAACCCGCGCTTCCGCAGGTTCGTGAGCGTCTGGCGGATCGCCTCCGGCGAGGGCTTGGCTGATTTGCGCGGCCGCTGCGACGATTCCTTGTGCGACCAGCCCACAACGGACTCGGGTGCCAGCGCCAATTCGTAGAGAACGTAGAAGCGCTTGCCTTGAGGGAGCGCCAGCACGCGCGCCGCGACTTCATCCAGCGTGTCCTTGCGGACCTCGGACCCGCAGTGCAGACAGAAGGTATGCCCAGCGCGCGCGTACAGCAGTCGCAGGTAATCGTAGATTTCCGTGGCCGTCGCCACAGTCGACCGGGGATTGCGCGTGGAATTCTTCTGCCGTATGGAAATCGCCGGAGCTATCCCGGTAATCTCGTCCACATCCGGCTTCTCGATGCGCTCCAGGAACTGCCGCGCGTAGGCCGAAAGCGATTCGATGTACCGGCGCTGTCCCTCGGCGTAGAGCGTGTCGAACGCGAGGCTCGATTTGCCCGACCCGGACACCCCGGTGACCACGGTGATGGCGTTATGCGGGATCGCGAGGTCCAGATTCTTGAGGTTGTGGACCCGTGCGCCCCGGACACGGATTTCCTCGGCATCTTGTACACCGTGGGATGGTGGCGCCGCTGGAACGACCCCATTCGCGGCCGGTGCTTTCTCTGTCTGTTCCGCTGGCATGGGCGTAAACAAAAAATTATACGCCCCGGCGCAAATCGCGGCAAATGGCAGCCGGGCGGAGAAAACCTTGTCCGAATCTCGGTCATGTGCGATAAGGCTACGTATATGCGAAGTATCTGTACGGTCGTCGCGCTATTTCTCACCGTGGCGTGGGCGTGCCTAGCAGCGGGCGAGAAGATTCCAATCGCCGACTTGCCCAAGCACGCCGCCGAACAGTCGCAACTCACGCTTCCCGGCTCGCAGCCGTTCCATTTGAAAGCGAAGGTGTTCGAGCGGACCGACCGTAAGAATGACAGCCACAACGCGGAGATCATCGAGGATTGGGTCGCGCCGGACAAATGGCGGCGCACGATCAAGGCACAGGACTTCTCGGAGGTATTGGTAGCGAATGGCGGGAAGTTTGGGGAACAGCTGCAAGGGAACTACTATCCGAACTGGCTCCGCACCTTCGTTGACGGGATTTTTGAACCGGGCGCCGCCTTGCAGGGACTGGATCTCACGAAATCGGCCGATACAGCCAGGATGACCATTGGGCCCGATGGTAGATTCCGGGTTGATGCCGCCGAGGGACCCCACGTTTGCCGCCGTTTCCAATTTCTGGCTTCCGCGCCGCCCGTGACCAACCCGGTGTTTTCGACCTACTGCTTTTTGAACGGTCTAATCGAATCCATTGGGACGCCCGGCTACCATATCTCGTATTCGGACTACAAGAAATTCGGGGATAAGGACGTAGCCCGCAAACTCGGAGAGTACATTGAACCCGGTACCGAACTTCAGGCCGATATCGAGGAGCTTGACGCGCTTCCGTCAGCGGACGAGTCGCTTTTTGCCATTCAAACTCCTGCGGCGCCGCTTCGCACCATAACTGTGAAGGAAGAAACGGTGCGGACTCTGATTTCAAACGCACCCGACATCGAGTGGCCGCCCATGAAAGAGGGGATCAATCCGGGCCGGCTCAGCATCTACATCTGCATCGATAGGGACGGCCATGTTCGAGAAACGCTGCCGCTCAATTCCGATAACCCAAACATGACGCAGGCAGCTCGCGAACAAGTCATGAAATGGTCGTTCAAACGTGTTTCCAACAAGGGCGAGGCTGTGCAGGTAGAGTCGATGTTGACCTTCGGCTACCACGCACCGGGTTTCGAGAAAAAGTAAGGAGTAGTCTGGCGAATATGTCGGTCGGCTAGTCGCCATTCGCGGTGGGTTTCGGCGCGAAGTAGCCGGTGCGAGTGCGGACGCTGAGCTTGCCCCGCCCGCCTGGCGGAATCACTTTCACGGCCACCGGGCGGAACGTCCCATCGTGCGCCGTGTTGGTCGGATAGTAGCCCAGCGTGTACTGATTGCGGATTTCGCGTGCCACCTGCTCGCAGATTGGCGTCACCTGCTCGAGCTGCGCGGGGAAGTAAGCCAGTCCGCCGGTAGCCTCGGCAAGTTCCTGCAGAATCTTCTTCGAGTGTCGCACTGTTTTCTTGTCGTGCTCGAGGTCATCCTCGCTGTAGACGCCGATGGCGTAGATCGTGGCGTTCGATTCCTCCGCGGCTTTGATCGCGTCCTCGAACGTTTTTTCGCTCGCGGTGTCGTCGCCATCGGTCACCAGCAGGAGCACCCGCTTGTCCTTGTGCCCCTTCTTCAGATGCGAAAGTGATCCGATCACGGCGTCGTAGAGCGCGGTGCTGCCGCGCGTCTCGATCCGAGACAGGGCGTCGTGCAGGTTCGCCTGGTCGGCTGTGAACTCGCCGTCGGTATCGAGGTAATACTCGTCGTTGAAATTCACCACGAACGCTTCGTCCTGCGGGTTGCTGGTGCGGACGAACGTCATGGCCGCGGCATTCACCTGATCGCGTTTGTCGCGCATGCTGCCGCTGTTGTCGATGACCAAGCCCATGGTGACGGGAATATCTTCGCGCGAGAAAAACGAGAGATTCTGCTCGATGTTCTGCTCGAACACCTTGAAATTTCCCTGCTTCAGGTCGGAGACGAACTGTCCCTTGTCATCCGCGACAGTCACGTGCAACACGACCAGCTCCGTGGCCTGCTTCAGCTTGTGATCGCCGGACTGCCCCGGCGTCGGCGGCGGTGGCGGCAGGGGAGTGGACGGAAGGCCCGCGGGCGCATTTTGCGCCGGCGCACCGGGGCACACAAACGCCATCAACAGGAAAAGCGGCAAAAAGATGGCTGGGAGATTCCTAATGCCCGGGAGCGAAATAGCCGCTTTTCGCAGAGACCGTGAGCGGCGGCAACCCCTTCGGCGGGTTGAGCCGGACTTTGATCTTGCGCCATTTGCCGTCGTGGGCGCGCTGGCTTGGCCGGTATCCGAGAACATATTGATTGCGCAACTCCATGCTGATTTTCGTGGCGATGTCCGGTAGCTGGCCCACGCTCTTCACGACGAACATCCGGCCGCCCGTCATCGTGGTCAGGTCGCCCAGAAGCCCGGGGCCCTCGCGTTCTTCCTGGGTAGGGCCGCCGCCGGGCTCGAAAAGCCCGATCGCGTAAATCTGAACGTCGGCCTCGCGGACGAATTTCCGGACTTCCGTCTCGCTGTACCTACTGTGATTATCGCCTCCGTCAGATAAGATGAGCAAAGCTTTCTTCGTGTTGTGTGCTCCATGCATCTGGCTGAGTCCCAGATACACTCCGTCGAAAAGCGCGGTTAGACCGTGCGCTCCGGTGTACATCAGCCGGTCCTGAAGGTCGTCCACGCTCGCGGTGAACGGGCTGATCAGTTGTGCCCGGTCGTTGAAGTTCACCAGGAAGAATTCGTCCTGTGGATTGGCGGTGCGGAAGAACTGCACGGCCGCCTGGCGCGACTTATCGATTTTGTCCGACATGCTGCTGCTCATGTCGAAAATCACGCCGATAGAGACAGGCACGTCCTGGCTCGAAAACCGCACGATTTCCTGTTCGACGCCGTCCTCAAACACCCGGAAGTTCTCCTGCTGAAGGCCGGTCACCAGCCGCCCGAGCGGATCAGTCACCGAGGCGCCGACGAGGGTGATCTGCGTCTCCGTGCGGATCGGCTTGCCTTTTTCGATTTTGAAGGTGTCGGTGGGAGGCGGCGCGGCAGGACCGGGTTGCGTCTCTTGCGCAAAACCCGATGGGGCGTTGAAGCAGGCGAGTAAAACCCCGACGAGCGCGCAGGCCGCCGTCAGCCCCCAGTTCTGACCAGGCTGAACCGTGCGGTGTTTCATGCTACCCCCGGGCTCGCTGACGCGATATTACCACCTTACTACCTCAAATCAAGCGAAGGGGCGATTTCATCCCGCGTCGGATAGGCCGGGCCGTCCGGACCCTCGTGTTAAGATGCGACCCCGGCGAGAAGGGGACAGCGATTTCATGAGCAATTCACAAAGCCCGAAGGTTCTGGCGGTGATTCCGGCGCGGCATGCCTCGGTGCGTTTCCCGGGCAAACCCCTGACGCCCATTGCGGGCAAGCCCATGATCCAGCATGTCTACGAACGCGTGCGTCGCGCGAGCCTGGTCTCGCAGGTTGTCGTCGCCACGGAGGACGCACGGATCAAGAGCGCGGTCGAGGCGTTCGGCGGTGAAGCGGTGATGACCCGCAACGACCACCGCACCGGAACCGACCGCGTCGCCGAAGTGGCTGCTCACATCCCGGCTGATTTCTACGTGAACGTCCAGGGCGACGAGCCGCTCATCGATCCGGGAGCCATCGACGCCCTGGTCGCCGCCATGACGGAGGACGATTCGGTCCAGCTGGCCACTCCCTGCACCGCCATCAAGCATCAGGACGACATCATGGATCCGAATATCGTGAAGGTCGTGCGCGATTTCGAGAGCAATTCTCTCTACTTCTCGCGGGCGCCGATTCCGTGGGTTCGCGACACGGGTGGTACGGTGACCGCCCGCCACTGGAAACACCTCGGCCTCTACGGCTTTCGGCGCGACGCGCTGCTCGAGTTTCCCACGCTCCCTCCGGGAGAGCTAGAACACATCGAGCAGCTCGAGCAGTTGCGCTGGCTGGAGAACGGCTTCCGCATCCGCGTGGTGGAAACGGAGTACGACGCCGTCAGCGTCGATGTTCCGGCGGATGTTGAGCGTGTGGAGAAACTGATTGCGGGCGCAAGCCGTTAGGCGTCAGCCTGCGCCCGCAATCTGCTAGTGCAGGTGGAAATTCACCTGCACCTGCATTTCGATCGGCACCGGCGTGCCGTCAAGAATTGTCGGCTCGTACTTCCACTTCATCACTGCTTCCAGCGCCGATGCCATCAGCAGGCCCGGTCCCGACACGGCACGCGCGTGCACGACGTTTCCGTTCTCGTCGATGATCGCGTCGATCATTACCGTGCCTTCCACATGGGCCGTCCGCGCGATCGGAGAATACGCCGGCGCGACCCGGAGAAGTTCTCGCGGAGGCTTTACGTCGCCACCCACGCGATAAACCGTCTTCTTAGCCGCTGGCTGGGGCGGCGGAGCGGGGCTGGTTGCTCCGCCGAGAATGCCGCCAAGAACTCCACCGGTCTCGCCGCCTTCGATTCCACCGATAACGCCTCCGACGCCGACTTCAGGAACGGGCTCGTCCTTGAATACACCGATCTTCTTGGGGATTAAGGTCGGCATGGTGATGGCCGAAGTCGCCGCACTGTGAAATGCGCGCTTCACAGCCGCAATGGCTGGAGGACGCGGCGCGGGCGCCGCCGCCGGCGGACGAGGCACGGCGAGGTACGTCACGCTCAAGGTGTGCAGGTCGAGTGCCTGCGTGAAGGCCAGCGGGATCAGAACCACCGCAGCTACGATCGCGACGTGAACCGCCAGCGATATGGCCCAATCGAACGGGTTCCGGTAGCCCTTCGCCGTTGGCTGATCGAGCATGCCCGCGAGGAACCGGTTTTGCGCCTCTTGGGTGCTGACTTGCCGGATTGGCTCTGGCGAAACAGGGATTGCGCCCCAATTTCGCGCTGCCAGACTATGGCTCTTGTATTCCTCCGGCGGTTCGGTCGTCGCCGGTATCGCTTGCGGGTGCGCCGGGAAGCTCAGCTCCAGCAAGCCCGTGCCGTGCCACCTGTCAACTTCCTGTTCGTGAAGAGCGGGAGTGCCCATGTCCAGCCCCTTCCGCCGCTCAGAGCGGCATCAATCTATATGTGCATACCTACTCTCAACCTAGGGCATGGTATGCGACGTGCGTCACCCTCCGAAGTGATGCGCATCACAAGGCGCGAATTGAGTCGCTGACA
>Ga0335083_10007412_pt1 | contig 13561 bp, 12 predicted proteins | sample Lox_Sample_42_FD_206716 | JGI IMG/M metagenome (GOLD analysis project Ga0335083, IMG submission 206716) | Soil microbial communities from Loxahatchee National Wildlife Refuge, Florida, United States - Lox_Sample_4.2 | ecosystem: Environmental > Terrestrial > Soil > Wetlands | place: USA...
GCTTTGCCGGTTACCCGGTGGGAGCGGCCGACGGCCAGCTCATCCGGACGCTCACGCCCACGCTCGTGGACGAGACGCGCACGTCGTCGGCCAGGCCGGAGATTACGGCCAGCCCGAACCCGGCCGGGATGCCGGCCTCCTCGGCCCCCTGGATCAGGGCCAGGGCGTCCGGGGCCGCGTCAGGGCTGGCGCTATGACCGTTGATCCCGGCCGACGCGGTACCGCTGGTGGGGGCGTGATCGCTCACCACCACGACGAACCGCTCGCCCTGATCGGTCATCTCGATCTTGACCGGCTCGGCCGGGCAGTGCCGCCGGTGCGCCTCGACGGCGCGCGAGCAGGCCTCGCCCACGGCCAGGCGCACCTCGTCGAGCAGGGTTTCGTCCACCCCGCTACGCCGCGCGACCGCGGTGGCGACCAGGCGCGCGGTGCGGACGTGCGCGGGCAGCGGCGTGAATGTGACTTCTACGGTGGGCATGTCTGTCAGAAGGCTCGTCGAGGGCCGGCTGGCTTACTTGTCGAGCTTCTTGGCCGCGATGGCTTCGTCGACCGTGTTGTGGATGCCGAACACCTTCGTCAGCCCGGTGATCCGGAAGATCTTGAGGATCCGCTCCTGCGTGCAGACGAGGTCCAGGGAACCGTCGTGCGCGCGCACCCGCTTGAGCCCGCCGACCAGCACGCCGAGACCGGTTGAGTCGAGGAACTCGACCTTCTCCATGTTGACGACGAGCTGGTAGTTGTTCTTGTTGACGAGATCGATGAGCAGCTCGCGGAGCCGCGGAGCCGTGTATACGTCGATCTCGCCCTCGACGTCGACGACCTCGATGCCGTCCTTGTTGTAGTGACCGAGCTTCAGATCCACAAATCCTCCAGCGCCATCCGCGGCGTCATCTCAGGGTCCCGCCCTGACGCGCGGGCTTCACCTACCAGAGCCGAGGGCGTGACCCTCTGCGGCATTCAACCACGCTCCGGTGTCATGTCTATACGAAATCATGCCTTCGGGCATCCCCCAACGGGGCGACACACGGAAAATCTCCGAGCATCGCCGGGCAGGATGTCACACTGAAATAGCTGTGTCCACACTCACCCCCCTGCCCCCAGCCGGACCCGGTATGCGCGCGGCCGGACCCGGGGCCGAGAACCGCGCCCTTGGCATCCTGCTGGACGAGACGCAGGCAGGCCGCCCGGTCCACGTCGAGCACATCCCGGCCCGGGCGGGGATGGAGGTGCCCTGGCCCGCCTGGGTTCCCGCGGAGGTGGCCGGCGCCTTCGCGGCCCGCGGCATCCGCGCCCCGTGGAGCCATCAGGCCCAGGCGGCGGACCACGCCCAGGCCGGCCGGAACGTGATCATCTCCACCGCCGCGGCGTCCGGCAAGTCGCTGGGGTACCTGCTGCCCGCGCTCACCTCGGTGCTGGCGGGAGACACTGTGCTCTACGTCACGCCCACCAAGGCCCTGGCCGCGGACCAGCTCGCGACGATCCGCGCGCTCGGCCTGCCAGGGGTGCAGGCGGCCACGTTCGACGGCGACTCCACCTACGCCGAAAGGAACTGGGCGCGCAGCCACGCCAGGTACCTGCTGACCACGCCGGACATGCTGCACCGGGCGCTGCTCCCCGGGCATGCCCGCTGGGCGGGCTTCTTCAGCCGGCTGCGCCTGGTCGTGATCGACGAGTGCCACGGCTACCGGGGGGTCTTCGGCTCCCACGTGGCGCACGTGCTGCGGCGGCTGCGCCGGGTGGTGGCGCATCACACCCCAGCGTCCGGCGGGCCGGATGCCGTTCCGCGCCCGGTCTTCGTGCTCGCCTCGGCCACGGTCGGGGCGCCGGGCGTCTGTGCGCGGCTGCTGACCGGCCTGGACGCCGAGGAAGTGACCGAGGACGGCTCGCCGCGCGGGCCGCTGGCCTTTGCCCTGTGGGAGCCGCCGCTGACCGACGCGCGCGGCGCGGCGGGCGCCCGGCTGCGCCGTACCGCCACCGCGCAGGCCGCCGACCTGCTCAGCCGCCTGGTCAGCGAGAACGTCCAGACGCTGGCATTCATCAGGTCCCGCCGGGGCGCCGAGGCGGTCGCCCTGGCTGCCCGCCGGACCTTGTCCGCCGACCCCTCAGCGGCGAAGGTGGCGGCGTACCGGTCGGGCTATCTGCCCGAGGACCGGCGCCGGCTGGAGGCCGAGCTGTCCGACGGGCGCCTGGTCGGACTGGCCACCACCACCGCGCTCGAGCTCGGGGTCAACATCACCGGGCTCGACGCGGTGCTGATCGCGGGCTGGCCCGGGACGTGGAGCTCGCTGTGGCAGCAGGCCGGACGGGCCGGGCGCAGCGGCCAGTCGGCGGCGGCGGTCCTGATCGCGCGGGACGACCCGCTCGACACCTACCTGGTCCGCCATCCCGAACTGCTGCTGCGGCACCCCGTGGAAGCTACCGTCCTGGACCCCGCTAACCCGTACGTGCTCAGCCCGCACCTGTGCGCCGCCGCGGCCGAACTCCCGCTGACCGAGGCGGACCTGGACATGTTCGGCCCGGCGGCCCACGCGGCCGTGGACGACCTGACCCGGGCCGGCCGGCTGCGCAAGCGGGAGACCGGCTGGTACAGCATGCGCCGGGACGCGGCCCGGGCGGTGGACCTGCGCGGGGCCGGGCTGGCGCCGGTCCGGGTGGTCGAGCAGGCGACCGGACGGCTAGTCGGGACGGTCGACGAGCCGTCGGCCTGCCTGCTCGTGCACGAGGGCGCCATCTACGTCCACCAGGGCGACAGCTACCTGGTCACCACGCTGGACCTGGCCGGCCAGGTCGCGCTCGTCGAGCCGGGCGAGCCCGGCTACACGACCACGGCCAAGACCACCACCCAGATCGAGGTACGCGGCGCGCTGCGCACGATGACCTGGGGCGACGCCGAAGTCAGTTTCGGCGACGTCCAGGTCACCCGGCAGGTGACCAGCTTCACCCAGCGCCGTGACGGTACCGGCGAGGCGCTCGGCGAGACGCCGCTCGACCTGCCGCCCCGGCACCTGCTGACCCGGGCGATCTGGTGGACGATCTCCGACGAGGCGGCCGAGGCGCTCACCGCGGCCGGGGCCGACCTGGCCGGGGCCGCGCACGCCGCCGAGCACGCCTCGATCGGGCTCTTGCCCTTGTACGCCACCTGCGACCGCTGGGACATCGGCGGGGTCTCCGCCGCCAGGCACCCGGCCACCGGCCGGCTCACCGTCTTCGTCTATGACGGGCACGACGGCGGGGCCGGGTTCGCCGAGCGCGGCTTCGGCGCGGCCGCCGACTGGCTCCGCGCCACCAGGGCGGCCATCGCCAGCTGCGACTGCGAGGCCGGCTGCCCCTCCTGCGTCCAGTCACCCAAGTGCGGCAACGCCAACCACCCGCTCTCCAAGCGCGGCGCGGTAGCCCTGCTCGATACCTTGCTGGCCGCCGCTCCGGAACCGCCGCCCGGGCCGGCCTAAATCATCCCCGCCGAATAATCACCGCCTATTCCTAAGCCGGGAGGGCTCCTGTGTATTACCTATCCGGTAAAAGTTTTCGGCTAAGGCTTTGCGGCTCATCGACACTGTCGGCAAACTCAGCCTGTGCCGCCCACGGCCCGTGCACGTGCATGGGATTGCACGGGCCGCAACTCAATTACGGCTACGCCAGGCCATAGTTAACGGGGAGTAGCCGTCAGGTGACTAGATCACAAGTTGATAACGCACAGGTCCGCGACGGGCTGGCAGAGCCCCTGGGACCCCCAGTCGAACCTGACGCGTGCGTCAGTGTTCTTCGGATCCCGGGCGTGTCGCGCCTCCCGCGACTCGGTTCCGGTGGCGTGACGGCAAAGCTCCATCACTTTCCGTATTGGTGATGAAACAATTAGCAACGCCTTGGTCGTTACTCCCGTGACCGGGGTTTCTTCATTCCCCGGTTGTCCCAGTCTGTCCCAGCCCCGCCAGGACCAGCACAAACTCCCGTCCTGGCCGACAGGAGACGGCGCGGACCGCGGTTCTCCTGGCCAGGGTTGAGCTGCGGGGAGGGGGCATGAGGTGTGCACATCTATGCACAGACGCCACAGAGGCAACGGGAACAGCAGGAACGAAGCCACAACAGCCACAACAGCGACACTCGTCGCGGGGGCGCGGGAAACGATTGAAGAAAAGGAGGCGGGCACCGCCGGGGGGGAGAGCGGTGCCCGCGCGCACGGTCCGGCCCTGGGGGGGGAGGCCGGTTCCGTCCTTATCGGTAGCTTATCCGCAAAGTGCCCTCGTATGCGACCGCCAGTGCTGATTTTCCTGCTACTGGCGGCGTATCCGCTACAGGTACCCGTTGCAGCGTCAGCCCAATCGAATTACAACATATGCGGAAGGGTCTGAGAAGGGCCTATCGCTAACTTGCTTACCCCGTGGTAGGAGTTTTCACTTAGTAAGACTCGGTGACACGGGGCAAGCATCGGGCATCGGACACGGTCCGCTTACAGCGGACGTATACCATGTCGGCCGTTCTGTCTAGTCCCGAAAGCGACCGGCTGGCGCCGACCCGGCCGCCAGCCCCGGCGAGTCACTAGTTAACGGCATGTGATCCCGGGAACTGATTAAGATCACGAATTGGTTACGCGTCAGGGCTTTCCAGCGTGCGGATTTCGTCGTAGAAAGGTCCTACGGACGCAGCAGCGTCCGGGCACGGCAGCCGGGTACCCACGCGCGACCAGCCGCGGGAGGCGTGTCAGACCAGGCAGGACCGGTAGCGGCCGGCCTGGCTGACGAAGAAGGTGCACGCTTGGTAGCCCAGCCTGACGTGGTATCGCAGCGGCGCCCCGGCCAGGGGCGCCGCTCGCTATGCGTTCACCGTAATGAGGTGGCAATGAGGTCGCGGCCGGTGCCGCTTTGCCTGACGTCCGGAATAGCGTCGACTAATCCGGCGAATCGCCACATACTGGTGTAAATGCCACGTGACTCCTAAACCGGAATTCGAACCGGCCCGCCGGGCCGGCCGTGCGCCCGGTATGCTCTCGCCGCCGGCAGGCAACGGCTGAAACGCCGTACCCGGCCAGGGTGCTCCCATGTTGCCGGTCAACAACGCTAGCCTTGTTCTTTGCCGAACATGAGCTACGGAGCCCCGAGGAGCAATCGGACGCGGGCGCCCGCAGCCGGGCGGGAGCGCGGATCGCGGTCCGCACACGAGGGAGATGGACTGGATGGTCCACAGCGAGACGCCGGGACCGGTCGGCGGCGAACAGTCACTCGGCGACCTCGTCGCCTTGGCCGCCAGGGACGTATCCCAGCTGATCAGGTACGAGATCGACCTGGCCAAGACCGAGCTCAAGGGCGACGCGCAGCGAGTGGGCATAGCGGTGGCCGGCTTCGCGCTGGCGGCCTTCATCGGCTGCCTGGTGCTCGTCCTGCTCAGCATCGCCCTAGCCTTCGGCCTGGTCGCGCTGGGCATCTATGCGTGGGCCGCGTTCCTCATCGTGGCCGGCCTGTACGTCGTGCTGGGCGCCATCGGGGTGTTCATAGCTATCCGGAAGCTGAAGCGGCTGACCGGCCTGCGCGAGACGCGCAAGACCGTGACCGAAGGCCTGGGCATGCTGCGCCACGACGGCCAGCAGCCCGCGATCGCCGCGACCGACGCCAAGTGAGGTGAGGAGATGGCCGGCGGCGCCGATGCCGTGGTCCAGATCGGCGGCCCCTGGACACATCGTTCTGTCTCGGCGAACGGGACCAGGTTCCACGCCGCCGAGGCCGGAGACGGCCCGCTGGTGCTGCTGCTGCACGGCTTCCCCGAGTTCTGGTGGACCTGGCGGCACCAGCTGACCACGCTGCCCGCGGCCGGCTTCCGGGCCGTCGCGGTGGACCTGCGCGGCTACGGCGGCAGCGACAAGCCGCCGCGCGGCTACGACCTGGTTACGGCGGCGGCCGACGCGGCCGGCCTGATCCGTGCGCTGGGCGAGGCCAACGCGATCGTGGTCGGGCACGGCCTGGGCGGCCTGGTCGCCTGGACCGTAGCCGCCTATCACCCCAAGGTGGTCAGGCGGCTGGCCGTGCTCTCGATGGCCCACCCGCTGCGCATGCGCTCCTCGGTGCTGGCCGACCCGCTCGGCCAGGGCCGCCGCAGCGGCTACACGCTCGGCGCCCAGCTCCCCCTGTGGCCCGAGCGCCAGTTGCTCCGCGACAGCGCCTTCAAGGTCGGCCAGCTGCTGGGAAAATGGTCCGCCCCCGGCTGGCCCGACCCGTCGACCGAGCGGACCTACGCCCAGGCCATGCGGATCCCCTCCGTAGCGCACTCCGCCTTGGAGTACCACCGCTGGCTGGCCCGCAGCAGCCTGCGGCCCGACGGCCTGCGCTACGCCCGGCACATGCGCACCCCCATCGCCGCCCCCGTCCTGCACCTGCACGGCGCCCTGGACACCTGCGTCCTGCCGCAGACCGCCCGCGGCGCCGGACGCTACGTCGACGGCCCCTACCGCTGGCGCGTCATCGACGGCGCCGGCCACTTCCCGCACGAGGAACGACCCGAGATCCTCGGCACCGAACTGCTCGGCTGGCTCGCCGACCCCGAACCCGAACGCTGACCGCCGGTGTCCAGGGACCGCGAGCCCGGAGACCGCCAGCCCAGCGAACGCCAGCCCAGGGACCGTGACCCAGCCGGCCGGCCCAGGAACGCACGCCCCCGCGACGGCCTGGGACGCCCGCTGGCCCGTGACCCCGGCCAGCAGAGCGGCGATGCCGGACAGGACCGGATCCCCGACGACCTCGTCATCACCGGCCGCGATGCCGCCGTCCTGGCCGACCGCCTGCTCCGCGACGGCCGCCCCTTCCACGCGCACGAGGTCCTCGAGGCGGCCTGGAAGACCGGACCGCCGGACGAGCGCGACCTGTGGCAGGGCCTGGCCCAGATCGCGGTCGGCCTGACGCACGCCCGCCGGGGCAACGCCCGCGGCGCCGTTACCCTGCTCCGCCGCGGCACCGAGCGCGTCCAGGCACACCAGGGGTGCCCAGATCCGTACGGCATGGGCATCCCCGCTCTCGTGGCGGAGACGGAAGGCCTGGCCACTCGTATCGAGCAGCATGGCCTGGACCAGATCCCGCTCGCCGACCTATCGCCGGGCTTGCTGACCGGCGCCGTATGACACCCGGCCGACGCCATCGCTGGGGCACGCCGCTTGCGGGGGGGTGGGGTTAGTCGCAGCCCATGGTGGAGACGCCGGAGGTGGCCTGCGCGCCGGCCCGGGCGTCGGCGGCTACCTGGGCCGCGGTGAGCGCGAAGCCGGTGTCGGAGACGCCGACGGCGGCGGCGAACACCATGCCGTCGACGGTGCCCTCCGGGGACAGCAGCGGGCCGCCGGAGTTGCCGGACTCGACCACGGCCCTGATCTCGTAGATCTGCCGGGTCACCGTGCTGGTCTGGTAGATGTTCGGCCCCTGCGCGTTCTGGATGCCGCCGATCCGGGCGGGCACGGCGTGCAGGTCGTGCGCGTCCAGCGGGAAGCCCGCGACCACCGCGTTGTCGCCCGGCTGGGCCTGGGCGGCGAACCGCAGCGGGGACAGGTTGAGCCCAGGCACGTACAGGACGGCCACGTCGACCTGAGGGTCGTAGAACACCACGGTGGCCGAGTGCGACACACCGTCGGTGGTGGTGACCGTCTGGTGCTGCGTGACCCCGGCGACCACGTGCGCGTTGGTCATGATGTGATCGCGGGAGATCACGAAGCCGGATCCCTCGATCTGGCGCTGGCAGCTGGGCGCGACCCCCTGCACCCGGACCACCCGGTCCTGCGCGGCGCGGAAGCCGGGGCTGGACAGCACGTTGGGGTCCGGGGCCGGGATGGCGAGGATGCGCTCGGCGCCGATCCCGCTGAACACCTGGGCGTAGGTGCTGTTCTCGGCGAGCAGCCGACGGAAGTCGGAGAACATGGTCCGCGCCGGGGTAGGCATGACCTTGTCCAGGGTCTGCAGCGCCAGCGAGTTGTTCACCTGCTGGTCGACCACGGGGAACGGTGACCCGTTCAGCACCGACCCGACCACCCAGGCGATCAGCAGCACCGAGACCATGCTGACCACCGAGCCGCCCACCGAGTCGAGCACCGTGGCCGAGCGCCAGGTGACGGTGGAGCGCATGGCCGCGCCGATGGAGGAAGCGATGAACTGCCCGATCACGGCGAAGCTGACCAGCAGCACCACGGCGATGACGTCCTGCTGGGTCTGCCCGCCGACGATCGCCCGGGCAATGCTGGGGCCGAACTCCGCGCCCAGCAGCGCGCCGCCCACGAAGCCGAGGAAGCTGAGCACGCCGACGATGAAGCCCTGCCGGTATCCGGACACGGCGAACGCGGCCACAACCACGATCAAGATGAGGTCGAGCACATCACCGCGCACGAGCCTAACGGTATAGCGTTTTAGCCATTGTCAAGGCCATCAGCGCGTTGTTTCCAGGTCCTCGACCCGGGTGACATCCCACGGTTTCTCCCAGCCGCCCAGGGCGAGCAGCCGGTCCACCAGGGCCGCGGTGAAGCCCCAGATGAGCATCCCGCGCACCCGGAAGGCCGGGGTGGTCCGCCCGTCGCGCACCTGCACCATCAGGCGGGTGGCCGGATCGGCCAGCTCGGTCACGCTGACCCGTTCGACCGCGGCGACCTCGCCGGCGTCGACCGGCGCGACCGCGGACGGCTGCCGCCACCAGGCCAGCACCGGCACCACCCGGAACCCGGTCCTGGGGATGAAGACCTCGGGCAGGGTGCCGACCACGTCGACGCCGCCGGGGTCGAGGCCGACTTCCTCGACCGCTTCCCGCAGCGCGGCCGCGACCGGCCCGCCGTCGCCGGCGTCGATGGCCCCGCCGGGAAAGGCCGGCTGCCCGGCGTGCAGCCGCAGGCCCTCGCTGCGCTGGATGAACAGCAGGTCAGGGCCATCGGGCCCGTCGCCGAACAGGATGAGCACCGCGGATTCCCGGCCGCCGCTGGCAGGCGGGGTGAGCTGCGGGTGCACTTCCATCGTGGCGGCCGCGTCCGCGAGCTCGCGCAGCCACGCGGGGGCAGGCGCGGCTGGTCCCGGCTCGCGGCCGGTGATCACGAGAACGGGCCGGGCTTGACGAGCTTGGCCGCCACCACCGGATCGGTGGGGCCCTCGCCGAACGAGGGGCAGAGCCGGGCCAGCGCGCACGCGCCGCAGGCGGGCCGGCGGGAGTGGCAGACCCGCCGGCCGTGCCAGATCAGCCGGTGCGACAGGATCGTCCACTCCTTGCGCGGGATGAGCGTGGCCACCTCGGCCTCGACCTTCTCCGGGTCGAGGCTGGTCGTCCAGCCGAACCGCCGGGCCAGCCGCCCGAAGTGCGTGTCCACGGTGAGGCCGGGGACGCCGAAGGCGTTCCCGAGGACCACGTTCGCGGTCTTGCGGCCCACGCCGGGCAGGGTGACCAGGTCCTTCAGCCGTGGCGGCACCTCGCCGCCGTACCGCTCGCAGAGCGCCTGCCCCAGGCCCATCAGGCTGTTCGCCTTGGCGTGGTAGAAGCCGGTCGACTGGATGATCTTCTCGAGCTCCTCGCGGTCCGCGGCGGCGTAGTCGGCCGCGGTGGTGTACCGGGCGAACAGCGTCGGGGTCACCATGTTCACCCGCTTGTCCGTCGTCTGCGCGGACAGGATCGTCGCGACGAGCAGCTCGAGCGGGGACTTGAAGTCCAGTTCGCAGTGCGCGGCCGGGTAGAGCAGGGCAAGCTCGCGGTTGATCCGGCGGGCTCGCCGGACCAGCGCGGTATGCGATACGGGCTCGGCGGTCACCATCTCAGCTTAGGGCCGCCGGGGACCGAGAGCGGGCCGGGTAGCCGGGTCCGGGCAGCTGCGGGTCGAGGGTCCTTCATGCCCGACGAAATAGAGCAATGAAACTACTCTCAGCTACTGATTCACCACAATTCGTGTTCAAACCGATGCTATTTCCTTAATGCGCGGATCCGCCGTGTACGGCACATCTGCCCGGATCGTAGGGAAGCTCGGCCAGGCGCGCGGCGAGCGGGGCGCCGAACCGGTCGGCCGGGTCGAGGTGACGGCCGAGCACGATCACCGCGACCCGTCTCGCCCCCGCGCGCTTGAGCGCGGCCGCCGCGGACTGGGCGCTGGAACCGGAAACCCAGGAATCCTCGAGGAGGAGGACATCGGCGTGCAGCCCACCCCGTTCGGTATAAAAACGGCTCGGGTCGGGATCGCGGCCCTGACACCCCGGCCTGATGACCAGCCTGGCCTGCGGGAGCCGCAGGAACGGGGCGGCCAGCCCGAGCAGGGGATGCGGTCCGGGCCGGCCGCAGCCGGTCGGCACCACGGCCAGGCAGCCGGGCGCGGTCATGCCGGCCTGCCGCCACACGCACCCGCCGTGGTCGCGCAGGAAGGCGAGCAGCAGGGCCCGCAGGGACGTCCGCGCGGCGGCGGGATCGGTCGCCGAACCCCCGCCGGCCTTGTAGCGCCACAGGTCGGCGGCGAACGCCGTGCCCTTCACCGCGTAGGAGATGGGCACCACGGCGTCGGCGAGCAGGCCGGGCCCGAGCGCCTGGTGCCGCGCGCACTGGTAGCAGCGGGTGTACCCGGGACCGGCCGGGCCGCGGCACACCGCGCAGACGCCGGCCCGCCCCGGCGGCTCGGGCGGGTACACACGGGACCGCCGGCGCAGTATCTCCCACGTAGTCTCCCGGGCGGTCCCCCCGGCGCCGCCGGGGGGCCCGGGGGCTGATCCGGACATGGGGCGATGGTAAGGACCGGGACCGACAATCGCGGGACGGTGACCAGCGTCACGCCCGTCACCAGGACATTCGCCGCGATCGCAGTTGGTGACGACACTGGGCGAATCTCTCCCATAGGCCCGCCTGTCACCGTCCGATGCGGCAGAATGAGGCTCGCCAGGAAGGCGGCCGGGCCCTGGTGCGGCATCTCCCGCTGCCTGTTTGTACCTGCCTGATGTAACTGCCTGCTGCGACTCATGGCGAGGATTCTGCGTGACCGACACGAGGGATACCGCGTTGCTTACGGCCACCACAGGGGCTCCTGTGGTGGTGGGGACGCGCGCGGACCGGTTCATGTGGGCCACCGTGGACCTCGTGCGGCGGCACTGGATGCTCCTGGTCGTGCTGGCGGGCGGGGTGATGCTGCGCGCCATCGCCCAGATCGCCTACGAGCCCGCGCTGCTGTTCATCGACTCGAAGAAGTACATCTTCGGCACCGACTTCGTGAACACGATCTGGGGCTCGTTCGACCCGCTGGGCTACTCGCTGGTGGTGCTGCGCCCGGTGCTGCTCTTCGGCGGGGACCTGGCCTACGTGGCGCTGATCCAGCACGGCCTCGGGCTGGCCATGGCCGTGGCGCTCTACGCGCTGATGGTGCGCCGCGGGGCGTGGCGCTGGCTGGCCGCGCTGGCGACCGCGCCGGTGCTGCTCGACGCCTACCAGCTCAACGCCGAGCAGACGATCATGCCGGACGTGCTGTTCGAGACGCTGGTCGTGGCCGGCCTCATGCTGCTGCTCTGGCAGCGGCGGCCCGGCCTGTTCCTGGTCATCCTGGGCGGCCTGGCGCTCGGCGCGTCCGCCCCGGTCCGCCAGGTGGGCGAGGCGCTCATCGCGCCCGCCCTGGTCTACGTGGTGCTCGCCGCGCCCGGCTGGCGCCGCAAGATCCTGCACGGCGTGGCCCTGACGGGCTGCTTCGCGCTGCCGGTGCTCGGCTACATGACCTACTCGGCGGTGGTCATGCACTACGGGTTCGAGCTGTCCAACATGGGCACCGCGTACCTGTACGGGCGGACCGCGCACGCCGCCGACTGCGCCACCCTGAAGATCCCGGCCAGCGAGCAGCCGCTGTGCCCGGGCCCGCACACCGCCGCCCAGCTGGGCGTGGACGGCCTGGTCAACGCGCCTGAGTCGCCCCGGGTGCTGTACCAGCCGGTTGATGTCCAGGCGGGCATCCTGATCGACACCATGCCGCTGCAGAAGGCGATGGCCTACAGCGTGCTCAAGCAGCAGCCGCTGCGGGTGGCCGGCGACATCGCCAGGGACTCGGTGAAACTCTTTGCCTTGACTAGGAACACTGAGCAAGGTGACACCCCGATCTCGCGCTGGCAGTTCCAGTTCGGCTACCCGTACTACCCGCCCGGCGTCACCTGGCACGGCCCGAACAGCGTCAACCGGGTCTTCAAGCGCACCGGCGGGGGCGGGCACGCGCGGGTGCACTGGAAGGCCGACATCGCGCTGCGCTACTACCAGCTGCACGTCGGGTACACGCCGGGTCCCGTGTTCCTGTTCGGCCTGCTGGCCGGGCTGGCCGGGATCTTCACCTTCCGGCGGCGCCGCGACCCCGGGCCCGCGCTGGCCTGCCTGCTCGTCACCGGGTCGGCGGTGGCCGTGCTGCTGGGCGCGGACCTGTACGAGTTCTCCTGGCGCTACCAGCTGCCCGCCCTGATCACGCTGCCGGTCGCGGCGGCGCTCGGGGTGACCGCGGTGACCAGGTACATCCAGGCGCGGCGATCCGAGCGGTCGGCCGTGCGCCCGGCCGGCGCCGAGGCCGCGTCGGCCCAGTCCGCGGGCACGCTGGCCGCCGCCGTATCCGAGCAGGCGGCGTCCTGACCTCATGCGTTCCTCCAGCGACGACCCGGATATCCGCACGCTCACGTCCGGCGTCATCTACGAGGACAACTGGATGCGGCTGCACCGGGATGACATCGAACGGCGTGACGGGTCGCGCGGCACCTACGCGTTCGTCGAGAAGCGTGACTTCGCGCTGGTCATCCCGGCCGAACGAGATGGGTTTTACCTGGTCGAGGAGTACCGCTACCCGGTCGGCAGGCGCACCTGGTCGTTCCCGCAGGGCGGCTGGCCGCACGGAGAGTCGGGTTCGCCCGACGAACTGGCCCGGCTGGAGCTGGAACAGGAGACCGGGCTGCGCGCTCGCGAGCTGACCAGGCTCGGGTACCTGCACACCTCGCATGGCGTCAGCACCCAGGCCGGGCACTACTACCTGGCCACCGGGCTCGAGCAGGGGAAACCGGACCTGGAGGCCGAGGAGCAGGACATGTGCCAGGCCTGGGTGGCGCGGGCCAGGTTCGAGGAGATGATCGGCGAGGGGCTGATCACCGACGACTCCACCGTCGCCGCCTACGCCCTGCTATTGATGCGTGAGCGGGAGCACTAGCCAATTAGTGACCTGGCCTGATACGGCTTGTCCCTGGAGGGAGTTCGTCATGAGCCGTTACGCGCACGAGTTCGGCCGCAGCCTGAGCGACCCCGCGGGCTTCTGGGCCGACGCGGCGAAGAACATCGACTGGTACCAGCCGCCCAGCGTGGTGCTGGACGACTCGAACCCGCCGTTCTACCGCTGGTTTCCCGACGGGGTGCTGAACACCTGCTTCAACGCGGTGGACCGGCACGTGCGGGACGGGCGGGGCGAGCAGGCCGCGCTGATCTACGACAGCCCGGTGACCGGGACCCAGCGGACGTACACGTATGAGGCGCTGCGCGACGAGGTGGCGCGGTTCGCTGGGGTGCTGCGCGGCCTCGGGGTGGACAAGGGCGACCGGGTCATCGTGTACCTGCCGATGATCCCGGAGGCACTGATCGCCATGCT
>Ga0335083_10007413_pt1 | contig 13560 bp, 9 predicted proteins | sample Lox_Sample_42_FD_206716 | JGI IMG/M metagenome (GOLD analysis project Ga0335083, IMG submission 206716) | Soil microbial communities from Loxahatchee National Wildlife Refuge, Florida, United States - Lox_Sample_4.2 | ecosystem: Environmental > Terrestrial > Soil > Wetlands | place: USA: Florida...
AACCGCCCGGTCTTGCCACCCCGGGCCTGACGGACACCGGGCCGCGCGAGTGGGAACCGAAGCCGGGCTCGGGCGAGCCGACGATGCGCGAACTCACGCGCCGTACCAGCCGCTCTTCGATCCGCTCACGGCCGCCAACCCCGGCCGCGCGCAGGAATACGCGCCCACCTACTGGGCGGCCACCGTCGGCGCGAGAGCCGAGGACGACGGGCCCGTCGCCGCGGACATCGACGCCGACGTCGTCATCATCGGCTCGGGGTTCACCGGTCTCTCCACTGCCCTGTTCCTTGCCGAGGAGCACGGCATCCGGGCGACGGTGCTCGAGGCGAACCGGCTGGCGTGGGGTTGTACCAGCCGGAACGGCGGCCAGGGCCAAATTAGCACCGGGCGCCTGTACCGGTCCCAGTGGATCGCGCGCTGGGGCCAGGAGACCGCGCTCGCGCTCGATCGCGAAGTGCGCCAGGCATTCGACTGCTTTCGCGGCCTCGTGGCACGCATCGAGTGCGACGCACAGCCGGGCGGACACCTGTACATCGCGCACCGCGACAAGAAGGTCGCCTTCCTCGAGAACGAAGCGGCCGTGCTGCGTTCGGTGTTCGGGTATGACGTCGCCATGCTGTCGGCAGCGGAGGTGCGTGAGCGCTACGTCGACGACAAGGACTGCAGTGGCGCATTGCACGAGCCCGATGGCATCGGCGTGCATCCGCTCAAGCTCGCCTATGGCTACGCGCGCCTCGCGCGCGCCAAGGGCGCCCGGATCCACACGGGCTCGCCCGTGGTCGAATGGACGTCGCGGAACGGCTATCACTACCTGCGTACACCCGGCGGCACGGTGCGCGCGCGGCGCGTGGCGATCGCGACCGGAGGCTACACGACGCCGGGCCTGACGCCGCTGCTTCGCAATCGCTATCTACCGGTGCTGTCGAACTCGATCGTCACGCGGCCGCTCACGGCCGCCGAGCTCGAGGCGACGCATTTCCAGACGCACGAAGTGATCACGGACACGCGCACGCTGCGGTACTACTACCGGCTGCTGCCGGACCGCCGCGTGCAGATCGGCAGCCGCAGCGCCATCCGCGGCAGCGACGCGGCGGCACCGCGGCACCTCGACGTGCTGCGGCGCGGGCTGCACCGGAAGTTTCCGGCGCTCCGGGGCATCGACATCGACTACTCCTGGTGGGGCTGGGTCGACGTCAGCCACGACCTGATGCCGCGGATCGTCCGCGCGGATGGCTGCCGCGACGTGTTCTATGCGCTCGGCTACGGGGGCAATGGCGTCGCCTCCTCCGCCTTCGCAGGTTACCGACTCGCGCAACTCGTCGCCGGGAAGGACGCCGCGGTGCCGGCGCTACCGATCTATTCCTCGCCGTTGCCCGGGCATCCGCTCGCGCCGTTCCGGCGTCTCGGGCAGGCGCTCCTCTATCGCTGGTACTTCCTCCAGGACGAGTTCCTTTGACACGGGTGCCCGGTCCTGTGCGACTCCTTGTGTTCAACGCCGGAAGCTCCTCGCTCAAGTTCGAGGTGCTCGAGCTCGAGCCCGGCGGCCCGGCGCGGCGCCTCGCGACGGGTACCTTTGCCGAGTCAGTCCGGCCGGGTGTGTACGCGTGGAGCTCGAGGAGCCCGTCGCCGAACGATCCGCCCGCCGCGACGTCGCTCGGCGAGGCGGCGGCGCATGCGCTCGACTGGCTCGCCGACGTCTCCGTCCACGGCAGCAACCTCCTCGCCGGAGTGGCCGGGTCGGCACACCGCGTCGTGCACGGCGGTGACCGCTTTCGGGCCGCGACCCGCCTTGGCGATGCCGAGATCGCCGCGCTCCATGCGCTCTCGTCACTCGCGCCGCTGCACAATCCGCCTGCGCTTGCCGTCATCGAAACCGTTCGCCGTCGCCTCGGAGAGGCCAGTCCGCTGATCGGCGTGTTCGACACGGCCTATTACGCCGACCTTCCGGCGGCCGCCTACCGCTACGCCGTTCCGGGCGCGTGGTCGGAGGAGTTCGGCGTCCGCCGCTACGGATTCCATGGCATCGCCCACGGGTACATGTGTCGCCGCGTCGATGCGCTGGCCGGATCGCCGGCCGGGCAGCTGCGCACAATCTCGCTGCAACTCGGACGTGGCTGCTCCGTCACGGCGTCGGTCGGCCAGCGCGCGATCGCGACCAGCATGGGCTTCACGCCGCTCGAGGGGCTCGTCATGGGAACGCGTTCCGGCGACATCGACGCCGGCGCCGTGCTCTATGTCATGGAGCGCACGGGCATGTCCACGACCGACATGCGTCGCGTGCTCAACGAAAGCAGCGGACTTCTCGGGCTCTCGGGGCACACCGCGGACATGCGCGAGCTCCTGGAGCTCGAGCGATCCGGCGATCCCGCAGCGACGCTGGCCGTCGAGTGCTTCTGCCGGCGCGCGCGCCATTACGTCGGGGCGTTCCTCGCGGAACTCGGAGGAACGGACGCCATCGTCTTCGGCGGCGGCATCGGCGAGAACTGCGGCGACATACGGCGGCGGGTCGTCGACCGTCTGGGATGGGCCGGGACGCGCCTCGACGACGGCGCGAACGACGCGGTCGGCACGGTGGAACGCGCGGTGCACGCCCCGGAAAGCACGGTACGCGTCTACGTCATCCCCGTGAACGAAGGCGCCGTCATCGCCGCGTCCGCGGCGGCCGTGCTCGCCTAGCGCCCGGCCGACGCGGCAGTCAGTGCGCGGGAGCCGACGCCGCGGCCCCGCGCGCGCGTTCGAGCCCGTGCCCGTCGGGGCCGCGCTCGCGCCACCAGAGCAGAAGCGCCGAGGTGAGAGCGGTGAGGCTGAGGAGCCCGAAGTACCAGAGCATGGCGGCGTAGCCCCCGGGGTTCGCCGCGCTGGCTCCGGCGGCATCCGCGATCCGTCCCGCCAGCCGGTTCGATCCCCAGAGCCCGAGCGCCTGCAGGAGGGTAATGACGCCGAGTGCCGTGCCGAGGCGCTTCGGCTCGACGATCAGTGTCGTCGCCGGCCAGATGATCGCCGGGACGAGCGCAAAGCTCACGCCCATCAGCGCCGTCGAGAACCACGGGGGCAGGTCCGTCGCGCCAAGGACGATGAACGTGACCGGCAGCAACACGGTGCCGCCGATCAGCAGGAGTGCACGGTGCCCGATGCGATCCGCGAGGAGCCCGAACAGCGGCGTCGCGATGACGGCGGTCGCGAACACGCCCGAGTTGACGCTACCCGCGTCCTGCAGGGACAGGTTCTTCGCGTGCTGCAGGTACTCGATGGCGAAGGTCTGACGGAACGGGAAGAACACCGCCGCGTACAGGACGTGCAGCCCGAGGATGTACCAGTAGGACGCATCGAACTTGAGGACCGACGACCAATCGATCCGGTCCGCGGCCGCGCGCGGTGCCGAGCCGAGCGACACGCGCCGCCTGTCGAGGTAGCGGTACGTCAGCGCGGCGATGAAGCCAAGGCCGGTGATTCCGGCGCCGAGCCAGAGCGGTGCCTGCCAGCCCTGCTCGTAGAGTGGCCGCGCCCACGTTGGCGACGTGTCGAGCGAAAACGAGCCGATGCGCGCGAGGCTCAGAAATACCGACGTCGCGAGGGCGATGCCGCTGCGCGGAAACCACTGGGCAAGTCCCGCGATCAGGGAGATGAAGATGGCGCCCTCGCTGACGCCGAACACGAACCGCCCAAGCCACATGAGGTCGTACGGCTGGCCGATCGCGGTCATCACGGCGCCGATGACGCCGATCGTCGCGGCCCAGAGCGTCACCCGTGCCGGCCCGAACTTGTCGATCATCAGGCCGTTGAAGAGCGCCAGCACTACGTTCGGCAGGCTGATGACGGCGGTGAGGTCGCCGATCTGGGACTGGGTGAAGCCGCGCTGGCGGCCGAGCAGGTCCGCGATCGGACCCATCGCGTCCGACTCGTAGTAGCTGCTGAAGATCGTCAGTGCCGCAAGGCCGAGCACCCACCAGCGTAGCGGTGAAGCCGGCTCGCCCGCACCGGCGGAAGCCCCCGCGGGCGCGCCGCTCACCGGAAGCGCGCGCCCTGCCGCGCGAGTTCCTTCTGCACGGCGGCGATGTTGAGTCGGTCGAAGGGCTCGCCGCGCTGCAAGGAGACGGCGGCAGCCACGCCCGCGCCCTGCCCGCCGACCGCGCAACACATCATGTTGCGGGCAGAGGCGTGCGAGACATGATCGCCGCCGATCGAGCGGCCGGCGACCAGCAGGTTCTCGACGCCCCTTGGCACGAGCGCCCGGTACGGCACGTGCCAGTAGCGCCCGGTCGTCGGCAGGATCAGAAAGCCGTAGCCGTCGATGAATTCGGGGAAGATCCCGATGGCGTCGTCAAAGCGGGCCTGTTCGCGGACATCGTGGCCGGTCAGGTTGTAGAGCGCGTCGATCTTGCGCGTGTCGCGGATGCCGAGCGTCATGCCGAAGTTCCGCAGCTTCGCGCCCTCGCATCCTGGCATGAACTTCTTGAGCGCCTCTACCGCATAGATCGCCTCGCGGCGACCGCGCATCTCGCCGAGAGTGAGATCAGCCGGATCGGTGCCGTCGATCTCCGGTACATGCACGAGGTTCAGGTACGTAAGGTCGCCCTGGTCGGTTACCGTTCCCCAGGTGCCCGCGATCGTCTTCAGGTACGGCGGGATGATGCCGGCGTCGAGAGCCTTCTGGAACGGCTTGCGCAGGAACGGCGAGAACATCTTGTCCTCTTTGCCGGTCGTCTTGTAGTCCCACTCGCCGTTGCCGGACCAGTCCGCATAGGTCTGCGGATCGGCCTTGACCGAGTCGATGAAGCGCTGCTTGTTGACGCCCGACATCGAGAACATCACCGACGCCGCCATCATCTTTTCCTTGGGCGTCTTGTGGTACGGGGCGCCCGCGCGCGCGGCGATGTCGGCATCGCCCGTCGCATCGATCACCCGCTTCGCGAGGATCGCCTCGCGGCCGGCCTTGCTCTCGGTGATGACGCCGCGCAGGGCCGGTCCTTCCATGATCGGGGCGACACAGAGACGGTGCAGCAGCGGCGTGACACCTGCCTCCTCGACGAGGACGTCCGCGACCCACTTGAACATCTCGGCGTCGAGCGCATGACTCAGCGACTGCGGTTCGGGCATCGCCGCACCCATCGCCTTGGCGCGGGTCTCGAACTCGATGCCGATGCCCTCGCAGTCGACGGTGTGCTCGTGGCGGTACCACGCGAAGCCCTCGACGCCTACCTGGGTAATGTTGCCGCCGAAGCAGCCATTGCGGTCGATGAGGGCCGTCTTGGCGCCCGCCCGCGCGGCGGCAAGGGCGGCCGCGAGCCCGCCCGGTCCACTGCCCACGACGAGCACGTCGGTCTCTAGCACGACGTCGATCGAGCGGGCCATCTCGGCGATCTGCTTCATGTCTCTCGGTTTCCTAGAGTGGCCGTCGACGGCCTATCGAAGTTCTGTTGTGACGGTTCGATGACAGTCATCGCCCGCGCAGAGGCGGCGCCCGATTGTTTCATCGCGCGCGAGAAGCCGCAATTGTGACAGCCGCCGCGCCCCGCGCCGGCCCCCGATTTGTCAGGCCGAGATCGCGCTGAACCGGCCGAGGTGGAAATCGGCATTTCCGAGGCTGAGCTCGATGGTCGTGAGCCGCCGGAAGTAGTGGCTGATGACGTGTTCGTCGACCATCCCCATGCCGCCGTGGAGCTGGACCGCCTGCTGTCCGACGAAGCGCGCGGCCTCGCCGACGTATGCTTTCGCGCCGGAGACCGCGCGCCGGCGCGCCACGGCGTCCTCGTCCCTGGCGTGCAGCGCCGCGATGATCGCCATCGAGCGCGCCTGTTCTGCCGCGATGAACATGTCGGCCATCCTGTGCTGCAGCGCCTGGAACGTGCCGATGGGTACGCCAAACTGCTTGCGGGTCTTGAGGTAGGCGAGCGTCTGCTGGTTGAGCGCCGTCATGATGCCGAGCGCCTCGGCACACAGCGCCGCAACGCCGCTGTCGACCGCCCGCTCGAGGACGGTGAGGGCCTCGCCCGGTTCGCCGAGGAGCGCGGTCGCCCCCACCTCCACGGCCGACAGTTCGAGATCCGCCGCCCGACCTCCCGACTGGGTCGGGTAGGCGTAGAGCCTGATCCCCTTTGCACTTTTCGGCACCAGGAAGAGGGAGATCCCCCGGCGATCCGCTTTGGCGCCGCCCGTCCGCGCCGAGACCAGGAAGTGATCGGCGGACGGCCCGTCTAGAACGACGGCCTTCCTGCCGGACAGGGTCCAGCGTCCGTTGTCCTGCCTTGCCGTGCATTCGACGTGCGCGAGGTCGTAACGCCCGTTGGCCTCGTAGGCCGCAAGGGCCAGCAGCGTCGTGCCCGCGACCACGCCCGCGAGCGCGTCCCGGGTGGCGGCGGTCGGCGCCACGTTGACGAGCGCCGTGCCCGCAATGACGACGGTGCTCAGGTACGGCTCGAGCAGTAGGCCGCGACCGAACTCCTCCATCACGATCATCACGTCCACGCCATTGCCGCCGAGTCCGCCCGCGTCCTCCGGGTACGGCAGCGCCAGGAGTCCAAGCTCCGCGTACTGCTGCCACGCCTCGCGCGAGAAGCCGGGCTCGGCGCGCGCGAGCGCGCGGCGCCTGTCGAACGTGTATTCGCGCGCGATGAATTTCTGGAGCGTGTCCTGCAGGGAGAGCTGCTCGTCCGAATAGCGAAAGTCCACGGTGCGCTTCCTTCAGAGGCCGAGAACGAGCTTCGAGATGATGTTTCTCTGGATCTCGTTCGAGCCCGCGTAGATCGAGGTCTTGCGGTAGTTGAGGTACTGGGCGCTCAAGGGCGGTGCGTAGTCGGCGTAGTGCTCGGCAAAGAGCGGGTCCGCGACCCAGCCGATGTCGAGGCTCTCGCGCAACGACGGCAGCGCGTCGTGCCCGAGCGCGTGCATCTGCAGTTCCGCGAGCTGCTGGATGATTTCCGAGCCCTTGATCTTGAGCAGCGAGACCTCGGGACCCGGCGCGCCCGCGCCGGCGGCCGCCGCCGAGAGTACGCGCAGGTTCGTGACCTCAAGGGCCATGAGCTCGAGCTCGATGCGCGCGATGCGGTCGCGAAAGCGCGGGTCGTCGAGCAGCGTCCCGCTCTCGCCCGGCTGCGCGGCGGCGATTTCCTTGAGGCGCGCGAGGCTTCGCTTGCAGTTCCCGATCGCGGCGTTGTTGGTCCGCTCGTGAAGCAGCAGGAATTTGGCGTACGTCCAGCCTTTGTTTTCCTCGCCGACGAGATTCTCGACGGGAACCCGGACGTCCTCGAAGAAGATGTCGTTGATCTCGTGCTCGGCGCCGAGGATGCCGATCGGACGGACGGTCACGCCGGGACTCTTCATGTCGATGAGCAGGAAGGAGATGCCTTCCTGCGGGCGGCTCTCGCTGCTCGTCCTTACGAGGCAGAAGATCCAGTCGGCGTACTGGCCGAGCGTGTTCCAGGTCTTTTGGCCATTGACGAGGTAGTGGTCGCCCTGGCGCACGGCGGCGGTCCTTAGCGACGCCAGGTCGGAACCCGAGCCCGGTTCGGAATACCCCTGGCACCACCAGTCCTCGCCCGACACGATCCGCGGCAGGAACCGCGCCCGCTGCGCGGGGTTGCCAAACTTCATCAGCACCGGAGCGACCATGCGCAGCGAAAACGGGATCTGCGCGGGGGCACACGCGGCGGCGCACTCTTCGTCGAAGATATGCTGCTGCACCACGCTCCACGCCGCCCCGCCGTAGGTGGTCGGCCACATGCCGGCGCCCCAGCCGCGCCGGTAGAGGAGCTTTTGCCAGCCGACCATGTCGTCCTTCGAGAGACGCCGGCCGAGCCGCACCTTGTCGCGAAGGGCGTCCGGGAGCTCTTTGCCCAGGAACTCGCGCACCTCCGTCCGGAAGGCCTCCTCGTCGGCCGAGTAGTTCAGGTCCATGTACGGCGTGTCCTCGTGAAGGGTTCGGGGCCGGCACGATGCCGGCCAGCGGCGGTCCGGCCGGGGCCGGCGGGTGTGCGCGGGAATCTCATCCGATCGTGACGACGATCTTGCCACGGGCGCCGCGGGCACCCAGCCGGGCGATCGCTTCGCCCCCGCGCTCGAGCGGGAAGCGCTCGGTGATCGCCGGCCGGATCTTGCCGTCGCGGTAGAGCGCCATCAGCGCCGCGACGTTCGCGGCGTGGGCGGCGGGCTCGCGGGCGGCAAACGCGCCCCAGAACACGCCCATGACCTGGCAGCTCTTGAGCAGCGTCAGGTTGAGCGGCAGCCGCGGGATGCCGGCGGTGAACCCGACCACCAGGTGTCGGCCCTCCCACGCGATGGCGCGCAGCGCCGCCTCGGTGTAGTCGCCGCCGACCGGGTCGTAGATCACGTGCGCGCCGTCGCGGCCGCACGCGGCTTTCAGCCGGTCGGTGAGGAGGCGGGCCGCGGTCTTGTCGAGGGCGCCCGCTGGGTATTCCACGCCCTCGTCCGCGCCGTGGGCCCGGGCGAGTGCGAGCTTCTCGGCGCTCGAGGCCGCCGCCACGACGCGCGCGCCCGTCGCCTTGCCGAGTTCGACCGCCGCGAGGCCGACGCCGCCGGCGGCGCCGAGTACGAGCAGCGTCTCGCCGGCCTTGAGGCGCGCGCGATCCTGGAGCGCGTGCTGGGAGGTGCCGTAGGTGACGAGCAGCGCCGCGGCCTCATCGAACGGCATCGAGTCAGGAATCTTCCAGCAGTCCGCCGCCTTGCCGACGGCCTTCTCGGCCATGCCATCGCCGACCGGGCTCAGGACGACGCGGTCTCCGGCTCGCAACCGATCGACGCCCTCGCCCACGGCGTCGACGACGCCCGCGACCTCCGCCCCCGGCGCGAAGGGCCGCGGTGGCTTGAACTGGTAGAGGTCCTGGATGATGAGGAGGTCCGGGAAATTGACGCCGCAGGCCCGGACCGCGACGCGGACCTGCCCCGGACCGACCGGTGGCTCGGGAACCTCGTCGAGGACCAGCGTCTCGGGGCCGCCGGGCAGGTGGGTACGCAGGGCTTTCACGTCGATGGTCTCGCTGTGTGTGCGGTGTCGCGGCCGATTGACCGACCGCGTCTCGCTCCGAAAAGGTCAGTCGCGCATGGCTGGCGGGACGTAAGTCTCAAGGCTCGCGTCGGGCAGGTTCAGCATCCGCTTCTCCTCCGCCGACTTGTAGAGTGCCATCACGAGCTCGACGACCGCGACCCCGTCGGCGAACGTCTCGCGCGGCGCAACGCCGCGACGGAAGCACTCAACCATGTGGCGGTTCTCGCCCGTGTAGCCGTAGGTCCCGGCTTCATCCTCGACGATCGGCATCAGTCCCTGCTCGGCATTCTGCTTCTCGACCAGGTCCTCGCCGTCCGTCCCGGAAATCGCGCGCGAGAAGAAGACCTTGAGGCCCGAATCCAGTGTGCTGGCCTTGAGCGAGTACTCGGGGCCCATCAGGTCGAGGTCGAGGCGCAGCCCGGCGCCGACATAGGCCCACGAGGTCGTCGCCTCGATCACCGCGGTGCCACCGTCCGGAAGCTCCAGCTCGATCGTGCCACGCGCGAAGTCCTCGACCGGGCGGCGCGTGAAATCGACGTCGGCGCCGTAGCGCGCCTTGAGCGCCGCCGCGTGCAGGGGTCGCGTCCACTTGAGGTTCGCGATGTGTCCCTGCACGCGCACGGGCCTGAGCGCATCGCGGGACTCGGCCGGATCCGCGAGGAGGTAGCGGGCCACCTCGATGCTGTGGCACATCATGTCCGAAAGCACGCCGCCGCCCTGTCGCCGGCCCTGCCAGAACCATGCCTCGTGCGGGCCGGAATGCTCCTCCGCGGCGCGCGCCAGGTACGGTCGACCGGCGGCGGGAACCGCGCGGCGCCAGACGATCTCCTTGCCGCGCTCGACACCCGATGCGAACACCTGGTTCTCGAGGTAGCCGTGCAGGAGGCCCACGGACTCCGCGAGGCCGAGCATGGTGCGCGCCTCGGCGAGCGATCGCGCCAGCGGCTTCTCGCAGGCGATCGCGCGCACGCGGCTGCGCCCTTCGCGCACCGCCGCGACGATGGCGCGCATCGTCTCGATGCGCGTGTCGTTCGGCGAGAGCAGCCAGATCGCGTCGATGTCCGAGGCGAGCAGCGACTCGAGCGTCGCGTGCGCCGTGCAGTCACCCAGCTCCAGCGCCCTCGCGTCGCGCGCGAGCGCGTCCCGGTTCGCGGCCGTCGGGCTGTAGACCCCGCGGATCTCCGCATTGCGCACGCTCAGGAACGAGCGGGCGTGGAAGCGGGCGATGAAGCCGCTGCCGATGAAGCCGATGCGCAGTGGTCGGCCGAGCTTGTCGTGGGTCAACGCGGGAATCTCCGGGAAAACCAGCCGCGTTTCCGCCGAGTGGCCGATCGCGGATCGAGCATCGCCCGGAGCCTCTTGTCAGGTGCGCGCCCGTTACGCATATTGAGCCCGAGCGCGCGGCGGAAGCCAAGTCGGGCTTGGCGTGCGCCGGGCTGGAGGCTCAACCCCGCTTGACAGCATGCGGCGAGGTCCGCCCAGGAGATCGGACGATGCGAGGCCGGATCGGGCGGCGTGAGTTCGCGGTCGGCGCCGGGGCGACGCTCCTGGCCGGGGCGCTTGGCGGCTGCGCCGTGACTCGGGGGGTCGGGGGACCGCCCGCGGTCGTCCTGCCGCGACCGCGCGCCGCGACCGATCGGATCACGCAGATCACGGTTTGCACGCGGCCCTTCCGTCCCCAGGGCCCACGGGTCGAGGTCGAGCAGGTCGGCCGATCCACGGTCGTCCACAACTACGGGCACGGCGGCAGCGGCTGGTCGCTGTCGTGGGGCTCGAGCGCACTCGCCATCGAGCTTGCGCTCGCGGGCGGCGCTCGGGATGTCGGCGTGATCGGCTGTGGGGCGCTCGGTCTCACGTCGGCGCTCCTCTTGCAGCGGGCGGGGGTGCGCGTGACGATCTACGCCAAGGATCTGCCGCCCGACGTGCGCTCCTCGCTGGCCACCGGCATCTGGAGCCCCGACTCCCGCATCTGCCTCGCCGAACACGCGACGCCGGCGTTCAAGCGCACGTGGGAGCGGATGGCGCGCACCTCGTTCCGGACGTACCAGTCGTGGCTCGGGCTGCCCGGCTATCCGGTCGAGTTCTTCGACAACTACGTGGTGCGGGATGCAAGCCAGGCGGCGTCGAGGGACGAGGCGACCGCCGATTCGCGGCCGGCGTTCGCCAGTCTCCAGGGCGAGCTGCTCACCGACCTTCTGCCGGCATCGACGGATTTCGCGCCCGGCTCCCACCCGCTCGGTGCACGCTACCTCCGGCGGCGGACGATCATGCTATTCAACCTGCCGTCGTTCACGCATGCGCTCGTGAACGACTTTCTGGTCGCCGGCGGGCGCATCGAGGTACGCGAGTTTCACTCGCCGGCCGAGTTCGCCGAGCTCCCGCAGACGACGCTGATCCACGCGACCGGGTACGGCGCCCGTGCGCTGTTCGACGACCGGTCGATCGTCCCGGTGCGCGGTCAGCTGGCGCACCTGATACCGGAGCCCGATATCCACTACGGAATTTATTACCGGGGGACCGCTTTCGTGCCTCGTCGCGACGGCCTCGTGTTCCAGGTCGTCGGTGATTCGGATTACTACGGCTACGACGATGCGCGCACCGCCCCGGACCCCGCCGAGGCCGCGCTCGCGATCCGCACGATCACGGGTCTCTTCCCCGCCGCGTGACGCGCCGGTGTGCCGCGCGTGGAGCTTCGTGCGGCGGTCGGGAGGCGGCGCTTATCGCTTTATTCAAGATCGAGCAGGATTGACGCGGCCGCCGTGCGATTGCGCTAGGCTTTCGACCGTCACTTCCCGCCCGGCGCCCTGCATGCAAGACAATCTCATCGTTCGGCCGATAGCTCCGTCCGACCGCGCCGCGTGGGATCCGCTCTGGGACGGGTACAACGCGTTCTACGGCCGCGAAGGCGCAACCGCGCTGCCCGCCGCCGTCACGGCGACCACCTGGGCACGATTCTTCGACCCGGAGGAGCCCGTCTTCGCGCTCGTGGCCGAATCGGGCGGTGCGCTGCTCGGGCTCGCGCACTACCTCTTCCACCGAAGCACGACGCGCGTCGAACGGCTCTGCTACCTCAACGATCTCTTCACCGTGCCGGCCGCGCGCGGCCGTGGTGTCGGCCGGGCGCTGATCGAGGCGGTCTACGCCGAGGCCCGTCGCGCAGGCTCAAAGCGCGTCTACTGGCAGACCCACACCACGAATGCGGCCGGGCGGCTTCTCTACGACAAGCTCGCGACGCACGCCGGATTCGTCGTCTACAGCCACGACGACTGAGGCCGCCCCCGGCGACGGTCGTCGCGCGCGGTGCGTTAGCGGCCGAGCGCCTGGCGGATGGCCGCGTGGGAGCGGCGGTCGAGCCGATACCGGGCGAGGAAAAGCACCGATAGCGCGGTGATGAGCGCGGCGCCCGGGCCGAACACATAGCCGAGGTTCGTCAGCACATCCGCGGCGACGGGCGCGGTCGAGCCCGCGGCGATCGCCTGGCTTGGAAAGCGGATCACATCGAGCAGGACCCCGGAAATCAGCGAGCCGAGTCCGATGGCCGCCTTGGCGGCGAACGTGAGGCTCGAGAAGTACAGGCCCTCGCGCCGCGCGCCGAAGAGCTGCTCGTGCTCATCGACCGCATCGGCGAGCGCCGACTGGAACGAGATGCTGACCATCGTCACGGCGACGCCGACGATGCCCGACGCGCCGACGACGACCGGCAGCGCCATCGTGCCGCTGGCCGGCAGCAAGCCCAGGACGCGCGCCAGCACGGGCACGCACTGAGCCAGGCAGATCGCGGCGATGCCGCCAACGACGACCGTGCGTTTCTCGACGCGACCGATGAACAGGAACGCGAACGGGAGGCCGAGCGCGAGACCGGCGACGCTGCCGACGGCAACGAGCTGGATCCCGGCGACGTCGAGGCCCCAGAAATACTTGTTGCCGTCGAGAGCGAGTGTCAGAGCAACGCCTTGCCCCACGAAGAACAGCAGCACGCCGACGAACAGCACGCGAAACGAGGGGTTCCCGAAGACTTCATTCACCTCGCCGACCAGGCGCAGCCACAGCTGCCGGTCGCGCGGTGCCGGTGCTGCGCGCGGGCTCGCGCGCAGCGATGCCCACAGCATGATGGCCGCACAACTCCAGCCGAGGGGTACATACGCGGCGCGGTCGAGGAGGCCCTTCGGTCCGGCGAGAAACACGCCGAAGCCGAGCGCGTACGCCGCGAGCGTCGCGACCATGCCGAAGATCGCGCGAAATCCGACGATGCTCGAGCGCTCGTCGTAGTCATCCGAGAGCTCCGCGCCGAGGCCCATGTACGGGATCACGAACCCGGACCCGGTCACGCGCAGCACGATCAGGAGGCCAAGCACGTAGGCAAAGAGCGCGATGCCGGTCTGCGAGGCCGGGATCGAGAACAGGAGCCCGACCGCCAGGCTCACGGGGACGAGGCTCGCGGCCATCACCGGGACGCGTCGCCCCCAGCGCGTCGCCAGTCCGTCGCTGAACGAGCCGATCAGCGGGTCTGCGACCGCGTCGATCGCGAGCGCGAGGAACATCGCGACGCCCGTCCGCGA
>Ga0335083_10007415_pt1 | contig 13559 bp, 9 predicted proteins | sample Lox_Sample_42_FD_206716 | JGI IMG/M metagenome (GOLD analysis project Ga0335083, IMG submission 206716) | Soil microbial communities from Loxahatchee National Wildlife Refuge, Florida, United States - Lox_Sample_4.2 | ecosystem: Environmental > Terrestrial > Soil > Wetlands | place: USA: Florida...
GCTCGTCCGCGCTCTCGCCGCGGCTGCGCGAACTAGCGCTGCTCGTCGCGGCGCGCCGCTTCGACGCACAGCACTCATGGAACGCGCATGCGGGCAAGGCGGTCGACTGCGGCATCGACGCCGCGGCGGTGCGGCGCCTGGCGGACGGCGAGCCTCCCGACTTCCCTGACTACGACGACGACCTGCTGTACCGGTTCGCCAACGCGGTGCTCGTGGATCACTTCGTCGGCGACCAGACCTTCGCGGCGGCACTGGACCGGTGGGGCGAGCACGGCCTCGTCGACCTGATCGGCTGCCTGGGCAATTTCGTGATGCTCGCCATGCTGCTTAACGCGTTCCAGGTCGATCTTCAGCCGGACCTGCCGCCGCCATTCCCGGACGTCGCCGATTTCCGCCGGCGCGCCGTCAACGGATAGGAATCACGCAACCGATGAATACCCTTCATGTCGGCGCCGCGAGGGCCGACATCACCCCGGAGAACCTGACCGCGCTCAATCCGATGGGCGGCGGCACGTTCTCCGGAGTCCATGATCCGCTGTTTCTCCGCGTGCTTTTGCTGAGTGACGGGACGGAGGAAGCAGCACTCGTTTCGTGTGACCTGATCGAAGCCGGTGACATGACCGATGTGCGCGAGCGCATCGAGGCCGAGCTCGGCATTCCCCGCGACCATGTCTTCATCACCGCGACGCACTCGCACAACGCGCCGCGGATCGGGCTCGTCTCGCCGGGGTCGCTGGCGCACGGCGGCGGCCCCGAGGTGGCGGCGTACACCGGATACGTCTACGACACGATGCTTGACGCGCTCCGGCAGGCCAGGGCGTCGGCGAGGCCGGCCAGGGTCGGTCTCGGCACCGGCAGCGCCGATGTCAACGTGAACCGCGACGAATACTCCGGCGGCAAGTGGCGCCTCGGGTACAACACGCAGGCGCCCTCCGACAAGACGGTCTGGGTCGTCAGGTTCGAAACACTGGACGGGACGCCGATCGCGGTCGTCGTCAACTACGCCGTGCACTCGACGGTAACGCTAGGCACCGGCGAGATCAGCGGCGACCTGGCCGGCGCGGCAACCCGGCATGTCGAGCGCTATCTCGGCGACGACGTGGTGGCCCTGTTCACCCCCGGGCCGCTTGGCGACCAGGCACCGCGTGTCTGCCTCGAGCGCGTGCCCGGCGCGCCGGACGAATTCGCCTACCAGGCCATGGAAGCGCAGGGCCTGATCGTCGGCGCGGAGGCGGTGCGGGTCGCGCAGTCGATCACCCCGCTGACCTCCGCCGTGCGGGTGCGTGCCGCGGAACGGGTGGTGAGCTGCCCGGTCAAGCGGGGCGTCGACGTGATGGAGGACATGCGGCAGGAAGACGTCCCCTTCGTTGACCTGCGCCTCGGCCTGCTCATGGTCGGGCAGATCGCCTTCGTCGGCGTGTCCGGAGAGGTCGTCACCCGCATTTACCAGCGGCTGCGCAGGGAATCGCCACTGGCGAACACGGTGCTGATCTCCATCGTCAACGACCGGATCGGCTACATCGCCGACGACGAGGCCTACGACCGGCCGACGCACGAGGTGAACGGCAGCCCGATCCAGCGGGGGCATGCGGAAGACGCCATCGTGGCAGGAGCCGTCGACATGATCGGAGTCGCGGCCCGATGAGCGGCAACGCGTCTTTCCTCGCCGGTGCCGGCAAGTCCGCGATCGACATCGCCTACCCCGTGGAGGGGTATGTCGGCGAGCGCGACAGGCTCTACGCGCGCGCCGCCGTGCTCGCGGCCGGGCCATCCCGGGTCGCCATCGTGGTCATCGACCTCACCGCCGTTCCCGCCGACATGGTGCGCGAGTTCCAGGAGACCGTGGGGCGCACCGCCGGCGTCGCTCCCGCGCAGGTCCTCATCTGCGCGAGTCACACCTTCTCCGCCCCGCACCTGTCGTCGGCGGACGAGCCTGGCGCGGTCAGGTTCAGGCGGTCGGTCATCGACGCGGTCGCCCGGGCGGCGTCCCAGGCCGGAAACGAGATGCGGCCTGCCCGCCTGGGCTTCGCCCGCGGAATGTCCCGGGTGAACGTCAACCGCGACGTGCACACGGCGGCGGGCTGGTGGCTGGGCGCCGACGATCGCGGCGCCACCGACCACAGCGTCGCCGTCATCAGGATCGAGGACGAGGCCGGGAAGCCGATCGCGATCCTGGCGAACTACGCCGTCCAGTCGTCGGTGATGAACGAGTCGACGCTGTCCAGCGGCGGCATTCTGGTGACGGACGATCTCGCGGGTGCCGCAGTCCGGCACGCGGAAGAGCAGTACGGGAGCGGCACGGTCGCCATGTTCCTTGTCGGCGCGGCCGGAGACCAGGCGCCCTACCTGACCGCCAACCGGTACACCCTCGACAAAGACGGGAACTGGGGGCGTTCGGACCTGCGAGAGGCCGGCCACGTGCTCGTCGACCTGCTCGGGGAGCGCCTTGGCAGCGAGATCGTGCGAGCGAGCGAGGAAGCCGTCTGCACTGCCTTCGCCGGCGGACTGCGGGTCACCAGCGCCAGCGTCGAGGTTGGCACGCAGCAGCCGCCCGCCAGCTTCCGCGACCTGCGGCCGGTGCACGGCTATGACTACCGGCAAGGGGGAACGGAATCCGTGCCCGTCTTCGCGCTGGGGATCGGCGACATCGCGCTCGTCGGAGTCCAGGCGGAACTGTCAAGCACGACCGGGCTCGACATCAAGGCGCGCAGTCAGTTCGGGCAGACTGTCGTGCTGACCATGGTCAATGGCGGAGCCAAGTACATGGCCGACGCGGCGAGCTACGACAAGATCACCTACGCCGCGATGAACTCCCGCTACGCCAGGGGCACCGCGGAACGGGTGTCGTCCGCCGCCCTCACCCTGCTCGCCGACCTGTTCCCGGCCACCCGCCCCGCCGAGTCCTCGGCCTCCGCCTAGCCGGTCATGCGCATCCTGCCATCGGCGGTGAGGTGGACGGGGCGGCGCCCGCTCCTCGCAAACGGGCACAGGTCCCGCATGATCGCGGCAACCATCCGTTCATAGCCGTGAGGTGCCGCAACCATACGCCTGCCCGCCGGGCCCTCCGCGCGAGGGCCGGGCGGGCAGGCGGCGTTACCAGGCCGTCGTCTGGGACTCGAAGTAGTCAGTGAAGAACTGCTGCCGTGCCGCGTCGCTGGCGATCGGGATCACGCCGAAGCTGTCGCCCACCGCCATCACCTGCCGCCTGCCCGGGTCCACCGCGGGCCACCGGGTCAGCCCACGCCCGTTGGGGTCGCCTGCGGCGGCGAAGTTCACCAGGTACGACGACAGCGTGTCCGCGATCTGGTAGTCCGCCCGCTGCCACGGCCGCGGGGTGCCGTAGAGATTGTCGAGAAAGTAGTAGATGTCCGAGCCGTGGTAGGCGCCCGAGGCGTTCCCCGGCACCACCGGGTTCGCGGTGTCCGTGCCCGGCGGGGTGTGCGTGAAGAAGTAGGTATAGGCAGGCGCCCGGCCGGCGGCGCGCCACTGGGTGCCCCACAGGAAGGTGGAGATCCGCTCGTCGTCCTGCCCGGAGATGCCCGCCTGCGCGTTGGCCTCGTCGTCGGTAGCCGCGGGATACAGCGCGAGGAAGTCCGCCGCCCGCGCGCCGAACTCCGCCTGCGCGCCCGCCTGGAACATCGCGAGGCTGATCGACGCCGGTGGCGGGCCGCCCGCCCCGGCGAGCCAGGCGTTGTTCTCATCCTTGGTGTTGCCCGCGATGAACGGCACGTCGTTCTGCGCCCGCAGCGCGAGCGTTTCCGTGTAGCCGCGCGGCAGCACCCAGCCGTCAAGCACGTACGACCCGATGTCGCCGCCCGCGGCCTGGACGGTGCTGGCCGGCAGCGCCCGCAGTTCGCCGGACGTCGAGACGCCGAGTGCCTGCATGAGCGCGGTGCCCTGCTCCTGCGCTGCGTCCAGGGTGATGTAGGAGCCGGCCAGGTGGCTCAGCGCGGGATCCTTCGTGTACTCCAGGCCGCTCTCCGCCAGCCCGCGGGAGAACAGCCCGCGTGCCAGCGGCGAGCAGGCGAGGTCCCAGGTGCACGCGGACCCGGCCGACCAGCCGCCCAGGGTCACCCGGTCCGGGTCGCCGCCGAAGGCGTGGATGTTCCGCTGTATCCACTGCAGCGCCGCGATGGTGTCCATCAGCACGTAGTTGCCGGAGGCATCGTGCCCGGACTCGGCGGTGAGCTGCGGCGTCGCCAGGCCGCCGAACGGGCCGACGCGCCGGTTGAACGTCACGACGACGAGCCCCTTGCGAGCCAGGCCCGCGCCGTCGTACAGCGGCTGCGACGCCCACATTGCCGAGTCCCGCCCGCCGTAGGCCCAGATCAGTACCGGACGCCGCTCGCCTGGGTCGCCCGCGGCCGTCCACACGTTCAGGTTCAGGCAGTCCTCGCTGAGCCCGGGCACCTGGCCGGCGGGCACCATCGACGTGTCCTGCACGCAGGCGTCGCCCCAGGTGTCCGCCACGCGAACGCCGTCCCACCGGGGCGCCGGCCGCGGCGGCCGCCACCGGCCGTCACCCGCGGTGCTGGCGCCGTACGGGATCCCCTTGTAGACGGTCACACCGGGCAGCAGCGCGGGAACGCCGGCGACAAGCCCCGACTCGATCCTGACTGGCCGTGTCGTCCAGCCCGCCCGCCGCCCGGCGGATGGCCCCGTACGGCGCGCCTTCGCCGAGGCGCCAGCCGCTCCGCCGGCCACCAGGGCCGCCGCGGCGGCCGAGCCGCCGATGAATGCCCGCCTGCTCGGAAACTGATTCATCCGCATCTCCTTTGACTATTGGTATTGACGAAGATGCATAGAATTCCGCCTCATTGTCCATAGCCGCCCCAAGCGCCAGCCGAACCCTTATCTTGCGTACTCACGGCCCAGCCCGGGCCGCGCTAAACGAGGGCACGTGCGGAAAATCATCGCGAATGGCGCCATCCGCGAAAAAGCGCTGCCCCGGCTGCGGAGCGATCCAGGAAGCAGCGTTACGCGTCTCCCCCCGGCGAACACGCAAGGTCCCCATTTCCGCCCAACGCTTATGCCGAAATGGCATCCGACGCCGTCCTGAGAGGAATGAGCGGAAACGCAGACGGCCATCCGGGCGTGGATGTTCCCCGGATGGCCGTCTGCGGTGGTTCGAACCCCGTCACCCGCCGAGCGGCGCGGGAACGGGCACGTCGAGGCTGGTGGCGATCTCGGTCAGCTCGCGCCAGACCTTGGGGCCGAGCGGGATGCCGGCGGCGGCGCGCTCGGCGTGGCTGCGCCGGCCGCGCTCGCCTGGTACCAGGATCTCGGCGGTGCCGTCGGCCGCGGGCAGCGACTTGATGGCGTCGACGGTGTCGTCGATGGTCGCGGTGAACTCGTCGAGCGGGAGGAACGCGGCGATGTCGACGGCGAGCAGGAACGCGTTCTGCCTGTGCCGCCTGCCTTCCTTGCTGCCGGAGTGGTACACGGGGACGATCGGGTTGGCGGCGAGGCCGCTTGCCAGCATCTCGAACACGAGCGACATGCCTGCGCCCTTGGCGCCGCCGACCGGGGTGGGCACCTTGGCGAGTGCGGGGTCGGTGGTGGGCTCGCCGTCGGCGGTGAGGGCGACGCCTGGCGGCAGTTCCTTGCCCGCGGCCTTGAGCTGCGCGATCCGGCCGAGTGCCATGACCGCGGTGGCCATGTCGAGCAGCACGAGCTCGTGCTTGCCGGCCGGCACGGCGACCGAAAGCGGGCTGGTGGCGACGGCGGCGCCCTTGGCGCCGGCGTAGGCCATGTTCGGCACGCCCGCCACGACGCCGATCGCGGCGTAGCCGGCCGCGGCGATCTTGCTCGTGTAGTAGCCGATGGCGCCGGTGTGCACGGTGCCGCGGACCGAGGCCCAGCCGATGCCTGCCTCGCGGGCGCAGGCGATGGCCTCGCCGGCGGCGCGGGTGAGCGCGACGGGGCCGGGCGCTGCGTGCGCGTCGACGATGGCGATCGCGGAGCGCGGCCGCTCGACGGTGACGGCGGCGTCGGCGACCGACTCGCCCTTGTCGAACAGTTCGGTGTACCGGGGGACGCGGGACACGCCGTGCGAGTCGATGCCGCGCAGGTTGGCCCACACCAGCGCGTCCGCGACGGTGGCGGCGTCGGCGTCGCTCGCGCCGCGCGCCGTGAAGATCCCGGCGACGAGGGCCTTCAGGTCGTCGGCGGCGACGAGCACCTTGGCGGGCTTGGCGGGTGCCGGGGTTTCACTGGACATGGAAGAGTCGCTCCTAGCGGGTCAGGTGGACGTTGACGACGGCGGTCTGGCCGGCCCGGACGCAGGCGATGGCCTTCTCGAGCGTCGGTGCCAGCTCCGGGGTGTTCGTCACGGTGAAGCCGGCCGCGCCGGCGGCCGCGGCGACCGCCGCCGCGTCGGGCTGGGCGGACAGGTCGACGCCGTAGCCGCTCTTGGTGGTGACGTAGGTTCCCTGGGGGTAGGCCCGGGTCAGGTTGAACCGCATGGACAGGTACTTGTGGTTGTTGAAGACCACCACGAGCAGCGGCAGGCCGTACTGGGCGGAGGCCATGATGCCCTGCGGGACCGGGTTGTAGAGCCAGGTGCCGTCGCCGACGGTCTGCACGACGAGCCGGTCTCCCGCGGCGAGCTTGGCGCCGAGTGCGACGCCGAGACCCTGGCCGAGGCCGCCCTGCACGTAGCTGTAGCGGCCGGGTGCTGCGGCCATCAGGTGCCTGGCGATGACCCGGCTGTGGGTGATGGTCTCGTCGATGACCAGCGCGTCGTCACCGGCCAGCTCGCGCAGCGTGGCCGCGACAGCCACCGGGTCGACCGGCCCTTCGGCGGAGGCGAGCGCCTTGTGCTCGGCGGCGACCCGGGCGGCCTCGCTCTCGGCGAAGGCGGCCGCGCGCTCGGCACGCCGCCTCTCGATCAGCCCTGTGTCGATCAACCCGGCGGCGAGTTCGGGCCGCAGCCCGGCGGTGATCGCCCGCAGCGTCGGCGCGGCCGCGCCGCCCACGTAGTGGTCGGCGGTGAGCACCTGGTAGGCCATGTGCGGCCGGTGCGCCACCTCGTCGATGACAAGCACGGTGGCATTGCCCGGCTTGCTGCTAGGCGGGTACCACGGCGACCGGCAGCCGACCAGCACAACCAGGTCGGCGTCCTTAGCCAACGGCGCGAGCTCGCCCCCCGCATGCAGCGGATTGTCCCGCGGGAAGCTAGAACTGACCGCGGACTGCGGCTCCACGACGGGAATGGCCAGCAGCTCAGCGAGCTCGACAAGCGCCGCGAACGCCTCCGGATCACGCCCGGCCGTCTCCACGGCAAGGACAGGCCGCCGCGCGGAACCAAACAGCCGCACCGCGAGCGCCACATCCTCAGCCACCGCCACGGTCGCGTTGGCCCGCGCCGCAGGCGCCGGGCTGACCGCGGCCGGCTTCCACGGCGCCAGCAGCACCTCGACCGGCGTGTTCACGTACACGGGCCCGGCCGGCGCCTGCGCCGCCAGTTCCCCCGCCCGCTTAAGCATCCCGTAAAGCACGGAAACATCAGCGGCCGCGTTAGCCCACTTGGTAAACGGCGCCGCCACCGCCTGCGGCCCCCCCACCACCGACAGATTCCGGTACCACTGCGACCCAGGATCCGGCCCCGCCGCATCCCCGTACCCCGTCGACTCCCCGGAGCACACCACCATTGGCGCCCCGGAAAGCAGCGCCCCGTGAATGGCATTGGCCCCCTGCAACAACCCGGCAGCAGCATGCAAAAGCACCATCTGCCCCCGCCCGGTAACCCCCGCATACCCAGTAGCCATGGCCACCGCAAGGGTCTCGTGGGCCAGATCCAGATACCGAGGCCCCCAACCAGCAGCCACCTCCCCGGCCGAGGCCCTGCCCGATGGCGAAGCCGAGGCCGAACCGGCAGCGCCGGCGGCAGCGGCGTCAGCCGCGTCCCGCCGAGCCAGCGCCTCCCAGACCGGAGCCCATTCGGACCCAGCCGAAGAGAAGATGTAGTCCGCCCCCAAATCGCGAGCAGCCTGAAGGACCGCATCCCCGCCATCTAGTTGAACCATGCGCCCCAACTCCTAGCTCTTAGAGACGTGTTACCCGCGGGGAGAGGAAGTGCGGGGCGATGGGGGTATCTAAGCGCGCCTTCTGGCCGTCCCAATCGCTTTTCATTGGGCCGGCCAGACGAGCGCGCGTGATACCCCTCGCCCCTCGCGACCCTCACCACCACAGCTACCTCAGCCACAGAAGACCGTGGTTTGACTTGAAACAGCTGTCGCGCCTACGCGTCAACCGGAACAGGCCAGCCAAGGCAGTCAGAGATCCCGCGGCCCATGATCCAGTCCAGCTCCTCCGCCGAGAACGGGAAGTGCTTCGTGAACTGCTCGATCGCGTCGGTGTAGGTGATCCCGTGCTCAAGCAGCCGCGTCAGGTCGGTGCCGAAGAAGCAGCGCTCCGGCCCCATCTTGTCCACCATCTCGCGCACGTACTTGGCGATGTTCAGGTTCGGGAACGGCTGCGTGGAGTAGCCGGGGATCGCCGACACCTTCACGTAGATGTTCGGGTGCGTGTGCAGGTCGGCGGTCTCCGACACCCAGTAGCCGATCGCGTCGTCGACGCAGCGGGCCATGATGCCCATGTGGTCGATGATGATCTTCAGGCCGGGGTGCCGGTCGGCGATCTGGCCGAGCTCCGCCTTCCAGATCGGCGCGTGCACCATGGTGACCAGGCCGAGTTCCTCGGCCAGCGGCCAGTACCAGTCGTTGGTGCCGTCGATCATCCAGTTGCGGTCCTGCGGCCGGTGGAACGTCAGCCGGGTGCCCTTGACGTGCGGGTTCTGCGCGAACTCGCGCATCAGCGCCTCGCCTTCGACCGGCTTGTTCTGCGGGACGCGGGCCATGATGCCGAAGCGGCCCGGGTGTGCCTCGCAGGCCTCGAGGGCGTAGTCGATGCGGTCGCCCTCCCAGGACGGCGGGACGATGAGCACCCGGTCGACGCCTGCCTCGTCCATCAGGTCGATGCACTCCTGGTAGGTGAAGGCGGCCTCGCGGTGCCCGTTGAGCCGCATCCGCTCGCGAGCGCCGGGGATCCAGGGGCGGTCCGGGGTCTCTTCTTTCCAGATGTGGACCTGGGTGTCGACAATGAACACGGAGGGGTTACCTTTCTTCGTTGCTGAGCGGAAGCTTGAGTTCGGCGATGATGTGCTCGGCAATCGCCATCGAGGCCGTCGCCGCCGGCGATGGCGCGTTGCGGATCGAGGTGACCGGGCCCGTCTGGCTGATCCGGAAGTCGTCGACGAGCCCGCCGTCGGAGTCGACGGCCTGGGCGCGCACCCCCGCGGGGGCGCTCGTCACGTCGGCGAGGGTGATCCACGGCAGGTACGTCCTGGCCTCGGCGAGGTAGGCGCGCCTGATGAAGGACCCGCGGTACTCGCGCACGCCGGTCATCCAGTGCTTGCGTGCCAGCCGCCAGAACGCGCCCGACCTGCCGAGCCTGGCGAGGTCGGCCAGGCTGATGTCGGTGCGCCGGTAGCCCTCGCGGGCCATGGCGAGCACCGCGTTGGGCCCGAGGTCGGCGGTGCCGTCGACACGCGGCGTCAGGTGGACGCCGAGGAACGGGTACCTGGGGTCGGGCACCGGGTAGATCATCCGCTTGACCTGGGTGGCAGCCTTCGGCGTGAGCCGCAGGTACTCGCCGCGGAACGGGACGATCTCCGGTGACCTGGTGTCCCCGATGCTCGCGGCGAGCAGGTCGGCCTGCAGGCCGGCGCAGATGATCAGCCTGGCGAAGGTGAAGGAACGGCCGGGTGTCTCCACCTCGACAGTGCTGTCTTCCCTTCCCCGCCCGATCCCGCCCGCGACACGCAGCCCGGTCACCGGGGTGCCGAGCAGCACCTGGCCGCCCGCCGCGGTCAGGTCGGATGCGAAGGACCGCGCGATCGCCGGGTAGTCGACGATGGCCGTGGAGGGGGAGAGCAGCGCGGCGACGCCGGCCACGCCGGGCTCGAACTCGCGCAGTTCCGCGGTGTCCAGCCAGCGCAGGCCGGGCACCTGGTTGATCGTGGAGCGCCGCTCGAGCTCGCGGAGCTTGACCGTCTCGCCCTCGTCGCGTGCGACGACGAGCTTGCCGAGTTCGGAGTAGACCAGGCTCTTTTCCGCGCAGTACGCCTTCAGCAGGTCCACGCCGCGCCTGGTCATCCGCGCCTTGGCGGAGCCCGGCGCGTAGTAGATGCCGGCGTGCACGACGCCGGAGTTGTGCCCGGTCTGGTGCTGTGCGACCGCGGTCTCCTTCTCGAAGACCGTGACCGGCACGCCGGAGGCCGCGAGCTGGCGCGCGACCGCGAGGCCGACGATGCCGGCCCCGATGATGCCCACTGTGTCCGTCATGACTATGAGAACCTGACGGCGGCCGTCTTGATCCTGGTGTAGAAGCGGATTCCAGGGGCGCCCTGCTCCTTGAACGCGGAACCGGAGTCGCGGAAGCCGCCGAACGGGTGATGCACGTCCCAGCCGGCGGTCGGCAGGTTCACCGAGACTTGCCCGGTCTCCGATAGCTCGATGAACCGGTTGGCGGCGGTGAGGCTGGTGGTGAACACGGCGGCGGACAGGCCGTAGTCGGTGTCGTTGGCGAGCCGCACCGCGTCGTCGAATCCGGTGGCCGTGGTGATGGCGAGCACCGGGCCGAAGACCTCCTCACGCCACAGCGACTGCTCCGTCGTCACGCCGATCAGGGTGGGCTCGACGTAGCAGCCGTGGGCGAGGGCGTCACCGCCGGGGCGGCCGCCGCCGGCGATTATCTCGGCGCCTTCCTTCCTTGCCCGGTCGATGTGCTCGAGCACGCCGTCCCGGTGCGCGGCGTAGCTGAGCGGGCCCATGGTGGTGGCGGCGTCGAGGCCGGGTCCGACCACGATCGAGGCCACCTGGTCACGCAGCTTCGCGGTCAGCTCCGCGGCGACGGAGGCGTCCACGATCAGCCGGCTGGTGGCGGTGCAGCGCTGGCCCGCCTGGGCGAACGCGGCGTTGGCGACGGTGGCGGCGGCCATGTCGAGGTCGGCGTCGGCGAGCACCACGGACACGTTCTTCCCGCCGAGTTCGGCCTGCAGGCGGACGTTCCTGTCGGCGAGCACCCGGCGCAGGTGGGCGCCGACCTCGTTGGATCCGGTGAACGTCACCGCGTCGGGGGAGGCGAGCAGCGCTGCTGAGATCTCGCTGTTGCGGCCGGTGATGACCTGGACCACGCCGTCGGGCAGGCCGGCCTCGGTGAGCAGCCGGGCCAACCAGAGCGCGATGCCGGGGGTCTGTGAGGCGGCCTTGAGCACCACCGCGTTGCCCGCGATGAGCGCGGGCCCGAGCTTGCGGGCGGGGGTGATCAGCGGGTCGTTCCACGGGCAGATGGCGAGCACCACGCCGACCGGCTCCACGCGTACCTGGGTCGAGGTGCCCGGGCGGGCGTCGGCGAGCAGTTCGCCCCACGGCTGGCGTGCGAAGGAGGCGTAGTAGTCGAGGAAGTCGGCGGTCTTGGTGACCTCGACCCGTGCCTCGGCGAGGGTCTTGCCGTTCTCCCGCACCACGACGACGGCGCCCTCGTCGGTCCGCTCCCTGATCAGGCGGGCGGCACGGGACATCACCGCCGCCCGGTCGAGCGGGTTGACCCGCCGCCACGCCTCGAACGCGGCCCGGGCGCTTGCGTGGGCAGCGGCTACCTCGGTCGCGGTCATCGCGGGCACTTCCGCGACGACGGAACGCACGTCGGCCGGGTCCCTAACTTCCAGCATCGAGCCTCAGCTTCCCCATCAATCCCATCGAGTACATATCCTCATCAAACGCCCCACCCGTGGCGACGGTCAGGCGCCGTCCCCGCACCGGGGGAGCGCCAGTCTCGTTGAGGCGGCGCTGGTCATCCTAGGAAGCGCTGAGGCTCAGGTCAGCAGCCCGCGGCGCAACCTTAGATGTACGCCGTGCTCATTCCGCCGGCCCGCAGGAAGTCGGCAGAATTCCGGGCAGTCTGCACGAGAGGTTGAGATGGAATTCGTGGTCATCGCCCAGTACCGGGCCCGCGACGGCGAAGCGCGGCGTGTCGCCGAGGCACTGGCGGAGATGGTGGCGCCCACCAGGGCAGAGCCGGGAAACCTGGAGTACCAGGTCTTCCGCGACCCCAATGACCCGTCGCTGTTCGTGCTCTTCGAGCGTTACGCGGACGCGGACGCGTTCGACGCGCACCGCGCGACCCCGCATTTCGGCACCTGGCTGGCCGGAGTGGTGCTGCCCGCACTGGACGACCGGATCCGGCTCGACCTGGTTCCGCTGGGTGACTATCAGCCCTGACCGCGTCGCGCAGTACCTCAGCGCGCGGATGGCGAAGCCTTAGCGTTCGTCCCGCGACGTGAGTAACGGAGTAGAAAACAAACGTTCACGCACCTGACGTGATCGGTGGGATGGAGGAACCAAAAGCAATGACGCATAAATGGAAGCGCTGGCTGGCGCCGGGCGCGGCGGTCACCGCCGCGGCCGTGCTGGCCGCCTGCAGCTCGAGCAGCACGACCTCAAGCTCGAGTGCCCCGGCCACGAGCAGTTCCCCCGCTGCCAGCTCGTCGGCGTCGGCCTCAGCGTCGAGCTCGACCGACGCCGGGCTGGCCAAGGCCCAGCAGATGGTCAGCCAGCTCGAGGCGACCACGAGCAGCTACCCCGTTCCGACGGCGAGCATCTCCGGCGTGTCTGCCCTCAAGGGCAAGACCGTCTACTACATCCCGCTCGTCCAGTTCATCCCCGGCTTCGTGGTGACCGCGGCCACCATGAAGGTCGCGCTCGCCAAGGTGGGCATGAACCTCCAGGTCTGCAACGGCCAGGGCCAGCCGAGCGCTATCGCGTCCTGCGTGCAGCAGGCCACGGGCGCGGGCGCCGCCGGGATCATCACCGACGCGATTCCCTACGGCATGGCGCAGAACGCGCTTGACGCGGCCAAGTCCAAGGGCATCCCGATCATCATCACCGACCAGTACCCGCCGGCTGGCAACAAGAACACCGACGCGGTGACCTACGTGCCCGGCGTCGTCGACCAGCCCAGCCAGATCGCCTGGTGGATGATCGCCGACTCGCAGGGCAAAGCCAACGCGATCCTCGCCCAGGAGTCCGACTCGCCGTCGTCCATCGCGTACGTGCAGAACTCGCTGTCGATTTACAAGGCCAACTGCCCGGGCTGCACGATCACGGTGAAGAACATCACCGCCACGACGAACTCGCAGCTCGCCTCGGACACCAGCGCCAACCTGCTGTCCACCCCGAACGCGACCTACTACTACACCGAGTTCGAGGACAGCCTCGACCCGACGGTCCAGGGCATCCAGACGTCCGGCAAGTCCGACATCGCGCTGTCGGTCGCCGGCGGCTCGGTTGACGGCCTCGGCCGGCTCAAGAGCGGCAGCATGGTCAAGGCCGTGGTTGCGGTCGACCAGGCGTACGCCGGGTGGGCGCTAACCGACGAGATCCTGCGGATGGCGACCAAGGCCGCGCCGGTGGCCGAGCCGTTCCCGTCGCGCCTGTTCACCGCCCAGAACATCGGGAGCATTCAGGTGACGACCGCGGCCCAGGCCTCGGGAGTGT
>Ga0335083_10007416_pt1 | contig 13558 bp, 11 predicted proteins | sample Lox_Sample_42_FD_206716 | JGI IMG/M metagenome (GOLD analysis project Ga0335083, IMG submission 206716) | Soil microbial communities from Loxahatchee National Wildlife Refuge, Florida, United States - Lox_Sample_4.2 | ecosystem: Environmental > Terrestrial > Soil > Wetlands | place: USA...
AGGCGACCGCTCCGGCGGGATTGCGACAGCGACCACTCCGAGTCGTTTGCCGTGCTCGTGATCCGCAGCTAACTCGACGGCGTTAGCTCACCGGGCGGTCCGCGCCGATCCTGCAAACGGAGGGCCGCTTCCGTCTTGGACGACCTGCAAGAGCGAGCCCGACGTCGAGCTCCGGCATCGCACTCGGATTGGCGTAGCGGAAGTGGAGGCCAACCAGCCCAGCTGCCGGTCTCCCTGGCACCTCGCTGCCAGCACGCACTCGCGGGTCTAGCGCACCAGATCGACCCGGGATGGCACGCCGTGCAGTACGGGTCGGCGTCGCCATGCCGTTTGCGGTCTGCGCGTACGCGCCGCAGCCCGGAACACACCTGCGTAACGAGCCTTGACCGCCCGGGGCCTTCTCTCCCGTGGGGTCGTAGAAAGAGGCCTTGACCGTGGCCGGCGATCGGCCTAGCCGACTGGCAATCTCAGCGATGGACAGGCCCTCGGCCTCTCGGTAATGGCGCGCGAGCGCGACGGCCCGACGCCGCTCGACGACCCGGTCGTAACCGCCCACCGATTCGACGCGATACATGTCATAGAGGTATTGCTCCCGGGTCGGCGCGTCCCGCGGAATTTCGGGCGCAGGCTCGAAGCTCAATCGGCGTCGGCGCTCGTGAGCAGACGCTGGTACTCACGGAGGGTCCCTTGACTCTTGATCGGCGCGAAACCCGCTCGGAGGAGCATGGCGATCGAGCGCCGGTTGGTCGCCAGAACGGTGGCGCGCAGCGCGGAGCGACCCTCTTCGCGGGCGCGCCGGGCGAGTTGCGCCAGCAGGGCTGGCCCCACCCCGCGTCCTTGCCAGTCATCGGCGACGGTCGCTGCGATCTCGACCACGCCGGGCTCGCCCGGGACCTGGACGTAGCGGACCACCGCGATCCCGCGGCCGCTGGTGGGGTCGGCGGCGAGAATCGCCTCGTGGATGTGATGGTCGACGTCGACCAGGAAATCGAGTTCCCGCTTGGTCAGGTGCGGCTTCGGGCTGGCGAAGCGCAGATAGCGCGCGTCCGGCGATAGTCGCCGGACGGCGGCCGCCAACCACTCGCGATCGGCCGGTTCGAGCGGACGCACGTCGAGAACGCAGCCGTCCCGCAGCGTCACGTGCCGCGGCAGGCCAGGGCAGGTGACGTTCATGACTTCATCAGACGCGCGCGCGTGCCCTGACCGGGGATGGCGTCGCGCGCCGGGCGGGTCCGCCAGGCTTCAAACGCGACGACGAGCGCGATCGCGGCTACGACGCCGCCGAAGATCTCAAAGGTCGATTGCAGCGAGATGTGCGTGACGACGATGCCCGCAAGGACAGCGGGGACCGACAGCGACGCGTAGGCGGCGACGTAGAACGCGGCCATGACGGTGGCGCGGTGCTCGGGCGGGATGGCCGCGACGAGCGCGCGCAGGCCACCGAGGAACGCGGCGCCGAAGCCGGCGCCGCCAAGGATCGATCCCGCGAGGTAGGCGACGGTCGAGTCGCTGGCAGCGGCTAGGACGATCAGGCCCGTTCCGGCGGCGAGGGCGATCGAGCCGACGCTGGTGGCGATCCAGGCGGGCGTGCGCGCCGTGAATAGCTGCGCGATCACGGCCGACGCGGCGAGGGTGACGATGCCGATGGCCGACACGATCACGTTGGTCGAGTTGAACAGCTGCAGCGCGAGCTGGGGGCCAAGCGAGAAGAAGAGCGCGCCGATCGACCAGGACGAGAGGACGGCCAGGCCGGCCAGCACGAACGGCCGGCGAACGGCGGCGGGGACGCGGGGGCGCTGGGCGGTCAGCTTGAAGCGGGAGCGCTCGTGCACGGGTTCCGGCATGCAGTAGGCGCCGGCGAACGCCACTGCGATGAGAACCAGCAGGAGCGCGTATGGCAGGACGCGTGGTTCCCACCCGATCCGGACGAGGGACGATGAAACGAGCGCGCCGAGGCCGATCCCGGCCGCCGCGGCCGTGCCGTTGGTGAGACCGACGCCGGCCGGATCGCGGCGCGGATGGAGGTCGAGCAGCGTTGCGCTGGCCGCGCTCAGCGCGGCACCGGTCGCGAGTCCCTGAATGCCGCGAGCGACGAACAGCCACGCGGCGGAGTCGGCGAGCATGAACAGAACCGTCGCCGCCATCAGCGCGCCGAGCGCGCCGAGCAGGACCGGCCGCCGGCCTACATCGTCAGAGACGCCCCCGAAGAGCAGCAGACTCGCCAGGACACCGAAGGCGTAGGTCGCGTAGATCAGCGTCAGCGTCAGGGGCGAGAAGTGCCACAGCACGCTGTACGCGCGGTAGAGCGGCGACGGCGTGACCGAAGCGAACAGCCCTAGCCCGATCACCCCCGCGGCCAGCGCGTACCCCATCCGATTCGGGAGGACTCGCCTCCGTTTCGCAGGATTCGGTACCGCGTAGAGCAGTGGCCGTGGCCTTTCCTCTACCTCTGTTTGAACGTTCGGGGCCTGCATCCCAGTCTCCAGTCAGTTGCGTGACGAAACTTTCTAGGCCACCCTAACAGAGTGAGTTGCGTGATGCAACTAATGTTGCTAAGCTGACGTCATGCTCAACCGCGACTACGAAGGACAGGACTGCTCTATCGCCCGTGCGCTCGAGGTCGTCGGCGAGCGGTGGACGCTGCTGATCATCCGAGACGCGTTCCTCGGGCTCCGCCGCTTCGACCAGTTCCAGGAGAGCCTCGGCATCGCCCGCAACGTCCTCACCGACCGACTGGCCCGTCTCGTCCAGGAAGGAATCCTCGACCGCGTCCGCTACAACGACCGGCCCGAGCGCTACGAGTACCGACTCACCCCCAAGGGCCGCGACCTAGGGATCGCGCTCGCCGGCCTGCGCCAGTGGGGCGACAAATACCTCAGCCAAGAGCCACCCCGGATCACACGCCGCCGCTCCGACAAACGACCCGTGATAGCCGCGTTCGTGCCCGAAGGCTCAGCTGTGCTCCGCGACAACGAGATCGAGACCGTCCCCGCCCGAGCGCCAGCGCTCAGCGGCGATCGCGGTTAGCTCCTAGCGACTGAGCGGCCGAACCGACGAATCTTGGCAAACGCGGATCGCGCCGCGTCTTTATGGAGCCGACCGCTGGGGCCGCGCAATTGTCTGGCGCATCCGATCACTAGCAGCCGATCGGCGAGCCGTCGTTTTGTATCGACCTCTCGTACCGGGGCCGCAGCCACGGCACACGCCCACGTAGCGCGCCTTGACCGCCCGGGCCTTCGCCCGGGTGGGATCGTAGAGATAGGCCTTGACGGTGGCTTCGGCGCGTCCGATCCGGCGGGCGATCTCGGCGATCGAGAGGCCCTCCTCGTCGCGGTAGTGGCGCGCGAGCGCCGCAGCCCTGCGCCGTTCACGTACACGATCACCTGCGGGCATGCCGGCGACGATAGCGGCCGCAGTCGACGGCTACCGAACGAGCTGGATAGTCGCCGGTGGTACGCCGAGACGATGCTCGGCAGCGTAGTTACATCCAAGGCGGAGCATCGTCGCTTTCCGCGAATTCGGAAGTCGCGTCGCGTCCCGATTCGCGATTCAGCACTTCCGGCTGTCGCCCAAGGCGGAAGCGGCCCTGCGTTTGCAGAATCGCCTTGGACCGCCCGGTGAGCTAGCGCCGCCGAGTTAGCCGCGGATTACCAGCCCAGGAAACGAGGCGACGGGCTCGCTGTCGAAATGCCGGCGGAGCGGTCGTGTCGCCCCAACGATCTCAACTGCTGTCGAGATTCGTCCGCACCAGCAGTACGTTGGCGACGGCCGCGAGCTTATGGAGCTCCTGCTGAAGCGGCCACCGGTCGTCACGGTTCGGCGACCACCCCGCTCGCGTGATCGGCACAAGCCAAATGTTGAGGCAGCCGGTCCGAGCCGCGCTTCAGCTTGTCGTTCCGTAGGCGAGTGGGCGACGCGCCGAGTGGGTCGGCGGCCGGGTGCGCGTGGCCAGGAACGCCACGACGAGCGCCAGCGCTGCGACGGCGAGGCCGAAGAGCTCGAAGGTGGACCGTAGCCCCAACGGGCCAACTAGGACGCCGCCCATGATGGCGGGGATAGAGAGCGCGGCGTATGCGGCGATGTAGAAGGCTGACATCACCGCGGCTCGGTGCTCGACGGGGATGACGGCCGACAGGGCGCGCAGCGCGCCTAGGAAGGCGACACCGAACCCCGCACCGCCGATGATGGCTCCGACGAAATAGATGAGGGTGGAGTCGGATGCCGTCGCGATGACGAGGAGCACCATGCCCGTGGCTAGCGCGAGCGATCCGCCCGCCGCTCCGGCCCACGGCGCGGTGCGGCCGAAGGCGAGCTGCGCCGCGGCTGCCGAGCCGGCGAGCACAAAGACGCCGACGCCGGCGACTAGGTCGTTGGTCGAGTGGAACAGCTGAGCCGAGAGCTCGGGGCCGAGCGAGAGGAATAGTCCGGCGATGGACCACGACGAGATCGCACCGAGGGCCGCGAGGAGGAAGGGCCCGCGGATCGTCGCCGGCACGTGGGGGCGCTGCGGCGTCAGCCGCGGGCGCGAGCGCGCTGAGATCGGCTCGGGCATTAGCCACACCCCAGCGATTGCGATCGCGAACAGCACGAGCAGCATGACGAACGGCAGCGCTCGGGGCGCAGGCAGCAGCTCGACGAGCGCTGCGGAGACGAGTACGCCGAGGCCGAGGCCGCCCGAGCTGGCAACGCCGTTGGCACGGCTGACCGTAATCGCGTCGTGTCGCGGGTGAAGGTCGAACAGCGCAGCGCTGCCCGCGCTGAGGACCGCGCCGGTCGCCAGACCCTGAAGCGCGCGGGCGATGAACAGCCACACGACAGAGTCGGCGAGGATGAATACCACGGTCGCGACCATCAGCGAGCCGAGTGCGACGAGCAGAACGGGGCGGCGGCCCACGTCGTCGGAGAGTCGGCCGGCGAGGATCAGCGTGGTCAGGACCCCGAAGGCGTAGGTCGCGTAGACGAGCGTCAGGATCAGGGACGAGAAGCCCCACAGCTCGCGATAGATCGCGTAGAGCGGCGACGGGACGCCCGAGGCGAACAGCGCCAGGCCAACGATCCCTGCGGCGAGGGCGTAGGCCAAGGTTGGTGACAACGTTCGGCGTGAAGTCAGTTCTTGAGTCAGCATGGGAGTCGGCCTTTCGATGAGAGCGGGGTGACGGCTCCAATGTCCTCCGCGGCTAGTCCGCTCGCGCCCGTCGCGATCCCTGGTGCGACCCTGGGGCCCCGGGACCGGCGCCCGATTCCCTATGCGGGAACCGCCGTTACCCCAGCGTCCGACAGCGCCGAGCGGAGCTCCTTGCGGGACCTGATCCCGAGCTTTCCGAACACCCTGCGCAGGTGCCACTCGACCGTGCGGGGGCTGAGGAACAGCTGAGCGCCGATTTCGGCGTTGGTGCTGCCGTCGGCGGCTCGCTGGGCGATCTGGATTTCTTGTGCGGTCAGATCGTCGCGTGTCTCGACCGTGCGTTTGCGCACCATCTCCCCGGTGGCGACGAGCTCCCGGCGGGCGCGTTCCGCGAACGCTTCCGTGCCCATGTCGGTGAAGATGGTGTGGGCGGCGCGGAGTTCCTCGCGTGCGTCGACGCGGCGGCCCTCGCGCCGCAGCCATTCGCCGTACACGAGGCGCGCGCGGGCGAGCGAGACCCGGACGCGGGTGCGGGCGAGTCGCTCGATCGCCTCGCGGTAGAGGGGCTCGGCGGTCTCGGCGTCTTCGAGCATCGCGCTGACGCGGGCATGGATCCCGAGGGCGAAGTCCGATTCGTTGGCCGCGGCGATCTGGCCGAGTCGTTCGAGCGGGCCGGCGGCGCGCTCGGGGTGGCCGCTGCGGACGGCAGCCTCGATGAGGTCCGCGAGCGTCCACGCGGGAACGCCCATGCCGTGCGGGTCCTCGACCGCCCGCTCGGCGGCGACGAGGGCGTCGTCGTAGCGGCCGAGAGCGTTGTATCGGACGGCGGTGCCCCAGTCGTGCTCCCTCAGCCATAGGCCTTCGCCGCGCCGCAGCACGTCCTGCCGGTGTGCCTCGATCAGCGCGATGGCCTCGGCGTCTCGGCCACGCCAATTCGCGAGGGTGATGTCTGTACTGAGGCTGAGGTGGCTGCCGGTGGCCTCGATGACGGCCTGCGCCTCAGCGGCCACCGCGACGGCGGTCCCGATGCGCCCGGCGAACAGCTCGACGGTGAACCGGTCGTCGAGAGCGACCGGGAGGAGCGCGAACGCGCCGGCCCTTCGGGCGAGCTCGACCTGCCGGGCCGTGAGCTCGTCCCAGGCGCGATCGTCGCATAGGGCCCGGGCGATGTGGCAAGCGAGCCATAGCCAGCGCAGCTCCTCCTCCTCGGCGAGCGGCTCTTCGCGAAACGCGGCGAGTGCCACCTTGAGCATCGGCGCTCCGGCGCCGTAACCCTGGGTCGTGAGGACGGCGAGCCCTTGTAGGAGCAGATCGCATGCGCGCTCGGACTTGCCCCAGTCGGCGGCCAAGACCGCGGCGGCGACCTCGCGCGCGTCGCCGCCGCCGACTAGGCGGTCGGCGGAGAGCGCTGCGGCGAACGCGTCGAGGTATGTCTCGCGCGCGAGCGCGGCGTCCAGCGGTTCCAGCTGCTTGGCCGCCGCGACCAGAAGTGGGGGCGCGTCGCGGCCGCGCGTCCTCGCGAAAGTGATCTGCGCGTGTAGCAGCTGCGCCCGCGCGCGCTCGAGGTCGTCCAGCGGTCCTGCCCGTGCCGTCGCCAGCAGCCGCAGCGCGGCATCGGGCGCCCCGGCCTGATGCTTGCTGTGCGCGGCGACGAGGGCCCGCTGCGCCCGTCGGCGCGGGTCGGGCGTCAGCTCGGCGGCGCGCTCGTGGAAGGCGGCCCCCGCGGCGAAACCGCCTCGCGCCCGCGCGCGGCCTGCCGACTGCTCGAGCTCGGCGGCCACGTGCTCGTCGAGGCCGGACGTCGCTTGCGCGCGATGCCAGGCGCGGCGATCCGGATCGCTGTCGGCGTCGGTCACCTCGGCCAGCGCCCGGTGGACACGCTGGCGCTCTTTTTGCGCTGCCGCGTGGTATACCGCCGAACGCGCCAGCGGATGACGGAACCGCACCTGGGCCCCGAGCTCCACCAGCCCCGCCTCGCTTGCCTGAGCCTCGGCGCTGGGATCGACGCCCAGGTCAGCGGCCGCGCGTCGCACCAGTAGCGGGTCGCCGACCGGATCCGCGGCGGCGAGGAGCAGCAACAATCGCGCGGCCGGTGGTAGCGCGGCCCACCGCTCGCAATAACGTTCCTCGATCTGGCCCGAGAGCGACGGCCCGTCGGCCAGCCCGAACCCGCCGGCCAGCTCGGCCAGCGACCGTCCGCGCGGCAGCTCCAGCAGCGCCAGCGGATTCCCGCGGGTCTCGGCCACAAGCCGATCGCGCACCCCAGGGTCGAGCGGGCCCGCCACCGCCGCCTCCAGTAGCTCCTGGGCATCCACATCCGCGAGCCCCTGGACCAAGAGCTCGGCCAGCCCGTCGAAATATCGCGCAGTTGCCGGCTCACGCACGGCGAGCACCAGCCCGACCGACTCGGCTCCCAGACGACGCGCAACAAATGCGAGCGCTTGCGCCGAGGCAGCGTCGAGCCACTGCGCGTCATCGACGATCCACACCGCGGGACGCTCCTCGGCGGCGTGGGACAGCAGGCTCAACACGGCCAAGCCGACGAGAAACCGATCCGGCGCGGCGCCTTCGCACAGGCCGAAGGCGGTGCCGAGCGCGTCTCGCTGCGGGCCGGGCAGGTCCTCGAGCCGTGCCAGGACCGGCCCGCAGAGCTGCTGCAGTCCAGCGAACGCGAGCTCCATCTCGGACTGAACGCCAGCGGCCCGCGTGATCGCGCACCCGGAGGCGCTGCCCGCGAGGTAATCGAGCAGCGCGGTCTTCCCGACACCGGCCTCGCCACGCAGGACCAGCGCGCGGCTCGAGCCCGCGCGGACGTCGGTAACCAGCCGGTCCAGCGCGGCGCACTCGCGGCGCCGGCCGAGCAATTCCGCAGCGCGATCAGCAACCGACATTGCCGGGGTCAAGGCTAAGCGCGGGCCGCCAGGTTGGCAACCCGGCACCAGGCGAGCGCCAGTCGCGCACCAGGGTTCGATCCGGGCGCGACCTCCGGCCGGACGGCCCACCCTGCGTGGTGCCGAGAAAAACCACCGTCCTCTGAAAGGAGACACCTCATGAACACTCACACACCGATCCCCGAGGGCTCGGGCTCCGTCTGGGGAGCACCGAACCTCCCCGCCGGCTTCACCGACACCTTCACCAGCCGGTACATCGATACCGGCGACGTACGCCTGCACGCTGTCGTCGGCGGCGACGGCCCGCCGCTGCTGCTCATTCACGGCTGGCCGGGCAGCTGGTACTACTGGCGCCTGGTCATGCCCGCGCTGGCCCGGGAGTTCGAGGTCATCGCGGTCGACCAGCGCGGCATCGGGCTCTCCGACAAGCCGGAAGACGGCTACGACACGGGCACGCTCGCGAACGACCTCGTCGGGCTGATGGACGCGCTCGGCCACCAGCGGTTCTCGGTGGTCGGGGTCGACACCGGCATGCTGATCGGTTACGCGTTGGCCGCGGACCACCCGGACCGCGTCGCGCGTGTCGCGCTCGGCGAGGCCCCGCTCCCCGGCATCACGCCGCCGACCCCGCTGGTCCTGCCGGAGCAGATCAAGGCCCGGCTCTGGCACATCCCGTTCAACCAGCAGGCGAAGGTGAACGAGCAACTCGTCACCGGACGTGAGGACATCTACTTCGGCGCCGAGTTCAACGCCTCCGCCGGCACGAACAAGCTGCCCGAAGAAACCGTCAAGTACTACGTCGACGGTCTCTCGGACCCCGACGCTCTGCACGGCAGCTTCCAGATGTACCGCGCCTTCGGCGCCACCACCGCGCAGAACGGGGTGCGCAAGACGCGCCGCCTGACCATGCCGGTCCTGGCGATGGGTGGAGCGGAGAGCCTGGGTGCAGGGGCGGCCGCCACGATGAAGCTCATCGCCGACGACGTGCAGACGCTCGTGATCCCGGGGATCGGCCACTGGCTCGCCGAGCAGGCCCCCGACGAGATGGTGACTGCGCTGACGGAATTCCTGTCCCCCAACCGCGAGGCGGCGCCGCAAGTGGCGTTCGCCGGCCAGTGCTGAGGTGATCTCGATGTCTAAAACCGAACTCAACTATCAAGTCTTCACCGCCACACGTCCGGGGATCAATCCCGACCTCCCGGCCGGCTACGAGTCGCTGGCGTGGGTCGCGAACTCGGCGACCCTGATCTACGGCAAGCGAGACGCCGTACTCGTGGACACGTTCTTCACCCTCGAGCACTCCGCCATGCTGGCTGATCAGGTCGCGGCCACTGGCAAGAACCTGACGTACATATACGTCACCCACGCCCACGGCGACCACTTCTTCGGCATCAACATGCTGAAGCGAAGGTTCCCGAACGTGAGAGCGGTAGCGCTGGCGTCCGTCGTGGAGCGCATCGACAAGCGGCTCGCCGGCGACATCCAGCTTCTGCGTTCACGGTTCCCGGGTCAGGTGCCCGACGACCCGAGCACCCCGGAGCGGTTGGATGAAGGATCGATCGAGCTCGAGGGACATCCCCTCATCCCGATCGAGACCGGGTTCACGGACAGCGCCGACTCGACGAGCCTTTATGTGCCGTCGATCGGGCTGATCGTTGCCGGCGACGTCGTCTACAACGGCATCCATCCATTCCTCGCCGAGACGAACGCGCAGACGCGACGCGAATGGATCGCCGCGCTGGACACGCTCGAGGCGCTCAAACCGCGGGCCGTGGTCGCCGGGCACAAGATCCCCGACCACGACGACGACCCGCGCAACATCGCCCAGACCAGGCAGTACCTACGCGACTTCGCCCGTCTCGATCAGACGACCGACACGCCGCGCGCGCTGTTCAACGCGATGATCGAACTCCACCCCGATCACGCCAACCCCGGATCGCTCTGGGGAGGTGCGACCGCCGCAAAGCGCGAGGCCACAAACACCTCACCACGTGCCGTCACCACGACGGCAGCAAACGAACACAGCTAACCCGTCACACATCGTGAAAGGAAATCGACATGCAGTCACAGTCCACTCATCCCACCCTCCCTGAAGACTCCGGGTCCTCTCTCAGAGGGCTCCCAGAGTCATCCGGGCTCACCCGCACACAGTTCGTGCGCCGGGGATTGGCCGCCGGCCTCGCGCTCGGCGTGGCGGGCGTGCTCCCCGATGCGGCACTGGCCAAGACCAAGCCACCCACGGCACCACACCTGCCTCCCGGGTTCACCGGCACCTTCAAGAGCCGGTACATAAAGACGAACGGACTGCGCCAGCACGTCGTCATCGGAGGCGATGGACCTCCGCTCCTGCTAGTCCACGGCTGGCCCCAGAACTGGTACCAGTACCGCCACCTGATGCCGGCGCTGGCCCGGGACTTCCAGGTCATCGCGCCCGACCAGCGCGGTATGGGACTGACCGACAAGCCGCGGCAAGGCTATGACCCCGCCACGCTGGCCAACGACCTCATCGGGTTGATGGACGCGCTCGGCCAGCAGCGGTTCGCGGTTATCGGATTCGACACCGGGATGGAGATCGGCTACGCCCTTGCCGCCGACCACGCCGACCGAGTCGACCGCCTCGTGGTCGGGGAAGCCGTCATCCCGGGCATCAGTCCCTCGCCGCCCATCCTCGCGGTCCCCGACCCGCTAGTCGGCAAGGTCTTCCATCTCCTCTTCAACCGCCTCGGCGGTCTGAACGAGGAGCTCGTCAGAGGCCGCGAGGACAAGTTCTTCGGCTTCGTCTACGAGGCCGAGGGTGGGCCGAAAAAGCTGCCCGACTATGCCATCAGGTATTACGTCGACGGCTTTGCCTCGAGCCGGGACGCGCTCCGCGGTCAGTTCGAGCTCTACCGAGCGGCCGGAGTCAGTGCGGCGCAAAACCAGGACCGCGCGAAGCAGAAGGTGACCCTGCCCGTCCTCGCGATCGGAGGGGACCTCTCCCTGGGTGAACTGCCTGCGGTCACGATGAACGCGGTCGCCACCGACGTACAAACGGTGGTCATTCCCAACACCGGTCACTGGCTTGCCGAGGAAGCTCCCGACGAGGTCCTGGCAGCGCTGACCACGTTCCTCGCCCCGTTCCGCCACGGAACGTAAGTCGAACCTTGGCGGCCCGCGCGGGAGACATTCCGCGCGGGCTTCGCCGGTGCACCACATGAAAGAAATCGTTGAAACACAAACCTGATTGGAGTTGACATGCTCGGACTCGATAACCCACTTCACATCGCTTTCCTGCTGGCCATCCTGCTGCTGGTCTTCGGCGCCAAACGGCTGCCCGAGATGGGACGCTCGCTCGGTTCCGGAATGCGCGGCTTCAAACAAGCGATCAGCGGTGAGACCGAATCGGCGCCCGCCGAACTGACCGCTGCAGCCTCCGTACAGGTTGAGCACGAGTCTGACGCCGCCGGACAAGCGGCGGGACGCTACGCGGCTTGAACGCTGACCGACGAGCGCGAGGATCAAGACCATGGGCATGCCGAACAGAATCAAGGCGGTCGACCACGACGAGCGCCTCTCAACGGTCGACCACCTCGAGGAGCTGCGCTCGAGGCTGATCCTCGCGCTCGTCGCCGTAGCTGTCGCCTTCGGCATCAGCTTCTGGCAAAACCACCAGCTGCTGCGCCTGATCGACGCGCCCCTCGCCCATCAGACCCAGCATCAAGTCCGCGGCGGCAACGGTCCACTCGGCTCTACCAACCGGATTCAGCAGAGCACGCGCGACTTGGCCGTCCAACTGCGCACAATCGTGGCGACGTTAAACCGCCCTCCGCAAACGCTCCCGGCCCGACGCGCCCTCACGCAGGTCTCGCGCAACCTGGCGGAAGACGCACGCCGGCTCTCCGCGCCACCCGAGGGCGACCGACCGGTGACGCTGAGCATCGGAGAACCGTTCACTACGACGGTGACCGTGGCGTTCGTCTTCGCTGATCCTGTCGCTGCCGATCCTCCTGGCGCAGGCCTACGCGTATCTGCTGCCAGCCTTCACGCCCGAGCACCGGCGGGCGATGAGGTCACTCACGATCGCCATCCCGCTGCTGTTCCTCGCTGGTGTGGCGTTCGGATACTTCGTCGTACTTCCGGCGGCAGTGCGCTTCTTTCAGAACTTCAACAGTACGCAGTTCAACGTCCTCGTCCAGGCAGGCCCCTACTGCAAGTTCGCCGCCACGACGCTCCTCGCGATGGGCGTCCTATTCGAGATGGCCGCCGCGATCTTCGCCGTCACCCGCGCCGGCCTCCTAAGTCCACGACAGCTACGCCGCAACCGCCGTTACGCGGTCGCGCTATGCGCCCTGGTCGCCGCGGCCCTTCCGGGCGACCCGATCACGATGCTGCTCGAGACCGTGCCGCTCTACCTACTGTTCGAATTGAGCGTCATTGTTGCTGACGTCTACGACCGACGGGTGCAGGCTCAGACGGACGCAGGACAGCCCATCGCCGACCCGCGCGGCGGATAAGTCAGTAGCGGAGCTCCGCAGGCGACCTAGTCAGCACCAGCAGAACCTACCGTGGCTGCTCCCGACTCGGTGCGGGCGCTCGAATTGTCTCAAACAACGTCGGTAGGCCCTCGGGCCGATGCGCTTCGCGGTCGGCGCCGAGGCCCAGAACGCCGCCGCCGCGGCGGGAGGATTTCTTGTCCCTCGGCGAGCACATGGGTCGTGGTCCGGGGTGCCCCTCGCACCACCGATGGCCATTCGAGCCGGGCATTCTGTCCCCAGGGGGGTCGGGAGCGGGTTCCACCCGCCCCCGGACTTGAGCGGAGATCACAACTCGCGCCCGCGGCCGGCCGCCGGTTCCTCACAACTGCTGGCGCACGCCGCGCGCGAGAGCACTCATCAGTCGAGAGCTCAGTCCCGGAACGGACGAATCTCGACGGCACTCGAGATCGCTGACGCGAGACGACCGCTCTGCCGGCATTGCGACGCGAGCCCCTCGCGTCGTTTGCTGGGTTGGTCATCCGCAGCTAACTCGGCGGGCGCTAGCGCACCCAGCGGTCCGAGGCGATTCCGCAAACGGAGCGCCGCTTCCCCCTTGGACGAGCTGGGGAACTACGACGCGGCGTCGGAGCACTTCTCCTCGTCACGTTTGCGGAAGTCCGTCTCGAAACGGCCGCCCTGAGCCAGCACCAAGTGCCCGGCTGTGTGCGATACGTACATCCCGGACGCTCCCGAACGACAGGGCGGTCGCTTCCCCTCCGGACGAAACCGAGCAGCCTTCGCGACGGGCCGCCGGGGCCGACACGAGACGCTTCGTCCTCGTCCTTGGCGAGAGTAATTGCGCGGTGAATTTGCCAGCGTGAGACTTCCGCTTCCACTCCACGTCGTCGATTTTGGTCGGACCGTCGCTCCGCCTGGGCTAGCCTGCTTGCGGCCGCCGCGAACCGGCGTTGTCGTCTGGCGAGCGCCGCAGATCGGCGCGGTGCGGTCGACGCGTGCCTCACGGCATACGCGGCTCCCGCGAACGCTGGCTGGTTGACGATGCGCCGGCTCGCCCGGGCGTGCGGTTC
>Ga0335083_10007417_pt1 | contig 13556 bp, 13 predicted proteins | sample Lox_Sample_42_FD_206716 | JGI IMG/M metagenome (GOLD analysis project Ga0335083, IMG submission 206716) | Soil microbial communities from Loxahatchee National Wildlife Refuge, Florida, United States - Lox_Sample_4.2 | ecosystem: Environmental > Terrestrial > Soil > Wetlands | place: USA...
TCTTCGCTTCGTCCCCATACTCGGGACTCTGCCAATCGACCGAATGCCGGGTCGGGGCTTCGAGGCTGCCTTCTTTCACTTCGCCAAACCCTTGTGAACCACGGATGAACACAGATGAACACAGATAACCCCAAACGATCCTTGAGGGCGTCGTGCCAGCGCTTGCGACGTACGGAAGCCATCAACACTTTGGCTTTCATCTGTGTTCATCTGTGTTCATCCGTGGTTCAAATGGCCGTAACAAAAAGGGGCGCGAACGCCCCTTTTCTGGCTAGAAGCGCGAGCGTCAGTCCGCCAGCGCGTCCAGGGCTTTCTGGAAGCGGTTGGCGTGGGAGCGCTCGGCCTTGGCGAGTGTCTCGAACCAGTCGGCGATCTCGTCGAAGCCTTCCGCGCGCGCGGACTTGGCCATGCCCGGGTACATGTCGGTGTACTCGTGCGTCTCGCCCGCGACGGCGGCCTTCAGGTTCTGGCGCGAGGAGCCGATGGGAAGCTCCGTTGCCGGATCGCCAACCGAAGCGAGGTAGTCCAGGTGGCCATGCGCGTGGCCCGTTTCGCCTTCCGCGGTGGAGCGGAAGAGCGCGGCCACGTCGTTCTGCCCTTCGACGTCGGCCTTGTTTGCGAAGTAGAGGTAGCGGCGGTTCGCCTGGGACTCGCCCGCGAACGCGGCCTTGAGGTTGTCGTGGGTCTTCGTGCCTTTGAGTGATTTCATGCGGCTCTCCAGGGGATTTGAGACGGGACGGTTACGGCTGTTCAATTCACGTTACGCGCGCGCGCAAGCGCCGTCCAATAAATTGTTCCGATACGCCCGATTGGCGCGGCTTATCGCGCCGCGCGAAGCTTCTCCAGGGCGTTCCTGAAGGACGCGGCCGCAAGCGCCTCGTTGGGGTGGTGCCCCTCGCGCACGACGATCGCGCCTCCTACATAGACATCGCGGACCCGGTTCGCGTTTCCGGAAAACATCGCCACGCCGAGCGATTGGGCGGCCGCGAGGCCCGCAAAATCCACGTCGCTTCCGTCGAGCACCACGAGATCGGCGCGCTTTCCCGGCTCGATGGCGCCCATCGCCTGGGAAAGCGCCTGCGCGCCGCCGGCCGCCGCGCCCAGCCAGAGGTTCGCGGCCACGTCGGGCGCGGACTCGTCGGCCACGATGTTGCGCGCGCGATGGCGAAGGCGCTGGCTGTACTCGAGGGCGCGCAGCTCCTCGAAGGGGCTCACGCAGACGTGGCTGTCGCCGCCGATGGCCCAGGGCTTTCGCTCCTCGAACCACGGCACGAATTCGAAGGTGCCGTCGCCGAGATTGGCTTCGGTGACGGGGCAAAGGCCCGCGACGGCGCCCGAGCCATCGAGCGATCGCGCCTCGATCTGCGTGAGGTGCGTGGCGTGGATGAGGCACCAGCGGTCGTCCACCGCCACGAGGTCGCGGATCCAGTCGAGCGGCGTGGCGCCGTGAGTCTCGATGCAATCGGCCACTTCGCCCGATTGCTCCGAGACGTGCATGTGGATGGGCATGGTCGCGTCGAAACGATTGGCCGCTTCCACCATCTCCGTGAGCAGCAGCGCGTCGACCGCGCGCACCGAGTGCGGAGCCACGCCCACGCGCAGCATCGGGTCGGGGAGGTTGAAGGTGCTGACCTCCTCGACGAGCGACATCACGAACTCGGGATCCGAGCCGAAGCGCTTCTGCGCGGGCGAAAGCGGCTTGTGCCCGAAGCCGCCGTGCGCGTAGAGCACCGGAAGGAACGTCATCGCGATCCCCGAGTTGCCCGCCGCCGCGATCACGCGGTTGGCCATCTCCGCGCGGTCGTCGTAGCGTTTGCCGTCGCGGTCGTGATGCAGGTAGTGGAATTCCGCCACCGCCGTGTAGCCATGCCGCAGCATCTCGATGTAGAGGTGCCGCGCGATGGCCTCCACGTCGTCGGGATCGAGGCGCGTGACGAGCCGGTACATCTCCTCGCGCCACGTCCAGAAGTCGTCGGTGGGATGGCCGCGGAATTCCGCGAGGCCCGCCATGGCGCGCTGGAAGGCGTGGGAGTGGACGTTGGCCATGCCCGGAAGCACCGGGCCCGCGGCCACGGGCTCGCCGCCCGGCACGGCGCCCGGGATCACCCGCGTGAGGGTCCCGGCCGAGTCCCACTCGATGGCCACGTCGCGCGTCCAGCCCGTGGCGAGCAGGGCGTCGGCGGCGAAAAGCGATCCGATGGCGATGTCTCCCCGTCTTGTTTTGCCTATCATACGGGCCATGGCCGCACTCGTCGTCACAGGCGCCCGCATCGCCACCATGCGAGGCGGGAGATACTCGATCGTCGAGAAGGGCGCGGTGCGCTGCGTCGACGGCCGCATCGAGGCGGTCGGCGCGGATGTCGCGGCGCGCGCCGGCGACGAGGTGATCGATGCGGCGGGCGCGCTCGTTACGCCCGGGCTCATCGATTGCCATACGCACCTCGTGTACGCCGGCGACCGCACGCACGACTTCGAGATGCGCATGGCCGGCAAGAGCTACGCGGACATCGCCAAGGCGGGCGGCGGAATCGTCTCGACGGTGAAGGCCACGCGCACGGCGAGCGATGCGCAATTGCGGAAGGCGTCCGCACGGCGGCTCGCATCGCTGATGGCGAGCGGCGCCACCACGGTCGAGGTGAAGTCCGGATATGGCCTCGATGCCGGCAACGAGCTGCGCTGCCTCAGGATCGCGAGGCAGCTCGCCGCGGATCGTGCCGTGTCGATTTCCACGACGCTTCTCGCGGCGCACGCGGTCCCGCCGGAGTTCGCGGGGCGTGCCGATGCGTACGTCGATGAAGTCTGCTCGATTGTCGCGCGCGCGGCTTCGGAAAAGCTCGCCGACGCCGTCGATGCGTTCTGCGAATCCATCGCCTTCACCCCCGCGCAGGTGCGGCGCGTGTTCGAGGCGGCGAGGAAGCACGGCCTTCGCGTGAAGCTTCATGCGGACCAGCTCTCGGACTCGGGCGGCGCGGCGCTCGCGGCGGAGTTCGGCGCAGTGTCGGCCGATCACCTCGAGCACACGAGCGAAGCGGGCATCGCGGCGCTCGCGAAAGCGGGCACCGTGGCCGTGATGCTGCCCGGGGCCTTCTACTTCCTGCGCGAGACGAAGGTGCCGCCGGTGGAGCTCCTGAGAAGGCACGGCGTGCCCATGGCCGTGGCCACCGACTGCAATCCGGGCACGTCGCCCCTCACTTCGCTTCCCACGGCGATGAACATGGCATGCACGCTCTTCAACATGACGCCCGAGGAAGCGCTGGCCGGCACCACAATCCACGCCGCGAAAGCGCTCGGCCTCGACGACCGCGGGACGATCGAAGCGGGCAAGCGCGCCGATCTCGCGATCTGGGAGGTGGAGCTCCCCGCGCACCTCGCCTGGCAGATCGCGGGGCTTGCGCCGAGGGCGGTCTTGTCCCTGGCGGGAACCTGAAGCCGGGAAACACGGAGGAAAGGCGGAGATCCACGGAGACCACGGAGGGACACGGATTCATTTGTTTCGTGCCTGCGTTCGGTTTGGCCACGAGTTGCAATCGATTTTTCTCCGTGGTCTCCGTGGTCTCCGTGGTTTCGCTTTTTCGTCCTAGCGGCGATAGCCGGGAGGCGGGTTCTCGACCACCGGAACAACGTTGATCGCGACACGAATGCGGCGGCCGGGATCGTACGGCATCCGCGAAACGTACTCGCGCCCGTTGTACCGGTAGCGCACGTCGAAGCCGGTCGTCACCTGGCGCATCTCCTGCACGACTTCGCATTTCTCTACGGTCACGGGACGCGACGTGGTGACCGTCTGCGGGGGATTGTCCGCGGCGTTCTGCTTGTCCACCTGGTTGCCGACGAGGCCGCCCACGATGGCGCCCGCCGCGGTGCCGCGATCGCGCCCGCCGCTGGAGCTGCCCATCTGGTGGCCGATCACGCCGCCCACCACGGCGCCGATGACGGTGCCCGGGCCGATCATGGGCCCGTTGTCCTGCCGCGTGACCGTGTGCTCGTACACATGGTGCGTTTCGTTCCAGCATTGCTTGTGGTTCACCGGAACCTGCTCGACCACGGCCCGCGCCGAGAGCACGGGCACGGTTTCGGTGAACGATTCGGCGAACGCGGGAGCGCCCGCGAGCGTGCAGACCGCGATCGCGATCGGGACCTTCTTCATTTCATTGCCTCCGCAGTAGGAATTGCAGGGTGATCTGGAGTTGTTCGCGCAGTATGGGTCGTACACGTTCCGCGCGCGATGCATCGAACGTGTAAGGGCATTGCTCGCTCATGTAGACCGCTTCGGCCATCTCGAGTTGCACGGCATGCACGCCGCGCGACGGCGATCCGTAGTGGCGCGTGATGTAGCCGCCCTTGAAGCGGCCGTCGAGGACACTCGTGTATTCCGTGTGTCGCTGGAATGCGACGAGCAGCGCTTTCGCGAGCGCGGGATCGCACGAGGTGCCGCCTGCGGTGCCGAGATTGAAATCGGGAAGCCGTCCCTCGAAGAGCCGCGGCGAAACCGAGACGATGGAGTGCGCGTCCCACAGGATCGCGACTCCATGCGCCGCGCGAACCCGCTCGATCTCTCGCTCGAGCTTCCGGTGATAGGGTTGCCACACCGAATCGACGCGCCGCGCGATCTCATCCTGTGACGGTTCTGCGGCGCGATACAGCGGCTGGCGGCCGAACGTATCGGTGGGGCAGAGCTTCGGCGTGTCGCGTCCCGGATAGAGATTGGTCCCGTCGGGCGGGCGGTTCACGTCCACGACGTAGCGCGAGACGTTGGCCGCGATGACTGTCGCGTCCAGCTCATCCAGGAAATCGTAGAGCCGCGGCAGGTGCCAGTCGGTGTCGTCGCGACGCACCGCCGCTTCGCCCATCGTCCGCCCGATGGATCGCGGGACGAACGTGCCCACGTGGGGCATGGAGACGATCAGGGGGCTCGAGCCGTACCGGTAGCGATAGGGCCAGACCGTCCGCTCAGAGAGGAACATCGAGGTGGTGGCGCTTCGCCGTCTCGATGGCGATCTCGTAGCCCGCGTCCGCGTGGCGCACGACGCCGAGGGCCGGGTCGTTCCACAGGACGCGCTCGATGCGCTTCGCGGCCGCCGGCGTTCCGTCGCACACGATCACGACACCCGCGTGCTGCGAGTAGCCCATGCCCACGCCGCCGCCGTGGTGGATCGAGACCCACGTGGCGCCGCCCGACGTCGAAAGCAGCGCGTTCAGGAGCGGCCAGTCGGAGACCGCGTCGCTGCCGTCCTTCATCGATTCGGTCTCGCGATTGGGGCTCGCGACCGAGCCCGTGTCGAGGTGATCGCGCCCGATCACGATGGGCGCCTTCAATTCGCCCTTCGCGACCATCTCGTTGAACGCGAGGCCCGCGAGATGGCGCTGCCCCAGTCCCAGCCAGCAGATGCGCGCCGGCAATCCCTGGAACTGGATCTTCTCGCGCGCCATGTCGAGCCAGCGGTGCAGGTGCGCGTCCTCGGGGAAGAGCGACTTCACCTTCGCGTCGGTCCTGTAGATGTCCTCGGGATCACCCGAGAGCGCGACCCAGCGGAACGGGCCCTTGCCCTCGCAGAAGAGCGGCCGGATGTACGCGGGCACGAAGCCGGGGAACGCGAAGGCGTCTTCCACGCCCTCGTCTTTCGCGACCTGGCGGATGTTGTTGCCGTAGTCCACCGTCGGGATGCCCGCCTTGTGAAGCGCGAGCATCGCGGCGACATGGCGCTTGATGGATTCACGCGCCGCGACTTCGATGGATTTCGGATCGGACTTCTGCGCGGCCTCCCATTGCTCGACGGTCCATCCCGAGGGGAGATAGCCGTTCACGAGGTCGTGCGCCGAGGTCTGGTCGGTGACGAGGTCGGGTCGCACGCCGCGCTTCACGATCTCCGGGACGATGTCGGCCGCGTTGCCGAGAAGGCCGATGGAGATCGGCGTCTTCGTTTCGCGCAGCATCGCGAGCGCCTCGTCGAGCGACGCCGCCTGCTTGTCCAGGTAGCGCGTGCGAAGGCGCATGTCGATGCGCGACTGGCGGCACTCGATGGCGAGCATCGACATGCCGGCCATCGTCGCGGCGAGGGGCTGGGCTCCGCCCATTCCTCCCAATCCGGCCGTGAGCACCCATTTCCCGCCCGCACCGCCGTAGTGCTGTCTCAATGCCTCCGCGAACGTCTCGTACGTCCCCTGGACGATGCCCTGCGAGCCGATGTAGATCCACGAGCCCGCGGTCATCTGGCCGAACATCATGAGGCCCTTGCGGTCGAGCTCGTTGAAGTGGTCCCACGTGGCCCACTTGGGCACGAGGTTCGAGTTGGCGATCAACACGCGCGGCGCGTCCGCATGCGTCTTGAAGACCGCGACGGGCTTGCCGGACTGGATCAGGAGCGATTCGTCGTCGGCGAGGCGCTTCAACGTCTCGAGGATCGCGTCGAAGCACTCCCAGTTGCGGGCGGCGCGCCCGATGCCGCCATAGACCACGAGCTCGGTGGGATTCTCGGCCACTTCCGGGTCGAGGTTGTTCTGGATCATCCGGTAGGCGGCCTCGGTGAGCCAGCTCCTGCAGGTGAGGGCGCTGCCCCGTGGCGCGCGGACGATGCGGTCGGCGATGCGTCGATGGGTCATGTTCGCTATTATGACGCATGCCTCTCGTGCGCATCGACCTCGTGAAGGGCCTGTCGGAGCCGCAGATCGCCGCCATCGGCAACGCGGTCCAGAAGGCCATGGTGGAATCCATCGGCGTTCCCGAACGCGACCGGTTCCAGGTGATCACCGAGCACGCGCCCAACCGGCTCGTCTACAACCGCGCCTACCTTGGCGTGGAGCGCAGCGACATGCAGGTGATCGTGCAGATCTTCTTCAGCAAGGGGCGCACCGTCGAGCAGAAGCAGGCGCTCTTCGCGGCCGTTGCGGGGCAGGTCGCCGCGGACGCCCGGATCCGCCGCGAGGACGTGATGGTGGTCCTGGTCGAGAACACGCGCGAGGACTGGTCGTTCGGTGGCGGCGTGGCGCAATACGCCGTGCTGCCCAAGGAGCAGTGGAAGTAACTCTCGAGACCGCGCGTCTCAGGTTGCGCCAGTTCAGCGAGGCGGACCTGGACGCATATGCCGTCATGTGCGCCGATCCCGACGTGATGCGCTATCTCGGCACGGGAGTCACGATGAATCGCGGCGAGACGTGGCGCGCCATCGCGGGAATGCTGGGGCACTGGCAGCTTCGCGGCTACGGCATGTGGGCGCTCGAGTCGAAGGACACCGGCGAGCTCGTGGGCCGCGCGGGCTTCATCAATCCCGAAGGCTGGCCCGGCTTCGAGCTGGGCTGGGTGCTCGGCAAGCCGCACTGGGGCAAGGGCTACGCGACGGAAGCGGCGCGCGAGGCGCAGCGCTACGCGTACGAGGTGTTGAAGCGCGACCGCTTCATCAGCCTCATTCGCCACGCCAACACGCCGTCCATCAAGGTCGCCGAGCGATTGGGCTCGAAGCTCGCCGGCGAAGTGGAGCTCATGGGCGGGCCGACGCTCGTGTACGAGAACCTGCGTGGTTGATCTCGATACGTATTTCGCGCGGATCGGCTACGAGGGACCGCGCGATGCGACGCTCGAGACACTCGAGCGGATGCACGAGCTGCATCCCGCGGCGATCCCGTTCGAGGCGCTGTCGCCTTTCGTGGGCGATCCCGTGAGCCTCGATCCGGCGGCGATCGAGGCAAAACTCGTGAAGGGCGGGCGCGGCGGCTGGTGCTTCGAGCAGAACCTGCTCCTCTACCACGTGCTCACGTCGCTGGGCTTCGAGGTGAAGCGCCTCGCCGCGCGCGTGCGGTGGAACGTGCCCGCGGACGTCGTCACCGCGAGAAGCCATTGCCTGATGCAGGTGACGATCGACGGCGAGCGGTTCATCTCGGACGTGGGATTCGGGGGGCTCACGCTCACGGCGCCGTTGCGGCTTGCGGTGGGCCTGGAGCAAGCCACGCCCCATGAACGGCATCGCATCATCGAAGACGGCGGCATCCATTCGCTGCAGGTCGATGTGGCGGGCGATTGGCAGACGCTCTACACGTTCGAGTTGAACGAGGCGCAGGTCGCCGACTACCAGGTGAGCAACTGGTACCTCTGCAATTTTCCGCAGTCGCACTTCGTGAACACGGTCGTAGCCGGAAGGCCGGTCACGGGCGTGCGCCACGCGCTCCGAGGCAATCGCTACTCGGTTCATCGCACGGGGGGTGAGACCGAGCGGCGCTTCGTCACGAGCGTTGCGGAATTCCTCGACCTGCTCGAGGGGCCGTTCGGCATTCGCGTGCCGCGGTCGGCGAAGCTCGAGGAGAAGCTCGCGGCATTGATCGCAACGAGGTCCTCCAGCATGGATTCACGATAGCATAGGGCGATGATGCAGCCCGTCACGCTGCTGCTCGATCGCATCCGCAACTCGATCGCGCGCGACGCCGAAGCGCCGGCCCTCCTGGGTCCCGCGGCCATCACCTATCGCAACCTGCGCGCGTTGATCGGAAGCACGATGCGGGGCCTCGACCAGGCCGGCGTGCGTCCGGGCCAGGTGGTGGCGCTCACCATGGGCCAGACGCCCATGCATCTCGTCGCGTTCCTCGCGCTGGCCCGCATGGGCGCGATCTCCGTGTCGGTGCCGGGCATCGAGCGTGTGGAGGAGCGCGCCGAGCTCTATCGCCGCTTCGGCGTCACCGCCGTCGTGACCGACAGCGAGTCGAACGGCGTTCCGGGCATTCCCCTGATCGTGGCGCGCGGCATGAGCGCCCGGGGCGACGAGGACGACCTCGACACATGGCCGTTCGTTCCCTCGGGCGACATGCCGATGAGGATCGGCCTCACGTCGGGCACCGTCGGCGTGCGCAAGGGCGTGGAGCAGACCCACGAGGAATTCGCGCGGCGCCTCGACCGGCGCTTCTACGGCGACGATCCGATGCCGCGGATCATCCCGCCCTCGCTTCACATCACGGCGTCGCTCACGATCGCCTGCCATGCGCTCGTGAAGGGGGGCGCGGTGGTGTTCCCGCCCAGCTACGAGGCCACGGCGCTCTTCTCGACGATCCTGCGCTTCGGCGTGACGCACATGATCATGCCGCCCGCGCACATGGCGATGTTGCTGCCCCTGCTGCAGGTGGAGACGCCGGCGTTCCCGAGCCTCACGCACGTGCGCCTGCTGGGGTCCACGCCGAGCGTCGCGCTCATGGACGACGTGAGGCGCAAGTTCTCGCCGAACATCTACGTGCCTTATGCCACGACGGAGATGGGCGTGATCTCGATCGCGACGCCCGAGATGCTGCTGGCCGCGCCCGCTTCCTCGGGCCCCGTCGCCGCCGACGCCCAGGTGCGGGTCGTGGGCGAGGACGGCCGCGACCTTCCGGCTGGAACGCCGGGCGAGCTTCTCGTGCGCGTTCCCGCGATGCCGCGCGGCTACCATGGCGGCGCCGATCCCGAGCGCTTCCTCGACGGTTGGTACCACTCGCGCGACCTGGGCTATATCGGGTCCGACGGGATGCTCTACGTGCAGGGCCGCATCGACGACGTGATCAACGTGGGCGGGCGCAAGGTCCTGCCGGGCTACGTCGAGAAGTTCATCGGGGAGCAGCCTGCCGTTCGCGAGGCCGCGGTCTTCGCGATCGATTCGCTTTCGCTGGGCGCGCTCGTGGCCGCGAATGGCGCGATCGACTGGCGCGCGCTTGACGCCGCCGTCCGGCAACGGCTGGGCATCTTCGCGCCGCGTCGCTACTACGAAGTCCAGGCGCTGCCCCGCAACGCCATGGGCAAGGTGCGGCGCCCGGAGCTGCTGCGATTCGCCGCCACGGATGCGGCGACGCTGCGTCATCCATTGGGTCCCGCACGCGGGGCGCCATGAGCGAAGCCCCGCGCGTCCCGCTTCTCCTCGAACGCATCCGCGGCGCGATCGCGAGCGATCCGTCGGCGCCGGCGTTTCTCGGCGGAGCCACGCTTTCCTACGCGCACATGCGCGCGCTGGTCGGCGCCACCATGGCGTTCCTCCAAGAAAAGGGCGTTCGGCCCGGGCAGGTGGTGTCGCTCACCATGCCGCAGACGCCGCTGCACGTGATCACGTTCCTCGCGCTCGCACGCATGGGCGCGATCTCGCTCTCGGTCTCGCCCATCGCGCGGGAATCCGAGCGCGACGCGCTCTATCGGCGCTTCGGCGTGAGCGCGGCGATCTCCGAGCTCGAGACCATGGGCGCGCCCGGCGTGCCGTTGATTGCGCTCAAGTCGATCGGCGCGAAGGGCAACGAGGCCGAGTTCGATTCGTGGCCCTTCCAGCCCGTGGACTCGACGCCCATGCGCATCGCGCTCACGTCGGGGACCGTGGGCGAGCAGAAGGGCATCGAGCAGACCCATGGCCAATTCGCGCTGCGCCTGGACCGCCGCTTCTACGGCGAGGCGCCCCGGCCGCGCGCGATCCCGCCCAACCTGCACGTCACCGCGTCGCTCACGCTCGCCTGCCACGCGCTCACCAACGGCGGGGCGCTGGTGTTTCCGCCCGGCTACGACGCGCAGTCGCTCTTCGTCGCCATCGCGCGCTTCGGCGTGACGCACCTCACCATGCCGCCCGCCCACGTGGCGACGATGCTGCCGCTGCTCGACGTGACGGAACCCGCCTTTCCGGGCGTGAAGCACCTGCGCTTGCTGGGCGCCACGCCCACACCGGCGCTTCTGGACGAGATCCGCCGCAAGCTCACGCCCAACGTGTTCGTGCCCTACGCCACGGCGGAGCTCGGCGTGATCTCAATCGCCACACCCGAGATCCTCGCGGTCGCGCCCGCGTCCTCGGGACGCGTGTGCGCCGATGCCCAGGTCCAGGTGATGGGCTCCGATGGAAGCATCTTGCCCATGGGCCAGGCGGGCGAGCTTCTCTTGCGAGTGCCGGGGATGCCGCTCGGCTATTTCGGCGGCGCCGATCCCGAGCGCTTCCGCGACGGCTGGTTCCATCCGCGCGACTACGGATACCTCGGCCCCGACGGGCTGCTCTACGTGCAGGGCCGGATCGACGAGGTGATCAACGTGGGCGGGCGCAAGCTCGCGCCGACGTACGCCGAATCCATCCTCGAGGAGCGGGGGGACGTGCGCGAGGCCGCGGTGTTCCCGATCGAAGGCATGGCCGTCGCCGCGCTCGTGGTCGCCAGGGGGCCGGTGGATTGGCGAGCGCTGGACGCATTCGCGCAAAAGCGGCTCAAGGTCTTCGCTCCGCAGCGCTACTACGAAGTCGGGGAGATCCCGCGCAACGTCATGGGCAAGATCGCGCGGCGGGAGCTGGCGGCCCTTGCCGAAAGCGATCGCGCGACCCTACGCCATCCGGCGTAGCAGCTCGCGGAAAACGCCGCCGCGCACGAGGGGCGTCGCCGCCTCGATGTCCAGGGCGAGGTAGCGGTCTCCATCGAGATGCGGCGCCACGCGGCGGATCGCGGCGTGCGCTTCCTCGAGCGGCCCGGACGAGGCGAGCGGGCGGCGAAAGTCGATGCCCTGCGCCGCCGCGAGCAGCTCGATCGCGAGGATGCCCGCGGTGTTGGCCGCCATGTCGGACAGGCGCCGCGCCGCGAAGGTCGCCATGGAGACGTGGTCTTCCTGGTTCGCGGAGGTGGGCAGCGAATCCACGCTCGCCGGATGCGCGAGCGACTTGTTCTCGGAAGCGAGCGCCGCGGCCGTCACGTGCGCGATCATGAAGCCGGAGTTCACGCCCGAGGCCGCCGTGAGGAAGGGCGGCAATCCGGAGAGGCTCGCGTCGATGAGCAGCGCGATGCGGCGCTCGGCGAGCGCGCCGATCTCGGCGATGGCGAGTGCCAGCTGGTCGGCTGCGAACGCGACGGGCTCCGCGTGGAAGTTGCCGCCCGAGAGCGATTCGTCGGAATCGGGGAACACGAGCGGGTTGTCGGTGACGCCGTTGGATTCCGTGAGAAGCGTGCGCGCCGCGTTGTCGATCACGTCGCGGCATGCGCCCATCACCTGCGGCTGGCACCGGAGGCTGTAGGGATCCTGCACCTTGTCGTCGCCTGTCAGGTGCGAGGCGCGGATCTGGCTTCCCGCGAGGAGCTTGCGATAGAGCGACGCGGCGAGCATCTGCCCGGGCTGGCCGCGAAGCTCGTGGATGCGCGCATCGAAGGGCGTGTCGCTGCCCATGGCGGCGTCCACGCTCATGGCGCCCGCCACCACGCCCGCGGCGAAGAGGTTCTCCGCGGCGAAGAGCCCGCGCAGCGCGAGCGCGGTGGAGACTTGCGTGCCGTTCAGCAGCGCGAGGCCCTCCTTGGGCCCCAGCTTCAACGGCGCGAGGCCCGCGCGTTTCAACGCCTCGGCCGCGGTGAGCGTCTCGCCGCGATGGCGCGCGTGGCCCAATCCCAGCAGCACCGCGCTCATGTGCGCAAGGGGCGCCAGGTCGCCCGAGGCGCCCACCGAGCCCTTCGACGGAATGCACGGATGGATCCGCGCGTTGAGCAGGGCGAGCAGCGCATCGACCACCTCGGCGCGAACGCCCGAGAAGCCGCGCGCGAGGCTTGCCACCTTGAGCAGCATCGTGGTGCGCACCACGGAGTCCTCGAGCAGCGCGCCCACGCCCACGCTGTGGGAGAGCACCAGGTTTCGCTGCAGCAACTCCAGCTCGTCGTCGGCGATGTGCGTGTTGGCGAGCTTGCCGAACCCCGTGTTGATGCCGTACACGGGCGCTCCGCGCGAGACGATGCGCTTCACCGACGCGGCGCCCGCATCGAGCCGCGCGCGCGCCGCGGGGTCGAGCGTGGCCGCGTCCTCGGAACCCGCGAAGGCCTCGATCGCCTCGAGCGTGAGGCTTCCGGGGACGAGCCGCACTACTTCAACCGCTGCTCGATCATGCGGCCGAGCTGCGCGGAGTCGATCTCGTTCGCGTTCTTCTTCTGCTGGAACGTCACGAACACCAGCGTCTTGCCCTTGTGGAAGCCGAGCGTGTGCGATGCGGGGCTCCAGTACGCGTGCTCGCCCACGGCCTTCACCTCCTTCGCGTGCTGGTGATAGACCTTCTGGTCGTTGTCGCGCTCCTCGGCGAGCTCGTCGGCGGGCGCGTACTGCACCTGGCGGATCTTGATCGCGAGCACGGCCGTGCGGTGGCCGTTCATGAAGTTGCACTCGGAGGGATTGCCCGAGCGCACGGGCACGATCTTCTCGACGGTGCCGCCCGCCACGGAGTTGATCTCGTCCTTGGTGAGGATCGTGCAGGCATCGGGCACCTCGGCCCACGCAAGGGCCGGCGCGATCAGCATCAGGGAGGAGGCGAGGGCGATTCTCATCATGGTTCCTTTGAAGTCCGGAACGCGCATTATAGGGAAATACAGCTTCACGAAAGCTCGCGTGCGAGGTCCGTCAGCGACGCGATGTTGTGCACCGGAAGGAACGCGTCCACGTGGGGCCGCATCGCGGCGATGCCCGAGGCCTTCGGCTCGAAACCTTCGTAGCGCAACAGGGGATTCAACCACACGAGGCGATGCGACGCGCGGTGCAGGCGCTGCATTTCCGCGGCGAGCGCTCCCGTGTCGTCGCGCTCGAGGCCGTCGGTCACGAGCAGCACGCAGGCGTTCTGCCCGAGAAGGCG
>Ga0335083_10007418_pt1 | contig 13556 bp, 9 predicted proteins | sample Lox_Sample_42_FD_206716 | JGI IMG/M metagenome (GOLD analysis project Ga0335083, IMG submission 206716) | Soil microbial communities from Loxahatchee National Wildlife Refuge, Florida, United States - Lox_Sample_4.2 | ecosystem: Environmental > Terrestrial > Soil > Wetlands | place: USA: Florida...
CAGATCAATGGCGTCGATCACCTTGCATCGGAGCGCGCAAGGAGCGAGTGACCTTACCCAAAGGGGGTTGCCCGCGCACAACTTGATTGTTACGTTCTGATCACTAGGGCATGGAGTCGCCCTTACCTGCCGCAAGGCTGATGACTCCTACCGCTGAAAGATCGCGGTGGGGTCATGTATCGAGCCCACCGAGAGGTGGGCTTTTTCATTCCGCAAAGCCTCTTTCAGCGGTCTCGCCGTTTGGTGTTGCCGCGAACGAGTGCATTCGCGTCGATCTGGAGGAAGAGGTAGTCCGCAATGCAGTCGCGATCCTCGGTGCAACCGGCTTTAACGACAAGCGTTAAACAGAAGCACTGCGCGTCAATCTGCGAGCTTTTCGCCGGTCGCTGGACGGATCGAATTACGCGGTGATGACATGCGAACCCATGCCGAGCACCGCCGCACGCGTTTTCCCGCTAATCTACGGGCCATCCACGGACACGATTTGAGTTCTCGCCAAACTGCCGCTCCTGCGGGTGCAGCACGGCCTGAGCGTTTTTCGGAAAAGACGTCCATGCGATTTACCAACATCCTTTTTAACGACGGTCGACGAACGCGCGACACTTTGGCGGCCCCCGAATATTTTTCGGACTTGAACTGCGATCAGATTGTGGACGCGATCACGGCTGGAAAAGAGGATTACAACCTGAAGCCATTTTTCTATGACTGCGTGAAGACAATCCCCGCCGTCGAATATCGTCATGCCGTTTTTCGCGACCTTGAAAAGCCATTTCTGTTTATGCGCGTCGCGGCTTTTTCTCAGGAAATGCGCGACATGCGGCAATACATGGCGCGGGTCAACAAGCTTCATTACAAGGAGCAACAGCAAGCTTGGTTTCTCGATGCCGTTGAACGTTATTGCGAGTCCGTCAGTACCTTTGCCGACGACCTCGCCAAAACGGAGCTGTCATCGACGGGCTTCCTCGAATTTCGCGATTATCTCGCCGACTATGTTGCCTCGACCGCTTTCAAGGAGTTGCTGCGCGAAACGAAAACGCTAAAGACTGAATTGGCAAAAATAAAATATTATATTCTGATCGATGGTGACCGGATCACTGTAAGCGATTACGCGTCCCAACCGGATTTCAGCGCCGAAGTCGCCGACACCTTTGCGAAATTCGCGCAAGGCGAAGGCAAAGGCTACCGGCTCAACTTCAAAACAACCGAGGACATGAACCATATCGAGGCGAAAATCCTCGAGTTCGTCGCCAAGCTCAATTCGGGTCTATTTTCAACGCTCGACGAGTACTGCCGGCGGAATGCGGTCTTTTTGGATGAAACGGTTGCCTCATTCGACCGCGAAATTCAGTTCTACGTTTCTTACTTGGACTATATCGTCCGTTTGAAACGCGCCGGTCTGCCGTTTTGCTATCCAGAAATCTCCGAACAGAAAGACGATATCTACGATCATGAATGCTTTGACATGGCGCTGGGCCAAAAGCTCGCCGACAGCAAGGCACAAGTCGTCTGCAATGATTTCAATCTCAATGGCGGCGAGCGCATACTGGTTGTCTCCGGCCCCAATCAGGGCGGCAAGACCACATTCGCCCGCATGTTCGGGCAGCTCTGCCATTTCGCCAAACTGGGCTGCCCAATTCCCGGCCGTACCGCGCGACTTTTTTTCTTCGACCGCATATTCGCTCAATTCGAGCGGGAGGAGAAGGTCGAGAATCTCCGCGGTAAGCTGGAAGATGATCTCTTTCGAATGCGGCGCCTGCTCACAGAGGCAACGGGCCATTCAATCATCGTTCTCAACGAGGTTTTCACCTCGACCACGCTACAGGATGAAATTTTCCTTAGCAGCAAGGTCATGGAGCGGATCATCAAGCTTGGCGCTTTGTGCGTCTGGGTTACCTTCGTCGATGAGCTCGCATCGTTTGGATCCCAAACCGTTTCGATGGTCAGCACGGTCGTTCCCGAGAATCCGGCGTTGCGGACGTTCAAAATCGTCAGGCGCCCGGCCGACGGACTGGCCTATGCGATGGCGATCGCGCAAAAATACAATGTGACCTATGACTCGATAAAGAAGCGGATCGGATCGTGAAGGCCTTTCTCATGTATCCAGACCGCGATTTCGATCGTGGCCAGCTCCTCGCCCGCCGAGAACGGGAGCTGCGTTATCGCGATGCCGACAATGTCGCGCTGGACCTGAAGCAGCTTTTGCCCTGGAACGCGGGCGCGCTCATCCAGGATCTCGGATTGGAGCAGTTATTCGAGGTTATGGCTGCGGGGGACAAGTTTCTCTATGAGTCGGCAACAGTCGGCCTGCTCGTCAGCGTTGTTGAGCCGGAAATCATACTTTACCGGCAGCGTGTTCTCGCCGACTGCATCCAAAACGAGGCGCTGATCAGGGATATTTACCGCATTGCCATCGAGGCAATCGAGGCGGAACGGAAGAACCATTCGAGTTTCTTTGCCCGATATCCGAGCGGCGTTGTTCGGCGATCCGTCGAAGTCCTGCAAATGTTCGTTTCCAAGCTGAAGGCGCTAAGGGAGCTCGCGGATCAGCGCGCCCGCGAATTTTCGTCAGATGGCTTTGTTCGTTTGTTCGCAATGCTTCGCGAGGAGCTAAGCGACGATTACTTCGATTTGGTTGAATATCGACTCAGGCAATTGGAGTTTCGCGCAGGCGTATTAATCAGCGCAGATTTGGGTAAAGGCAACAAGGGCACTAACTACGTTGCACGTACGCCGCCTCCTGAAAAATCGTGGTTTACGCGGCTATTTGCGAAGGACCCGCCGGGTTTTACGTACCAGCTTCACCCGCGCGACGAGGCAGGAGCACGCGCACTATCGGCATTAAACGATCAAGGGCTCAATCTTATCGGCGATGCGCTCGGCCGTTCCGCGGACCACATTCTCAGCTTTTTTCAGATGTTGCGCACCGAGCTCGCGTTCTATATCGGGGCTTTGAACCTGCATTCGCAACTTCGGCAGCTTCAGGCAACGACATGCACCCCGGTTCCGATCTCCCCCGGCCAACGCAAATTGACCTTTGTAGGCCTGATTGATGTTTCTCTCGCTCTCAGCGCCGGCAAACGGGCCGTCGGCAATGACGTCAATGCCGATGCAAGAAGCCTGGTCATCATCACCGGGGCAAACACCGGTGGAAAATCGACATTCCTGCGAAGCGTCGGCCAGGCACACCTGATGATGCAGGCCGGCATGTTCGTTGCCGCAGAGTCGTTTTCCGCCGAGGTCTGCGACGGGGTATTCACACACTATCGGCGCGAAGAAGATGCGACGATGGAAAGCGGCAAGTGGGATGAAGAGCTTAGCCGCATGAGCGCGATTGTCGATCATCTGAAGCCGAACTCTCTCACGCTGTTCAACGAGTCGTTTGCATCGACAAACGAGAGAGAGGGCTCGGAGATCGCAGCCCAAGTCGTGCGCGCCTTGTTGGAGAAGCAAATAAAGATCCTCTTCGTGACGCACCTTTACCATTTTGCCAACAGCTTTTTCGGGCGACGTTATGATGGAGCAAAGTTTTTGCGTGCGGAGCGGCGCGCCGATGGCACGAGGCCGTTCAAGTTGATCGAAGGGGCCCCTCTACAGACAAGCTTCGGCCCCGATCTCTACCAGTCGATTTTCACCGGTGAAACATCGCGTAATAACACCCGAGTTGACGACGTGGTCAGCAAAAGGAGCCTGCCATGAAACGCGTAGGCAATGCGCAGACAATCGCGGATATCGAATTTGTAATCGACCCCCCGGTTCTGAGCGATCCCAGAAATTCGTGGACGGCGCACGGGGTGGATTGCAAGCGCGATCGCCACCGCTATTCCGGCCCAGATTACGAGTTCAATATCGAGATCGTCGACTTGCGGAAGAGCAAGGCGGGCCGCGAGTCGCCCTGGCGCGTGCTCATCGTAACGGAATGGTGGCATGCCGCGGATTCGAAAACAGAAATTCGCAATACAAAATGGTTGAAAGTCCTCGAAGGCAAGGCGTCCGACATCAAGGCCTGGATGAGGATCTGCCGTTCGGCCAAATTGAATAGCGCAACGGCCGCGCGCGCGTCCGCGTCTTCAAGAATTTAATCGGCCATGGCGGCACGAATAGCCGAACTGGATGCCATGGAGATCCTCGACTCGCGAGGGAACCCGACCCTGCAGGTCGGTGTCCGTCTCGACGACGGCACTCGCGCAACCGCCTCGGTGCCCTCGGGTGCATCGACGGGGGCTCACGAAGCCCACGAGTTGCGCGACGGCGATCCCAAACGTTACGGCGGCAAAGGCGTCTTGCGCGCTGCCGAGAACGTCATCCGCGTCATAGCACCCGCTGTCGAAGGCACGGATCCGACCGGGCAAAGTGAAATCGACCGGCTGATGGTCGATCTAGATGGGACGGAAGGCAAATCTCGCCTGGGTGCCAATGCCATTCTTGGTGTCTCGATGGCAGTCGCCCGCGCAGCAGCCAAAGCAGCCGGCCTGCCGCTCTATCGGTACCTGAGCAATTCACCGCAATATCAAATGCCGATCCCAATGATGAACGTCATAAACGGTGGCGCTCACGCCGATAATTCTCTCGATTTCCAGGAGTTCATGCTTGTGCCGCACGGTGCGTCGACCTTTGCCGAAGCGCTTCGGTACGGAGCAGAAACGTTTCACACGCTAAAAACCCTGCTCGGAAAGCACGGCTATGCCACCAATGTCGGCGACGAAGGCGGCTTCGCTCCGAAACTGCGCCATAATGAACAGGCGTGCCAACTGATCGTCGAGGCCATCGACACCGCCGGTCTGGTCGCCGGTTCTGATGTCGCGATTGCTCTAGATCCGGCCGCCTCCACTTTTGCGGTCGCCGAGGGCTACGCGTTGGTAAAATCGGGAGGGGGCTTAAGATCTGCAGCGCAAATGATCGATCTATATCGCGACTGGATCAAAAACTATCCGATTATCTCCATCGAAGATGGCCTTGGCGAGAACGATTGGGACGGATTCTCCGCGCTCAGGGCAGCGATCGGCGATCGCGTGCAAATCGTCGGTGACGATATTTTCGTCACGAACTGTGAGTTCATCCGACGCGGAATTTCCAGCAATGCCGCGAATGCGGTGCTGATAAAATTAAACCAAATCGGCACGATCACCGAGACCATCGAAGCAATCGAATTATGCCGATCCGCGGGGTGGCGTTTCATCGTTTCTCATCGCTCCGGTGAGACAGAGGACACGTTTATAGCCGATTTCGCGGTTGCCATGGGCGGAGCGCAAATAAAGACGGGCTCGCTCTGCCGAAGCGAAAGAATTGCGAAATACAATCGTCTCCTGGAAATCGAGCGCGAGCTAGGTCCGGCCGCGGTCTTCAAGAGTCTTTGGGTTGGAGAGACAGCTAGAGTTCCGACGAGGAAATAAGCAAACGCGAAATCGGGGGGCGAATGTCATGTGCCGAGGCGACGATCAAGCATCTTCTATCGTTGACCTTCAGAAGTATCGCGCCAGGCGGTCGCGTAACCAAAATACTGTTTTGGAATTTGCGCTCGACCGATGCGAGGAAAGCTTTCGTCATGCAAATTGGGACGCCTTCGGATACTGGTTTTCGGTTGTCGGACAGACTCGAGTTGCCGAGCCATCACCGAGAGAGTCTGATAACGGAGAACTTCTGCGGTCTTGGCTGAATCAGAACGGATAAGCCATGCCAAGCGCCCGGCGCAATAAACACGCTTCGCGTATTGCACTACGCTTCATCATTCTTATCGGCATACTCAGCTTTTTCGCGGATTTCACGTACGAAGGCTCGCGCAGTATCATCGGACCCTATTTGGCAAGCTTGCAGGCCACGGGGACGATCGTGGGCATCGTCACGGGCTTCGGCGAATTGTCCGGTTACGGGCTCCGGCTATTCTCCGGCCGATGGGCAGATACGACCGGAAAATATTGGCCGATCACGATCTTTGGCTATGTGATCCAGATGGCGTCGGTGCCGGCGCTAGCTCTGGCGGGAAATTGGCCGACCGCTGCCGCGCTTATCATCCTTGAAAGGGTCGGCAAAGCCATTCGCAATCCGCCGCGCGATGTCATGCTTTCACATGCTGGAAAGCAGGCGGGCGGATACGGCTGGGCCTTTGGGCTGCACGAGGCGCTGGATCAGGCGGGCGCCATGGTCGGCCCGCTTGTCGTAGCCGCCGTGCTGGCATCCGAGCACAGTTATCGTGAGGCATTTGCCGTATTGCTCGTGCCTGCCGCGATCAATTTGAGCCTCGTCGCGCTTGCCCGCTGGCTTTATCCGAAACCCGAGGACATGGAGACTTCACTTCCGGCCGTTGGCGGCGCGCACCTGCCGCGCGTCTTCTGGATCTATTTGCTCGGCGCGATCCTCGTAGCGGCCGGTTTTGCCGATTATCCGCTGATTGCCTTTCATTTCAGCAAAGCCGGTACGGTGCCCGGCAATTGGGTGGCCATCTTCTATTCGGTGGCGATGGCCGTGAGCGGCACCGGTTCGCTGGTGCTCGGACGGCTATTCGACAAGTTCGGTTTTGCCGTGCTGGTCGTGCTGACGCTAGTGTCGGCTGCCTTCGCTCCGCTGGTATTTTTCGGCGGCTTTTGGGCGGCGCTGGTCGGCGCGGGCATTTGGGGCTTGGGGATGGGCGTTCACGAGTCGATAATTCCGGCAGCAGTCGCGCCGATGGTTGCGCCGCAGAGACGGGCTTCGGCCTTCGGAACGTTCACGGCGGGCTACGGAATTTTCTGGTTTATCGGCAGCGCGGCAATCGGAATCCTGTACGACATCTCCCTGCCGGCCGTCGTCGCGTTCTGTGTCGTTACTCAACTCCTTGCGATCCCGATCTTCGTCTGGGTCGGAGCCCGGAATCGGACGGGGGTTCAACGGCGATAATCCTGTATCCTACCCGCGAGCTGTCTCCCTATCATCCGGTTTGACAGCTTACTTGCGCCTGATGTCCGAGTTGGGTCATTCAGCGATATCGCTAGATGACCGCGCTTCGTCCGCTTAGATCCTAAAAGCAGACCTATTTGCGACGAGAGCCGACATGGGGAAAATCCGGGGACCCGGTTTTGGGTAGGAAGATTTAGATCACAATTTCAACTGACTAGGCTTGGAGGGCCTCGCCGTTGGTAAGGGGGAGGTCGAGTGTTCAATCCACTCCGGCAGCACCGCAACCCCTGAGAAAACGCGCTGGCTGTGATTCACTCGGCGGTGTGATTCTCTCACTGCTGCGGAGGGTCGAATGAAGCGCTTTGTTGCGGGAATTGCTCGCGAACAGGCAACGCTATTTGCCGAATATCTCGAAGACTGGGTTGATGAGGATAATCTGTTCGGGTCATCGATGCTTTTGTTGAAAGACTCGATTTATTGAGTTTGTCGGCTGTTGGTCCAATAGCGTCTTTGGCGTGATGGAATGCGGCGAAGGGCGTGATGTGCCAAACGCGACCAAACGCACCGCAGCAAACAGCACAAAGAGAAAGGCCGCCTCGCGGCGGGTCTCTCCGAAATTCGATTTATTGTTTTGATCAAGCAGCGAGCGCTGTCGCTTTTTTCTTCCTGCGCCACCCGAGCACACCCAGTGCGCCTAGGCCGGAGGCAAAGAGCGGAAGAGCAGTTGGAAGGGGGGTACTCGGGATCGGCAACACGCTGCCGGAGACATTAGACGATTGGAACAGCTGCAGAGTGCTATTGCTGTAAAATGAACCAAAGGTCAGCGAAGCCGCTGCTCCATTCAGGTTTGATCCGAAATCCATGACGTAATCCGGGATACCTCCTGGCAGTCCGAAATAGATTTGATTCGGTGCGCAAGGAGTGCAGAACGACTGAGACGAGACGCTGGGGTAAACTGGACCCGATACGGTAATGTTAACACTGGATAGCTGCTGTGATGGGAGGCTGCTGTCGTAAACGAATGAGCCCGTAATGGTGTCGGTGCCGGACCCATCGAATGTGATGGATGCACCGGAGAACGTGTAATCGATAGGAGAGGCGTTAGCGCGGGGAGGGGCCGCCAGGATGGCCGCAGCAGCTGCTACGGCAATCAAAAGTGTTTTCATGTCCTGTTACCCCCGGTTACAGGCGTTCCGCGCACACCGACACGGGACGCTTGCCACTCAATTAGGTTATCGTTTTCGCTAACGCCTTGGGTATAAATTGCCCCTAAAAAAAGCGCCTTTAGGGAGTACTGAAAGGGGTTGGAGATCGCGTTGCGACAGGCGAAATAGCAGCAACGTTAAATTTGCGGTGCAAAAATTCCAAGTCGCTGACGTCGCCGTCGGGTCATTCAGCGACATCGCTAGATGACCGCGCTTCGTCCGCTTAGATCCTAAAAGCAGACCTATTTGCGACAAGAGCCGACATGGGGAAAATCCGCGGACCCGGTTTTGGGTAGGAAGATTTCGATCACAATTTCAACTGACTAGGCTTGGAGGGCCTCGCCGTTGGTAAGGGGGAGATCGAGTGTCCAATCCACTCCGGCAGCACCAGTGGGTCAGGCGGCTGCTTGGGCTTTCCGTTTTCTGCACCAACCGAGCAGGCCTAAAGCGCCGAGACCGGTAGTGAACAGCGGCAGTGCGGCTGGCAGAGGCGCGGCGGAAACCGCGGGTTCGTCCGTCACTCGCATCTGATAGGGCCCATCAGGGTTATTCGGATGTGTGCCGTTAGCATTGGCAAAAGATTCGTTCGCAACACCCGTACCAGACACATCAAACGACCAAGCCCACGCGACCGAACTCCCGTCATCGCCGATCAGTTCGACCCAATAACGATTACTCGCCGAGAGGACGACGGGCGCAAATGACAAATTAAGATCGTTTGGCGTAGCCGAAAGGACGTTGTCGCCGATGTGGCCGCTGGCGTACAGCACAGTGCCGAGCCCGGGTCCCCCACCATCGGTAAGGATCTGCACCTGGAACGTATCACCATCGCCTGACGCGCCAGTCAACAGAAGGTCAAGCTGGGTGATAGTCGGCGCCGTCGCGCCGGTGGAAAAAGAATCATAGAGAGGGCCGAATGATGCCGCGTTATCGGTGCCGTTGGTAGCGGCTCCGATATTATCGTAAAAGACCGTGTAGGCGCTGGCTGTTACCGGTGCAATCGCAGTGACAGCAACAGCTGCACCGGCGAAAACAAATTTAAGCCTCATTGTAGCTACTCCCCACAAGAAGCCACATACCATTACCCCACGTTTCAAGTTGTGGTGTCAATATGCCGAAGCCGGAAAAGCCTAAAAAAACAAGGTTTTTGACCCTTGCGTCACACGGAATGCTTGAGTGGTGGGCAAATAAAACTGGCTTCTCCTCGGCCGAGGAGAAAACGGTTTCCATCGGCGTCACTTCGAAGCTCATTCGCGGCGATGTATTTTATTGTGCAGCTGATGGCCGGCGCGCTGCTCGGCTCAATACCGGTGGCTTTCATCGTTGATTGGGGGAGGTTGAGTATTCAATCCACTCCGGCAACAACATCCGGTGAGTTTATTGCCGGCCTAGAAATCTCGCACCGCTCGTGCCCTTTTTGCAGCAGCGTCCGGCGTTATCCATGCAGCGGCTTTTCCGTCGATTCGGCGAAAAAACGTGGCAATATAAGACCTTGCCCGAGAATAGATCCACCCGTCCGCACTTCTACAACTGTTAGGCCCCAAACGGATGCCGCGACGCTATGACCTCCGCAAACGCATCCTCGTCACCGGCGGGGCTGGATTTCTCGGCTCGCATCTCGTCGATCGGCTGCTCGATGAGGGCCACGAGGTGCTTTGCGCCGACAATCTGTTCACGGGCACCAAGCGCAACATCGAGCACCTGCATTCGCATCCGCGCTTCGAATTCATCCGCCACGACGTGACGTTTCCGCTCTATGTCGAGGTTGACGAAATCTACAACCTTGCCTGCCCGGCCTCCCCGATCCATTACCAGCACGACCCGGTGCAGACAACGAAGACCTCGGTGCACGGCGCCATCAACATGCTCGGTCTCGCCAAGCGGCTGAAGTGCCGCATCCTGCAGGCTTCGACCAGCGAAGTTTACGGCGATCCGGCCGAGCATCCGCAGACGGAGAGCTATTGGGGGAACGTCAACCCGATCGGCCCGCGCTCTTGTTACGACGAAGGCAAGCGCTGCGCCGAGACTTTGTTCTTTGATTATCACCGCCAGCACGGACTCGAAATCAAGGTCGCGCGCATCTTCAACACCTACGGCCCGCGCATGCACCCGTCTGACGGGCGCGTGATGTCCAATTTCGTCATACAGGCGCTCAAAGGCGAACCAATCACGCTTTACGGGGACGGCAGCCAGACGCGCTCGTTCTGCTATGTGGACGACCTGATCGACGGCCTCATGCGGCTGATGGCGACGCCGGCCGAGATCACCGGGCCGATCAATCTCGGCAATCCCACAGAATTCACCATGCGCGAGCTTGCTGAGCTCGTCCTCGCCGAAACCGGATCAAAATCAAAAACGATCACGCGGCCCCTGCCCCAGGACGATCCCAAGCAACGCAGCCCGGATATAACCCTGGCGAAAAAGCATCTGAGCTGGCAACCGAAAATTGCCTTGCGCGACGGCCTGAAATCGACCGTCGCTTATTTCCGCGACCTCAAGGTTTGAGAATTAAGGGCCCGAGGCTGAAAATCTCGATCGCAAACGAGGTGGAAGTCCGTCACATGCCTAGGCAGCGTCGCCTGGCCGATGCCAGAGAAGGCGGCGGTGCGACTGTTGGCACTCGCTTCTTCGCATAACCTCTAAACTCAACACATTTCATGCAACGTTTCAGATGACAAGAAGATCATGATGGACAAATTGAAAATTATCTGGCGTCAAAGAAGAGACTGCGACCCCTTTCAACAAGATCGTGTCCGATGGATCGACAACGATTAAAGTGCCGCTACCAGCCGCTTGAAGGTTCAAGTGGCTATAATCAGCCGCCAAACTCGCATCTATCGAAATAACGTCATGCCCGGGGTTCGCGCCGGCGTGAAACCCATTTATCACATCATTCCCAAATCCGGGATTAAATACAAAGGTGTCGTCACCTGACGCAGTGTTACTGAAATTGTCTGCTACGCCCGTTGTGGAAGTAACAGTGGCCCCAGCCGCATAAATGCTGATGTTATGAGCTCCATTTGATTGGCTTGTATCTGAAAAAATCAAACTCCCGTCACTAGCGAAATTCCAACTCTCCGCTTTATAAAGCGCCGTGCCGTTCCACCACGTCTCACTTGCCGCTTTGCCGTTGGCGCCGTAGAGCGTGTCCGTCGAGGTGTATGCCTGACCGGGGATGCCGGTGACGATCTTCTCAGACAGGCTGCCATCGCTGTTGTGGGCCAGCGTTTCCGCCTGCCCGTTCGACCAAGTCTCGCCGATCATCGTGTGATCGGCGTTATAAGCCATGTCGTAATCGGTATAGGACTTGCCCGTAATCCCGTAATAGTGGATGTCGTAGCTGCCGTCAGCATCGACCGTCTTCTGCTGCATCAACGCCCCACTGACTGTGATGCTGTAGCTGCCGTCGCTCTGGAAGCTTTCGCTGGCAATCACGTTGCCGTTGCCGTCGTAGAACGTCTCCAGATCACGGAAGCCGCTGTCGTAGCTGTTGTCGTAGGAGGCATAGGCGGCACCCTGGAAGGTGCCGGGCGTGTAGTTATGAACGTCGTGGATCGAGCCGTCGGTATTCCAGTTCTCCACTTTATAAAGCGCCGTCCCGTTCCACCACGTCTCACTTGCCGCTTTGCCGTTGGCGCCGTAGAGCGTGTCCGTCGAGGTGTATGCCTGACCGGGGATGCCGGTGATGATCGTCTCAGACAGATTGCCATCGCCGTTGTGGGCCAGCGTTTCCGCCTGCCCGTTCGACCAAGTCTCGCCGACCATCGCGTGATCGGCGTTATAAGCCACGTCGTAATCGGTATAGGACTTGCCCGTAATTCCGTAATAGTGGATGTCGTAGCTGCCGTCAGCATCGACCGTCTTCTGCTGCGTCAACACTCCATCGACTGTGATGCTGTAGCTGCCGTCGCTCTGGAAGCTTTCGCTGGCAACCGCGTTGCCGTTGCCGTCGTAGAACGTCTCCAGATCACGGAAGCCGCTGTCGTAGCTGTTGTCGTAGGAGGCATAGGCGGCACCCTGGAAGGTGCCGGGCGTGTAGTTATGAACATCGTGGATCGAGCTGTCGGTATTCCAGTTCTCCGCTTTATAAAGCGCCGTCCCGTTCCACCACGTCTCACTTGCCGCTTTGCCATTGGCGCCGTAGAGCGTGTCCGTCGAGGTGTATGCCTGACCGGCAATCCCGGTGACGATCGTCTCAGACAGACTGCCATCGCCGTTGTAGGTCAACGTTTCCACCTGCCCGTTCGACAAGGTCTCGCTGACTATCGTGTAATCGGCGGTAGCGGTCTGTCCGGACGCAGTATCGCCGGGCACCACCGTATCGAGGGTAAACGTAAGCGAGGCAGTGCCGGTGTTTCCGGCTGCGTCCGTTTCACTCGCCACGACGGTGTGGACGCCATCGGCCAAGCCGGTCGGCGTGAAACTCCACATCCCGCTGACATCGGCCGTCGCGGTCTGAGCGATGGCGTTACCGTCCACGGTGAAATGCACCACCGCGTTGGCATCGCCTGAACCCGCGAGAGCGTCAACACTGGTAATATTATCGGTCGACGACGGCCCGGTGTCGTTCACGAGATTCTCGGTCACATTTGGCGCTATTGTGTCGAGGGTGAAGGTGAGCGAGACCGGCCCCGAAACATTGCCGGCGACGTCGATCTGCCGGACCAGCACAGTGTCCACGCCCTGCGCCAGGCCGTCGACCGTCGGCGCCGTCGCGCTCCACGTGGCACCGCCATCGGTCGAGTACTGAGCCCTTGCCCCGTTCTCGACGCCGATCAGCGTCAGTGCGGGGTTGGAGGTGATCATGTCGCTCGCGCTTGCCCCAGTGTCGCTTGTCAGCGCCACCCCCGGTATCGCCGGCTCCACCGTATCGAGGGTGAAGGTAAGCGAGTTCGCCCCCGACACGTTGCCCGCAATATCGACCTGCCGGACCAGCACAGTGTCCACGCCCTGCGCCAGGTCGTCGACCGTCGGCGCCGTTGCGCTCCAAGTGGCGCCGCCATCGGTCGAGTACTGAGCCCTTGCCCCGTTCTCGACGCCGGTCAGCGCCAGTGCCGGGTTGGAGGTGATCATATCGCTCGCGCTTGCCCCGGTGTCGCTCGTCAGCGCCACCTCCGGTGCCGCCGGTGCCGCCGTATCGAGGGTGAAGGTGAACGAGGCAGCGCCGACATTTCCGGCTGCGTCCGTTTCGCTCGCCACGATGGTGTGGGTGCCATCGGCCAATCCAGTCGGCTTGAAACTCCACACCCCGTTGCCGTCGGCGGTCGCTGTTTGAGCGACGGCCGTGCCGTCCACCGTGAAATGCACCACTGCGTTGGGATCACCTGAACCGGTGACGGTATCATTAGCGGTAATCTTGTCGGTCGACGATGACCCAGTGTCATGCATGAGGCTTTCGGCTACTGCAGGCGCGATGGTATCGACCGTAACGTTCAGCGCGCTTGAAGCTACGGTGGTATTGCCTGAGACCGTATCCGTCGC
>Ga0335083_10007419_pt1 | contig 13556 bp, 15 predicted proteins | sample Lox_Sample_42_FD_206716 | JGI IMG/M metagenome (GOLD analysis project Ga0335083, IMG submission 206716) | Soil microbial communities from Loxahatchee National Wildlife Refuge, Florida, United States - Lox_Sample_4.2 | ecosystem: Environmental > Terrestrial > Soil > Wetlands | place: USA...
TGCGACCATGAAGATCTCGAGTATCTCCGATACCTCCAGCGCATAGGTGAGCCTCAGCCGCTGCCACTCCCGTATCCCCTCGAGAGGGTGCTCACCTTCCACTCGCGGACGCAGGGTCACGAACGCGCCGTCCTTCAGCACCTGCTTCGAGGGCGGTCGGCGTAATGCCGGATGGCCTCTCCGCGCGACGGCGACCAGCGTGTCCTGGAACAACACCGATTCTTTGAACTGACCACGCCCGATCGGCAGCCAGTCGACCGCAGCGTCGGTGCGCCCTTCGCGCAGATCGCGCTCCAGGTCGATGGGGCGCGAGCGCGTGCTCGCCGCTACGATGATTCGCGGCGCCATCCGCGCCAGCCGTGCCCGAATCTGCAGCGCGATCATCGGCCCCAGCGGATGCGGAATCGTGATGAAGAAGTGCCGCTCCGAAACCTTCGGGTCGAAACCTCGCCGGTCGGTCACCGCTTCGCGCGTCAGCGCGAGCGCCCGGTGCATCCTGTCGTAAACCCTGTCCGCGGCCGGGGTGGGCAACACCCCTCTTGCCTGGCGCACAAACAACTCGTCCTTGAACAGCGCCCGCAGCCGCGTCAACGCGTGACTGACCGCCGATTGCGTCATGGCCAACCGTTGGGCTGCTCGCGACAGGCTTCGTTCCTCATAGGCGGCTTCGAACACCGGCAGCAAATTGAGATCGACGCCGCGAAGGTTGAGCATGGTGCATATCTCACTTGGTAAACATTCAGTAGTGTGAATATCAGATCGCCACTATGATTGCCGCCATCGAAGAACCTGACTCGTCTGCCAAGGAGATGAAGAACGATCTGGATGCCTTCAGAGGCATCGCCTACAGCATATTGCTCTCGCTCCCGTTCTGGGTGGTGGTGATACTGCTGCTGCTGTTGTTCGGCGTGCTCGGCTGACCGTTAACGCTTGACGATCACGGCATCATCTCCGGCAGGGCGGCAATCGGACGAATGATACCGCCGGAACGTGGCCGCAGGTCGAGATGAGCATCGGCGTCACCGGCACTCGTAACGATGTGCATGCCGAATCGCCGCGCCATGCGCATGATCGGCCCGTTGTCCGCGAGAAAATGCATGACGAGCCTCGGTATGGAGCGGTTGCGTACGTGTGCCATCGCGCGTTTGAACAGCGCGGTTCCCATGCCGCGGCACCGGTGCGCCGGAAGCACCGAGAGGCCGAGCTCGGCGAGATTGTCTTCGAAAGCGACGTGCACCGCGCCAACGAGTCCGAGGTCAGGGTCGTGAACGCCGAAAACCGCGTCGCGGCCGAAGTCGATTCCTTCGATGTAGGCGGCGATCGCCGGCGGCGCAAGCGGCATGCCGAAGCGCAGGCACCGATCCTTCATGGGCAAGCTGAGAAAATGCGCCACAAGCATGGGGCGCAAACCTTCATGCAGTCGTTCGATGGCAAATGTCATGATCGTGCCTCGTCTCGCAAACCCGCGGGCTCGGCACGATTCCTTCGCGTGCCAGGCGCGGTACACAGGGCAGCCTACCGGGCACGCGTAGCAGGAGAACTTCAGAGCAGGATCATTTTTGTTTCGTGTGTTTCGCCTCGCCCGATCTCTACCGCTTGAAGTCGCGGAAACCCGCGGCGCGGGCGAGGTCGGCCTTCACGTCTTCGCGGCTGCGCTCATAGACGATCTCCCGTCCCATGGCGTTGCCGGCGTAGGCGAGGCCGTTGCGCGTCGGCGTCAGGTTGCATCGCACGCTGTGAACGCCTTCGCCGAGCACGACCTGGATCATGTCCAGGCGCTTGTTCAGGACCACGACCTCGAGCGTCTGGCCGCTGCTGGTGACGCGTACCTGGATTTTTTCGTCGTTCATTTTTTAGCTTGGCACTTCCCCTAGGACTGTACATCGGCGGATCACGCGGCGCTGCGTGGCCGGATCGTACGGCGTGGCGCGATGCATCACGCAGCGATTGTCCCACACGAGAAGCTCGCCGGCGGTCCAATGGTGCTCGTAGGTCAGATCCGGGTGGACCGCCATCGCATTCAGCTCCTCGATCAGCGCGCGTCCCTCGTCGTAGGGCATGCCGACGATGTATTCCGCGTGATCGCCAAGGTAGAAGCACTTGCGGCCTGTTTCCGGGTGCGTGCGCACGATCGGATGATCGACAGGCGGCTTGGCTCGCTTCTGCTCCTCGGTCATCGGGTCTTCGCCGTGTCGTCGCGTGCGCGAGAAGTCGAGGTTGTGCACGGCGCGCAGGTTCGCGATGCGAGCCTTCCACGCCGGGCTCAGGCGCTCGTACGCGCCGTACATGTCGCAGAAGTGCGTCTCGCCGCCGGTCTCGGGCATCACTTCGCCGTAGATGATCGTCGCCTGCCCCGTGACGCGCTGCCACGAGCCATCGGTGTGCCACGCGAGCGTGCCTTTGTCGGGATGCTTGCCGTTCGGATTGCCGTGCTCATCGAGATTCGAGAGACGATACAGCTCCGGAAAGCCGTCGGCGTGATACTGGCTCATCACATGGATCTGCACTTCGCCGAAGTTGCGCGCGAAGGCGACCTGGCGTCCGGGCGGCACGTCCTGCGGCGGAAAGAGCAGCACCTGATAGCGCAGGAAGGCCTGATAGATCGCACGGAAGAGCTCGTCCGGCATGTGGTCGGCGAGCCGGACGCCGGAGAGTTCGGCGCCGAGCTTCGGCGTGAGCTTGCGCACCTGGAAAGGCGAGGCTTGGGCTAGGGTGGCATTCATGATATTAAGGCCGCGAGGAGTCGATCATGAGCCGCGGCGTCGATTCGCACTGTCACGTCTTCGATACTACCCTTTTTCCCTATGCGCCGGACGCGGCCTACAAGCCGCCGCCGCACGAAGCGGGCACGGCGATGCAACTCGCGGCGGTCCTCGACGCGCACGGCCTTTCGCACGCGCTGCTGGTCAACCCGACGAGCGGCTACGGTTACGACAATCGCTGCATGCTCTCCGCAATCCGCGCGTCGAACGGACGCTTCAAAGGCATCGCGCGCGTCAGACCTGATACGGACGAACGAACGCTCGCCGAGCTTCGCGACGGCGGCGTCGTCGGCCTCCGGCTCGATCTTCTGACCGACGGCGTCGCGTCGCTGCACGATGCGGCTACGTCCCGGCTGCTCGCGCAGGCGCGCGAGATGCGATGGCTCGCGCAGGTGCAGTGCGAGCGCGATCAGCTGCACGAGGCCGCCACAGTGCTGCGCGACGCGCGCGTTCGGCTCGTGTTCGATCACTGCGGGCGGCCCGATGCGGAGCTCGGCGTGGATCAAGCGGGATTCAGGACGCTGCTCGAGCTCGGGCGCGAGGGGCACTTCGTGAAGCTCTCCGGACCATTTCGCTTCTTCAACGCCTTCTCACCCGGCGCCAGCACCGAGCCGTTCGTCGCCGCGCTGATCGAAGCCTTCACCCCGCAGCGCTGCGTTTGGGGATCGGACTGGCCGTTCCTGCGCATGCCGATGCGCATGGACTATGGGCCGGTGCTCGCGAACCTCGAGCGCTGGCTTCCGGATGAGCGCGACCGGCGGCAGGTTCTGTGGGAAACGCCGGCGCGATTGTTTGGCTTCGATTGACCATCAGGGCGGGCAGATGTAGCCGGGTCCGGTCGGCGACTTGAAGCAACCCACCGACTCGGGGAGAAGCTGTTTCGGCAGCCAGAGCACCACCTTCGGAAACAGCACCGTGAAGGCGATGGTGAAAAAGAACACGATATACAGCGGGAGTGAGCGCATCAGCGCCCGGCCGAACGGGACGCCGACGTATTTCGACGCCACGAGAAGCGAGAGCCCGTAAGGCGGGGTGATCAGGCCGAATACGAGCACGGTTATGATCACCACGCCCATGTGCACCGGATTGATGTTCCCGATCTCGGTCAGCTTGTTGATGATCGGCATGAAGATGATTATCGCCGGCACCGCGTCGATGAAATCGCCGACGATTACGAACAGCACGACCAGCAGGAACATGATCATCGCCGGGTCGCTGCCGGCGATGGATGTGATGTAACCGGCGACCAGGTCCGGGCCGCGCAGGTACGCGACCATCCAGCCGAACGCGGATGCCGCCGCGACGGCGCCCAGCGGCAGCGAGTAGAGCAACCCCGCGTACATGAAGTCACGCGGAAGCTGGAAGACGTGACGCGGGCGCAGGACCGGTATCAGCACGATCAGGATGTAGACAGCCGCGATCATGCCGGCCTCGGTCGGCGTGAACCAGCCGGTGAGAATGCCGCCCATGATGATCACCGGGATCACCGTCGGGAGCGACGCGCCGCGCGCCGCCGCCGCGAATTCGGGAAATGTCGCGCGTTTCTTCATTACACCGATCGGCCCGAAGAAGTAGCTGTAGATCATGAGCCCGATGCCGATCGTCACGCCAGGAACAACACCGCCGAGGAACAGTCCGCCAATCGAGACGTTGCCGACCGCGCCGTAGACCACCGCCATGATGCTGGGCGGTATCAGGTTCGCCATCGTCGAGGCACAGGCGATCAGCGCGGCGGTGAAGGCGCGGTCATAGCCTTCCTTGTCCATCTGGCGCGCAACGGTGCGGGAAAGCACCGCTACATCCGCGACCGAGGACCCGGAGATGCCGGCGAAAAACATGCTGAACAGCGTCACCACCTGCGCGAGCCCGCCGCGCAGATGTCCGACCATCGTCTGCGACAGCCGGATCATCCGCGCGACGACCTCGCTCGAGGCCATCAGCTCGCCGACGAGCAGGAAGAACGGGACCGCGAGCAGCGTCTCGGTGTCGATGCCGTGAAAGAGCTGCCCGATCATCGACTGCAAGCTGATCGGCGTGAAGGAGGTCGCCACCAGCACGCCGGCAAGCAGCGCGAACGTGACCGGCACGCCCATATAACCGAAGACCAGGAAGAGCCCGCCCATCAGGCACAGGATGAAGCCCGTGCTCACAGGACGTGCTCCACGACGTCCTCGCGATCCTCGGGACCTTCGAACCCGTGCTTCCAGCCATTGACGAGCTGCTCGACCGTGAACAGCGCGATCAGCACGCCCGAGATCGGCACGATCGCCGTGTACACCGTCAGAGGGATGAGCGATGGCATGCGGAAGCTGCCGAGATCGAGCAGCGCGTTCTTCCATCCGAACCACGCGATTACGATCGCCACGGCGAGGACGATGAGCCGGTTCACGATCTCGATCGTCTGGCGCGGCGCGCCGGTCATGCGCTTGGTGATCTCGGCCAGGTAGAAGTGATCGAGGCGGCGAGTTGCCGCAGCGAGTCCGATGAACACACCCCAGGCGAAGAACGCGGTGGTGACCTGCTGCAGCCACAGCCATGGCACACCGATCGTGCGCGTAACCACGTCGCAGAATACCGTCAGCGTGAACATCGCGATGCACACGCCGCAGAGGATCATCAGCAGCGCCTCGAGCGGATCGAGCGCCTTCCACTTCAGGCGCCGATGGCGCTGCAGGATCAGGGCGCGCATGTCGGCCACGGGGATTCTCGGCCTAGGTCATTCCGAGGCGCGTCAGCGACGATGAGCCGGCGGCCATGGGGATTCTCCGCCTATGTCATTCCGAGGCGCATCCGCGACGAGGAATCTGCTGTTCGGTCGCTGCTTCTCCGTAACAGCAGATCCCTCGCGAAGCCTGTCCTGAGCGAAGTCGAAGAGCTCGGGATGACAAACAACCTTACTTCACGTCGCGGACGAGCTTCAGCAGCTTCACCGCGTGTGGACCGAGCTCCTGCGCGAGCTGATCCTGCACGGGAGCCGCGTCCTTCATGAACCCCGTCTTGTCGACGTTCTCGACAACCTTGACGCCCATTGTCTTCAACTTGTCGGCGGAATCCTTCTCGAGCTTGAGCGCCATGGCGGGCTCTCTCGTCGAGACCTCGGTGGCAGCCGCCTGCACCCACGCCTGCTGCTGCGGCGTGAGACTGTTCCAGGTCTTATCGCTCACCCAGATGCAGTTGTTGTTCGCCTCGTGCTCAGTCATCGAGAGAATCGGCGCCACTTCGTAGTGCTTGTTCGCGAGGTACACGTTGATGCCGTTCTCGGCATAGTTCACGACGCCGGTCTGCAGCGACGTGTAGACCTCGCCGAAGGGCATGTGCACCGTCTGCGCGCCGTAGGCGGGGAAGAGCGTGTCCTCGGTCTTAGTCGCCTGCACGCGAACTTTTTCTCCCTTCATGTCGGCGACGCTCTTGACCTCCTTCTTGCCGTACATGTTGCGCATGCCCATCGTGAGAAGGCCCAGCACCTGCGCACCTTGCACCGAGTCCTTGATCATGGCGCGGAACTCTGCCGCCACCGCCGGATCGGCAAGCACTTTCTGCAGGTGCGCCTGGTCGCGGAAGATGAAGTGAATCGAGAACACGCCGGCCTGCGGCGCCAGCGTCGAGGCGTTCGCCGTCGACGTGATGACGAAGTCGATGTCGCCGGCGCGCATCTTCTGCAGCATCTGCGGCTCCTGGCCGAGCTGTGCTCCGGGAAACTGGTTGATGCTCATCGTGCCCCCCGAGAGCTCCTTCAGCTTCGCGTCGAAGATGTTGGCGGCGATGCCGTAGGCGGTCGTCGTGGGCTGGTCGTAGGCAAAGCTGAACGTGCGCGTCTGCGCGACTGCAACGCCGGCTAAGGCGATCGCTGCGGCGGCGAACAGGGCGGAAAGCGCCCCGCGGCCGAAGATTCCGGTTCTCATCGGTGGACCCCTCCTAGGTAGGACGATCGTGGCGTGCCGGCCCCACTCTTGACGGTGATCGCGCGGTGCGCCGAGCGACGTATCCTACACGTTAAGGGTCCGCGGAGACAGATGCCTCGTTCAGCCAGCGCATCCACGCGCGGGGGTAGAACGCCTGCTGCTCGATCACGCTCCGCACGACCGCTCGGGCGGCGCGCTCCCCTCCTTTGTCGCGCGCTTGCCTGATCTGGATCATCATCGCCGTGCGCATCCGGGGATCGTGCATCCGCACTGCGTGCCCGAGCGAGTTCATGATGATCACGGTCAGCTCGTCGAGATGCTTGTACGCGGCGAGCATCTCTTCTTCCTGCCGAGGCGGCAGCGCGACCTTGTCGACCAGGAATCGCGCCAGGACCTGGCCGGCGTAGGTCACGGGCAACAACCCGCGCAGCGCGTGATGGAGGTCGCTCCACAGCGCCATCGCATAGCCGAAATCACCGCACACGCGCTGAGCGGCTTCCTCGGGGGAGACGTCCGCGCCGACGCCGACCGACTTCGCCTCCTCGAACTCGCGATCGGCATGTGCCGCGAAGGCTTCGACGCAGGCGAGGATCATCGGCGAGCGTCGCGCCTCCCCGAGCGAGTCGAGAAGCCGCGCCAGCGACTCTTCGGACGATGGATTCGGCCCCCATGCCATGCTGCGCAGAAGAATTGCCGCTGCCTCGGCGTTCCAAGCCTCGCCCGAGCGAGCACGCCACTCCCCGGCGACGGTGTTGACGAGCGTCGTAAACGCCATCGCGAGCGCCAGCTCGCGGCCGCAAAGCTCGAACTGCGCGAAGCCCCGGCTCGAGTCGGCGGCGAGCTGCTGATTGCGTTGTGTCCACCCCTCCACTCCCGCGTCAGGATTTTCGGCAAGCGACGAGAGCACGCCGCGCAAGTCGACCTTCATGGGGACGAAGGCGGAATTTGCCAATCGCGTCATTGCCGCACGAAGCTCCGCCTGCTGCGGCTCGACGCTCCAATCCGAAAGCGCCTTGCGCAGCATTTCCTGCAGCGTCACCGGCCCCGCGGGTTTGATCTCGATCGGCGCGATGTCGAGGCGCTTCTCGTCCGGATCCAGCCGCGAGCGGTACTCTCCCGACAAGCCGTCGTCCTCGACGCGAATGAACCCGGGCCGTCCTGCTATGGAGAGCGGAATCCAGATGCCGAAGCGATCGGCCCGATCGCCGATCGCGGCGAGGAACGCCGTTTGCGAGACGACCATTGCTTCCGCCCACAGCGGATCGAACCCCATCATGTCCCGGGCGATTTGCACCGCCTTGAGCGAGGCCGGGATGTCGGGAACGCCGGTCAAGTCTTTTTCGAAGGGGCTTTCAGCGCCTTGGTCATCGACGTGGCCGTCTTGGCCGCGATGGTGCGAGCAGAATCTTCGGGCATTCCGGCTTCGGTCAGCCGTTTGACGAGGTCCGCTCGTGCCTCGGCAATGCGCGCGTCGACGTCTTTCGCGGGAAGACGGGCGGCAAGCTCCTTCGCCTTGCCTCGAACCCGCTTCGTTTCGCGACCGCGCTCCGGCTTCGGCGTCTTCAACCACTCCGCCACGATGTCGCCGAGCCGCTTGGCCCCCAGCTTTCCGAGACGCTCGGCCTGCTTGCCTGCTTCCTTGAGAAAGCTGTGCAGGAAAAGGAGTCCGACCGTCGTCGCCGCGCCGATCACGAACTCCAGCCCGATGAGGTTGCGCTGGCGTGGATCGCCGAAGTAGCTGATGTTGCCGGAGATCGAGTCCGCGATCTCTTCGTCAGCCAGTTCGAAAGGGTCGTCCATCTTCGCTACTCGGCGAGCCGGATCGGCGCGAGGTAGAGCTGGCGGAAGGCTTCGAACGGAAGCTTGTCCTCGGCTTCGGTCTTCTTTTGCGCCTCGATTGATTCCCCGGCGAGCCGCGCGAAGCGTTCGGCGACTTCGGGCGCGAGCGGCAGCCTCATGATCTCCTCGCGGTGCGCGCGCGAGCGTGCGAGACCGAACTTGACGAACGAATTCCCGTAGTCGCGGGCCATCGCCTGCAGCACGCGCGCCGAAGGCGTCGAATCCAAATCGGCGAGCGCGGCGACCGCGGCCGCAAGCGCGTCGCGGTGCGAATGGCCGCCCTTGGCGCGATCGAGCGCCGCGGCGATCGGACCGCAGTCGGCGAGAACCTCGCCCGCCCATTCGGCGAGCGGAACCTCTTCGCCCTCGCGCACGAGCGTGAGGCGCGGCTCGCGTCCGCGGGAGGCGACGCGAAGCTTGTTCTCGGTGACCTCGGCAAGCTCTTCCGGGTTGTCCGGCGCGCTGTCGCACAGGAGGCAATGGAGCAGGAAGACGTCGAGAAAGTGCATCGTGCCGGCCGTGATGCCGACCGGCACGAACGGATCGAGGTCCATCAGGCGCACCTCGACGTACTCGACGCCGCGGTCGCGCAGCGCGTGAAGCGGACGCTCGCCGGGCCCGATCACGCGCTTGGGCCTTATCGTCCCGTAGAACTCGTTTTCCATCTGCAGCAGGGTCGTGCCGAGCTGGCGATAGTCGTCGCCGTTCCTCACACCGATCGCTTCGTATGGCGCATACGGCTTCGTCAGCGCCTCTTCGAGCGACGCCGCGTAGCTCTCGAGATCGTTGTAGCTCACCGCGAGCGAGGACTGCGCGTCGCTCTGATAGCCGAGCCGCCCCATGCGCAGCGACGTCGCGTACGGCAGGTAGAAGGTGTCGTCGCTCAAACGCTCCAGGCGATGGTCGCGGCCGGCGACGAAGGTCGAGCACACCGCGGGCGACGCGCCGAACAGATACAAGAGCAGCCAGCCGTGGCGCCGGAAATTGCGAATGAGCGCGAAGTAGTCCTCATTCGAGCGGGCGTCGGGCAGCGAGAAGTTGTAATGGATGCCGGAGATCGTCTGCATGCGCCGGCCGTAGCGATGCGACAGCCCCGTGCGGTACACCGTCTTCATGCGGCCGATGTTGGAGGTGCCGTAGCGACCCAGCGGAATCTCCTCCTCCGGCGGCAGGCGGCACGGCATGCTCGAGGCCCACAACAACTCGTTGCCGATTGCGCGGTAGACGACCTGGTGGATCTCAGTCAGCTCTCTGATGCAGCTCTCCGCGTCGGCGTGCACGCCGGTGATCAGCTCCGGCTGCGATTCGCTGAAGTCGGTAGTGATGTGCGGATGCTTGAGCGCGGAGCCGAGCGCCGCCGGGTGAGGCGTCGTGGCCAGCATGCCGTCCGGTCGCACGCGCAGGCTTTCCTTCTCGACACCGCGGCGCAGCGTCTGCAGCGCTTCGCGCGGCATCGCGGCGAGGCGTTCGCTGCAATGCGCGGTGGCGACGGTCGGCGCGACGGTAGCGGACATGAGGCTTATCGCTCGGGCGGGAGCCGAATTGTAACTTCAACGCCGCAAGCGCGCGTACACCTTCCGCGCGTTGCCTTCGAAGACCTTCTGCCGGTCCGAATCGCTCAGCTCGATCGCGTCCACGTAGCGCCGGGTGTCGTCGTAATGGTGACCCGTTTCCGGATCGATGCCGCGCACCGCGCCGACCATCTCGGAGGCGAACAGGACGTTGTCGACCGGGACGACCTTGAGCAGCAGCTCGATCCCCGGACGGTGATACACGCAGGTGTCGAAGAAGACGTTGTCCAGCAGCAGCTCCTTCAACGGCGGAAGCTTTAGGTCCTGCGCCAGGCCGCGAAAGCGGCCCCAGTGATAGGGCACCGCGCCACCTCCATGGGGGATCACGAACTTGAGCGTCGGGAAGTCCCCGAACAGCTTCGAGGTCAGGCACTGCATGAACGCCGTCGTATCCGCGTTGAGGTAATGCGCGCCCGTCGTGTGGAACGCCGGGTTGCACGACGTGCTCACGTGCACCATGGCTGGAACGTCGAGCTCCACGAGCTTCTCGTAGAGCGGATACCACCACTTGTCGCCGAGCGGTGGATCCTTCCAGTACCCGCCGGACGGATCGGGATTGAGATTGCAGCCGACGAAGCCGAGCTCCTTCACGCAGCGCTCCAGCTCGGCGACGCAGGTCTGCGGCGGCACGCCCGGCGACTGCGGGAGCTGGCAGACGCCGACGAAGTTGTCCGGATAGAGCGCGCAGCAGCGATGCACCAGCTCGTTGCACAGCTCGGTCCACACGCGGCTCGTCTCGGCGTCGCCGACGTGATGCGCCATCGCGCTCGCGCGCGGCGATAAGAGCGTGAGGTCGGTGCCGCGGCTCTTCTGCAGCTTGAGTTGCGCGCCTTCGAGGCTTTCGCGGATCTGGTCGTCGGAGATGCGAAGCGAAGCCTTCGACGGCGCCTGCCCGGGATGGCCGATCGCCTGCACCTGGAGCTTGCGCCACGCTTCCATCTCGGCGGGCGCCGTCGTGTAGTGGCCGTGACAGTCGATGATCATGCGAGAAGCTCCTCCACGCCAAAGCGCCTCGGGATCATGCCCAACCGGTGCACGCAGTCGATCGCCACCTCGAGGTTGCGGCGGTTCGCTTCGACGCCCACCGGGTTCATGTCGAGCGCGTTCGGCGGCGGCAGGCCCGCCGCTCGCTTGCTCTCGGAGAAGAGATGCATGAGCGCATCCGCCGCGCCGGGACGCTCGTTCACGAGCGCATCCTTGACCACGAGCATGTGATTGACCTGGATCGCGCCGGTGCGCTCGTGCCAGGCCTTGGCCGCAGCTTCCGGATCGGGAATCACCGGGACGAGGCGCGGGTCGCTCGGTCGCTCGCCGACGATCGCGGCGTCGAGCGAGCCTTCGAGCAGCATCGAGACCATGTCCTTGCCCGCTGGGGCGCGCGCGACGCTCGGCGGCTCGCGATACTCCGCAACGTGCGGCTCCTCGAATGCGACCCACTTCACGCGCTCGAGCGGAACGCCGAAATCATCAGCCAGCACCGACTGGATCCACACCGCAGTCGTGACCGAGTAGGAGCGCAAGCCGACGCGGCGTCCCGCAAGTCCCGCCGGCGCAAGCTTGCGGCGCTCCGCGTTGCAGACGAGAAAGGGATGCTGGAAGCGCGCGCTCACCACGGCGGGCAGCAGCGAAAGCGGCTTGCCGTGCGCCCGCGCGAGGAGGAAGGTGACGATCGCAAGCTCCGCCAGATCGAACTCGAGGTCTCTCACCACGCGCTTGAACGCGGTGTTCGGGACTTTCACGTCGGCGAAGTCGAAATCGAGCCCAGGCGAGCGCAGGTCGCCGCGCTTCAATGCGCGGACGACGGGCTGATCGCCGAGGAGCGTGCGGAGTTTCACCTAGTCAAGCGGACCGTCGAGGTACTTCAGGCCCTTGTCCGCGAGCGCGGCGCGCATGCCGTAGACGTCGAGCCCCAGCTCGCCTTTCGCGAGCCGCGCGCGCGAGGTGGCCTCCTTGCGCTCGCGCTCCTCGCCGGCCTTCACGACCTTATCCGCGTCGGCGCGCGGCACGATCGCGACACCGTCGTCGTCGGCGACCACGACGTCGCCGGGATGCACGACCACCCCCGCACATACGACCGGCACGTTGACCGAGCCGATGCTCGCCTTCACGGTGCCTTTCGCCGAGATCGCGCGCGACCAAAGCGGAAAGCGCATCTCGGTGATCTCCTGGGCGTCGCGGCAGCCCATGTCGAGCACGGCGCCTCGCGCGCCGTGCGCCAGCAGCGAGGTCGCGAGCAGTTCGCCGAACGCGCCGTCGGTGCATTCGCTCGAACAGGCGACGACCAGCACGTCGCCGGGCTGGAGCACCTCGACGGCGACGTGGATCATCCAGTTGTCGCCCGGATGACACAGCGCCGTCACCGCGCTGCCCGCAATTCGCACGCCGCGCCACACCGGCCGCATGTAGGGCTGCATGAGCCCGGTGCGGCCCTGCGCTTCGTGCACGGTCGCCACCCCGAGCCGTCCGAGCGCGTCGATCGCCGCCGGCTCGCTCCGGCGGATGTTCCGCACCACGATGCCATTCACGCTTATCTCCGCTCGATGAGGGAAGGATCCTTGAGACTCACGCTCTGTCCCGGCGGCGGATTCGTGAGCGCTTCCTCGAGCGTGTGCGCCTCGCGCCACTCGGCGCCAGGACGAACGTGCCCGTCCACGCCGACGCGGTCCAGTCCCCAGTAGATCTCGAGGTGATGCCCGTCGGGATCGAGGAATTCCACCGCGATCTGGACGCCGGCGCGGCGGCGGCCTTCGAACACGATCTTCACGCCGTGCTCGCGCAGGCGTTTGCGCGCGAGAAATACTTCGTCCAGCGTATCGACTTCGAACGCGAAATGATGCAACTCCCGCTTCTCGGAAGCTCCCGGCATTCCGCCGACGAGCGCCACGCCGTGATGGTCCGGGTTGTAACGCATGAACACCATGCCGCCCGGCACCATGTCCTCCGCGTAGACATCCGAAATGGCGAAGCCCAGTACCTTGACGTAGAACTCCACGGACTTTCGCAAGTCCCGCGCGCGCAGCACGACATGACCGATCTTGCGGAGATGAAAGGAGACGTCGCCAGCGCCGCGCAAATCGCGGAGCGAGGCTGGATCGAAGGTCATTTTGCTTGCCAGGGACAGGTGGATCGATGCATTGTGATTCAAGCCGGCGTCAATACCAAGTCCCGGACGATCACACCGACTATCCCGGCAGAGCGGCACCCCACGCCGAGGGTTGACCGCCCCGCCTCGCGACTGAGGCCAATCGCGTTCATAATCACGTCATATGATGAAGCAAGTGGCCGCCGCACTTTTCATCGTTGCCGGTGCGACGGCGTCCGCGCCGCCCGCCATGGCTTGGCAATCTGCGCCGGCGGGGCCGGTCGTGCTCGTGGATGCGACGGGCAAGGTTGCGGCGCGGCCGCTCAACGACACGCAGATGCTCGTGAGCGTCGACGGCATCGCTGCCCCTGCCTCCATACGCCCCATCTATGGCGCAGAC
>Ga0335083_10007421_pt1 | contig 13555 bp, 7 predicted proteins | sample Lox_Sample_42_FD_206716 | JGI IMG/M metagenome (GOLD analysis project Ga0335083, IMG submission 206716) | Soil microbial communities from Loxahatchee National Wildlife Refuge, Florida, United States - Lox_Sample_4.2 | ecosystem: Environmental > Terrestrial > Soil > Wetlands | place: USA: Florida...
CGGGGCCGTCGCCGATCACGACGAGCGTGACCCGCCCTTCTCGCAGCAGCGGCGCCGCTGCCTCGAGCAGCATGTCGGCGCCCTTGTAGGGGACGAGGCGGCCCACGAATGCCACCCGCAACGGCAGGGAGAGCGGACGATCGACCTGGCGGCCGAAGCGTTCCGGATCGATCGCGTTCTCGGGAATGTAGATGGCCTTGGACCGGGCTGCTGCAGACAGTTGGTCCCGCGAGGCAATCGACCCGACCAGGATCGCCGAAGAGCAGCGCCGCGTCGAATGATACCCGGGCAGCAGCTTGTAGGCGTCGCGCACGTAAGACAGCCACTCCCCCTCTTGGCGCCGCACCTGGTCGAACAGCTTCGGCCAGGCGACCCCGCCGTTGATGGGTCCCCACACGAACCGAGCTCCCGCCGCGACGCAACGGCGTGCGATCCGGCTTGGCGTGGTCGGCGTCAGTGGGGTCAGGCGGTGGACGATGGCGAACTCGCCCCGGCGGATTCGATCTCCAAACGCGCGCCAAACCAGATGTTCGAAGTAGTAGTAGGGCAGCGCGGACAGGGCCGTCGAGGTCGTCCAGCCCAGGCCGGTCAGCTCGCGAACCGCCTGGTCGAACTGCCACAGCGGCCGGGCGGCCGGCTCGGAATCGATCGCGGTGAAGTCGATCCCCTCGCGCCACCCGGTGGCGCGAAGTGCTTCGGCGTTACGGATCTGTGTCACCACGTGGACATCTGCGACCCGGGCGAGCGCCGCGGCATGCGACCATCCGACCAGCGGCACGCTCGGCCAGTTCGGGTTGGCCGACTCGGCAATGATGAGAACCCGGTAAGGCGTGCGGCTTTCACCAGGCCGGGCCGGCGAGGGACCTTGCGGCACGGACGCCACCCTCATGACGTGGCGGCGCCCGTCGCCCGAAAGATCTGCGGTTGTTGCTGCAAGCCCGCGCGAGCGTACGTCAGATGGGCCGGCTCTTCGCAAAAAAGAAGCAAAGCGCCCGACGAGAATGTGGTACCAGAGAGTTGGACGGGAAGCTGGACCAGCGAGGAATAACGGGATGCTGGTGGCGCTGGACGTGATCTTCGGAGCAGCATGCGCTGCTGTCCTCGCGCAGGCCCTGGTTCTCTTCATCGAAGCTGTCGCGGCGCTGCTCCCCGAGGCGGCCCGCGCGATCCCGCTGGCGGCTTCGCTCCCCCGGCTAGCCGTGCTGGTGCCGGCACACGACGAAGCCGGCCAGATTGACGCGACAGTCCGTGCCTTGCGCGCCGAATTGCCGCCGGGCGCTCGCCTCATCGTCATCGCAGACAATTGTCAGGATCAAACCGCAGAGCTCGCCGCAACCGCCGGGGCGCTGGTGGTCGAGCGACACGATCGGGAGCAGGTGGGCAAAGGTTTCGCGATCTCGTTCGGCCTCCGGCATCTGGACGCCGATCCTCCGGACGTGGTGATCCTGGTCGATGCCGACTGCCGGATCTCCACGGGCGGATTCTCTGCGCTCGCCGAACTGGCTGCCCGAACCCAGCGCCCGGTCCAGGCCGAGTACGTTCTGACAGCCCCGCCGGGCTCCAGCCGGGTAGGCGTGGTCGGCGCGCTGGCCGTGCTGGTCCGCAACCGAGTCCGTCCACGAGGTCTTCGCCGGCTCGGCCTTCCCTGCCACCTCACGGGCAGCGGCATGGCGTTCCCTTGGCGGGTGCTGCGCGATGCACCCGACACCGGCTCGAACCTGGTCGAGGACCTGGTGCTGGGGATCGAGCTCGCGCTGCATGGTGCGCCGGCTCTCTCATGCCCGGGCGTTCAGATTACCAGCGAGCTCCCCGCCGGCGCCGCCGACAGCCGCACCCAGCGCCGCCGCTGGGAGCACGGCCAGCTCCACACGCTGACTGTCTATGTTCCGCGCCTCCTGGGTGCGGGACTGCTGCAACGGCGGATCGACCTGCTCGCGCTCGGTCTGGATCTCGCGGTACCGCCGCTCGCGCTGCTGGTGCTCGCCCAGCTCGCCCTGCTGGCGGCCACGGCGACCCTGGTCGTCCTCGGGGCGCTCTCGATGTTTCCGGTGGTCCTGGCCGGGCTCTCGCTGGGGCTGGTCGCTTTTTCCGTCGCCGTGGCCTGGGCCCGCTTCGGCCGGCAGACGCTGTCGGCGCGGCACCTGCTGCTGCTTCCGATCTATCTGCTCTGGAAGCTCCCGCTCTACGTCGGGCTCGTGCTCCGCGGGAAGCAGAAAACCTGGCAGCGAACCGCCCGCGGCCCGAGCAAAGGGTGACTGCCTCAGGTTCCTGATGCTCGAGGTCGCGTACCTGGTCAATCAATACCCGGCGGTCAGTCACAGCTTCATCCGCCGGGAGATCCTCGCCCTGGAGGCTCAAGGGGTCTCGATCCAGCGGTTCTCCATTCGTCCCCCGCCTAGCAATCTGGTCGATCCCGCGGATCTGGCAGAGGCGAAGAAGACCACCGCCTTGCTGGCCGGCGGTGCCTGGTCGGCCATCGCGGCCTGGATCCTGACCGCGGTGACTCGACCGAGATCGTGGCTCAAGGTCTTGCGGGCGGCCATCCGTCTGGGAAGACGCTCCGACCGCGGCGTCGCCCGCCACGTCGTCTACATGGCCGAAGCGTGTCTGTTGCTTCGGCGGTTGCGCGAGCGCGGAGGCGTGCGGCACCTGCACGCCCACTTCGGGACCAACTCGGCGGCCGTCGCGATGTTCGCCCGTCTGCTGGGGGGACCGCCCTACAGCTTCACGGTCCACGGACCGGAGGAGTTCGATCACCCGCAGGAGCTCTCTCTCGGCGAGAAGATCGCTCACGCCGCGGCGGTGGTCGCCATCAGCGACTTCGGGCGCAGCCAGCTCTATCGCTGGATCTCCTGGGCCGACTGGAAAAAGGTCCATGTCGTGCGCTGCGGCGTCGACGACACGTTTCTGGGGGCCGGTCCCCGGCCCATCGGCAACAGCCGACGGTTGGTCTGTGTCGGTCGCCTGGCCGAACAGAAGGGGCAAATGCTGATCCTCGAGGCGCTCGCCGCGCTCGCCGCCGAGAAGGTCGACGTCGAGGTGGTGCTGGCCGGGGATGGTCCTTTGCGCGGGGTGATCGAGCAACGCGCGCGCGAGCTGGCCCTCGGGGAGGGCTTGCGGATCACCGGATGGATCAGCAACCAGCAGGTGCGCGACGAGCTGCTGGCGGCGCGGGCGATGTTGCTCCCCAGCTTCGCCGAAGGCTTGCCGGTCGTTCTCATGGAAGCTCTGGCTCTGGGACGGCCCGCGATCAGCACATACGTCGCCGGGATCCCGGAGTTGATTCGCGATGGAGTCAACGGCTGGTTGATCCCGGCCGGCTCGCGTGACGAGCTGGTGCGCGCCGTTCGCACGGCGCTGGCCACCTCGGTGGCGGACCTCGAGGAGATGGGGCGGGCAGGCGCGGCGACCGTGGCAGAGTGGCACGACGCCACGAAAGAGGCTGCTCGGCTGCGGCAGCTGTTCGCTTCGTGACCACCCGGGCCTCTTTGGACCTGCCGCAGAGGGTCTCGCTGCGAACGATCGGCCTGGTCGTCCTCGCGATCGCGATGTCGAGTCTGGTGGCCGTCAAGCTCCGCCACCATTTCTTTCGCCGTCACGCCGCGCGCATGAAGGCCGCGATGTTGCACGGCCGGGATCGAGCGCCCTCCGACTTGATCATTGGCTACAACATGGACTTCCCGGGCGACTGGTCGGACGCTCTTCCGTTCGTCGATCTGATGCACAACGCGCTTCCCTGGGAGGGCACTGACGCGGGCGACCCGCTGGCCGGCCTGGATCTCGACGCGCATGGCTGGCCGCGGAGCCTGGGGCCGTACCACACGGTCAAAACGATCTTCCATCGAGGCGACTCCCCCGGTTACGTCGACAAGATCTGGGTCGTTTCCTATCGGGGTGAGGGGGACCTGGGCGTCCATGGGGCCGTCCAGGTCGATCGGGCGCCCGGAAAGATTCGCTTCCGGGGCACCCCCGACGAAGCGTGGATCTCGATCCTGTCGACCGATCCGCGCCACACCGGAAATTACCTGCGCGACATCACGATCGTCCGTGAGGATTGGCAGCGGCTGGCCGCGGCGGGACAGATCTTCAACCCTGATCTCCTGGCATTCCTGGCGCCCTACAAGTCGCTGCGCTTCATGGACTGGATGCACAGCAACGAGAAGGACCAGGAACGCGCTGGGCGCTGGTCGGAGCGCGCCACGATGGCGCAGCCGCACTGGCTGCCGCAGTTCATCGATCCCCAGCACCCGGCGCGTGGCCTGACCTCGGGCGGCTACCCCATCGAAGTGATGATCGCCCTGGCAAACACGCTGCACGCGCATCCTCACTTCAACCTCCCCTACCGTTACGACGATGACTACGCGCGCCAGTTCGCGACCCTCGTCCGGCAAACCCTCTCACCGGGGCTGGTGGCGACCGTCGAGTATTCGAACGAGGTCTGGAACTCGATGTTCGCGCAAGCGCGGCAGGCGCAGCTCGAGGCGCAGAAGCTGTGGCCCGGCGAGCAGAGCGGATGGCTGCAATACATGGGCATGCGCGCAGCCAACATGTGCCGGATCTGGAAGCAAGTGTTCGCCGCCGAGCCGAGACGCATGCGTTGCGTGATCGCGCCTCAGACAGGCTGGCCGGAGATCGCGCCGGCGTCGCTCGATTGCCCGCGCTGGGTTGCGATGGGCCACGAGCCTTGCTACAAGAGCGCCGACGCGATCGCGATCACCGGTTACTTCAACGGGCTGCTTCCGCGCGACGAGAACGTCCCTCTGATCGTCGACTGGCTGAAGCGGGGCGAGTCGTACGCGATGTCGCAGGCCTTCCAGCAGCTCGAGCATGGCGGTGTTCCGGGCATTCGCGCCGGCGATCACGCCGCGACCGTTGACGATGCCGGCAGCCTGGATAACGCGATCGAGCTGTTCCAGCTCTTCCGCGAGATGGCCGATCAGCGCGGCCTGGGGCTATACGCGTACGAGGGCGGCACGCACTTCGATGCGGGCCCCGACAAGACGTTGCACCGTTTCCTGGTCGACCTGACCCGCGATCCAAGGATGACCGCGGCCTACGTTCGGCTGTTCGAGGCCTTCGCCAGGGTGGGGGGCAGCGTGTTCAACGTGTGGGGCGGCGTCGGGCGGGATAGTGCCTGGGCGAACGCCAGCGGCCTGTCTGACCTGGACCATCCGAAGTACCGCGGCGTGCTCGGATTCGAGAGCAATCAACGGAAGCGCTCCTATCCGTAGCGGGGGTCGGCCGCCCGAATCGACGGTGACGTGGGCTTGCGCACGTCGATCGGTTCTTGAACAGTTGACCAAACCGAGAGAGACTACGCGTCCCGTAGTATGTGGCGGAGCCGTGACCATGACCGCCCCACGACAGTGGTCCCAAAGCACCTACCATTCAGGATTTCAGCGACAAGGTGCTCTGGACGTGTACGCGGCATCCTCAGGTTTAGGACTCGACGCGCCGAAGGATGAAGGACGCCCGACTTCGGGCTCACGGGTGGCAACATGCAGCTGAGTCGTTCGCTCGTGGTACTCCTGGTCATTTCGTCTGCCTGTACGGGGCGGATCGGCGACCCGGGAAATATGCCCAATGTCTACATCTCCGGGGCAACCGGGGGCATGTCAGGTAGCGGGTCCGGCGCCGGCGGTAGCCAGCCAGGCGGGGGAGCAGTCAACCCCTCGCCGTCCGACGCGCCGACGACGTTTGCCTGCGACCCGACCCTCGCCCCACCCACCGATCAGCTTCGGGCCCTCACGACGGCCCAGTACCAGAACACCCTCTCGGACCTGCTCACCTGGGCGCTCCAGAGCAACTCGACGGCCTCGACCATTCTCGGCGAGGTCTCGTCGAGCATGTCGGCCCTGCCCAATAACGTGCCGGTCGTGCCGACCAACCAGGCGGACTTTGGAACGGCGTTCCCGGACGGCGGCTGGCTGCGCGCCGATCAGGACCAGCAGTTCACGCGAGTTCAGGCTTTCTACAACATCGGCGCGGCCGTGGCGCAGTCGGCGACCAACAGCACCGCTCGGCTCTCCGCGCTGGTCGGGAGCTGCGCGACCGACACCAACACCTCGAACGACGCGACCTGTCTGACGAACTTCATCCAGACGTTCGGCAGCCGCGCGCTCAGGCGGCCCATGACGTCCGCTGACGTCACGTTCTATTCGGGCGTCTACGGCACCAGCACGACGGCGAGCGCGGCCAGCTACGCCACCGTCTTGGCCGTCATGCTCAATTCGCCCGACTTCCTGTACTTCGTCGAGCACGGTGATCAAGCGATCACCGGTCAACCGGGCGTATACACCCTGTCGGCCTACGAGCTGGCGTCGCGGCTGTCGTACCACGTCTGGGACACCATGCCGGACGACCAGCTCTGGTCGGCGGCCTCGGACGGCAGCCTTTTGCACACCGACGTCTATCAGGCCCAGGTGGACCGGCTGTTCGCTTCGCCACGCGCGCAGACCGTCATGCACCGCTTCTTCGGGGACTACCTGCAGATCAACAGCACCGGCGGCCCGCGCGGAAGTGGCGGGATCAACTATCACGACCTCACGACCCGGCTGGGGACGCCGATCTTCACGGCCTTCGCGGGCGCGAACGTCCCCACCACCTCGACCTACAACGACATGGTCGCCGACGCGTTCGGGATGCTCGACTACTACACCTGGACGACCCCGGGCACGGTTCACGACCTGCTCACCAGTCAGCTCTCGTTCGCGCAGACCTCGGACGTCGCCGGTATCTACGGGCTTCCGGTTTGGGACGGCAAGTCGACGCCAGCGTCGTTCCCGACCGGTCAGCGTCCTGGGTTGTTCACGCGAGCGCTCTTCGTCACCGCCGGACTGGACACCTCGCCGATCATGAAGGGCGTGTTCCTGCGGCGGTACGTCCTGTGCGACACGATCGGTCGTCCGCCCCCGGCCGCCGCGAACGCGGCTGTCGAGCTCAGCACGACCGAGACCACGCGGCAGGTGACCGAGGCGCTCACGTCGCAGGCTGCTTGCAGCGGGTGCCATACCTCGTTCCTGAATCCGCTGGGATTCGCGACGGAAAACTTCGATGCCCTCGGCCGTTTCCGCACGACGGAGACCTTGTTCAACGACGACGGCACGGTGGCAGCGCAGCTGCCGGTCGACACGTCCACGACGCCGTACGTGATGATGAACGACGACACCACGACGGCCGCCAGCATGGCCGACGTCATGGCCCTGGTCGAGAGCAGCCACAAGCCCGAAGCTTGTCTGGCCCGCAACTACTTCCGCTACACCTTCGGCCGTTTCGAAGATCTTTCGTTGGACGCCTGCTCCCTGGAGCAGGTCCGCGCAACGTTGGACGACGGAGGCAGTTTGATCGACATGCTGAAGGCCATCACCCAGACGCCGGCCTTCAAGAATCGAGCGTTTCAATGAAGAAGCCAGCATTGACGGAGGGCCGTTCCCCCAGCTTGACCAGACGACAAGTGCTGCGAGGCGTGGGCGGCTTCACGCTCGCGATCCCCTTCCTGCCGTCGCTGCTGCCCCGGTCGGCCAAGGCCGCGACAGCACCGCGGCCCCGGATGTTCTGGATTGGAACCGATCATGGGGGGTGCTGGGACACGAACTTCTTCCCGACTTCCTCGCTGCTCAACACCGCGATGGCCCCCGGGGGCCACGCCGTGATGTCGGGCCCCCACATGCCCACGACCTCCGGTGGAACAACCACCCTGTCGCCGGTCCTGAGCGCCAGCTCCGGCACTTTGACGCCGAGCCTACTCGCCAAGATGAACGTTCTGCGTGGCCTCGACGTCCCCTGGTACATCGCGCACAACACCGGCATGCACCTGGGCAACTACGCACGCAACGACAACAACGGCAACGACGGAGCCGCCGTGACCGCCCTGGGCAATCGACCGACGATCGATCAGATCATGGCCAACTCCAGCTCGTTTTACACGACGAGCGACCTGAGCGGCACCAAGCTGCGCAGCATGATCATCAACTCGGGTCGCCAGTTTTCCTGGGGCTTCTCGACCCCCGCACAGGGGGTCGCCAGTCCGGTGCAGAACATCCAGGGGATCGACAGCTCAGTGCAGATGTTCACGAGCCTGTTTGGCACCTCGACCATGCAGGGCCCCTCTCAACAGTCCGTCGTGGACTCGATCCTCTCGAGCTACAACTCCCTCCGTCAGAGCAACACGAGGTTGTCGGCCGCCGACAAGACGCGGCTCGACGCACACATCGCTCTCATCTCCCAGCTTCAAACCTCTTTGGGCGCGCAGCTGTCTTGTACGGCGCCGACGAAGCCGACCGATGACGCGATTTCGCACTCCAACGCGTCGACGAAGGCCGAATCAGCCAAACATGGTCAGCTGTGGGCCGACCTGGTGGTCGCTGCCTTCGCTTGCGGCGCCAGTCGAATCGGCGTCTTCGGCTGGGGCGACACCTCCGGGTTCTCGAGCTACACCGGCACGGACTGGCACCACGAGGTCGCACACGAGTGGATCAACGCGCAGCCTCAGGCCTGGCTCACGGAGTCGTATCAGGGATTCTTCGAGCAAGTATTCCTGTACCTCGCGTCCAAGCTCAATCAGCTCGACGACGGAATGGGCGGCACGCTTCTGGACAGCACGCTGCTGGTTTGGTCGCAGGAGAGCGGCATGGAGACGCACGGGAGTTACGGAGTCCCGATCGTCACCTTCGGTAGCGCCGGTGGGTACTTCAACACCGGCCTCTACTGTGACTATCGCAACAACGGTGAGCCGAACGCCCAGATCTCACCGCCTGCGCCGAGCATGTACACGACCTATCCCGGCCTGCTTTACAGCCAATGGCTGGCGACCGTGCTTCAAGGGATGGGTGTTCAACCTTCCGAGTTCGAGCTGTGGAAGGACAGCAGCGGCAACATCGAGAAGGGCGTCGGGACGCCCTACCTGAGTCAGGACAAGGCCGCCTGGCCGGTCCACTACAAGAGTCTGACCTCCGCGTACTACACGACCGCGAGCACCCTGCTCCCGTTCCTGCACGGCTGACGTCTCAGCCTCGGGCGGGCGGCGCCTTCCCGGTAGATCTTCTCCCCTTTCCTAGAGTACAAGGCCAGGTGAGGGCCCGCAGACGAACCGCCATGCTGACGTTCGCGCCGTTCGAGTACGCTGTCCGCCGAGCCCTGGGGGGACGCCGGTCGTTGGAGGAAATGGCCGAACGAACCTGGGTGATCGAGCCGGAGTCGACCCAGCAGGTGCCGAAGGCGACCTACCTCCCTGACACACTGTCACGAGTGACCGCGCCATCGGTGTTCACCACGCTCGAGGACCAGCGTGAGATCATCGAGGGCGGAAAGGTCGTCCACCGTCCGATCCACGGGTTCTCTCTGCGAAATGCGGCGCTGATCGGATCGTCAGTCTACGTCCGGGGTGTTCGCTCGCCCCTCGCTCCGAAAGCCGGGTTCCGCCCGCGCGATCTCTTCAGCGCGACCCCTCTGCCACGTGCGCTCCTCGGTTGTACGTACTTCGGGAACATCTTCTTCGGCCACTTTTGGACCGATGACGTGCCGATGATCCTGCTCGGCAACGACCTGGCCGAACCGGTGCGGACCGCCCGACCGCTGAGCCAGCACCAGCAGGACCTGCTTTCCCTCTTGGGTCTGCGGCCTCGCCTGGCCAGCAGCCTGCTCATCGACGAGCTGATCGTGCTGGTGGACCCGGCGCAGAACTCATCCAAGGAGCGACGCTACCGCAAGATCCGCAAGGCGTTCGCCCACAACTTTCGGCGGCCCGATCCGCCGCGCGGGGTCTTTCTGTTTCGTGGGACGTCGGGGGTGCGTCGATCGCTGGTGAACGAGGAGGAGGTGGCCGAGGCGCTCCGCCCGCACGGCATCGTCCCCGTGCACCCCGAGCGAATGAGCCTAGCGGAGCTCTCGCGAGCCATCTGGGGCGCCCGACTCATCGTGGGCGTCGAGGGGAGCCAACTGGTCCACGGCCTCTACAATGCCGCCGAGGGGGCAAGCTTTCTCGCCCTCGTACCGTCGACGCGCTTTGGCAACATCATCAAGAACTACACCGACCGCCTGCAGATGAAGTACGGATTCGTGGTGGGCGAACCCGTGGGCGATGGTTTCTCCGTTCGCATCGACGAGGTTCTACGGGTGATGGACCTGCTCGAAGACGTCCTCCCTCCGCCCTAACGCGGCCCCCCGTTGCGGGTTGCGCGGCGAGCTCGCAGGGTCAGCAGCTCTCTAGCGGGAAACGCCGACGACCTTGCTGGCGTTCAACACGGTTGCACCGGTGGCCGGCTGCCACTGCGCGCCGTCGGTGGTCCACCACTGGGGATTGGAGATGACGTCGGTCGTGACGACCAGACTGAGGAGTTGCTGGGCACCGCTCCCTTGCAGCTTGGTCCAGGTCTTCGTCGTCTCGTCGCGCTTGAAAAGCGAATCATCGCTGGCGATGTAGAACGCGCCTCGGCCGAAAACGACGGCATAGCGCGCCGCGCCTTGCAACAGAGACGGCATCGCCGTCTCGGTGAACGAACTGGCGGAAGCGCCGTCCCACTCGAAGATAGGAGCATCGCCGATGCTGGAGTTGATCGCCAGGAAGTGGCCGTTTCCGAATGCGATCGAGGTATAGCCTTTGCGGCTCATGTCGCTTCCGGTGAAAGAGGTGGCCAACGTGGTCCAGCTCTTGCCGTCCTGGGTGTACGAGACCGCGCCCGGACCTTGGTCGCCGACCGCGACGAAAACCCCGTTGCCGAATGCGATGCGGCGACAAGAGGGCGCATAGTTCGTCGCTCTGTTCCAGGTCATGCCGTCGGAGCTGTAGCGAGTCGCTGTGACGAAGACGCCGTTACCGTACGCGCAGTCGTCGTTGGCCTGGACCATCGGGTTCACACTCCAAGTCTGGCCGTCCGTCGAGGTCAAGAGCAGGCCTTGGTCGCCGCCGGTGCCGCCCACGGCGACGAAGAGTCCCGCCCCATAGCAGCCGCCGCGCAAGAGCCACTGGTTGTCGCCGGATTGTGGGGTACCCGTCCAACCGGCGGGCAGTGGCGACGGGGAGGGGGCCACCGTCCACGTCTTGCCATCGGGTGAATAGGCGCGAAGCGTCGCGTCACCGAAAGCCACGAACGGGGGTCCCATCGTTCCGTCGTTGCTCACTGCGGCATCGGTCCTAGGAACCCCGCCGTCGATGCCACCGGAGCCTGAGCTGGCTCCCGTGCCACCGGCACCTCCCGTACCCGACGCTACGGAGCCACCGGCACCTCCCCCGTGTCCGCCCGTCCCGGAAACGCCGCCGCCCAGCCCACCGGCGCCGCCTTGACTACCCGCGTCGCGTCCGCCCGTGGCCGTACCGCCGGTCGCGCCGGTCTGCCCACCCGCGCTGCCGCCGCTCCCGCCCGTCCCACCAGCACTGCTCGAGCACGAAGCCGCCAATAGACCGACCGCGGCCAGAACACACGACGACACCTGCCCAATCGAACTCAACCCGTGTCTTTTCATCGCTCCTCGCACGCCAATTCTTCGGCATTACACTAATCGGACATTCGCTGGAGAAGCGAACCTCGACCTCGGGGGGGAGGAATGTAGGTTTGAACCCCACAGTAATAGCGCGATGCGTCTCCAATCTAGGCGGATGCTCATCTAGGTACCAGGGGATTTTCCTCCTACTCCAACCAAATTGCAGGGCATACGCTTGAGATCTACTTTTTTCGATGAGGAACGCATAATGCCGAAACCCCAGGCCGGTCCCTCCGGCCCGGCCTATAGGTTAGGTGACGATGGTCCCAGTCGATCGATCGCTGCTGGGCCAGAGCCTGCCCCTCACGCGCCTGATGTGATCGAGGTCATCAGCCGGTCAATCACGCGCCGGGCCGATCACGTCGCGGTCCAAGGGCCGGACGTCTCCCTGACGTATGCCGAGCTCGGTCGCCTCACCAATCAGCTCGCGAATCGACTCTCGAAGATGGGTATCGGACGCGAATCCCGCGTCGGAATCTCGATGGCTCGCGGAGCGGGTGAGCTCGTTGCGATGCTGGCCACCGCCAAGGCCGGCGCCGCCTACGTCCCGCTCGACCCCGCGCACCCGATCGATCGTCTGAAGCTCGTGCTGGATGACGCGACGCCAGAGGTCGTGATCGTGAATTCGAGCTCGCCGCTCAGCGCAGCAGCGGGCACCTGGAACCTGCTTGTGCTGGACGACCTCGGTCGTGCAACAGAGGGCTACGATCCCTCGCCCCCCCCGATCTCATTCAGCCCGGACCAGCTCGCTTACCTGCTCTTCACGTCGGGCTCGACGGGCAGGCCCAAGGGCGTCGAGATCACTCGGAGCGCGTTCGCCAACTTCATGCGCTCGATGGCGCGTGAGCCGGGGCTCACCGAGTCCGATCGCCTTCTCGCGGTCTCGACGACCTCCTTCGACATAGCCGGGCTCGAGCTCTTCCTGCCGCTGTACGTGGGCGCAACGACGATCATCGCCGATCGTGCGACGGTCATGGACCCACGTCGCCTGCGCGTTCGCCTGGAATCGGAGGGCATCACGCTGTTGCAGGCGACCCCGGCCACCTGGCGTCTGTTGCTGGAGGCGGGCTGGCGCGGCCACCCGGGGTTGCGCATGCTTTGCGGCGGCGAAGCGCTCAGCGCCGCGCTGGCCGATCGGCTGCTCGAAGGGGGGGGCGAGCTCTGGAACATGTACGGTCCGACCGAAACGACGGTCTGGTCGTCGCTGCACCGCATCCGCCCGGGTTACGATCGGATCAGCATCGGCAAGCCGATCGATCACACCCAGATCTACGTCCTGGATCAGGAGCGGCGACCGGTTTCCGTGGGCAAGGTTGGTGAGCTCTGCATTGGCGGTCGAGGTTTGGCTCGCGGCTACCTCGGTCGCCCCGAGCTGACGGCCGAACGCTTCGTTCGAAATCCGCCGGGCGATCTCATCTACCGCACCGGCGATCTCGGTCGGATGGCGGCCGACGGCACTTTCGAGTGCCTGGGACGGATCGATCACCAGGTGAAGATCCGCGGTTACCGGGTCGAGCTGGGCGAGATCGAGTCGGTCTTGCGACGCGTCCCTCAAGTGCGGGAGGTGCTGGTGGTCGCGGAGGACCAGGACGGCGATCCAAAGCTGTGCGTCTACTGGGTGGGGCAGGTCGATCGCGAAGCCCTTGTCGAGGCGGCCCGGCGTGCCCTTCCGCCGTACATGGTCCCCTCCAACTACGTGCGGCTGGAGCTGTTTCCGCTGACCCCCAACGGCAAGATTGATCGCAAGAGCTTGCCCCGCGCCGCAGCGGCCGCCGGGCGGGCGGCCGCCCCGCTGAAGCCTCCGAAAAATGACACCGAGACGCGGCTGGCCGCGATCTGGCGTCAGATCCTGGCGCGCGACGAGATCGGGGTGGATCAGGACTTTTTCACGCTGGGTGGAACCTCCTTCCTGGCAGTCGAGACCTGCGTCGCGATCGAGAAAGAAACTGGCGTCGAGATTCCGCTCGCCACCTTCTTCGAGTCCCCCACGATCGAGGGGCTTGCGCCCTACATAGAACGCGAAAGAGAGAGCTCGGGGGGCGGTGCTCCCATCGTGGTTAACCTCCGCGGCCGTGTC
>Ga0335083_10007422_pt1 | contig 13554 bp, 9 predicted proteins | sample Lox_Sample_42_FD_206716 | JGI IMG/M metagenome (GOLD analysis project Ga0335083, IMG submission 206716) | Soil microbial communities from Loxahatchee National Wildlife Refuge, Florida, United States - Lox_Sample_4.2 | ecosystem: Environmental > Terrestrial > Soil > Wetlands | place: USA: Florida...
AAGCAACACGGCATAAACAACCTTCGCCGAGGCGAAGAGCGAGATCAGAACCTCGTTGTGAAACTCCTCAACCCGGTCCCGGATCAGTCGCCGCCCCGCGAGCACACCGAGTGCCGAGAAGGCAACGGCCGAGCCGATTATGAGAAGAGCAAGAAGAAGGGAATGCATTCGCATCTCGCCGCCAACAATCCGGAATCGGCGCGGCGCGCGGGATTGGCCTTTGGGCCAACATGAGACCGGCCTGACGGCCTGAAGGGGAGTGGTACAGCTGGGTGGGTTCGAACCGCCGACCTCCGGATCCACAATCCGGCGCTCTAACCAACTGAGCTACAGCTGCACATGACCGCAGTTTAACGCGGACGCCCGCTTTTTGGAGCGCGGAAACTAGGGGCGGGGTCCCCCAAAAGCAAGCCGGACCGGGCACTTGGATCCCTTGGGGCACCGGCGCGGCTATATTACGGTCCCAATCCCTTCCTAGCGTCGAAACGATGAACCGGTCCCTGCGCCTTGGCCTGATCGCTGCCGCCGTGCTCGTCGCGGTCGGTCTGGCCGCTATGGCCCTTCCGTTCCTCGTTTCGATGTCCACGTACAAGACCGAGATCGAGGCGGCGGCGACGCATGCAACCGGCCGCGCCCTGCGAATCGAAGGGCCAATGCGGATCGCTTTCTTCCCGTCGCCGGGAATCGACGCGCAAAACGTGACTTTGGCCAATGTTCCGGGCGGCAGGGCGGCTCACCTGGCCGAGGCACGTTCGGTCCATGTCGCGCTCAGGCTGGTGCCGCTTTTTTCGGGGCGGCTTGAGATCGCGGCGATCGCGCTCGACAAGCCCGAAGTGCATTTCGAGGTGAACAGCGACGGGGAAGCCAACTGGACGCTCACCCGCGTTCATTCGGGCCAGTCGCATGCAGGACACATCCCCTCGGACCTGCACATCGAAAGCATCACGATCGCGGACGGACGCGTGACCTACCAGAACACACGCAGCGAGACCCTGCGCTCGCTCGATCATGTCGACGGGTCCTTCGTGCTGCCGGCGAGCGATCACTCGGTCTCGGCGAAAGGCGCGTTCGTCGAGCGCGCAACGCCGTTCCGTTTCACCGCGAGTCTCGACGACACGCACAAGCTTCTGGCGGGCGATCCGGCCAAGGTGTCGCTCGGACTCGACTCCGAGGTGCTGACCTCGCAGTTCAAGGGCACGTTCACGCGCAGCGGCGATTCCGACGGCAATATCGCGCTCGATACGCCCTCGTTGCGCAAGCTCATCGAACTGTTCGGCCGGGCGGTGAAGGTGCCGGGCGGGCTCGGGCGTCTCTCGCTGCACGCGCACATCGCGCGCCGGCCGCATCTCACGACGCTGTCCGATGCAGCGCTCTCCCTCGACGGCGCGAATGTCCGCGGCCAGCTCGCGATCGCAACGGCGGAGCACGTTCCCATGCTCACCGGCTCGCTCGACGTCGACCGTCTCGACCTCAACCCCTATCTCGGCACGCCGCACCGCCACCAGGGGCCCCATGAAGAAGGCTGGAGCAAAAGGCCGATCCGGCTCGATGTCCTGCACGCCGTGAACGCCGCTCTTTCGCTCAGCGTCGGCTCGCTCGACGTCCATCATCTCAGCATCGACAATGCGAAGCTGCATGTCCTGCTCCAGGACGCACACCTGACCGCCGACCTGCCGCAGATCGCGCTCTACGGCGGTGAGGGCAGCGCGCATCTTGACGTCGACGCGAGCGGAGCCGTGCCCGCTTACGCCAATCGGCTTCGCTTCCAGCGCGTCGATGCCGGCGCGTTCCTTGCCGACACGATCGGCGTGGATCGGTTCGCCGGAACTGCCGCGCTCGATTTGACGCTCGGCGCGCATGGCGAGAATGCGGACGCCATCATGCACAGCCTCGCCGGCAAGGGCGCCATCGTGCTTGCGAACGGCCAGATCCATGGCGTGAGCCTCGGCGACATTGCACATACGGTCGAGGCCGTACTGCACGGGAGCGCGATCTCGGACGAGGCCCTCACCTCCTTCAGGACCATGGGCGGATCGTTTGCGGTCGACGAGGGCGTGCTCGAGACACATGACTTCCATCTCGCGAGTTCGGTTCTCGTGGCAACCGGCGAGGGCCAGGTCGACCTCGGCAACCGCACGATCGATTTTCGCATCGTGCCGCGCGCTGTCCTGCAGGAGCGGGACGGCCGCGCCCCCGATTACGGCGACGACTCCGGCGGGCGTTACGGCGTGCCCGTCCCCGTGCATGTCCAGGGACCGTGGTCGCACATCCATTTCGGTGCCAATTTCTCGAACGTGTTCACCGGAATCCTGCAGAACCTCGAGAGCGGGCGTGCGCCGTTCAAGGACCTCTTCGGGCACACCGATCACAGGCAGAATTCCGCAAAGAAGCACAGATCGGTCGGCGACATGATCAAGAACATGCTGGGCATCCATTGAGGCCGCGATGAGATCGAGGATCGTCCTTCTTTCGCTTCTTGGCGTCGTCGCCGTGGCGGCGGCGCTGTTCTGGTGGTGGACGAGGCCCTTGCCGGTGCTCACCGTGGCGACCTGGGCAGGCCCCTATGCGCGCGCCCAGGCCAACGCGCTTTTCCGGCCCTATGGCGAAGCGAAGCGCGTCGATGTGCGGCTCGCCGAATATGACGGCGGCACCACGGAGCTGCGCCAGCAAGTGGCATCCCATCATTACGACTGGGACGTCATCGACCTCGAGCTCGACGACGCGGTCTCGGCCTGCTCCCAGGGACTGCTCGAACCGATCGATGCGGCGTCGCTGCCGAAAGGCGCGGACGGTGCGAGCGCGTCGAGCGATTTCATCAAGGGCGCCATCGGCCCATGCTTCGTCGGCAGCGTCGTCTACAGCCAGGTCATCGTCTGGTCCAAGACGCGGTTCAGAACGGCACGTCCCGAGACGCTGTCCGACTTCTTCGACACGAAGCGCTTTCCCGGCCCGCGCGCGTTGCGCAGGTCGAGTGCGAAGTTCAACCTCGAGTTGGCGCTCCTGGCGGACGGTGTGCCGGCCGACCAGGTCTATCGGACGCTCTCCACGCACGAGGGCGTATCCCGCGCACTGGCCAAGCTCTCGTCGATCCGCAAGGACATCGTGTGGCTCACCTCGACCGCGCATGTCACCGAAAAGGTCGCCGACGGCAGCATCGCCTTCGCCGCTGCGTTGAACGGCGATGCCTATGATGCATTGATGCGCGACCAGCCGCTGGGCGTGATCTGGGACCGCCAGCTCTACGAATTCGACGTGTTCGGCGTGCCCAAGGGCGATCCCAAAAGAGACATGGCGATGGATTTCGTGCGCTTCGCCACGGGCTCCGAGCCCCTGGCGCGCGAGGCCGACTGGGTCCCCTACGGGCCCGCGCGCCGCTCTTCGCTCGCCTTTGTCAGCAAGAATCCCGAGCTCGGCACGCGGATGACGCCGTTCCTGCCTACCGCGCCCGAGAATTTCGCGACGGCCTTCGCCATCGACGACTCATGGTGGCACAAGCATGCCGATGCCATTGCGCCGCGTTGGGACGCATGGCTCGGTCAGGCGCCATAGGCGGGCGGGTCTTTTTTTCGGAAATGTCGTTGCGTGCGAGGTCCGTGAAATATTGCGTGAGGGGGCATGCATATGAACGCCCCGCACATTGACAGGCCCGCATGACTTCGCGAGTTTCGCAAGAACAAGGGGCGGCCGCGGACATCCGCGGAAGAAAGCAAAAGCTGCAGGATGTTCTCCTACGCGATCCGGCGTTTCCTCGGCGCGCTGCCGACGCTTTTCATCATCATCACGCTGGCCTTCTTCATGATGCGGGCCGCTCCGGGCGGGCCCTTCGACAGCGAACGCCATCTGCCGCCTGAGATCGAGAAGAACATCGCGGCGACCTACAACCTCGATAAGCCTCTCTACAAGCAATATCTCCTCTATCTCGGACGGCTCGTGCATTTCGATCTTGGCCCGTCCTTCAAGATCAAGGACTTCACGGTCACGCAGCTGATCGCCGAGGGCCTTCCCGTCACGGCGCGGCTGGCCGTCGCAGCGATCACGATTGCCGTTTTTTTCGGCACATTGTTCGGGGTGACGGCTGCGCTCTATCAGAACCGTCTCGCCGACTATTCCGTCATGACGCTTGCGATGGTCGGCATCACGATTCCGACCTTTGTCACGGCGCCGATCCTGACGCTGATCTTCGGCGTCTACGGCCTGCATCTGTTCGGACTTGATCTCTCGCTGCCTGTCGGAGGCTGGGAGGGCGGCACGCTGCGCAACATGATCCTGCCGGTGACCGTCCTGGCGCTGCCGCAGATCGCCTATATTTCGCGCCTGGTGCGCGGCAGCACGATCGAGGTCCTTCACTCGAACTATGTGCGCACGGCGCGGGCCAAGGGCCTGCCGACACGGCTCATCATCACGCGGCACGTCCTGCGCGCGGCGCTCATGCCGCTGGTGAGCTATCTGGGGCCCGCCGTGGCCGGGCTGCTCACCGGTTCGCTGATCGTCGAGCAGATCTTCGGCATTCCCGGCATCGGCCGCTATTTCGTGAACGGCGCCATCAACCGCGACTACACGCTCGTGATGGGCGTCGTCATCTACTACGCAACCTTCGTGATCCTGCTGAATCTCCTGGCCGACATCCTTTATGGCGTGCTCGATCCGCGCGTGAGGTTGAAATGAGCGCGACCGGCCAGCCCGTGCTCGACGCGGACTCTCTTTCGGGCCAGCGCGACGTCAAAGGACGCAGCCTGTGGCTCGACGCGAGGCGCCGCCTGTTCCGCAACAAGGCTGCCGTCGCGAGCCTGGTCGTGCTCGCGACAATCGCGCTCATGGCGGTTCTGGCGCCCGTGCTCTCGCAATACGCGTTCGATTACCAGGACTACAACGTCATCGGTTGCGCGCCGGATTGGTGGCCGGACAAGAATGTCCTGTGCTTTGCAGGCGGCACGCACTGGTTCGGCACCGACTCCATCGGCCGCGATCTCTTCGTGCGGGTGCTTTATGGCGCGCGAGTCTCGATGTCGGTCGGGCTGATCGCGACGATGGTCAGCCTTGTGATCGGCGTCGCCTATGGCGCCACGGCGGGATATCTGGGCGGCCTCGTCGACGCCTTCATGATGCGCTTTGTCGACGTCCTGTATTCGATTCCCTACATCTTCTTCGTCATAATCCTGATGACCGTCTTCCAGCGAAACTACTACATGCTCTTCGTCGCCATCGGCGCGGTCGAGTGGCTCACCATGGCACGCATTGTGCGAGGCCAGACCCTCTCCATCAAACAGAAGGAATTCATCGAAGCCGCCCGCGCGGCGGGCGTGAGCACGATCGGCATCATCGGCCGGCATGTCGTGCCAAACGTCTTCGGCCCCGTCGTCGTCTATGTCACGCTGACCGTGCCCGCGGCGATCCTGGCCGAGAGCTTCCTGTCGTTCCTCGGCCTCGGCATCCAGGAGCCGCTTACATCCTGGGGCGTGCTCATTGCCGACGGCGCGAACCAGATGGAGACAACGCCCTGGATGCTGGTGTTTCCGGCGCTCTTCATGGCCATCACCCTGTTCTGCTTCAACTTCATCGGCGACGGCCTCAGGGACGCGCTCGATCCGAAGGATCGCTGATGAGAGCTTCCATCCTCGAAGTCCGCGACCTCGACGTGCGCTTCACGACGGCGGACGGCGAGGTGCATGCGGTGAAGAAGGCGAGCTTCACCGTCGACGAGGGCGAGTGCCTGGGCGTCGTCGGGGAGTCCGGATCCGGCAAGAGCCAGCTGTTCCTTGCCGCCATCGGCCTCCTTGCCGCGAACGGCAGGGCCACGGGCAGCGTGAAGTATCGCGGCAAGGAGATCCTGGGCCTTCCCGCGCGGCGGCTGAACGAATTCCGCGGTTCGCGCGTCACGATGATCTTCCAGGATCCGCTGACCTCGCTCACGCCGCATATGCGCATCGGCGCGCAGATCGTGGAAGCCTTGCGCATTCACCGCGCCGTGCCACGCGACGAAGCGGAGAAACGCACACGCGAGATGCTCGAGCTCGTACGCATCCCGGAAGCCGCCCGGCGCATGCGGCAATATCCGCACGAGCTCTCCGGCGGCATGCGACAGCGCGTGATGATCGCAATGGCAACGGTGTGCGGTCCCGATCTTCTGATCGCCGACGAGCCGACGACTGCGCTCGACGTCACGGTGCAAGCGCAGATCCTCGACATCATGCGCGACCTGAGGAAGGAGCTTAAGACCGCGATCGTCCTCATTTCCCACGACATGGGCGTGATCGCCGGCAGCGCCGAGCGCGTCCAGGTGATGAAGGACGGCGACATTGTCGAGAGCGGCGGCGTCGAAGACGTCTACTACCGGCCGAAACACGACTATACCAGGATGCTCCTCGGCGCGATGCCGCGTCTCGACAAGGCGACCGGCAAAGGCGCACCGCCGCCGCTCGCGCCGGACAACGCGCCGTTGCTCGAGGTGAGCGACCTTTCGGTCACCTTCCCTATCCAGGTTGGCGGAGTCCTGCTGCCGCGCACCAAACCTCTGCGCGCAGTGGATGGGGTGAGCTTTGCCTTGCGTGCCGGCGAGACGCTGGGGGTCGTCGGCGAGTCGGGTTGCGGGAAATCGACTCTCGCCCGCGCTGTGCTTCAGCTTCTTCCGAAAGCCGCCGGCACCATTCTGTGGCTTGGCCGCGGCATCGACGCGCGCTCGGCGCGCGAGATCCGGGCGCTTCGAGAAGATCTGCAGATCGTCTTCCAGGACCCGCTGGCGAGCCTCGATCCGCGCATGACGATCGGGGAGTCCATCGCCGAGCCCGTCAAGGCACTCAATCCGTCGCTGCCGCGCTCAGCCGTCACCGCACGGGTGCGCGAGATGATGCAACTCGTGGGCCTCGACTCCGCCTGGATCAACCGCTATCCGCACGAATTCTCGGGCGGCCAGAACCAGCGCGTCGGCATCGCCCGCGCGATGATCCTGAAACCGAAGCTCGTGGTCTGCGACGAGGCGGTGAGCGCGCTCGACGTCTCGATCCAGTCCCAGATCGTCGATTTGATCCAGCGCCTGCAGGTCGAGTTCGGCATGGCGCTGATGTTCATCAGCCACGATCTCTCCGTCGTGCGGCGGATCTCGCACCGCGTGATGGTTCTTTATCTCGGGCGCGTCGTGGAGCTCGCGCATGCAGACGCGATCTATGGCGATGCGCGTCATCCCTACACGAAGGCGCTGATCGCAGCGGTTCCGATCCCCGATCCGAAAGTGGAGCGCGAGAAGCCGCGGGTGAAGTTGTCGGGCGACGTTCCCTCGCCGCTCGACACGCGCGCGCAGCTCACCTTCCTCAAATCGAAGATGGTGGACGATCCCGACGCGCAGCAGTACCGGCCGAGGCTTCTCGAAGTGGCTCCGGGTCATCTCGTGGCGGAATTCGACCCGGCCTAGGAACCAGACGCAGTGCGCTTGCTACTTGATCCGCTTCACCTTGAAGGACTGCGACAGGTCGTTGAGCGTCAGCCCGTAACTGCCGAAAGCGCCGCGCGAGATCGTGACCGTGTTCGGCCCGTTCTTCTTGAAATGCGCCTTGTCGGTGTCGCCCTGGATCTGCTGCCAGATCTGGCCGTTGTCGAGGAAGACCACGAAACGCCCATCGAGATGGTAGGCGAAATCCGTGACGTTCGCGGTGATGCTGTCGATGATCTGGGGCTCCGGCGGCGGAGGCGGCGCAGCCGGCGCCGCTTCGCCTGGCGATGCCGCGGGCGCGGGCGGCGGAGCTGGCTGCGGCAGGCTCTCGCTGCCGAATTGCTGCGGCGTCGTCTGGGGAGCCTTTCCATTGCCGCCGAAAATGTCGGGCAATCCGAACCAGGATCTCTGCTGTTCCGGGGTCGCCGCAACCTGGGGTTCCGGTGTCGCGAGCGCGGACTTCACCTGGGCTGCAGCGGCGTCGTAGCAGGCAAGCCTCGCATGATCGTCGGCGACGGCGGCGCATTTGCCGACCGCATCCAGGGCATCGTCCCTCGGGCCTGCGAAAGCCGGCACCGCGCCGATCAGAACAAGCGCGGCCACCGCCGCAACGCTGCGAAAGGTCATGTTCACCCTGTCCGTTGTCTTCTTCTGCCGGAATCCCGCCCGCCCGCGATGATAGGACATCCCGCGTGCGAGACGCAAAGCACGGCACTCGATGTGCAAACCGCGTACCGCTTCGTCCCGGAGTTGATTTGATGTTCCGCCGCATCGCGCCGCTCGTCGTCATGGCGCTGATCCTTGCCGCTTGCTCGAAAATACAAACCACGCGCCTCACGCACGATACGACCGTGCTCAATCGCGGCAATGGCTCGGAGATCAGCAGTCTCGATCCGCACTACATGGTCGGCAATTGGGAAGCCTATGTCGGCGGCGATCTCCTGATCGGGCTGACCACGGAGGACATCAATGGCGGGCCCATGCCCGGTGCCGCGGAAAGCTGGTCCAGTTCGCCGGACAGAAAAAACTGGACCTTCCATTTGCGCAATCATGTGTGGTCCGACGGCGTGCCGGTGACGGCGGAAGATTTCGTCTTCGCCTGGCGCCGAATCCTCGAGCCCGCCCGCGGCGCGGAATATGCGTACTATCTCTGGCTCGTGAAGAACGCACATGACGTGAACACGGGCAAGCTGCCGCCGGAGGCGCTTGGCATCGTCGCCAGGGACGACAAGACTCTCGTCGTCACGCTGGAGAATCCTGCACCGTTCCTTCCCGAATGGCTGATGCACCAGACGACGTATCCGGTGCCGCGCCATGTCGTGCTGGCGAAAGGCAACGATTGGGCGAAAGTCGAAAACTATGTCGGCAACGGACCTTATCTGCCGGTGCGCTGGGTGCCGAACGACCACCTGACCTTGCGCAAGAATCCACGCTTCTACGATGCGGCCCATGTGCGGATCCAGACGGTGAACTACTATCCGACCGTCGACCCGACGGCGGGATTGAAGGCCCTCGTTGCAGGCCAGCTCGACACGCTCGAGCCGTTGCCGGTGTCGGAGATCGACTGGCTAAGAAAGAACATGGCAGACGCCCTCGTATTGCGGCCGAACCTCTCGAATTCCTACATCGTCTTCAATTTCAAGCGGCATCCCTTCGAGGATCGCAGGATCCGCGACGCGATGAGCCTTGCCTATGACCGCGAAGCGCTGACCTACAAGATCCTGAAGCTCGGCGATCCGCCGGCCTATGGCTTCGTGCCGCCAGGCACCGCGAATTATCCTGGAGGAGCGCACCTCTATTTCAGGGACATGCCGAAGACCGGGCGGATCAAGAGAGCGCTCGCGCTGATGGCAGAGGCAGGCTACGGCCCCGACAATCGTCTGCACACGACGTATCTGACGACATCCAATCCGGACAACAAGCGCACAGCCACTGCGCTGCAGGCGATGATGAAGCAGATCTACATCGACATCGACATCATCCAGGTCGACCCTCAGCTCTTCTACCGGCAGCTGGGGCAAAATGACTTCGATCTGACCGGATCGGCATGGATCGGCGACTTCAACGACGCGTCGACCTTTCTCGATCTTCTCCGCACCGGTTCGCAGCAGAATTACGGTCAGTACAGCAGCGCGAAATACGACAGCCTCTACGCCGAAGCCCAGCAGCAGACCGATCTCAAGAAGCGCGGCCAGCTGATGGAGGAAGCCGAGCAGACCGCGCTGGACGATGACGCCGTCATCCCGGTGCGCTTCCGCCTGACGCAGACGCTGGTGCAGCCTTACGTCAAGGGCTGGCGCACGGTCGAACCCAACCTGCGCAATTTCCACCGCACGCGCTGGCTCTGGATCGATCCAAAGGCCGTACCGCGATAGAGTGCGGCAATCGAGGGCGGGCATCTGCATGAAGCACAGACTCTGGAGAATGGTCCGCACGGGTGTTCATGTCCTGCCGCTCCTGGCGCTCGGCGCCGCGCCGGCGAGCGCCTTGTCGGTGCTCAATCGCGGCAATGGCGCTGAGCCCAAGAGCCTCGATCCGCACTTCATCGATGGCATCAGCGAGGTGAACATCGACGGCGACATCCTGGTGGGGCTCACCACCTTCGACCCGGCGGCCCGCGTCATCCCCGGCGCGGCAACCAGCTGGGAGACATCGTCCGACGGCAAGACATGGACCTTTCACCTGCGCCGCCATCAATGGTCGGACGGCACCCCCGTCACCGCGCAGGATTTTGCCTTCGCCTGGCAGCGCCTGCTCGATCCGAAGACCGGTGCGTTCTACGCGTACAATCTCTGGGTCGTGAAGAACGCGCACGCGATCAGCGAAGGCAAGTTGCCGCCTGCCGCGCTCGGCGTGAAGGCGCTCGACGACAACACGTTGGCCGTGACTCTCGAGCACGCGGCGCCCTACCTGCCGGAGCTCTTGACTCACAACACGGCGTTTCCGCTGCCGCGCGCACTCGTGCTGGCCAAGGGCAATCAATGGTCCCGGCCGGGCAATTTCGTCGGCAACGGCGCCTATGTGCCCAAGGAGTGGATTCCGAACGATCACATCACGCTCGTGAAGAATCCGCGCTTCTACGATGCGGCCCATGTGCGCATCGACGTCGTGAATTATTTTCCGACCCAGGATACGCAAGCCGGGCTGCGCCGCTTCCGGGCAGGCGAGCTCGACACCCAGACACCGATCCCGCTCTCGGAGATCGACTGGATCCGGACGAACCTGAAGGGCGCGCTGCATTCGACCCAGTTCATCGGCATGTCCTATGTCGCGCTGAACGAGACGCGCCCGCCGCTCAACGATGTCAGGGTGCGGGAGGCGATGAACCTCGCCTACAACCGCGAAATCATCGCCGAGAAGGTCCTGCGCTTCGGCGACAAGCCGGCCTATGCGCTGGTGCCGCCGAACGTCGCGAACTTCCCGGGCGGCGCCGAAATGGATTTCGCACGACTCCCCTACCCCGACCGGATCAGGAAAGCGCAAGGCCTGATGGCCGCGCTCGGTTACGGCCCGGCGAAGCATCTTCATCTTGTCTACGAGACGCCGGGCGAACCCGACAACCGACGCATCGCGGCGGTGTTCCAGGCGATGATGAAGCAGATCTATATCGACGTGGACATCCTCGTGGTGGACGAAGCGATCCACTTCCGTACGCTGCAGCAGGGCCAGTTCGACATCGGCACCGCGTCCTGGTTCGCCGACTTCAACGACGCGAGCAACTTCCTCGACCTGCTCCGCCATGACGGCGGCAACAATCTCGGCCGCTACAACAATCCGAAGTTCGACGCGACGCTCGATGCGGCGCAGCAGGAACCGGATGCGAAGAAGCGCGGGGAAATCCTGCTCGACGCCGAGAAGACCGCGCTCAAGGATTATCCCTGGATCCCGACGCGCTGGCGCATGACGCAGGATCTCGTGCAGCCCTATGTGAAGGGCTGGATCGAGAACGACCGGGAATACAACCTCACGCGCTGGCTCTGGCTCGAGGGCAAGCCTTCGCACTGAGCGACTTGCCTTGTGTGGCGGCAGCAGGCAATTTCCGCGCTCCAGCGACCCCGTAGCTCAGCAGGATAGAGCATCGGTTTCCTAAACCGCAGGTCGGAGGTTCGAATCCTCTCGGGGTCGCCAGCGCGTTTCGCGATCAATGCCAGGTAAAGGATTCGGCGGGCACCAGCTCTACGTCCCAGCCGCCATCGGCACGCGGATGACCTTCGAGGATCGTGTAGAAGCCGCGTGGCATGCCCGGAAGATCGACGTCGATCGGATCGGTGTGAAGCGGCACGCCGGGTCTCAACGACACGAACCAGATCGCAGGCATGCCGAATTGGGTGCACGTGCCGGACGACGCCGGTGAGTTGGGTGCGATCTTCATGGCGCACTCTACCACGCCATCGGCGCGCATCCTCGGAAAGTTGGTTCGAATGCGATTCAAACTGCCGGCACAAAGTCGGGCGTTTGCCGCACGAATTTGTCTTACGCGCGCGTTTACTCTAACGGCTCACCCCGCCGCTGCGCGCGCGAGGGTGTCCGCGACGGGCAGCGTGACATGGAATGTCGCGCCCTCGTCCTGGTTCTCGGCCCAGATATGTCCGCCATGCGCGGTCACGATGGAGTGCGCGATGGAGAGGCCGAGGCCCATGCCTTCCCTGCGTGTCGTGTAGAAGGACTCGAAGAGCCGGGGCAGCTGATCGACGGAAACTCCGGATCCGCGGTCGCCCACGCTCACCTGGATGCCCCCGCTTCCAAACGTCTTCGTACGGAGAACGAGAACACGCCGGCTTTCGGACGTGCTCTCCATCGCGTCCAGTCCGTTGACGACGAGGTTGAGCAGGACCTGCTGCAGCTGCGTGCGGTCGCCAAGAACAAGAGGAAGGGAATAGTCGAGATCCATCCTGAGCTGCGTGCTGCGCTTCTGCGCCTCGCCGGCCACGAGCCACGTCACGTCCAGCACCACCGCATTGATGTCGAGCGGCTGCATCTGCGTCTCCTGCCGCCGTGCAAAGGCCCGTATGCGGCTGATCACGGCGTCCACGCGCTGCACATTCTCGCGGATGCTGGCCGCGATCTCGCGCAGGGTGGCAAGGGACGGCGTATTCGATTCAAGCAGCTTCTGCGCTGTCTGCGCGTCGAGCTGGATCGCGCTCATCGGCTGGCGCACCTCGTGCGCGATCGCGGCCGTCAACTCGCCCATTACCGCCAGCCGCTGCGCATGCTCGAGCGCCCGGTTGCTCTCTTCGGCACGCTTCCTCTCGGTGATGTCGATCGCCGACCCGATGAACCCCGCGAAGCTGCCATCGGCACCGTAACGCGGAACCCCTTTATCGAAGACCCAGCGATACTCACCATCGTGGCGGCGAAGCCGGTACTCGATCTCGAACGGCATTCGCGCGTCAAATCCCGCGAAATAGGCAGCGACGCATCCGTTCACGTCCTGAGGGTGGACGCTCTCGACCCATCCATTGCCCAATTCCTGTTCGAGGCTGCGACCGGTGAAATCAAGCCAGCCCTGGTTGAAGAAATTGCAGAGTTTGTCCGGGCCGGCCATCCACAGCAGAACCGGGGCGCTGTGCGCCATGCGCCGGAAGCGGTCTTCGCTTTCCTTGAGCGAGCGTTCCGCCGCATTGCGCTGCTCGATCAGGATCGCGATCAGATAGAGCGGCCCTGACCGGAGCAGAAGATTGTTCTGCAACGCAAGCGTGATGGCGCTCAACGGGCGGCCGGCAAACGGTCCGTTGCCGCCGAACGCGGCCGCCACTTCAAAGAAGGCAACGACCGCAATGGCACCGGTGGTGCCGGTCATTCCGAAACGGATCGCCGCCCAGAAAAGGAAAGGGACCGGCGCATAGAAGGCGAGCTGACTGTAATCGGCCGTCCGTGCGGACGCGGAGACATACGCGCTGACCAGCAATCCGAGGGCCAGCAGACATGTTTCGGCAACGCGCCCGGCCTCCTTCGGAAGACTCCGCCAGGGCTGCGCGAACGCCCAGTAGAAGATCACGGGCGTAACGACAAGCTGGGTCACCGCATCGCCCATGAACCATTCGGCCCAGGCTGACCAATAAGCATGGCCCTCCGCGGCGCGAACCGCGGCGCCGGGGAACGCCGCGATCGCCGGTACGCCGATCACCGCC
>Ga0335083_10007423_pt1 | contig 13553 bp, 12 predicted proteins | sample Lox_Sample_42_FD_206716 | JGI IMG/M metagenome (GOLD analysis project Ga0335083, IMG submission 206716) | Soil microbial communities from Loxahatchee National Wildlife Refuge, Florida, United States - Lox_Sample_4.2 | ecosystem: Environmental > Terrestrial > Soil > Wetlands | place: USA...
CCCGGAACGCTCGATCGGCGTGCAACGAGCATGTCACGAATTGGCGGGGACCGGAGCGGGGTCGTGGACTCGCCGACGGTGCGCCACGACATGTATCGGCAAGCGGTACACGGTGGCGTCAGCGGGACCCGCCGAGGCGGCGGGGAACGGCGGCGGGTCGCGTCCCTGCGCGACCCGCGCCGTGCGCGATCAGTCCTTCGTCGCTTCGACCTGGATCTGCAGCTTGACGGTCATGTCGAATCCGTAAGCCTTGCCGTAGTCGATGCCGAAGTCGGCGCGATTGATCGTCGCCGTCGCATCAGCACCGCACATGTCCTTCTTGTTCATCGGATTGTTCTTGCAGAGGAACTTGTCGATCGTCAGCGTGACGGGCTTGGTCACGCCGTGCAGCGTCAGCGTCCCGTCGATCTCGGTCGGCGCACCCGCCTTGAACTTCGTGAGCTTGCCCTCGTACGTTGCCGTCGGGTACTTCGCCACGTCGAACATGTCGGCCGTCTTCGCATGTTCGTTGAGCTTGGCGTGACCGAAATCGATCGACGCCGTGTTCACCACGATTTTGACGCTGCCGGTGCCCGCTTCCTTGTCGAGGACCACGGTGCCGCTCGATGAGTCGAACTTGCCGCGCCAAACCGACAGGCCGCCGAAGTGGTCCGCCGCGAAGCTCGGATAAGTGTGATTCGGCTCGATCGTGTACTTCACCGGTGCCGCCAGCGTCGGGACGGCCGCAAGCGAGGCCACGCACGCCGCGACAATACGCATTTTCATCTTGCACTCCTTAGGGGTTATCGCCGTTCGCCTCCCCTGGCCGTCGCAGCCGCGTCACGGAGGGTTCACGTGGCGCACCGGAACGGCGGGCGGGAGCCTCGCGCGCGGCGAGGGCCAACGCCCGGGAGGCGTGTTCCTACTATACAGGCTGCCGGCCGTCGGCGGGTTCAGCAGCGGGTAGCGCCGCCGTCGATGCAGAAGTCGGCTGCCGTCACCCACGTCGACTCGTCGGAGGCGAGGTACGTCGCGCACCAGGCGATGTCCTCGGGCTGACCGAGTCGCTTGATCATGCTCTTGGCGAGCACGTTGTCGAGGAATCCGGGCTTCTCAAGGACGGGCCGGGTCGCCCCGGTCACGACCAGCGCCGGCGAGATCGTGTTGGCGCGGATGCCGTGCGGGCCGCCCTCCGCCGCCAGCTGGCGCGTCATTGCGAGCACGCCACCCTTGCCGGCGCAATGGGCGAGCGCCGGGGACCCGTTCAGGGTCACGTGGGCGTTGGCGGACGCGAAGTTGATGATCGACCCGCCACCCCGCTTGACGAGGTGGGGCCACACGGCCTTGCACGCCAGGAAGACGACGTCGAGCTCGCCGCTCAGGGTCCGGCGCCAGTCGGCCTCGAAGTCCATCGACTCGATGGGCGCGAACGCGCCCCAGGCAGCGGCATTCACGAGGATGTCGATGCCGCCGAAGCGTTCGAGCGTGCACGCGACCAGGCGATCGACGTCGGCTGGCCGGGTCAGGTCGCACGGGTGAACGCTCGCGATGTCGAGCCCCTCGGCGCGAGCGAGCTCAAGCCCTTCGGTCGCGGACCGGGAGTCGAGGTCGCAGCTCATCACCTGCGCCCCATGGCGCGCAAACATGAGTGCACAGCCACGCCCAATGCCGCTGCCGATGCCGGTGACGATCGCGACCTTGCCGGCGAGGCGATCGGAACGTCGAGTGTGCGCGTTCATGCCGTTCCTTCATCGCGCCGGGTCCCGCTTGGCGCGCTGACGGGGAGCATACAAGACGACAGGCCGGGTCAGCTCGACGCTTCGGACGACGACCCGCATTGCGGTACACGCGACGCGACACGGACCCGATTAGGCGACCGCCACCCGGTGGTCGTTGCGGGTCGGTCGATCGTCCGCGGCGGCAGGAGCGCGCGCGATGAAGCTCAGCAATTCATCGCGCCGCTCGCGCGCGTCAGCGGCACCCAGAGCGATGAGCTCGCGCGTATAGCCCGACTCGAAGAGCAGGTAGCTCAGCAGCTCCGAGCCGCCGACGTTGGCGATGCCGAACGTGCGTAGCAGCGCGCGGACGCTGCGCGGCATGGTGCGAGCATGCCGGGCCGCGATCTCGCTCAGGCTCGCGCGGGGTGAGATGACGAGCGGCGCGATCCGGCGCAGCCCGTCCGGCGCCGGCACGGCCGATTGGTCAATCAGCCGGTTCAGGCGTTCGAGCTGCACAAGACTCGCCGGCAACGCGTCGATGAAGAGCGTGTCGAGCATGAACCCGAGCACCTGCCCGATGCCGGGTGACGGCACGCGATCGACCGCGATCATGGCCGACGATGCCGGCGCGTCACGCACGCCGACGATGAAGAGCCGATCGGCCCCGAGCCGGATGGCCGGGCTGAGCGGCGCGATCTGACGCATGGCGCCATCGCCGAAGTGCTCGCCATCGAGCCGCGTGGCGGGAAACAGGAACGGTACGGCGCTGCTCGCGAGCAGGTGGTTGACACTGAGCTCGGTGGGCATCCCCCGCAGCCAGTCGTCGGCACGATCGGCCGCGCCAACGCGGCTCTCGAAGAAGGCGACCGAGCGCGCCGTGCGGTAGTTGGACGCGGTGATCGCGAGCGCATCGAGGTGCCCCGCACTCATCGCCGCGCGCATCTGTCCGAAGTCGTAGCGCCGCTCGAGAAGCTCCCGCAGCGGCGAGTTGTCGAACACGGACTCGGGTGCGCCAACCAGCCGCCCGGCCGATGCGAGCGCGAGCGCCCACCGCAAGCCCACGCGCAGGAGGCTGAAGGTGTCGGCGCGGAAAACTTGGTCGCAGTGAAAGTTGCGCCAGACGCGCTCGAGCGCGATGGCGCCGGTCCGGAATCTGGCGGCGTGGCAGGCGAGCGCGGCGGCGACGATGGCACCCGCGGACATGCCGGTGACGATGCGGAACGGACTCGGTGCATCGCGCGGGAGCATCCGCGCCAGCGCGCCGATCACGCCGACCTGATAGGCCGAACGGGCGCCGCCCCCGGTCAGAACAAGGCCTGTTCTGGCGGCAGCGGCGGTCGCCGGATGATTGAGGAGCCCGCTCACGCCTTATGGTCGTCGAGCGCCCCTTGGCTGGAATGCCGACTGATCCGCAGTCCTGCGACCGGCACCCGCATCGCAGCGCATCATCGGTGCGGCCCCCCCGAAATCCGGCCCGCAGGGCCTGGAAATGCCCTCCCCAGTGCCCGCGCGAGTCCGGTATCGTCACGCCGCCGCACGACGAAGAGGGTCCCGGAATGGCGCTCGGCGCGACGATTTATACCTTCGACATCACGCTCAACGACGCGGACCGGGGCGTCTACGAGACCCTGTCCTTCCGCGTCGCCCGGCACCCGTCCGAGACCGCCGAATACCTGCTGACCCGGGTGCTCGCGTACTGCCTCGAGTTCGCCGAGGGCCTCCAGTTCTCGAAGGGACTGTCGGAGCCCGATGTCCCGGCACTCGCGATCCGCGACCTGACCGGCGTGCTCCTGGCCTGGATCGACATCGGCGCTCCGGACGCCGACCGCCTGCACAAGGCGACGAAAAGCGCGCGCCGCGTCGCCGTCTACACGCATCGCGACGTCGAGGCGCTGCTCGAGCGCCTCGCGGCCGCGGAACTGCGGCGCGCCGAGGACATCGAGATCTACGCCGTCGACCGGGACCTGATCGCGGCGCTGAGCGCCCGCCTCGACCGGCGCATGAGCTTCGACCTGTCGGTCAGCGAGCGCCAGCTCTACCTGACGCTGGCGAACGAGACGCTGAGCGGCCGCGTCGAACCCAGGCGGCTCGAAGCGACGCGCTGACCCGATCGACGCGCGGATGGCCTACCGCGCGCCCGCCTCGTAAACCTGCACGCCGCCGACCCAGGTGCGCAGCGCGTGCACATTCCTGATCTCGGCCGCGGGAATGGCGAGCACGTCCTCGCTCAGCAGGACGAAGTCGGCGAGCTTGCCGGGCGCGATCGATCCCTTGACGCCGTCCTGGAACTCCGCGTACGCGGATCCCATCGTGTGTGCCTCGATCGCCTGCTGGACCGTGATCTTCTGCTCGGGAAACCAGCCGTCCGGATGCTTGTCATCGAGCGTCGCGCGCGTCGTCGCGGCGTAGAGCGTCAGGAACGGGTTGAGTGGCGCAACCGGCCAGTCGGTGCCGAACGCGAGCCGGACACCGTGCTCCATGAACGTCTTGAACGCGTAGGTCCGGCTCGACCGTGCGTGCCCGATGCGCGCCTCCGCCCAGCGGCCGTCGTCGATCGCGTGATACGGCTGCACCGAGGCGATGACGCCGAGGTCACGGAACCGGTTGAAGTCGGTGGCGGCCATGTGCTGGGCGTGCTCGATGCGCCAGCGCCGGTCGCGGTGGCCGTGCGCCGCATCGATGTCGTGATAGAGGTCGAGGATGGCGGAAATGCCCGCGTCGCCGATCGCGTGCGTGCACAGCTGCAGTCCCGTCTCATCGGCCCGCATCATCCAGCCGCGGATTTTCGAGAGCGGCTGCATGTCCGCCGACAGGAGTCCACGGTTGCCCGGCTGATCGTCGAACGGCTCGAAGAAGTACGCCGTGCGCGACCCGAGCGAACCGTCCGCGAACGCCTTGAGCGCCCCGAGGCGCAGCGACGGGCTCCCGAACGCGGGCCCGATGCCGATCTTGGCGAGGTCCTCCACGGCCGACACCGGCGGCACCGCGTAGATGCGTACCGTGAGCTTGCCCTCGCGCAGGAGCTCGGCGTAGACGGCAACGGTGCCGTAGTCAACGACCATGTCCTGCACGCTCGTCACGCCGTGCGAAGCAGCTTCCTGCATGGCGCGCTCGATGGCACGCCGGCGCTGCGCGTGGTTCGGCGCGGGCACGACGGAGGCCATCAGGTCGACGGCCGCGTCCTTGAGAGCGCCGGTGGGTTGCCCGTCCGCGTCACGCACGATCACGCCGCCCGCGGGCGCGACCGTCGCGGCGGTTATGCCGGCGAGCGCCATGGCGCGCGTGTTGACGAGGACCATGTGCCCGTCATACCGCCATACCATGACCGGGTTGTTCGGCGTAACGGCATCGAGTTGCTGGCGGGTCGGCAGGACCGCCGGCGTCCACTTGGTCTCGTCCCAGTTGCCCTGCAGGATCCACTCGCCCGGAGCGCTCGACTTGGCGAAGGCGCCGATCCGGCGCACGAACTCATCGACGCTGGTCGCGTCGTTGAGTTGGACCGACGCAAGCGCGCTGCCGCCGTCGAGAAAGTGCACGTGCGCATCATTGAAGCCGGGGACGAGTCGTTTCCCCTTCGCATCGACGACGCGGGTTTGCGGCCCGCGCCACGCGGCGACGTCCGCGTCGCTGCCGACCGCAGCGATCGTTCCGTTCAGAACGGCCACCGCCTGCGCCTCGGGTTGCGCCGGATTGACGGTCCAGACGCGGGCATGCTCGACAATCAGGTCGGCGGCGGGGCGTGCGTCGGCCGCCATCGCCGCGATCGTCGGACCGAGAAGAAGGAGCGCCCAGACTCGCCGGTGGACATGCATATTCGGTCTCTCCCGTGGACGACGGGGAGAGATGATACGCGACGACTTCGGGAGGAGGCGCCGCCCGTCGTCGTCACGTCAGAGCCGGCGGTCGGCCGGCTCTGACGTCGAACGGAACCCTAGCGGACCGTGTACCCGCGGCCCTCCAGGCAAGCGCTCTCGGCGCGGCGATAGGCATCGGCCGCCTCGTTCACCGCGCTCGGCGCGACGCCGCCGTCCGCCTGCGTCGGGTCGAAGCCGGTCTGATCGACGGCCCACCGATGGCACTCGTAACGATCCGTCTGCTGTTGTTCCTCGCTCTGCCCGGCGTTCGGGTAGACGTACGGATCGGGCGCGGGGCCCGCCGCCGCCACACCCTGGTCGGCGTTTCCGGGCGGCGGAACGACCTCGTACTGCCCGACCGAATCGTTGTACGTGTAGTACGTGTTGTCGGCGTAGTAGTAAGGAATGCCGCCCCACCACGTCGTGCCGACATACCACGGCAGCACGCTCACGAAGGAATAGTACGGGGCGTGATAGCCATAGCCGCGCCAGCCACTCGGCCGGCCCCAGGCACCGCGACCGTACACGGGCGAGTACACGCGGTGGTCGACACCGACGTGGCTCGGGTAGCTGCCATTCCAGCCGCGAACGGGGGCCGCCGGTGCGGCGCCGCGCTGCACGGTCGGCGTGGGGTGGTAGTAACCCACGGCACCGCGCGATACCGGCGCCGGAGCGCCGCGGCCCGGGCGAGCGCTCGGTACACCGCCACCGTGTGACGGCCCATGCGCGGCGCCACCGCCGCCGCCGCCGCCGCCACCCGTATGGCCGGACGAGCCGTGATTGTTGGCGTACGCGGTGCTGGCAACGCCAACCGTCGCCGCCGCAAGGACAGAGACCGTGATGAGCTTCGCTACCAGTGATCGAGTCTTCATGTGACCGCCTTCGTGATCGCCGCGCGGCTGGGTCAGTTTGGGTTGACCGTACCCCCAATTCGACACCTCGTCATCGCTCCCGTTCACGGCATCCGCGCTCAAGTCCGTGGACCGGGCGGTGGGGAGGCTTCGCTGCCGGCTCCGCTGCCGGCGATGACGAATTCCGGCCACCGTGAGTAACCTAACGCCGGTGCTGACGGGTCGTTGACGGACTTCCGGCCGCCCGGGTGCCTCCATTAAGTTGAGGTTAACTCCCCGTATTTGCGCGGAATTCGGCGCTCCATCCGCACTGCACCACGGTCGGCTGGCGCTTGCGCGCGGGTTCCGCGCCTCGCGTCGCGAGAGCCGTTTCAGGTTTTCGGCGAGCAATGGCGCAGGTGCCCGAGGAGCAGCCCGTCGAACACGTGCGGCGCCTCGAGATTGGGCAGATGACCGACGCCCGCGATGACCTCCAAGCGCGCGTTCGGGAGCTCCGTGGCGAGGCGCCGTGCGATGGCGTGGAAGTCCGGCAGGTCCTTTTCCCCCACGATGACCAGGGTCGGCGCGGCGACCGAGTGCAGCTCGGCGCCGATCGGCCGCGGCGGCGGGGTTGCCGGATCGTCGTGCGCAAGGTGCCAGCCCGAATACCGCTCGAGCATCGTCCCGAGTGCCGTCGCGGCGAGCGCGTTCCGGCGAGCGGGCGCGAAGATCGGGTGGTCCAGCCACAGTTGCTTCGCGCCGTCGACATCGCCGCGCCGACCGGTCTCGACCATCTCGCGCCACCGCCGCAGCCAGTCGTCACTCCAGACGTGCCCGTCGAGTGCCGCGTCCGCCAGCGTCAGTGACCGCACCGAGTTCGGCGCGAGCGCGGCTATCCGAAGCGCGAGCCGGCCACCCATGGAAAGACCGACGAGGTGCACCGGCCCGGTGGCGAGCGCGGAGCGCAGCGCATGAAAGTCCTCAACGGGCGAGTACGGACCGTCGGGCACGCTCGAGCGCCCGTAACCGCGGATGTCGTAGCGGATGACCCGGTACTCGGCCGCGAGCGCCGCGACCTGTGGATCCCACATCGAGGCATCGAGCGCGAAGCCGTGCAACAGGACGACCGGCTCGCCGCTGCCGGCCTCCGCGTACATGAGCACGCCCCCGTGCCGTCGGAACGGTCGGTAGATGTCGGCGCCGAGGTCGCTCACCTCGCCCCCCCGGCGCGCCGGCTACCTGGACGGCTGCATGCCGACGGCCGCGTAGACCCTGGCGGGATCGAACACGATCCCGTCCTTGACCACCATCCGGCCGCGCCGGACGTCACTGATCGTCTTGAGCGGATTGCCCTCGACCAGCAGCAGGTCCGCCCGCTTTCCCGCGCGAATCGAACCCATCGTCGCCTGCTGCTTGAGGACGGTGGCCGCCAGCCAGGTCGCGTTCTGCAGCGCCTTCGCCGGGCTGATGCCGGCCTTCACCTCGAGCTCGAGCTCCCGGTGCAGCATCACGCCCGCCATGGCATCGGTGCCCGCGAGAATCGGCACGCCGGCATCGGACAGCTTCTTCGTCATCCGCAGCATCGCGGCGTACGAGTCGCGATTGCGCTGGTCGGTCGCGGCCGTCACCGCGAGACCGCCGGCGAAGCACTGCCGCTGGACCTGCGCCGGCAACCGTTCGAGAACCGGCGCGCAGTCGCTCGAGGCGTGCCCGGGCCTCCCGGTGAACATGCCCTCGAACGTCGCGAGCGTCACGTCCAGCGTCGTGTGGTGCTCGAGCAGCAGCTGGATGAAGTCACGGACCGCCGGGGAATCGAGATCGAGGCTTCCGCCGTACTCGGCGACCGCCGTGAAGCGCTCGGGCGTGCGCGTGTCCTTGACCTTGTCGGCCAGGAAGTTGAGAAAGATGAAGTTGATGTGCTGAAGCTCGTCGGCGCCTTGGCGAACGAAGTCGGCGGGCAGCATGCCGTTCGGTGTGTGCCCGCTCAGCCGCAGGCCGCGCTGGTGTGCGACCTTCGCGATGCCGGGCACGAGCTCGGGCTTCAGGGAGCTGTAGAGCTTGATCTGCACGTAGCCAAGGTCGGCGTACTTGTTGACGGCCGCCTCCGCTTCCGCGGACGTCGAAACGAAGATCCCGGTCGGAGCCTGGTAAGGCCCGGGTCCATCGATCAGGCCGGCCTTCCAGAACTTCGGCCCGATCGCTTCCCCCGAGTCCCACTGCTGCTGGATCCGGGCGAGTCGCTCGATGTCGTTGCCGACATCGCGCCCCGCCGTGACGCCGCTCGCGATGTTGAGGAGACCGTCCGAGCTCTGCACGTGCATGTGCATGTCGAAGAGGCCGGGCAACAGCGTCTTGCCGCGACCATCGACACGCTCGGCACCCGCGGGGACCTGCACGCTGGCGGCCGGGCCCACCGCCGCGATCGTGTGGCCGTCCACGACGACGGTCTGGTCGACGAGTTCCCGCGCGTTCTCCGAATCAAACACGCGCACGTGCTCGAAAGCGAGCGCATGCGCCGGGTGCCGCGAGAGCTCGAGCGCCAGTTTCCGCGAGCGCGCGTCGTCGGCATCGGACTGGAGCTTGAACAGCGCTTCGTTCGTCGACTCCCAGCCGCTGCGCAGGATGGCGAACCAGGTTCCTGGCACGGCGAAGAGGTCGCCGCTGTCGTCGATCCAGATGGACGTCGGCGCGAAGTCGAGCCCGGAGACGGAGGCTTCGCGAACGTGCAGCTTCTTGCCGTGACTCTCGACGGTGGTTTCCGCGACAAACTCGACCCGCGCCTCGCCGCCGGGAAAGAGCGCAAGTTTCCCGCCCGGTGCGCGCGCGAGGGCGCGCACCAATGCCGCGAGTTCCGTCGCCCCCACCCCATCGCTCGAAATATAGAAGGCCCGGCCGGCCGACTCGCCGCGCTCGGACTCGCTGTGCCAGCTGCCGCCGGCCGCACTCAGCACGAAGTGCTCGTCGACCTTTGCCTTGAGATAGTTGTTGCCGGTGACGTCGACGCGCGTCGGAAGCCCGTCGGCGCCGAAGACATACGATGCCTCAACCTTCGGACCGCGGCCGCGGTCGTTGTACTCGAACGTGGCCTCGAGCGTGCCCCCCGGGCCGAACTTGTCGGTCTCCGATCCCGCCGGATGACCCGCGCTCAGGATCGCGTACTCGAGCGAGCGCGCCTCCCCGGCGTGCGTGGATGCGCATGCAGTTGCGAGCAGGAGCGCGGCAAGAACGTTGCCAACGACGCCACGGGCGTTCGAAATCGAGCCAGCCATGTGAGTCCCCTCGAGAGTGCCGGTTCAGTATCCGCCCGATTCTAGTCCCAAACCTCCGGTCTCCGGCCCTTCGCCAGCGAGGGCCACGTAGGTGCCCCGGAAGCGGGCGGCAATGTCGCCCGCGCACGTCACGGCCACCTGCAGCTCGATCCGGGCGCGACCTCGCGCCTCGAGCAGTCGAGCAAACCGGCGCCACGCATCCGCTTCGGGTGCTTCGCAGGTCGCGAAGAATTCGGCGGCGATCGGCGCCAGATAGTCCACCTCCTGCCGCTGGATCACCAGCCGGACCGGCGTGCCTCGCGCAACGAGGCGCGCGTGCAGCCAGCCCCAGCCCGCGAGCACGGCGAGCGCAGCGACGGAACCCCCGAACGCGGTCTGCCGGTGATTGCGGTTCGGTGCGAGTGGGGCGCGAAGACGGACACGCGCGTCGCCGACCTCGACGACATCCACGCCAAGCGCCGCCGTCAACGGGATGTTGGCCGTCAGGTACGCCGCCAGCTCAGCCGGCGTCATCGCGGCCGGGCGGCGGCGCGTAGCTCCGCTGCAGACAGTTTCGGGAAATCGCCGATCGCGTCGATCGCGACGTCCGGCTCGGCGTAGGTGTCCACGTCCGGCGCCGTGGCATAGTGACCTTGGCGAACCCAGACGGTCGTGACGCGATCCAGCCAGTGCGCCTTGATGGCTGCCAGCAGCCGGCGCTTGTCGTCGACCATCACGTAGTGATCCGCGGGGCTCAGTCGTTCGACTTCGCCGAGCTCCTGCTCCTTGTGCACGTAGATGTGCACGCGTCCCCCGACCTCCGTACCGAGGCCCGAGCGTCCTATCTTGAGCGGTTGAAAGACCGCGTCGCCGTCGGACAGGATCGCGACCTCGCCCAATTCGCCGGCATGGCGCACGGCGGCGAGCGCGCCGGCGTAGAGTCGCGCGGCGAAGGGGTAGTCGACGAGGAAGGCGGATGCGCCGAAGAATGGGAAATCGTGCGGCCGGGACGCGCGATAGAGCTGCAGCGCGCCCAGGTAGTCCGCGTAACCCAGTTCCGTCCGCAGCGCCTCGAGCACGGAAAAGTAACCTGCTGCGGCGGCGGAGCCACCGGCGTCGGTCAGAAACGCGCCAAGATCGGCGGTGACTCGATCATTGTCGAGAAGTGTGTTGTCGACGTCGAACAAAATCACCATCGGCCCATCTTAGCTCGATAGAATGTTCGCCACCCGTTGATCGCAGGCCTGCACGCAAATGACCGACCTCCGAAAGCGCGTGGACGGCGCGACGCCGTGCCCCTCGCTGGCCTCCACGCAGCCGCGCACGCAGCCGTTGCCCGAGCGGTTCCCGAAGCCGCCGACGGAGGATCCGTCGGCTCCGGAAAAAACCGCTGCGATCCTCGCAAGTCCGAGTTACGCCGCCGCCGATCGCGACCTCAATTTCCTCTCGTGGGATTCGGTGCGCGGCGTCCGCCTGCAGATTGACTACGAGAAGGCGGAGTTGCTGCTCGATCAGCACCGCATCGAGCACACGATCGTCGTTTTCGGCGGCACCCGCATCCCGGAACCGGCGTCCGCCGCCGCTCACGTGGCGGCAGCCGAGGCTGCGGCGGCGCAGGCCGGGGAAAGCCCCGAGCTGGCGCGGCGGCTTGCCGTCGCGCGGCGCCGGCTCGCGAAGAGCCGGTTCTACGACGAGGCGCGCACGCTTGGCCGCCTCGTCGGCGAGGCGTCGTTGTTGCCGAGTGGCGGTCGGATGGTCGTCGTGACGGGCGGTGGACCCGGAATCATGGAGGCGGCGAACCGCGGCGCCGCCGATGCCGGCGCCAAGACGGTCGGGCTCAACATCACGCTGCCGCACGAGCAGTTCCCGAATCCGTACGTCACGCCGGAACTGTGTTTCTCGTTTCACTACTTCGCGATCCGCAAGCTCCATTTCCTCAAGCGCGCGCGCGCGCTCATCGCCTTCCCGGGCGGGTTCGGGACGCTGGATGAGATCTTCGACGCCCTGACGTTGATCCAGACGCGCAAGATGCCGGCGGTGCCCGTGGTGCTCGTGGGGCGGGAGTTCTGGGAGCAGACGTTCAACGCCGAGTTCCTCGCGGCCGAGGGCACGATCGACCCGGAGGATCTGGAGCTCTTTGGCTTCGCGGAGACCGGCACCGAGGCCTGGCAGATGGTCTGTGACTGGCACGTGGCGGCGGGGACGCCGAACCTACCGCTCAAAGGATCAAAGCGATGAAGTTGTCATTTCACGGCGCCGACCAGGACGTCACAGGCTCCTGTCACCTGCTCGATGCCGCGGACGTGCGCATCCTCATCGACTGCGGGCTCTTCCAGGGCAGCCGGACTCTCGCCGCCGAGAACAGCGAGGACTTCGGTTTCGATCCCGCGTCGATCAGTCTCGTCGTGCTCACGCATGCGCATCTCGACCACTGCGGGCGTCTGCCGCTCCTGGTCAAACGCGGCTTCCGCGGCGAGATCGTCTCGACCGCCGCGACTCGCGAGCTCGCAGCGCTCGTCCTGCTCGACTCCGCGCACCTGCAGGTCGAGGAATCCGAGCGCAACGGCGAGCCGCCGTTGTACACGCCCGACGACGTGCAGACGACGCTCGCACGTTTCAAGCGCACGGTCGAGTACGGCGCCTCGCTGCAGCTCAGCGCAGCGGTGAAGGTGACCTTCTTCGACGCCGGGCACATCCTCGGTTCCGCCAGCCCGCGCTTCGACGTCGCCGAGGGTGGCGCGACCCGCAGCATTGCGTTCTCCGGGGACCTCGGCAATGCGGGGCGGCCTCTGCTGCGCAGTCCGTCGCCGCCCGTTGGCGCCGAGATCGTCGTCATGGAGACGACCTACGGCGACAAGCTCCACCGGCCCATCGGCGAGTCGGTCGCGGAACTCATCACGGCCGTCAGCGACACCGTCACGCACGGCGGCAACGTCGTGATCCCGACGTTTGCGCTCGAGCGCGCGCAGGAAATCCTCTATTTTCTCAAGGCCGCGGCGGACAGGGGACAGCTGCCGGCGAACGCGCGCGTGTTCCTCGATTCCCCGCAGGCGATTGCGGCCACGGAACTCTTCCGCAAGCATCCCGAGGCGCTGTCGCCGGATGCGACCGCGGAGTTCTCCTCCGGCAAGGACCCGCTCTCCCCACCGGGCCTCGTTTGCACGCGCGACCGCAATGCCTCACGGACGATCAACGACGTGCACTCCGGAGCCGTCATCCTCGCGGGCGCCGGCATGGCGACCGGCGGCCGCGTGCTCTTCCACCTGCGCCGCGAGCTGCCGCGCGCGGATTCGGCCGTCGTGTTCGTGGGCTATGCCGCGAACGGCACCCCGGCACGCCGCATCATTGATGGCGCACCGAATGTCCGCCTGCAGGGCGAGAACGTGAACGTCCGCGCAAAGATCCACATGATTGGCGGGTTTTCGGCGCACGCCGATCGCGACGAGCTGCTGGCGTGGCACGCGCAGATCAAGCCGCGCCGGACGTTCCTCGTGCACGGCGAGAAGGTGACCATGCAGAGCTTCGCCGCCCGGCTCCCGCCCGGGCCGGTCGACATGCCCGCGAGCGGCCAGAGCTTCGACCTCTAGCGGCGAAGCCCGCAACGGGGCCGTCACGCCTCGCGCAGGGTGAACGCGATGCCGTGGGTTTCGAGGTAAGACGCGAGCTCGCGCGCCGTGGCGACCCGCTCGGCAAGCAGCCGCAGGAGCAGCTCGTCCTTCCATGGCCCAGGCACGCAGAGCCAGCTTTCCGCGCAGAGGTCGTCCCCCATCGCTTCGCACAGCGGCGCCGTGTCTTCGCCGTACACGACGAGCGCACCCTGCGCATCGACCTCGGCTCGCAACGAGAAGGTGCCGCGCTCGCCGAAGCCGTCGCGAAGCACCAGCGTGCGCAGCGGATCGCGGACGTTTCGAGCGGCGTCTTTAG
>Ga0335083_10007424_pt1 | contig 13552 bp, 15 predicted proteins | sample Lox_Sample_42_FD_206716 | JGI IMG/M metagenome (GOLD analysis project Ga0335083, IMG submission 206716) | Soil microbial communities from Loxahatchee National Wildlife Refuge, Florida, United States - Lox_Sample_4.2 | ecosystem: Environmental > Terrestrial > Soil > Wetlands | place: USA...
TGCACCAAATATGGGCGACAGGCTACATCACAAATACCATTCCTTGCAATCAATTTGCCGCCAGCCAAACCAAGAGGCAGTGGCCTTGCGCAACGGAGAGAAATGCTCTGACTGCTGGCGGAGGACGCAGTCATGTGCGAACCATTCTCTGGGGATTTTGGATTCCCGGTAACAGGGAAAAATACAGGGAATACCACCATCTCGGCTGGTTCGTTGCCGCGATAAATCCCGATTTACGAATGTACTATGCAAAGTCAAACAACATTAAGAGCGAATCGAAACAGGGAACGATCAGGGAATCAGTAGAAAATAGAAGCCGGCTTCTTTGGTGCGGACGGATTACAGTCGACGGCAACAGTTATCGAGTGCCAGCTGGATCGACTATCTTGAATCTACGCCTTTCCAAGGCCAAGGTCACTGTCGCCCGCGACAAGTAGCAGGTTATTTTGGGGGAGTCGCCCAGCACCTTTTCAAAGAGAAATAACAATGGTGCGGTTGTGATTCAATCCTGGTGCCTCTGCACTGCGTCTCGTGATTGCGGCACATCAAGGTCAAAGGTGCTCGAGCGCAACGACGGAATCATTCCCTCATGTGATGCTGTTCATGCGGCAACCAGTTCACTACCGTTATTCCGCTAATTTGGTCTTGAACTCTAAATAGGAGCAGGCGATTCCTAACCATTCCTTTGTCCGTATTCTCCTGGTCGATGATTTTGCTCCGTGGCGACGAATTCTAATCGCCAAGCTAAGCCAGAGTCACATTCTACGCATTGTCGGAGTTGTGTCAGACGGACTTGAAGCGGTCCTCAGAGCGGAAGAACTGCAGCCTGACCTAATTTTGTTGGATATCGGACTACCGGAAATAAACGGGATTGAAGCCGCTCGAAGGATTCGTAGAGTTGCTCCCAAATCCAAGATACTTTTCTTGACTCAAGAGGCTCACGCGGATGTGGCTGGAATAGCTCTCAGTGAAGGCGGACAAGGCTACCTTGTTAAGTCAGATGCTGACACCGAGCTGTTCGCCGCTGTGGAAGCGGTAATGCAGGGAAAGAAGTTTGTGAGCCGCAGTTTGGCGGATCGCTCGACGACGAGTCCTGATAAACTGCTGTGACCGCTCCAGGGCCGCGCGAAACAGAATAAGATCATTTCATTCGAATTCCGGATTACAGGACCAATCAGGCTGCACTGACGTGGTCGAGCAGAGTGAGCAATTGTTGCTCAATGTGTTTTCATCGAACTCCCTTAGTACCGCAATCCCGCAAATCTAGATACGCGAGCGACTCTGAAGACGCGCCAGCGGCTTCAGGTCACATTGATCAGACACTATGCGAGTAGTTTCAAACTCTGCTGTCGACAGATATCGATTCATGGGACCAAGGTCCAATTGTATCTGTCGTTGCCGCACTCTATTTTCCTAACCTGAGGAGGAGACTTGCATGCAACTTTCCAGTGTCGGATCCACTCTATTTCTCGCGTTCGAAGACGTGGGCAAGCAACTTCGTCAACGGTTAGACGGACTTGCCAAGATTCGGTTCGCCGTTGAAGAGAAGCACAGGGCGCTCCAGGAAGCACTTTGCGAACGGGAGAATCGTCTTCTAAACCTGCTCGGTACCTCTTCCGATGCTATCGTCGTGATAGACGATGGGCGTTCTATTCTCGACGCGAATCAGCGGGCTTTAACTTTGCTCGGAATTTCCCGCAAAAACATCGATAAGTTTACTATGAATGCTTTTTTGCCGGACACGCACATTTCGCAGTTCATACGAAGTGGTCCACCTTTCCTTCGGGGAAGAGAGCGCCGCGGCGAATGTCAGATTAAGCGGCTGGATGGTGGGCGACGCGAGACGGAATTTTCGTTCCAGGCAAATTTTATCCCGGGCCGGCATCTATGCAGATTTCGCGAGATTGGCGTCGACGAACCAAAGGTCGAAACACCGATTGCCGAGCAAATAGCGAACATTCCTAAACCGAAATCGAATTCTGGTGTCAATCCCCAGACCGCTAGCACGGAACTCGGTCACCTTTCGAGCCTCAACCAGAAGCTCAATTTAGAGAGAAGGGGTAAGAATACCTTCTCGGCGGTCTTGTGCCTACGTTGTAAATGAAGTATGGAGAGTGTTGGAAGTTTCGAACTGGATGGCACTTGGAGACAGGGGTGACGGTGTCGAGTCCGGGCGCTACTGCATTAGGATTTCCAAATCCATTCTGGTCAGACGAATCGCCTGCGCTACGCCTTGCCCACTTGGGACTTGATGAGGCCGATGACTTGGTTCAGTCTCCAAGCGTTACGTGTGGTGGTGTTGGTAACGGTGCTAGCGAGTTGCCCGCCTATACCAGCGATGGAGTTCCCTAAACTGAACTTGTTCATGGCCGCGCCCACTACGTTGCCTCTGACAGCGCCGCTGACAATCTGAATAATCAAGCCGGCGATACTCATCTTGGCTCCTCGATTTCGGCAATTTATTACTCTCGACCTACAAAACGTCCTGTAATGCGATCGTGAAACACTAGTCGGTCTGATCGCGCCAGAATCGTCTCTCCCTGTAGTCGACGATGGAATGTTAGGCGGCGTGTTTTGCTCGATAGTCCGGAGTCTCGACATTAGATAAGAGCGACTTGTTTGCCGAGATTGATTTCACCGCGCACACCCAGACACGCTTGGTGCCTGCGTACACGCTCATTGCGATGGCGAGACAAACCATGAGAGAACCAAAGAGCGCGATGTATCCGAAAATGAAAACCACAAGTGCAGCTATCACTTGCGCTGCAAAATTAAACCTAAGCACGAGATCCATCAGCGACCTCTTTGGGCTGCTGCTCCCTTGAATCGGAGCGCGGAAGTCCTCTCTCCGCGCTAGACGCGTCACATTAGAGTGTGCGAACGATAGATTGGGACAACGAAAGGTGCAATTGGACCTTGGTCCCAATGTGCCCCTTCTGCCGGCGATTCCCAACCTTTTCTCAGACCCCGTCGAACTCATAGGATATCTATGAGGCTGCGGCAAGGTCACTCGAGATCAAAAGCTAAGTTTCAAAGCCAGTTGTCCGACTCTTGGATTGACGGAAGTGCTGCTGATGACGCCGAAAGTTTCTGAGCTGAAGTTGTTGTCGGGATTCGAAAACTGGGGATGATTAGAGGCGTTGAAAAACTCCGCGCGAAATTGCAGGTTGCTGCCTTGTTGTGGCCAGCGCAGTGGGATGTTCTTGCTGATGGAGAGGTCGATGTTCGCCTGACCCGGCCCGTCCACGATACCCGTAGCACTGTCACCAAAAGCAGTACCCTTCCCGTCTGCTCCGATAATCGGCGGCGTTGTGAAGCAGGCCTTGTCGAAATAGTTGTTCAGTTTCGATTGCACACTGCCCGAAATCACGATCTGGCTTTTCGCACACGATCCACTTAGTTGGGCCCGATCCTCGCTGATTCCGAAGGTGTTGCTGGCATTGGCATAAGCGATGGTAAGCGCACTCCCAGACTGAATTGTGACTATGGCGGCCAGATCCCAACCGCCTAACAACGCACCCTTGACGCCATGCGATGGAGAAGGGGACGTCCATGTTCCGCTCAGAATGAAACGCTGCGGACGGTCAAAGCTCGTTCTTCCCCATCGATGGCCCGGCGAGTTTTGGTCTCCCAAGGTCAGGACGGTTCCCGCGGAGGTGCCATTGACATCGGCGCCATCCGTATCTAATGTCTTGGAGAAAGTATAGGAAGCAAGGAACTGGAGGCCGTGACTTAGTCGCTTTGTCAGGCTAACCTCAAGCCCGTTGTACCAGGAGCTTCCTTCGGATTCGACTTCATCAAGCGAATCCGGAGGTATCCCGAGAATGGGAACTGATTCCGACCGTCGGTGTAACAACGAAGTCAACCCAGCCGGTGTTGTTGGTAGGAGGCTTCAGCTTTCTTCCGGGAATACTGCAAGGCGCTAGTCCGCACTTGGGGACATACGTAAAACCGCCTTCGTTGCCGAAGGCAGCTTCGCTCAGCACCGGGCCGATCTCAAAGTAGGCGCTATAGGCGGCGGCCCAAGCCATGGCGCGGAGACGGCTCTTCCAGTACGAACCCGATTTGCCGAAGCGTTCGGCGCGTCCGCGGGGATCGTTTTGGATGAAGATGCGGCCGGAAACGGCGCCCTCGAGCGGATGGCCAATGTAGTTGACGAGGAAATCGTCGCCGTCACCCCAGCGACTCATATCGAAATGCTGGACCGAACTGCCCCAATCGTCCCAGAACGGTTTATGGAACAAGAGATAGCGCGCGTAGCTATCCGAAGCAAAGCGAAAACCATGTTCGATGAGCAAGAATTCCAGCGATTGGGTGAAGAGCGGCCGCCAGCGAATTTTTTCGTTAAAGCCTTCGGTGTATTGCGGGTTACCGGAAGCTAGGGAAGGATCGAGAGTGCGACAATCATCGGCGGCGATCCCCGGAACGGGGGAATTGAGCGCGCCGGAAGCAAGGCTCGTTAAATTCACGCTGGCGCAGGGAGCTGCAGTGGTCTTTATGCTTGGCCGGTTGGCGCAATCGGAGCCATCAGGAAAATCAGTTGGGGGCGCCGCGCCTGGGTGCGTGAGGAATTCGGGGCGAGCGTGTAGCGTGAGATCGATCGAAAGCGGGCCCTTCGAGGAGGGGGCTGTTTGCGTGCATGCGGCTGCGAGCGAGGGGATAATGAGCGCCCAGCAGAGAAGAACGCAATGGCGAAAGTGAAGCATCAGGTTACGAAAGGCCTGGTGGTTGCGAGAGGTCACCGCGGGAATCCGCGGTGGGTCACGTAGCCAGAATGGTTTCTTTCCGTGCAGCTGTTGCGAAACAGGGCTTATCACAAGCCAGAATGCGACGGCTGCCCTTGAAACTTGGCAAGCGATTTGCTTGGTCGCAACCATGGTTCTTTCCGAGGCTTGTGCCCTACCGCTATTTCTGGTTCTCCAAGGGGGCATAGCGTGAGAACGGTGACCCTGTGCCGAAACACGCAGGGTCGGACCACCTATCTGATACTTCCCATTCGCTGCCTACTTTTGAATCACGCGCAGAGAAATGCGACGGTTCTGAGCGCGACCCGCTTCGGTTGAGTTGTCCGCCACCGGATGGTCCTCGCCGTAACCTTTGGCGTTTACGTGTGTGCGATCAACACCTAGGTCAAGGAGTTGCATCATCACGTTATCGGCGCGATCCGTGGAGAGTCTCAAGTTCGCGGTGGCGTCACCCTGATTATCGGTGTAGCCACCGATACGAACGTACACGTTGGGATACGCCTTCAGGATGTTGGCAATGTTCTGGAGCTGTTCCCGCGAGGTCGACTGCAGAGTGGCCGAATTCGAGTCAAAAAGAAGACGATCGAAATTGAACCACGTGGTGTCAGTCACCGGGGCGGACGGATCCTTGATGAAAAGGAGCAGCTTGCTCTCCATGCCGTTCTGTGGAATGTTCAGGTCGACTCCATCAGGAAGCGAGGATTGAACGAGTGCTCCGAGCGACTGTGTTCCGCTTACGATTCCGCTGCCAGCCTGTGCTGCGACTGCGGTGGTGTTGGACACAGCCGTGTTGACAGAGTCGCTCCGGTTGACAAACCAAATCAGACCAATTAGGAGAAGCGCGGCAAACACCAAGGCCCAGAACCAATTGTCACCCTTTGTCTGCATGACATCTTCGTCGCGCGCAATGTGTGAGGGGACGCCGGCCAATCCGTGAATTGAGAATCCGGCCGGAAGTGCACTGCGAAGACGAGGCAATTCAGCAGTAAGCATGCTGCTGAAGCCCGAGACGGAAAGACCTTCCGAATTGACTTTCGACGCGAGCGTGCCGAGAACCATTGGAGCTGCTACCGCCATGACGCATCCTGCAGAAACCGAACGCATGTGCGAGTTTTCGGCGAGCTTGCTCGTGATGTTCGAGAGGTTACCGCCGAACAACATATTCAAGAACGCGTTGCTGGCTTGAGCCGTGGCGCTTGTGACGGAGCTTCCAGCGTCGGCCGCGCCCATACGACTTCGGGCGCTAAAGCTGGAGCTCAGATTCTTGACATGGCTCAGAAAGTCTTGATCTTTAGCTTTGCTTGCGAGAGCAGTGAGTATGACCGCTGCACCGCCTTGCAAACCAAGCTGAACTGAACCTGTTGACTCGCCTATTTTCGAAGCTACACTGCGAACGACCTCTGGTGAAAATTGTTCCTTTAACGACTCCAGCACTGAGCTCATCGAATTTCCTCCTCACCGCAAAACACATTTACCAATCACCGTCCAGAAGACATAGTGGAACCCAACCCGAGGAACTTTCTAGCCGGACGATAGTTTCAAGGGGTAATCGATGCAATTAGACCTTAGTCGTAGGCGGCCGTGGGGGGCAAGGACGTCTGGTGGCTGTAAGTTCGGAAGAACGTCGCGAAATGTGTCTCGACGGCCGCCGACGGACTATGAATGGTGGTTGTGCCTAAGCGACTGAGTTAATCGAGCATAAGTACGAATCACAACGGTAGAGGAGCGTAGGGACCTATTGACTCGCGAGATCACACTGTCTTCAAGAGGAGCCTTTCACGCGAACGTATCTGCACCTTCCCACGGCGCTTTATCAGGGCGCCACTACGGTGCCACTCGCTAATCAGGCGACTTGTTGTGAATGGCGTGACGTTCGCCGCGTCAGCTAACTCTTCATTGGTGATGGAGAGGGTAATACCGCCCCTCGTTTCTCGGCCATTCGTGCGGGCAAGAGTAACTAGCACTTGAGCAACCCGCTCCCGAGCAGTGTAGCAAACTAGTCCTACGTGGGCCGCGAGATGCCACGTCACATAGTCAGACGCGGTCAATAGTGCATTCTCCAGCAGCCTGGGAAATCTTTCGACAAGACCGCGGATTGTCGTATGGTCCCACACTAGCGCTGAACTCTCAGCTATCATTTCTGTGCTGACGAGATATGCAGAATGGCTCGACAAGATTGTACGCCCGCCGAAAACATCTCCAGGCCCGAGCCAACGCAAGAGAAGCTTCTTGCCATCATCCGTTACCAAGAAATGTCTGGCGTGACCCTTCGTCAGTAGGAAGAAATAGTCGGCCGGGTTGCCTTGGTTCGTGGCTACGGATTTAGCGGCAAATCGGAGCGGAGTCGCGGCTGATAGGACAGTTTTGCGGTAGGGTGGAGACAATCCATCGAGAAATTGTGATCTAAAGTCTACCGGTACAAGAGCAATCCCCGAGACAGGCATTCTGGGCGCTCCGTGGAGCAAACGTCGCCGCTTCCTGGACTTCCGCGGTAGCCACCAGTGTTCTGGCCGATGGTCCCGCAATCAATACTCACCACGATGCTCTTTCATTTTGCTTGTCAGCCGTTCCTCACCTTTGGTTATAGACGCTGCAGAGATGCGACTTCAGGCCCTTTTCAGCATGCGCGTAATAGCGACCAAAATAACCGCGCCAATAAATGCCACTACGATGAAGCCAATCATCCCACCGCCCTGCCAGATTCCCAGAGCGCCAAACACCCAGCCTCCCAAGATGCCGCCAAGGACCCCAAGAATGATATCCACTGCTACTCCATAGCCGCCTCCCTTCATCACTTGGCCGGCGAGCCAGCCCGCGATCAATCCAACCAAAATCCATGTCAGAAATCCCATATCTGGTCCTCCTCGTACTAACAACCATTTCGGTAAGGCCTCGGGCCTGTCGACTAGAAGAAGCTAAGTCCAAACCTCAAACGCGCCGTCCATCAAATTACATCACGTCGATCGCGCTCCATTTAAGAACGCGCCTTCGCGCAGGTGCCGCTCACGGGCACCGTGCAGATGCAGTGTCCCCAGCCTTGAAACACTGCACTCTGCGCGGCACCCAAACACACCGCGAACATAGACCTAACCTTCTACTATCGCAATTAGACCTTAGTCGTATGTGCTGCTTGACCTTACTCCGACGAGGAGGGCGAAGATAATGTCTTCACTTTCCTCTATTTTGTTTGACCGACAAGCGCCCTTTGTTGCCAGTCGGTTTATAAGACCAAGGTCCAATTGCTCCTTTAGTCCATTCAATCTATCGTCCCTCGGAAACAAAGCGGTCGAGACACTTGAAGGACTTTCCTGATGGCTCGTCGGTCACGGAAAACTTTGCGAAAGACGTCTGACACGGAATTCGAGAGTCTTTTGCGCCGTGCTTTCCGAGCGCTAGACTTCGGGAGCCATCGAGTCCCAAATGAGAATTCAACCGGCCGACGTAACAAGAAAGTAAAAGCGCAAGAGTCGTGACAACTAGAGCTCATCGACCGGCCGGCCCAGCAATGAAACGGTTGTGCCCCCGTTGCGGCAGCGACTATGTCTCCAAATCTCACTTTCGCGGAGTGATAGAGCTGGTTCTTCTTCGAGCCGTCAGGGTACGCCCTTATCGATGTCGCGATTGTGGAAAGAGATTTTATGGCCACTCGAGTAGAAGAGATTTGGTGGGTCAACGCCTACCGCGCGCTACTGCCCATTGACTAGCTGTTAGTGGTTTCGACGATGGTGCAGCACAAACACAGGCTTGCTGTCAATCGCAACACTGCTACTTCTGTTGGCACCACAAACTAGCGCACAAGAAAAACCCAACATTCTTGTCATTTGGGGTGATGACGTTGGTGTTAGCAATATCAGTGCCTACAGCATGGGCATAATGGGCTACCACACACCCAATATTGACCACATCGCAAGAGAGGGAATGCTTTTCACGGACGCCTACGCGCAGCAAAGCTGCACAGCCGGTCGCGCCTCGTTCATGCTTGGCCAGAATCCATTCCGTACCGGGCTCCTTACAATCGGAATGCCCGGATCGCCGCACGGTATTCCTGACTGGTCGCCTACGATCGCCGATTTGATGAAGGCGCAAGGTTACACGACTGGACAATTTGGCAAGAATCACCTGGGTGATCGCGATCAACACCTCCCAACGGTGCATGGTATGGATGAATTCTTCGGCAACCTCTATCACCTCAATGCGGAAGAAGAACCAGAAGGCTACTACTATCCGAAGAATCCAGAGTTCAAGAAGAATTATGGCCCACGCGGCGTCATCCATTCGTGGGCAAATCCGGACGGAACGCAAAAAATAGAAGACACTGGTCCATTGAACCGCGCGCGTATGCTTCATGTCGACGAAGAGATCTATGGTGCGGCTACGAAGTTTATTGACAGCGCCGTCCAGCAGAAAAAGCCCTTTTTCGTTTGGTTCAATACCACGCGCATGCACGTTTGGACGCACCTCAAGCAAGAATCCGACGGCGTCACGGGAATTGGCCTCTACCCCGACGGAATGGTCGAGCACGACAAGATGATCGGTCAGCTGCTTAAGAAACTAGATGATCTAGGCATCGCCAACAACACCGTCGTGATCTACAGCACGGACAATGGTGCGGAGAAGGTTACGTGGCCCGACGGTGGAACCACACCCTTCCGCGGCGAAAAAGGCACCACCTGGGAAGGCGGCTTTCGTGTTCCTATGATGATCCGCTGGCCCGGAGTTATCAAGCCAGGAACGATCAGCAACGAGATTATTTCACAAGAGGACTGGATGCCAACGCTCACAGCAGCAGCGGGCGATCCGAACGTCGTTTCGGAACTGGAGCAAGGCCATAAATTCGGCAACAAGACATTCAAGATCCATCCAGACGGCTACAACTTCCTGCCTTATCTGAAAGGAGAAGCTTCGAAGGGGCCGCGCCACGAAATCTATTATTTCGAACAAACGGGCGATCTCGACGCGATTCGTTACGACGATTGGAAGGTGGCTTTCGCCACACAGGAAGGAAACATCGCGACCGGCACGCGTCAAGTACCGGGCTGGCCAGTGATTACCAATTTGCGGGCCGATCCGTATGAATCAGCTGCCAAGGACTCTGGAATGTACATCCGCTGGTATGCAGATCTGTTGTGGATTTTTGTACCCGTTCAAAACAAGTTGAAGGAGTTTCTTGCTACGATCCCGCAATATCCATTTCAGGCAGGATCGAGTTTGAGCGCCGCAGGAATCAACTACAACTCACTGAAAGCCGCAGATGCGATGAAGCATCTACAGGAGCTTGAATCGCTGACTTCACCAAGCAACTGAGCGATGAGCGCAGCATTCATGGAAACGCGCAGCGCAAGTTTCGGATACCGAATTTCCCACAATTCCCGTAAGCAATAGGTTTGTCGGAGCGCTGGCAGGAATTGGAGGGTCGAGGACGAGGAGATATGAGCTCTAGGGGACAACGGCAACCGCGCCTGGCGAGGGCATGTACTTTGGTTGATCGTGTCGGGATGCGGGCAGTGGAGTTGGTGGCGCGGTGGTGTGGCAGTCATGGGCGTCGTTGTGAGTAGCGCAGGACAAATTGAACACTGATAGGTTTGGTCGAAGCCACGTCACCTCCCCCCGAGCGACGTGGTCAGGGACGTGGTCGTGCACACCCCCACCGCCACGTCCCCTAAGCTTATGATGGGCTGTCAGCTTTTAAAGATCCCGGCGCCGCGGAACAACGACATGTCCAATACTTCGTGTTTGGCAATCGGGCCCTTTTCACCACATGCGCTACTTCTTCGGTCCTTTAGGAAACAGCAGCGCGAATTGAAATTTTAGCTGCCAAGTTGGCGAGGGGATGGAGTCTGGACGCTCAACGTTGTAATACGCCTGCACGCTCGCATTCACGGGCTGGATCCCCAATTTGAAGATTCGTGCGATGCCACCGCCCGCCGGCACTAGCCAAACGTTCCCACTGGCGCCATTCCAGTTAGCAGAGAGGATGGGTTGAGAGGTTAAGAAGAATCCTTTTTTCAGGTTGTAGTTCACAAAATATTGAAGCGTCATCGAATTGACGTCAGCCCGACTCGAAGGCCCGGCAACAGACCAAACGTTATTTACGAGAACGCCCAACGTCCAGTGCCCGGGCTGGGTCAGAGCAACAACCGTAGGGCCCATAGTATCGTGCATTGTCTCGTCCACGAGGTCGCACTTTCGTATTTGGTTTTTCGTGGACGTGGCGGATTCCGAAGCCGGAGCCCGCAAAGCCCTAACGGAGATCAGCAGTTTTCCAAATAGGGCGAATGACCAAGGAGGTTATTCCCCCTCGCAAGTGCACCTCGTGATTAAACCGGGAGAAATTCCGAGATCTTTCTGTGTTTAGGGCAAAAGCAGCCGAATAAAGCCGACGGAACGATCTGAGAATCCCACAAATTGCGCCGCAAATTTAAAGATTCCCCACAAATTATTGGAACAGAGAGAAATGCCACGACTGGCTGGCGGAGGGGGTGGGATTCGAACCCACGAGACCCTTTCGGGCCTAACGGTTTTCAAGACCGCCGGAGTCAACCGCTTTCCTACCCCTCCGAATTCAACGCACAAATATTGTAACTTGCAATGCGCTCTTCCGGAACCTCGCTGAAGAATCCGCTGGCCGAATACTTGCCTCGCGGTGATAGCCACCAGCAAATTTGCCGTCAAGAGCCAGGAATTTCAGGAAGCTACCGCTGATCACAACTCGCTACGAAGCCGATCCCGCCAGTGGATTGAGATACTTGATGAGAACCACGTCGTTTCCCTTTTCGGCGTAAATTAATTCATCCACCAGTTTCTGCGCCAGCATGATCCCGAATCCGCCCGGACGAAGCCCCTGCTCCTCTCGGACCATCACGTGGCTCAGAATATCTTCAGGCGAACTTCCTACGGCGGCATGGCGCAGTTCCTCCAATGAAAAGCCTTCTCCGGGGTCTTTCATTCGGCACGCCACGGCGCGCCGCGTCCGCAGGTAGTCGATTTCCACATAATGATTGGGATCGAATTTCCCGCCATGCTCCATGGCGTTCAGCAGCATCTCGTGGGCCGCCACCGCTAGGTCCTCTTTTTCAGCCTCCGGAAGGTCGGCTTGGCGCAGGAACTGAACCAGCCGGTCCGCCGTCACCAGCGTGCAGCGGGCCATCAGACGAATCCAGTTGGGCGTCGCGGAAATCACTTCGATGCCGTCGTCCCAGCAAGGCTCCGACACGGCCTGATGCACCATGTCCGCCAGCAGCACGCGATCGAATGGCGGCTGAAAATAGCTGAACGCATTCTCGCGCAGCGAAGCCACTACATCTTCAGGCGTGCTTTTCGCCGTCAGAATGATCATCCGGACGTGCGGGCGAATCATCCGGATCTTGCGCAGCAGATCGACGTCTTCGCGCGCAGAGGTATTTTGCCCGGTGATCACCAGGTCGAAGGGACCCGCCTTCACGAGCAACAGCGCTGTGTCGTTGTCGGGAGCCCGCTCGATATCCCAGGCCTCCCCGCTTACGACCTCCTGCAGCAGGTGATCGACCTCATGGCCTGGATCCACAAGCAGCAGTTTCTTCCTTTTGACAATCGATGACACGCTTTCTAGAGTTGCTGACATGGCTTTTACCCCTCTCGCGCCACCCTGAACGAACTCCCTTCGAGGAATACTACACCTACGCCGTCAAAACCAACACGATTGCCCGCTCGCAGCAAATTTCCTTCCAGCCCCACGCAACTGCATACCTCACGGCACCACGTCGTAGATCTCTCGCACCGAGCGCAACGACTTGCATTCCATTCCCTGGCTGCCCAGGGGGTCTCCCTCCGCCGCCGCTGAGTCGCCCGCCGAACGATTGTAGCCAATGGCCACATGAACGATGCCTTCCTTGGCGGGCCACACCCTCGCCACCATTGTCTCGCCTGTCGCCCGTGACGTTTCCCGGACCATCGTTTGATCCTTCAACTCGAATGTGCAGGTGTTCGGCTCCGCCACAAACTCGCTCGCGCTCATCATCTTCTTGCTCGCCAGGTAGACTTGCGCGCGCGAAACCACCTCCCTGGCCCGTCCCGCATCCCACATCGTCTTGGGATAATAAAAGTCGAAAACGAAAACTCCGCGCGTGGGATGAGCCTGGTCGTCGACGTATCCGCCCACCAGCACCGGCTCGTCCCAGGTATCCGAACGCCACCGCGTCCAGCCGCTCGGACGGCACAGCCCCAAATTCAAATCCTTGAACGGCGAAGCCCTCATCGCGGAAGGCGCATCCAGAGGCTTTGACGTCACATAAAATGGCACACCGTTCAGATAGAAATCAGCCCGGTAGTCTCCCGCCGGCAAACATGCGTCCTGGTCGGTGGCCTGCAGGTACGACTGAAACTGATGAATTTTCCCGTTCTCGTCCTGCAGCATCTCTTTGGGTGCCACTTTCCCCGAAACTTTTCCAAGCACTCTCCACACGTCGCTCCCCGGTTCTTTCGTATACCAGAGCACGGCAAGTGTCGCATCGCTGTCTGCCGGCTGGAAATTCACAGTCTGCGCTTCCCAGCGCAAGCCGCCGGGAACCACCTGAATCGTTATGTTCTTCAGCTCGGGCTTGTTCGGCGGGTCAGTGGCAAGTTTCGGTGGCGGCCACGCGGCCGCCGCCAGCTCCAATGTGATCGCAGCTTCTTTTGACTGGATCTGTTTGCAGTAATCCCTGGGGTTCAGCCCCTCGCAATAGTGATAGAGCGCTTCCAGGTCCCCCACCGCGCCGGCCACCAGATCTCCTGAGTCCTTCATCCCCTCTTTCTTTGCGGTGTCCGCATAAATCGCCAGGCCTTTGCTC
>Ga0335083_10007425_pt1 | contig 13551 bp, 7 predicted proteins | sample Lox_Sample_42_FD_206716 | JGI IMG/M metagenome (GOLD analysis project Ga0335083, IMG submission 206716) | Soil microbial communities from Loxahatchee National Wildlife Refuge, Florida, United States - Lox_Sample_4.2 | ecosystem: Environmental > Terrestrial > Soil > Wetlands | place: USA: Florida...
TGACGACGATCAACCTCGTCGAGATCGCCGCCTACGTCGCGATCCTCGTCGCCCTCACGCCGCTCCTCGGCGGCTACATGAAGCGGGTGTTCTCGGGAGAGAAGACGTTCCTCGATCCGATCCTGCGGCCGGTCGAGCGCGGGATCTATCGCGTCTGCGGCGTGGACGCGGCGAAGGACCAGAGCTGGGTGGACTGGACCGTGACGATGCTCATCGTCAACGCCGCCTCGCTGGTGATCCTGTACGCGATGCAGCGCCTCCAGCAGTTCCTGCCGTTCAACCCGAACAAGTTCGGCGCGGTCGCGCCCGACTCCGCGTGGAACACCGCCGTTTCCTTCACGACGAACACCAACTGGCAGGGCTACTCGGGCGAAAGCACGATGTCGCACTTCACCCAGATGGCCGGCCTCGCCCTCCACAATTTCCTCTCGGCGGCGACGGGCATCGCGATCGCGGTCGCCGTGATCCGCGGCGTCGCCCGCGAGAAGGCGGCCGGCATCGGCAACTTCTGGTCGGACTGCACGCGGGCGATTCTCTGGGTCCTGCTGCCTCTGTCGTTTCTCGCCGCGCTCTTCTTCGTCTCGCGCGGCGTCGTCCAGAACTTCCGGCCGGACGTGGCCGTGAAGACGGTCGAGGGCGTCGAACAAAAAATCGCGCAGGGACCCGTCGCCTCCCAGGAGGCGATCAAGGAGCTGGGCACCAACGGCGGCGGCTTCTTCAACGCGAACTCCGCGCACCCCTACGAGAACCCGACACCCGGAACGAACTTCCTCCAGCTCGTCCTGATCTTCGCGATCGGCGCGGGCCTGACCAACACGCTCGGGCGCATGACCGGCTCGGTCCGCCACGGCTGGGCGGTCTTCGGCGCGATGGCGCTGATGTTCCTCGTCGGCGTCCTCGTCTGCGGCGTGGCCGAGCAGAAGGGAAACCCGATCCACCAGAAGCTGGGCGTGGCGGCGCTGCCGACGGCGGGCGGCACGGGCGGGAACATGGAGGGCAAAGAGGTCCGCTTCGGGATCGGGGACTCCGCGCTCTTCGCCACGATCACGACCGACGCCTCGTGCGGTGCGATCAACTCCTGGCACGACTCGTTCACGCCGATCGGCGGTCTCGTGCCGCTCGCCAACATCGCCTCGGGCGAGATCATTTTCGGCGGCGTCGGCGCCGGCCTCTACGGAATGTTCCTCTTCATCGTCCTCTCGGTCTTCATCGCCGGCCTGATGGTGGGCCGGACGCCCGAGTACCTCGGCAAGAAGATCGAGGCGCACGAGGTCAAGCTCGCGATGCTCTCGGTCCTGATCCTGACGCTGTGCATTCTCGGCTTCAGCGCCGCGGCCTCGGTGCTCCCGGCCGGCCTGTCCTCGCTCGCGAACAAAGGACCCCACGGCTTCTCGGAGCTCCTTTACGCGTTCACTTCCGGCGCCGGCAACAACGGATCCGCCTTCGCCGGCTTGAACGCGAACACGCCGTTCTACAACACGACCCTCGGCATCGACATGTTCCTCGGCCGCTTCTTCATGCTGATCCCGATCCTCGGGATCGCCGGCTCGCTCGCCGCCAAGAAGAAGGTCCCCGAGTCGGTCGGCACTTTCCCGGTGACGGGGCCGCTCTTTTCGCTGCTGCTCGTCGGCGTGATCCTGATCGTGGGCGCGCTGACCTTCTTTCCCGCCTTCTCGCTGGGTCCGATCGTGGAACAGCTCCTGATGAAGGCCGGGACGCTTTTCTAGAGGAGGACGCCGTGGCTCCGCCGAAACGCACTTCCCTCTTCGATCGCGCGATCGTCCGCGCGGCCGCCTCCGACGCTTTTCGAAAGCTCGACCCGCGCCAGGAGGCGCGAAACCCCGTCATGTTCGTCGTCCTGATCGGGGCCGCGCTCGTGACGGTGCTCCTCGTCCGCGACGTGGCGCGCGGCAAGGACGTCCTCTTCAACCTGCAGATCGCCGTGTGGCTCTGGTTCACGCTGCTCTTTGCCAACTTCGCCGAGGCGATGGCCGAGGGGCGCGGCAAGGCGCAGGCCGCCGCCCTGCGGCGCGGCCGGACCGAGACGATGGCCCGCCGGGTCACGCGCAAGGGCGAAGAGAACGTGCCGGCGACGAGCCTGCGCCGGGGCGACCGCGTGATCGTCGAGGCGGGCCAGGTGATCCCCGGCGACGGCACCGTCGTCGAGGGCATCGCGTCCGTGGACGAGTCGGCGATCACCGGCGAGTCGGCGCCGGTGATCCGGGAATCCGGCGGCGACCGCTCGGCGGTCACGGGAGGCACGCGGGTCCTCTCGGACCGCATCGTCGTCGAGATCACCTCGAACCCCGGCGAGACGTTCCTCGACCGGATGATCGCGCTCGTCGAAGGCGCCTCGCGCCAGAAGACGCCCAACGAGATCGCCCTCTCCATCCTTCTGTCGGGACTGACGATCGTCTTCCTGATCGCGACGGTGACGCTGCGCCCGTTCGCCCTCTATGCGAAGGGGACGGCGACGACGCCGGTGCTCATCGCTCTGCTCGTCTGCCTGATCCCGACGACGATCGGCGGGCTGCTCTCGGCCATCGGCATCGCGGGCATGGACCGCGTCCTCCAGCACAACGTGCTCGCCATGTCCGGCCGCGCCGTCGAGGCCGCCGGCGACGTCAACGTGCTGCTCCTCGACAAGACGGGCACGATCACGCTCGGCAACCGCCAGGCCACCGAATTCCTCCCGGCGCCTCACGTCCTGCCCGGCGATCTCGCCGAGGCGGCCCAGCTCTCGTCGCTCTCCGACGAGACGCCGGAAGGCCGCTCGATCGTGATCCTCGCCAAGGACCGGTTCGGCCTGCGCGCGCGGCGCATGGAAGGCATGCGGTTCGTGCCGTTCTCGGCGCAGACGCGCATGTCGGGCGTCGACTTCAACGGCCGCCAGATCCGCAAGGGCGCCGGCGACTCCGTCGCCGACTGGGTTCGCGGCCAGGGCGGGACGATCGACCCCGCCGTCTCGGATCTCCTGAACAGGATCTCGGCCGAGGGCGCGACGCCGCTGCTGGTGGCCGACGGCCCGAAAGTGCTCGGCGTCGTGGCGCTGCGCGACGTGGTGAAGGCGGGCATGCGCGACCGCTTCGACCGGCTGCGCGCGATGGGCATCCGGACGATCATGATCACCGGCGACAACCCGCTCACGGCGGCCGCGATCGCCCGCGAGGCCGGGGTCGACGATTTCCTCGCGCAGGCGACGCCCGAGCAGAAGCTCGCGCTGATCCGCAAGGAGCAGGAGAGCGGCAACCTCGTCGCGATGACCGGCGACGGCACCAACGACGCGCCCGCGCTGGCCCAGGCCGACGTCGGCGTCGCGATGAACACGGGCACCCAGGCGGCCCGCGAGGCGGGCAACATGGTCGACCTCGATTCGAACCCGACGAAGCTGATCGAGATCGTCGAGATCGGCAAGCAGCTCCTGATGACACGCGGGTCGCTGACGACGTTCTCGATCGCCAACGACGTCGCCAAGTACTTCGCGATTCTTCCGGCGATGTTCGCGGCGACCTATCCGGCGCTCAACGCGCTCAACGTCATGCGCCTCGGCAACCCGAAGTCCGCGATCCTTTCGGCCGTCATCTTCAACGCGCTGATCATCATCGCGTTGATCCCGCTCGCGCTGCGCGGCGTGAAGTACCGTCCGCTCGGCGCCGCGCGCATCCTCACCCGCAACCTCTGGATCTACGGCGTCGGCGGCGTCGTGATCCCGTTCGTCGGCATCAAGCTGATCGACTGGGTCGTCCTCGCTCTGCATCTGGCGTGAAGGAGCCTGCCATGAAACTCGCCATTCGCTCGACGCTCTTCGTCCTGGTCCTGACGGTCCTGCTCGGCGGCGCCTACCCGGCGGCGGTGACGGCCGTGGCGCGCGCTTTCTGGAAGGATCAGGCCGACGGCTCCTTCGTGACCGCCGACGGCCGAGTCGTCGGCTCGGCGCTCATCGGGCAGGGCTTCAAGAACCCCGGTTATCTCCACCCGCGCCCTTCGGCGGCGGGCAAGGACGGCTACGACGCCACGGCCTCGGGCGGGACGAACCTCGGACCCACCAGCGCCGACCTCGCGAAGGCGGTCGAAGCCGCGGTCGCCGCCGCCCGGGCCGACCGGCCGGGCGAGACGGGCCCGGTGCCCGCGGATCTCGTCACGACGTCGGCCTCGGGCCTCGACCCGCACCTTTCCCCCGACGCCGCCCTCTGGCAGACGCTGCGGATCGCGAAGGCGCGCGGCGCGACCGAGGAGCAGGTCGCCGAGGTCATCCGCCGCCACGTCGAGCCGCGGACGCTCGGCCTCTTCGGCGAGCCGCGCGTCAACGTCCTGCTGACCAACCTCGACCTCGACCGGTCGCTCCCGGCGACCCGTTAGAATTCGGCATGCCGCAGGAAGAGTCCCGGAGAACCTCCCCGGACGTCTTCCTGAAGCTGCTCGAGAAGTCGCGGCGCGGAAAGCTCAAGATCTACATCGGACACGCCGCGGGCGTCGGCAAGACCTACCAGATGCTCGAGGACGCGCACCTGCTCCGGAAGCAGGGCGTCGACGTGGTCGTCGGCGTCGTCGAGACCCACGGCCGCGCGGAGACGGCCGACCGCGTGTCGGGCCTCGAGGTCATCCCGCGCCGCTCGATCCCGTACAAGGGCCGGACGCTCGAGGAGATGGACCTGCCCGCGGTGCTGCGGCGCAAGCCCGAGGTCGTCATCGTCGACGAGCTCGCCCACACCAACGTCCCGGGCGCCGAGAACGTCAAGCGCTACCAGGACGTCGAGGACCTGCTCGCGGCCGGGATCTCGGTCATGACGGCCGTCAACATCCAGCACTTCGAGTCGGTGCAGGACATCGTGTCGCGCGTGACGGGCGTCGACGTCCAGGAGCGCGTGCCCGACCGGATCCTCCGCCAGGCCGACGCGATCGTGAACGTGGACCTGCCTTCCGAGGAGCTGCGCGAGCGCCTCAAGGCCGGGAAGATCTACCCGGCCGAGCGCATCGGGCCGGCGCTCGAGAACTTCTTCACCGAAGAGAACCTCGCGTCGCTCCGCGAGCTCGCGATGCGGCAGATCGCCGACCGCCTCGAGGCCGAGCGGCGCGGCCCCGACCGCACCACCGCGACCGAGTCCGTCGGCATCAAGGTCATGGTCGCGATGTCGTCCAACTCGGAGACGACACGCCTCCTGCTGCGGCGCGCGTCCGCGCTCGCCGGAAAGCTCAATACGAACTGGTTCGCCGTCTACGTGCGCACGCCGAAGGAGAGTCCGCAGCGCATCTCGGCCCGCGAGCACCGGCTCTTGAACGAGAACGTCACGCTCGCCATGGAGCTCGGCGCCAAGGTCGTCTGGCTCGCCGCCGAGGACGTGGCCGCGGAGCTCCTGCGCTTTGCCCGTGAGCACGGCATCACGCTCGCGATCTTCGGCAAGACGCGGAGGGCGTGGTGGAAGGCCCTGGCGTGGAAGAGCCCCATCCAGATGTTCACGCGGGCCGGCACCGGCATCGACGTCTACGAGATCGAGACCGAGGGACGGCCGGAGGGGCGCTCCTCTTAACCCTCTCCCCCCGGCGGGGGGAGAGGGCGAGGGTGAGGGGGGCTTCCCCCCTCGACTATCGACCTCACCGCTCTCGTAAACGCCGGGGTCGTCCCGCAGCAGCCGCCGATCATGCGCGCGCCGAGGGCGAGCCAGCGAGAGGCTTCGCGGGCGTAGTCCTCGGGCTCGAGCTCCTCGGTAAACGCCCACCCGGGACCGTCGGCCGGAAGCCCGAGGTTGCCGTAAGCCACCAGCGCCATCCCCGGGGCAGCCGCGGCGAGCAGCGCCAGATCCCCGGCGAGCCGCGCCGCCGGAACGCAATTGATGCCGAGCGCGTCCGGCTCGAGGGGCGCGAGCGCCGCCGCGGCCTCGCCAATCGTCTCGCCCGAGAGGAGCTTTCCCGCGCCGTCCGTCACGAGCGAAACGACGAAGGGCAGCCCCGCCGCCTTCGCGGCCCGCGCGGCCGCCGCCGCTTCGCGGACGCTGTTGTGGGTTTCGGCGAGGATCAGGTCCACGCCCGCGTCGGCGAGAAATCGAGCCTGGGCGCCGTGCTCGCGCGCGAGCGCGGCGTCGTCGGGCGCGAGGTCCGGCCGATAGCAGTCCTCGAGCGGCGAGAGCGAGCCCGCGACGAAGACCTCGCGGCCCGGCGCGGCGGCGGCCTGGTGCGCCAGGCGCACCGCCAGGGCCGTCAGCTCGCCCGCGCGCTCCTCGAGGCCGGCCTTGCCGAGGGTCCGTGCGTGCGTGCGGAACGTGTCCGCCGTCAGGACGTCGGCGCCGGCGGCGACCTCGTCGCCGTGGATCGTCCACACGATCTCGGGGTCGTCCAGCAGCGGCCGCGCGCTCCAGAGCGGCAGCGCCGTGCGCGTCTCGCGCCGCTGCAACTCCGTGCCCATGGCGGCATCGAGGACGAGCGGCCGTCCCGACGCGAGCCTCTCGCGGAACCTCTTCGAACCCACACCCACGGGCGCGGAGTCTAGCGCGGCGGGTTTTCGTCCGGCAAAGGGACGCAAAAAACGCCGGCGCCGAGCGAGCCGACGATGAGGGACCCGGCGGCGCGGTCGAGCGAGAGCGACAGCACCGCGGCGCGCAGGCCCTCCTTCGGGAACGCCTCCCAGTGCTGGCCGCCGTCGGCCGAGCGAAAGAGCCCCGCCGCCGTTCCGGCGAAGAGCGCGCCCGGAATCTCCGGGTCCGCCGCGAGCGCGTAGACGGGCGCGCGCGGGAGTCCCTCCGACGCCGGCAGCCAGTCCTCGCCGCGATCGTCGCTGCGGAAAACCCCGGAGTCGGTCCCCGCCCAGATGACCTGCCGATCCACGGGATCCGCCGCGACCGAACGAACGATCCGGCGCGTCAGCGCCGCCCCGCCGGCCTTCCAGCTTCGCGCCGCGTCGACCGTACGAAAGACGCCGCCGCCGGCGGTCGCCGCGTAGTAGGTGTCCGGCTCCGCGGGATCGTGGCCGAGCTGGAGCGCGAAAGTCTTCTCCATCCCGGCGACGGCGAGGTACCAGTGCCTCCCGCCGTCCTCGGACTTGAGCACGCCCTCGCGCGCCGCGGCGAGGATGACGTCCGGCTTCGCCGGGTCGAGCGCCAGGTGAAACGCGGCGCGCGTCGGCACGAACGACCACGTCGCGCCCGAGTCCTCGCTCCGCGCGATGCTTCCCGTGGTTCCGATGCAGAGGTCGTCGCCGCGCGGGAACCGAACGACCGCGTCGGCCACGACGCCCTCGGGGACTCCCGGCACCCCCGCGCACGCCGACGGACCCTCGCAGCGGACCAGGCCGGAAGACGTCGCCGCATACAGGCCGCCGGCGGTGTCGGGCGCCACGGCGTAAGCGATCGAAGCCGTCAGGCCCGCGCTCGCGTCCTTCCATCCGCCCGAGTCGAGCCGCCGCAGCGCCCCGCGCGCCGATCCGGCCAGGGGCGCGCCCGTTCCCGCCACGAGCGCCTCGACCGGCCCGACGTGCGCGAGCTTCCACGCCGCGCCGGCGTTCTGCGAGACGAAAATGCCGTCCGGGGAGCCCGAAAAGACCAGGCGCGATGCGGCCGGCCCGAACGCGACCGAGGTCAGGAAAGACCCGACGAGCCCGGTCTTGCGCCACGTCGCGCCGGAGTCCGCACTCGACCACAGGCCCTGCCCCGCCGTCGCGGCGAAGAGAACTCCCTTCGCGTCGAACCCGAGGGCCAGCGTCCGCGCCGGCAGCCGGCCGCATTCGACCCACGTCCAACCGCGATCGACGCTCCGGAAGACGCCGCTCTCCGTCGCCGCGAGGAGAGCGCGGTCCTTCGGGTCGACGGCCAGCGCGCGCGCGTCGCCACGTCCGAGCGCGGTCGAGAGAAGCGTCTCACCACCGTCGTCGCTCCGCAGAACGCCGTGCCCGGTCGTTCCGACGTACAGAAGCCGCCCGGCGGGATCGAGCGCCAGCGAGACGATCGGCACGGCGCCGGCCTCTCCGGAGGTCCGTCGCCAGTGGGTGCCGGCGTCCGTGCTCTCGAAAAGGCCCTCGTCCGTCCCCGCGAAGACGACCTCGGAAGACGCGTCGACCTCGAGGCCAGACGCGTCGACCTCGAGGCACCGCACGGGCGACAACGGCAGGCCCGCCGACGCCGATTCCCAGAGCCCGCCGCGGTCGCGGGAACGAAAGACGCCGCCATGCGTTCCGGCATAGACGCTCGCGCCGTCCGCCGACGCGGCGAGCGCATGCACCGGGCCGCCGTCCGGGCCGAGCGAAGGGACCGGCGCCTGCCCGGGCGTCGCTGCGATTTCGGCGTCGGAAGGAGACGGCGCATCCCTCCCGGCGAGCGCGACTCCGGGAACCAGCCACCGGCCGAGAAACCGCGTGTCGTGAAACCCTTCGAGCCAGAGGATGCGCTGACGGTCGACCTGCTGCCGCAGGTCCTCGAGCGCCTTGAGGACGTCCCGCCGGCTTTCGAGGATCGGCCCGGCCGGCCACTCCGGCGCGGAGACGTTGCCCACGCGCCAGACCACGAGCGGCACCATGACCTCTTCGAGGTAGGCGCGCGCCTGCGCGGCGGTGAAGCTGCTCGCGTTGGGCCGCGAGAAACCGGAGAGGATCAGGACGACCGCGCGGCGGTGCGGCGACGCGCCGAGGCCGTAGCCAGCCGCGGCGACCGCGTCCGCATAGCGCGAGAAACGCGACGATCGGATGCCCCAGGGAAAAATCGCTCCGAGCCGATCGAGCTTGAGGGTATCGGCCGGGAGGGACTCGGCCGGAAAGACGACGTGCACCTTCTCGAACGCCGTCGACCCGAAGGCCGGCCAGCGGCGAATCCGCTCTCCGGACATCGTCACGCCCATTTCGACCATCAGGTCGAGCGCCCGGGGGTCCATGACGAACGTGACTTCGGGCTCCGTCTCTTCGACGGCCCGCACCGGGAGGCCGGCTTCCTTCACGCGCGCCGCGATCGTCTCCGTCGCGCCGGCGCCGGGCTCCGCCAGCACCGGGATCGAAGCGAGCGACGCCTGCGCCTCTTCCGGGTTGAACGCGTAGAGCGTCCGCGAGTAGGTGGCGCGCGTGCCGTCGGGGAACTCGACGTCGCACGAGACGATCTGCGGCTTCTGCCCCTTCGCGATCGGGAACGCCACGCGGTGACTGACCTCCTCCCAGCGCTTCGCGCCGTCGAGCTGGAGCGCGAGCTTCTTCGGGTCGAGCTTTTCCGGGTGCGCCCAGGTCACGCCGAATTCGCACACGGACGTCTTCTCGTCGCAGCTCCCGGAGACGAGCACCTCGGGCTCGATGCCCGGGCGATTCACCCAGCGGGCGACGCGCTCGGTCACGCGGCCGGCGCCGTCGGTGCGCAGGAGCTCGAGCAGGTGGACGCGCGGATCCGGGCCGAGGTCCACCTGACAACCCGGCGAGCGCTCGCTGACGTCGCAGACCGGCCGGCCGTCGAGCAGCACGTGCGCCGGCGCGCGGCTCTCCCCCAGGTCGACCGCGATCGGGAAGAGCCCGATCAGGAGGCCGATCGGGTACGACAGGATCTGCACTCAGCGGCCCGGCGGGCGAACCAGCACGTAGGACGTCAAACCCGTCGGCTGATCTTTCACGGCGACGCTCCACGCGTATTCGGGCGGGACGTTCAAGAGGATACTCGTCTGGAAGCTGCCGCCGTCCTCCTCCCGAAGCGAGGTCCCCTCCCACTCGATCGGCTCCGTGCGATTGCCGTGCCGGTCCTCACCGACCGCGACGACCGAGACGGGACGCTCGCCCGAGGCTCCTGTCTCGAGCGGCGGGTCGTAGGCCAGCCTGAGGCTCGTCGCCCGGTGCTTCTTCGAGTCCGTCGCCGGCGTCTGGGTGATCGCGACGTTCATCGGGTCGACGCCCGGGCTCGACTCCCGCAGCCCCGCCACCACCGTGTCGAGGACCCGTTCGCTCTCCTCCGGGATTCGATAGCCACGCCGGTACACAAGCGTCACGCCGGGACGACGGCAGGTCACCGCGACCCGGTGTTGTCCGTGATCGGCAATCGGATCGCGGAAGCTCAGCAGGTATTCGGCACGGTTTTCGATTTCGTGGAGACGGGCGGCCGCCTGGCGCCCGATCGTGATCGCCTCGGCCCCGGTATCGCCCGCGATGCCGATCATCGCCGACGCCGTTTCGACGTGCGGGCTCAGGATCGGCGTCTGGTCGACAGTCTTGCTGGACAGGTTGAATTCGCCGCGGCTCAGCGCCTCGATGAAGACGGGGACGAGCTCGATGTCTCGCTCGAGCGCCTTGGCGACGACATCGTCGGCCGACAGGTCGGCGCCCCGGGGATTCACGGCGCGGCTCCAGATCTCGAACGCCGCTCGTTGAGTCTCTCGGGATCGCTCCTGGTCGATGTTGGTCTGCGCCGGAGACCGCCGGAATTTCGCGCGTTCGTCCTGGACTGCCACGGGGTTGAGCGGCGCCGTGAGCGACGACGCGCTCGGGGCGAACGCGAGATCGCCCGGGCGCATCAAGGACGACCCTCCGCCGACGATGAGAAGCCGGCCCTTTCCCGGCGATTGGGGAAACGCGGCCAGCGCCTCGAGAAGGGCCTCGGCCACGTTGGCCCGGTGGAGGTAGAGCCACTCCAGGGAAAAGAAACTCCCTCCGGCGCTGGGGCCCACTTCCGACGCCAGGCTGCCGGGACCCGGCATCCGCGCCACTTTGCCGCCGGCGCCGATCTGGAGGAGGGTCGCCGCGACGGCCTCGGCGTCCTGCGTCCATGCCGGGTCCATGGAAAGCGCCCCGTCGTACCGGGCCACCCGAAACTCTCTGTCGGCGGGGCCGGGCGACGAGAGGTAGCGCGCGAGCTCCGCGCAGACGTCCTTGCGATCGAACGGATGCGATTCGACCTCGTCCACGAACACCATGATCCGGAGGGGCGGGGCGTCGGTGGGTCGAGCGACCGGCAGTATCCCGCCCGGCGCCCCCATGGACACCGACGCGTCGTCGCCATCCACGAGGTCAGGTGCGGGCAGCGCCGAAAACGTCTCAATCGGAACGACCCTCCCGTCGACCTTCAGCACGAGATCGTCCGCCTTGAGGTCCTCGATCCGCTTCCCCGCGGCGTCGCGGGCGGTCAGGCGGACGGTGACCACCTCGACCGACACGTTCTCGCGCACGGTCTGGCCGGAAGCGGCGCGGGCGGAGGCGAGCGCGAGAGTCAGACAGGAGATGGAGCGCAAGTTCATGCGGCCTCCAGTCGTCTCTCGTTAACGTACCGTACGGCCGACAATTCCAGAACCTGCCGGTACTGAAAAAAATAAGGCCAGATCCATATCTGGCCTTATAAAATCAGGAATAACTGGTGTTTTCAGTAAGTTTCCAGGTACTTCTCGGTCTCCCAGGGCTGCACCCTCGAGATGTACTCGGCCCACTCGCCGCGCTTGGCCTCGAGGTAGTGCGTGAGGATGTGCTCGCCGAGCGCGTCGGTGACGACCTCGTCCTTCTCCAGGTTGTCGCAGGCTTCCGAGAGGTTGGCCGGAAGCTGGTCGATCTTCAGGCGCCGCTTCTCGCGCTCGCTCATCTTGAAGATGTTGCGGTCGACCGGCTCGCCCGGATCCATCCGGTTCTTCACGCCGTCGAGGCCGGAGGCGAGCATCACGGCAAACGCCAGGTACGGGTTGCACGACGGGTCGGGCATCCGGACCTCGATGCGCGTCCCCATGCCGCGGCGGGCCGGCACGCGGACGAGCGGCGACCGGTTGCGCATCGACCAGGCGACGTTGATCGGGGCCTCGTAGCCCGGCACCAGGCGCTTGTACGAGTTCACCAGCGGGTTCGTGATCGCCGCGAAGCCGCGGGCGTGGCGCAGGATGCCGCCCGTGTAGTTCAGCGCCGTCTTCGAGAGCTGGTACTTGGCCTTGGCGTCGTAGAAGACGTTGTTGCCCTTCTTGTCGAGGAAGGATTGATGGACGTGCATGCCCGAGCCGTTGATGCCGTAGATCGGCTTCGGCATGAAGGTCGCGTGCAGCCCGTGGTCGAGCGCGACCTTCTTGACGACGAAGCGGAAGGTCGAGACCCGGTCGGCGGTCGTGATCGCGTCGGCGTACTTGAAGTCGATCTCGTGCTGGCCGGCGGCGACCTCGTGGTGCGCGGCCTCGACCTCGAAGCCCATCTGCTCGAGAGCGATCACGATGTCCCGGCGGGCTTCCTCGCCGCGGTCCACCGGCGTCAGGTCGAAGTAGGCGCCCTCGTCGTGGGTGTCGACGATCGGGTTACCGTCGGCGTCCCGGCGAAACAGGAAGAACTCCGCCTCCGGGCCCGTGACCATGGTGTACCCGAGGGCCGAGGCCTTGTCCATCTGCTTGCGCAGGCTCATGCGCGGGCAGCCCGAGAAGGGGTTCCCGTCGGGCGTGTAGACGTCGCAGATGAGGCGCCCGACTTTTTCGCCGGCCTTGTGCGCCCAGGGGTAGATGGCGAAGGAGTTCAGATCGGGCACGAGGTTCATGTCGGACTCTTCGATCCGGGTGAAGCCCTCGATCGAGGAGCCGTCGAACTGGATCTCACCGTCGAGCGCTTTCGTGAACTGCGAGCTCGGCAGCTCGACGTTCTTGATGACGCCGAAGATGTCGGTGAACTGCAGGCGCATGAAGCGGACGTTCTCCGCCTCGCACACCTTGAGAATCTCGGTCTTCGAGAGACCCGGACCCGCCGCGTCGAATTTCAGGACCTTCGCTTTTGCCATGCCGCCCCCTTTTTTTTGACGTCCGGGCAGAATTTTATGGTCATTTCGGCCAAAATCAAGGTCCAATTCGACCATTTGAAGCCCGAAAGTGGCCATTTATGCACATTTTCGTGTGCACCCGGCCAGCCGATCTCCCCGGGGGGCGGGGTCAACGCTGATTTCCTGACCCGGCGTCGACGAATTCAGGATTTCAGCGTTGACCCCACTTCGACACGAATTCAGGATTTCAGCGTTGACCCCACTTCGACATCGTTCTGCTCTTCGCGAACTCGCGGGCGGGCGCGGATAGAATCGGAGCATGGCCGACGGACGCTGGCCGACCCGCGATGAGGCGCACGCCCTGCTCTTCGAGTTCACGCAGTCCGACGCGCTGCGCAAGCACGGGCGCGCCGTCGAAGAGGCGATGCGCGCCTGCGCGCGGCGTGCGGGCGTGACCGACCCCGCCGAAATCGAGCGATGGGGCATCGTCGGGATGCTGCACGACTTCGACTACGAGCAGAATCCGACCGAAGACACGCACCTTCACGTGGGCGGACGCATCCTGCGCGAGCGCGGCTATGCGGAAGACATGGTCTCGACCATCGAATCCCACGCCGACTACATGAAGATCCCCCGGGACACCCCGATGAAGAAGGCCATCTACGCCTGCGACGAGCTCGTGGGCTTCATCGGGGCCTGCGTGAAGGTCCGGCCAACGAAGAAAATCGCCGACCTGCCGGTCACTTCCGTCGTCAAGCGTCTGAAAGACAAGGCCTTCGCCCGATCGGTCGACCGGTCCTACGTCTACGGCGGGGCCGAGGCCATGGGAGTCCCGTTGGAAGAGCACATCGGCTTTCTGATCGAGGCCCTGAAACCGATCGCCGACGAGATCGGC
>Ga0335083_10007426_pt1 | contig 13550 bp, 7 predicted proteins | sample Lox_Sample_42_FD_206716 | JGI IMG/M metagenome (GOLD analysis project Ga0335083, IMG submission 206716) | Soil microbial communities from Loxahatchee National Wildlife Refuge, Florida, United States - Lox_Sample_4.2 | ecosystem: Environmental > Terrestrial > Soil > Wetlands | place: USA: Florida...
GCCTGACGCTCACTACCCAAAACCCGCTTCGAAGGCCGAAGCCCAGCGCGACGATCTCGACTATCTGAGGCACCTGCCCCAGGACGACTGGTCCTACACCGACAAGACGCGCGCCGAAGCGCAAGCCGTGATCGATCAGGCGCTGAAGCAGAAGCTTCCGATGAAGCCCGGCCCGTTCGAACTCGTGGTCGCGCGCGTGAATGCGCTGGCCGACAACGGCCACACCAATGTCTGGGGCGGCGCGCGCGCCAATCGCCTCGTGCGCTTGCCGATCCGCGTCTATTCCTTCGCGGACGGTGTGTTCATTGTCCGCGCGCTTCCCGCCCAGAAGGCGCTGCTCGGCGCCCAGATCCTCGCCATCGACGGTCACCCGATCGCGGACGTCGCGAAGGCTGTGTCGATCTACACGGGCGGCACGGCGGAAGAGAAGAATTCCCGCCTGCCCTTCTACCTCGAGGCGCCACAGCTCCTGCACGCGGCGGGCGTCGCCAACACCAATGACAGCCTTGCGCTGACGGTGAAGCTTCCTGACGGCACGACCGAGACGCGCCTTGTCCTCGGCGACGATCCTGATCCAAAGGCACCGAAGCTGTGGCCCAACGATGAGCTGAAGCCGGTCGCGAATGACGGCGAGAGCAAGGATTGGTTGCCAGCGCTCAGGGGCAAGGTCGAATCCCTGCCGATGTTCGCGGGCGAGCCGAAACCGTTCTACGACGGAACGCTTCCAAACGGCGCCTACTACATCCGCTTCGACACGAACAACGACTCGAACGGTATGAAGATCGGCGATTTCGCCAACGGCGCCTTCGCGCGCGCGGTCGCTGCGAAGCCCAAGATCGTGATCGTCGACCTGCGCATGAATGGCGGCGGCGACTACACCACGACGGCGCACTTCATGCGCAACCTGCCGCTCGCGCTGCCGCAGGCGAAGTTCTACATCCTGCTCTCGCAGGAGACGTTCTCCGCCGGCATGACCAGCGCGGCCTTCCTCAAACAGGCGGCGGGCGATCGCGGTTTCTTCGTCGGCACCCGTCCCGGCGACCGCATCCGCTTCAATGCGGAGGGCGGCGATTTCTGCCTGCCCTTCTCGGGCGTCTGCATGGGCGTGCGCACCGCCATTCACGACTATTCGACGACGCATTGCCGTCCGCTCTTCAGCTGTTACGTCATCAACTGGTTCTATCCGGTCGCCATCAAGGGCTTCGAACCCGACATCAAGGCGCCGCTCACCTGGGACGCCTTGAGCCACGGCCACGATCCGGCGCTCGATGCGATCTCTGCCGTGCATTGATCGACGGCCAGTCTCACCAATCACACTTGTCCTTGAGAGAATTGGTGTTTGCGATCCCGGCCCTGCGCGAACTCTTTCGTCGCCGCTAGGCGAAGCGGCGCTTCAGATCGCGCAGGATTTCCCGCGCGGCGTTGTGGCCGGGCGCGCCGGTCACGCCGCCGCCGGGATGCGTGCCCGAGCCGCACATATAGAGCCCCTTGATCGGCGCGCGGTAATTGCCGTGGCCGAGCACGGGGCGCGCCGAGAAGAGCTGATCGAGCTCGAGCTTGCCGTGCATGATGTCGCCATCAAGGAGACCAAACACACGCTCGAGATCGAGGGGCGAGAGGATCTGGCGTCCCAGCACCGATCGTTTGAAGCCCGGCGCCGCGCGATCGACCGTGTCGATCATCACATCGGCCACCCCTTCGCGGTGATCGTCCCAGGATCTGCCCTCGGGGAGCTTCGGCGCCACGTGCTGGCAGAACAGGCTCGCCACGTGCCGACCCTCCGGTGCCAGAGAGTCGTCGAGCGTCGAAGGCACAAGCATTTCCACGATCGGATTCTGTGACCAGCCCGAAGCCCGTGCGTCTGTGTAGGCAAGGTCCATGTAGCCGAGGCTCGGCGCGATGATGATGCCCGCCGTCATGTGATCGCCGGGCTCGGGCTTGCAGGCGAATCGCGGCAGTTCCGACAGCGCGACATTCATGCGGAACGTCCCCGAGCCGCCCCGATAGGTGGCGATGCGCGAGCGGAAATCCTCCGGCAACAGCGCGGGATCGACGAGGCGCTGGAACAAGAGTCTCGGATTGAGGTTCGAGACGACGATCGGCGCGCGATAGACATCGCCATTCTCGCAAACCGCGCCGGCCGCGCGGCCGTGCTCGACCAGCACCTCACGCACGCCGGCACGAACGGCGATGGTCGCGCCCTTTTCGCCGCACGCCTTTGCCATCGCCTGGGTGATCGCGCCCATGCCGCCGATCGCATGGCCCCAGGCACCCCGCACGCCGTTCGACTCGCCGATCAGGTGATGCAACAGGACGTAGCCGGTGCCCGGCGTGTACGGGCTCGCGTAATTGCCGACGACGCCATCGAAGCCGAAACAGGCCTTGATCGGGTCGCTCTCGAACCAGCCATCGAGATAGTCGCCCGCCGAACGTCCGAACAGCGCAAGCAGGTCGCGCTTGGCGACGAGATCGAGTTCGCCGGCGCGCTTTCCGAGCTTGCCGGCGCGGATCAGCTCGGGGATAGCGGCAAGAAGACCGCCTTCCGTCACATTGGGCGGCGTCTCGAGCATCATGCCGCGGATCAGATCCGCAACCGCGCCGAGACGCGCATAATACGCATCCAGCTTCTCCGCATCGCGCACAGAGAACTTGGCGACCTCTGCTTTCGTGCCGTCACCACCGACCGCGAGCGAGCGCGCATCGTCGATCGGCAGGAAGTTGGCGAGCTTGCGCGGCACGACCTTCAGCCCGTGGGCTGAGAGATCGAGATCGCGAATGATTTCGGGCTGCAACAGAGAGACCGTGTAGCTGGCGACGGAGTTCTTGAAGCCCGGATGGAATTCCTCCGTCACGGCAGCGCCCCCGGCCACGGGACGGCGTTCGAGCAGCGTGACCTTCAGTCCCGCGCGCGCGAGATAGAACGCGCAGACGAGCCCGTTATGGCCGGCGCCGATGATGACGACGTCGCTTTGCTGCTCTGCCACGTTAGAGCGACGGGCGCCGGCGGAAGCCCTTTTCCGCCGGCGGCTCGGCCTTGTGCAGCTCGAAATTGCTGACGCGCGAACCGGGCGGACCCTTGGCGCACGCCATGATGAACTGCTCGACCTTCTGCGTATCGCCCGAGATCAGCGCTTCGACCGTACCGTCGGTGCAGTTGCGGATCCAGCCGTCGAGACCGAGCCTCGTCGCCTCCTGGATCGCGAAATTGCGGTAGCCAACAGCCTGCACGTAGCCTTCGATCTTCATCCGCAGGCTGGTGAGGTCGTCGTCTGCGCTCATGCGAATTCCAGGATGACGTCGTCCAGCGCTAGGGAGTCGCCCTTCGCGGCATTGATCTTCTTGATCACGCCGTCGCGCTCGGCGGTCAGCACGTTCTCCATCTTCATCGCTTCGACCACGGCGAGCGCTTCGCCGGCCTTCACGTCCTGGCCTTCCTTCACGTTCACCGACACGACAAGGCCTGGCATCGGGCAGAGCAGCATCTTCGAGGTGTCCGGCGGCGCCTTCTTCGGCATCAGCGAGGCGAGCTCCGCGGCAAGCGGGCTGCGCACGGTTACGGTCACTTCGCTGCCGCCCTGGCCGAGCTTGTAGCCGCCCGCGATGCGCTTCAGCTGGATCGCGTAAGAGCCGTCCTTCTCCTGCAGGTGCATGACGGGCTGACCGGGGAGCCAGTCGGTCACCGCCGAATAGGCATCGCCGTCGATCCTCAGGAACAGCCGGCCCTGATGGATGTGCGCGTCGACGACGCTGTGGTTCTTGTCGCCGACCGTGACGATGAAGTGGCTTGCCGCCTGGTGCGCGCCGTTCAGCGTGCCGGAGATTTCGCTCGCGCGCACTGTGCGCTTCAATTTCGCCGCAACCGCAGCCGCGATGAAGCGATGCACGCGCAGATCGGTGAGCGGACGGCCATGGAATCCGTCCGGAAATTCCTCGGCGATGAACGCCGTCGTCAGCCGGCCCGAACGGAAGCGCTCGTTGTGCATGATCGCGTTCAGGAACGCGATGTTGTGGCTGATGCCCTCGATGCGGAATTCGTCGAGCGCCTTGGCCATCGCATCGATCGCCTCGGCCCGCGTCGGCGCGTGGGTGCAGAGCTTGGCGATCATCGGATCGTAGAACATCGAGATTTCGCCGCCCTCGTACACGCCGGTGTCGTTGCGGACGGTCACGTTGCCGTGCGTTCCTTCCTGAGGCGGGCGATAGCGGACAAGGCGTCCCGTCGACGGCAGGAACCCGCGATAGGGATCCTCGGCATAGACGCGCGTCTCCACCGCCCAGCCGTCGATCTTCACGTCGCTCTGCTTGATGGGCAGCTTCTCGCCCGCGGCGGAGCGGAGCATCAGCTCGACGAGATCGAGCCCCGTCGTCAGCTCCGTCACCGGATGCTCGACCTGAAGGCGCGTGTTCATCTCGAGGAAGTAGTAGTTGCGGTCCTTGTCGACGATGAACTCGACGGTGCCCGCGCTGTCGTAACCCACGGCCTTCGCCAGCGCGACCGCTTCCTCGCCCATTGCCTTGCGCGTCTTGGCATCGAGGAATGGCGACGGCGCCTCCTCGATCACTTTCTGGTGGCGGCGCTGGATCGAGCACTCGCGCTCGTTCAGGTAGACGACATTGCCGTGCTTGTCGCCCAGCACCTGGATCTCGATGTGGCGCGGCTCGGTCACGAATTTTTCGACGAAGAGACGGTCGTCGCCGAACGAAGCTTTCGCTTCGTGCTGGGAAGACTGGATCGCCTGCACGATCTGGTCCTCCGAATGTACGATGCGCAGTCCCTTGCCGCCACCGCCGGCCGAGGCCTTCACCATCACCGGATAGCCGATCTCCTTGGCGATCTTCTTGGCGTGGGCTGCGTCCTTGATCTCGCCGATGAAGCCCGGAACGGTCGAGACCTTGGCCGCCTGCGCGAGCTTCTTGGATTCGATCTTGTCGCCCATCGCCGCGATGGCGCGGACATTGGGCCCGATGAAGGTGACGCCGATCTTGGCGAGCGCCTCGGCGAACGCTTCGCGCTCGGAGAGAAAGCCGTAGCCCGGATGCACCGCCTCTGCGCCCGTCTCCTTGCACGCGGCCACGATGCGATCGATGACGAGGTAAGACTGGGCCGAAGGCGGTGGGCCGATCAGCACGGCCTCGTCCGCCATCTCCACGTGCAGCGCGTCCTTGTCGGCCTCCGAATAGACCGCGACGGTCTTGATGCCCATCTTGCGGGCCGTCTTGATGACGCGACAGGCGATTTCACCGCGGTTCGCGATGAGGATCTTCTTGAACAATGTACCCCCTGGGCCTTGGTCAGTGGCCTGATTTGGAAAGCGTTTTAGGGGGTCTGGTTGCAGCCGTAAACCGCTGAAAGGGCCGGCTAGGACCTGTCGACGTTAGGGAAACTGCCCCGCCGCTCCCTCTCTCCTGTGCTAGGCGTTCAGGGGAATGGCCTTCCGACCCCATTTCCGCCGCCTCGGCCTCGCGCTGTTCCGCCTGCATGTCGACAACGGCATCGCGGTGGGGCTCGGCGTCCTGGTTGTGGGCGCGGCGTTTGCGCTCGCAGCCGGCATCGACACCGCCATCCTCGCCTACACAGGCGCGCTTTGCGCCTCCATCGTGGATCAGCCGAGCCGCTTCTCGATCAAGCCGCCGATCCTCGCCGGCACCGTGCTCGCGACGAGCGTCGTTACGTTCCTCGCCTCACTGACGGTGTCTATGCCGCTTCTCTTCGGGACAGTCGTGGCGGCGGTCAGCTTCTCGGCCGCGCTGATCTCGGCCTATGGGCGGCGCGCGCTCGGACTCGGCATCTCGGTCGTGCTTGCTCTCGTGCTCGGCATGACGGGAGCAGAAGCGAATATTCCGGCGGCATTCGACCGCACGCTCATCTTCGCGGCCGGCGGCCTTGCCTACGCGGCGATCGCACTCGTCATGGCCGTCCTGCTCGACGATCGCAATCGTCGCGTGGTGCTCGGCGAAGCGTTGCGCAGCTTCGCCCTCTATCTCCGCGCCAAGGCCGCAACCTTCGACACCGAGTCGAAGGACGTCACGGAATTGCGCGGCCTGATCGAGGCGCATGGCGTGCTGGTCGAAAATCTCCAGATCGCACGCGACATGATCTTCGCCCGCGTCAATACGCCGAGGCGTGCCCACTACGTCGAGGTCCTGCTCACCTTGCTCGATGCCTTCGAGCAGATCCTCGCCTCGAGCGCCGACATCGACATCCTCAGCCGCTCGCAGCACCACCATCTGACACACCGCATGCGCGCGCTCACTGCGTCCTTCGCAGACGATGTCGACGACCTGGTGATGGCGCTCGCGGGCCGCGGCACGGCGGCGCCCGATCACCGGGAGAAGCTCGAGGCCATCGGCGCCGAGATCGCGCGTCTTGAAAGGACGCCCGCGAGCGATCCGGATGAGGAGGTCGCGCGCGCCGCTTTCGCGGCCACCCGCATCAAGCTCGCGCGCACGGCCGCCCAGCTCGAAAAGCTTTATGCGGCCGTCTGCGCACCCGCGGCACGCCCTGCTGCTCGCGGCACGCTCGACCTCGCGACCTTCATGCAGCAGGAGACGACGCATCCGCGTGTGCTGCTGGCGCAGTTCACGCTGTCGTCACCGACAATGCGCTACGCGCTGAGGCTTACGTTCGCCATGACGGCAGGCTGCCTCGTCACCTTTCTCTTTCCGGACTTCGTCCATGGCGGCTGGATCCTGCTCACGACGGCACTGATCATGCGCGCCAATTATTCGATCACGCGCCAGCGCCGGAACGATCGCATCGTCGGCACTTTGCTCGGCTGCATCGTGGCGGCCGCACTCATCCATGTCCTGCCCGGTGCGTGGCCTCTCGTGGCCACCGTCCTCGCTGTCGGCGTCTCGCACGCTTACGGCGCCATCAACTATCGCATCACGGCGCTCTCGGCGTCGGTGTCCGCCCTGCTTCTCATCCACTTCATGGCGCCAACGACCCAGCCCCTGTTCTTCGAGCGCGTCATTGACACCCTGATCGGCGCCGCGCTGGCCACCGTCTTCAGCTTCGTCTTTCCGAGTTGGGAGAGGCGCAACGTGCCGCCGCTCGTGCGCAACCTCGTGCGCACCAGCCGCGACTTTTCCGAACAGGCGCTTTCACGCGCACCGCGGGAGCAGGCCTATCGCCTGGCGCGACGAGCCGCACTCGACGCGACGGCGGCGCTGACCAACGTCGCGCGACGCCTGCTCGACGAGCCCGGTGCGCAGAGGAAGAACGTCGCGTCGCTCAACCAGCTCCTGAGCGCCAACTATCTCCTTGCCTCCGATCTGGCCTCGGTCAGGACCGCGTTGGGCGCTCGCGCTGGCGAGATCGATCCTGCCGGCGCCGACGAAGCGCTCGCGGCCGCGCGCGGCATCGTTCTGGATGCGCTGACGCTGGAGAACCATTCGTTGGCGGAGCGGCCCGACCGGCTGGGCAGACGAGGACTGGGCGAGTTGCCGGCAGCGAAAGCGTTGCCGTTCCTTCGCCGCCGGCTTCTTCACGTCGAACGCAGCGCGCGCAACGTCGCGCTGCTGGCGCGGCGAACCATCGCCGCGCAGTAACGCGCCTTCAGCTGCCTGGCTTCTTCTTTCCCGCCATCGATTTGTCGCGCGCCGCGCGGAACTCGTTGCCGGGATGCCAGTTCGGCCACGCGTCGCTGTTCGCGAGCGTGTCGGCGAAGGTATAGAGCACGTCGAGATCGGACACGTTGCCCGAAAGGTCCCAATCGGCCTGCCACTCGTCGGAAGGCTGATGATAGTGGTGGATGCGATAGTCGTCGCGCACCGCCTGCCCTCTCGCCGTGCCGCCATCGATCAGGTCGTAGCCACCGCCCGGATCCAGCATCGGCACGCCGACCTTGGCGAGGCTGATATGATCGGAACGGTAGAAGTATCCTTTCTCCGGCTCGGGATCGGACGTGATGGTGCGGCCTTGCGTCTTCAGCGCGTCGGCAAGCAAGTCCTCGAGTTCCGATGCGCCGTTGCCGACGAGGATCATGTCGTGCGCGCGACCTTCTGCCAGGCCGGCGTCGAGATTGACGCCGCCCACGATGTGATTGAGCGGCCAGATCGGATGCTCGGCGAAATACTGCGAGCCGAGCAGGCCTTGTTCTTCCAGGGTCCAGTCGATGAAGGCGATGGAACGCTGCGGATGCGGCTTGTCGTGCGCGAATTTCTCGCCCAGTTCGAGAATGCTCGAAACGCCCATGCCGTTGTCGATGGCGCCGTTGTAGATCTTGTCCGGGCCCGCGACGTCGGGCTTCACGCCCAGATGATCCCAATGCGCGGTGAAAAGGATGTACTGGTCCGGATGCTTTGTTCCGGGGACCACGCCGATGATGTTGCGCGTCTTCAGGTGCGACACGCTCGAATGAGCGTCCACGTTCAGGCTGACGCCTTTCAAATCCACGGCATGGAATCCGCGCTGGTCGGCCGCGGCCTTCTGCTGCGCGTAGTCGAGACCGGCGCGCTTGAAGAGGTCCTTGGCGAGATCGAGCGTGATCCAGCCCTGGATCGGCACCATGCTCGCATTCTTGTCGGCTGCATCGAGCCACAATTTGTTGCCGGAGTTGGAATTGCGCACCACTTGCCAGCCATACGCGGCCGGGACGGTCTCGTGCACGATGATCGCGGCGGCCGCGCCCTGGCGCGCCGCTTCTTCGTATTTGTAGGTCCAGCGGCCGTAATGGGTCATCGCCTTGCCCTTGAAGAAATTCGGATCGGGCTTGGCGTCCTCGTTGCCGGGATCGTTGACGAGGATGACGACGGTCTTTCCCTTCACATCGACGCCGGCGTAGTCGTTCCAGTTGTATTCGGGCGCGACGACGCCATAGCCCACGAACACGAGCGGCGAGTCCTTCACTTGCACTTCGCTGCTCGCGAAGCGCGGCGTCCAATAGACGGTGTCGTCCGGGAATTTTGGCGTCACGCTGCCCGAAGGCGTCGCGAAGCTCATGCTCGAATGCGCCGCATCCAGCGCGATATTTGCGACCGGCACGGTCTGGAAATAGCTTCCCTTGTTGCCCGGCTTGAGGCCGATGCGCTTCATCTCGTCGGCGATCCATTGCGCGGCCGCCTCGCCCGCGACGGTGCCAGGACCACGCCCCTGGAACGCGTCGTCGCTGATCGCCTTGTCGCGCGCAGAAAGATCGGCCGCCGTGATGTCCGGCGACGTGACCGGATGACCTGGATACTGCGCAAATGCGGGCGCGAGCGAAACGAGCGCGCCGGCGGCGAAAGCAATGCTTCGTACACTGATGAAACGCATGGGTTCTGGTGCCTCCCCGAAACCGAAGGCGCGCATGTTAGGGAGGCTTGGGGCCCGCGCAATGGCGGCCGAACGCGGCGCGTTGGCCCGCACAACTAAGTTGCGGCGCCACCGGCCTTCGCTTTCTAATCGTACCGCGTGGCCCAATTACGCCCGCGCCAGAATCGGCGCTAGGTTCGCATCGGAACCGCTGGGAGCGCCCCATGGAATTCATCCGCATGGCCGGCAACAAGAAGGCCGGCCTCCCCTTCTCCGATGCCGTGCGCGTGGGAGACGTCATCTACCTCTCCGGCCAGATGGGAATCGTGCCCGGGACCATGTCGCTCGCACCGGGCGGGATGGAGGGCGAAACGCGCCAGATGATGGAGAACATCGGCCGCGTGCTCACGGAGTGCGGGCTCACCTTCGACAACGTCTTCAAATGCTCGGTGATGCTTGCCGACATGGACAAATGGGCGGCCTTCAACACCGTCTATCTCGGCTATTTCAACCAGGACCGGCTACCGACGCGCTCGGCTTTCGGGGTCAAGGCGCTTGCGCTGGGCGGGCAGGTGGAAATGGAGTGCTGGGCCGCGCGCGGCTGAACCTTCCATTGCCGCATGAGGCAATCCGCGGAAGTCTTTGGCAGTGTTAGTTTCTCGCGTTTCGTTGGGGGGCCACATGATTCGACGTTTGGGAATGGGACTATTGCTGCTCGCAGCCATCGCGCTCGGCGCGGCCGGAGCGGACGCGCAGGGCATGCCGGGCATGCCGCCCAACATCCAGAAGATCATGCAGAAGCTCCAGTCGGGGCAGCAGCCCACGCCGGCGGAGCAGAAGGCCCTCACCCAATGGGGCGAGTCGATGGCCGGCATCAAGCCGGGCAGCACGGAGGCGCAGGCGATCTCTCAGGGCCAGGCCAATGCGGCGCAACCGAAATTTGAAGTCGGCACCGGCGAGGATGGCGATCCCTGCCATAAGGGCGGCAAGGCGTCCCTGTCCGGCGCGCCCTCGCGCGACGCTTTCGTCGCGATGGCGAAGGATGCAATGCGCGCCTATCGCGCCCATCTGTTGCCGCAGGCACAGTCGAGCCTCGACCAGGTACTCGCCCATGCCAATGGCAGCGACCTCGCCACGATGCTCGTCTTGCATGCGAGCGGTTCGGCTGCAGTGGTCAGCGCCGCCTACGCCGCGCAGAAGAATCCGGACGATGCGCTTGCCGCCAACAATCTTGGTGTCGTGCTGCGCGGCATGCACGATTACCAGCGCGCGGCGATCGCGCTCCAATACGCCAAGAGCAAGTCGCCCAACAGTCCGGTCGTCGCCAGCAATCTCGGCTGGCTCGCGATGAGCCGGGGCGATCAGAAGACTGCTGGTGCCTTCTTCAATGCTGCCGCCACGAAGGACAAGAAATTGTCGCCGGTTCTTCTGGGCCAGGGACTGGTAGCGCTTTGCGGCGGACATGCCGCCCAGGCGCTGCCCCTGTTCCGCGCCTCGATTGCCAACGGCTTCTCAGATCTCGCGGAAGCCGGGATCGACAGCGCCGAAGCCGACATCGCATCCTCGAAGAATCCGGATGCGGGCAATTCAAGCCCCGACGTGTACGGCCAGAATGCCGGTGGCGAGATGCCCGACTGGCAGGATCCGCCCTTCCCGCACGACGCCGCCACCATGGCGCGCTACCACGACATCATTCTCAAATATCTCGACTACTGGGCGCAGCATGCGTCGCACGCCGCGAACCAGGCGATGCAGGTCGGTCTTCAGGTCAAAGGCGCGAGCACCACAGGTTCGAACGGCAAGCTCGTCTTCCAGCGCGGCTACAAGAAGGAAAGCTTCGTCCTGGGCGACATCCGCAACATCATCAGCCGCGACACTGCGCCGGTCGTCGAGAGATGGGCCAACGCCGTCATGGTTCGCGCCATTCCGCAGGATGGCTGCCATGGCTGCGCAGAGCAGCACGAGATGCCGTCCTGTTCCTGGCGGATCAAAGTTGTGCCGATCCATGCGGGTCTCGCCGCGGAGGAACCGGGCGACTGGACGCAGCTGCGCAAGAGTTTCGCGGACGCTTATGGCTTCAGCCGCCCCTGGCTTGAAAAGATCCACGACCCGGCCGCACAACAGGTCGAGACTGCGGCGCTCGAGCAATGGGTGACCACCGTTGCGCTGCCGTTCGCGCAACCGATGGAAAACTGGCAGGGCGAAGTGGCGATCGATTTCAACGCCGGCGCCAATTGCCAGGGACCAGGCGACACGCCCGGCAAGAAGGGCGTGCTCAAGCCCTACAAAATCGATCCGACGAAGTGCAACAGCGGCAGCGTGTCGATGAACATGGGCTTCGCCAACTTCAACGCGGATTGCGACAAGATGACGTTGACGTTCGGCGAAGGACTGGTCGGCGCAGCCGAATGGAAATTTGCGCCCGACTACACCCAGGGCGCCGATGGCGTGTTGCGGCCGACCGGCACGGACTGGAGCAACGATCAGATCACCCTGTTCATGGGCGCGGGCGGGCAATCCGAGCTCGGACCGAATGGCGCCGTCGGTGGCTTCGTCACCATGCAGAACGGCCAGATGATCGACGTCGGCGGACAGGCTCAGGTCGGCATCTCGCCCGGTGCCGATCCGGCCACGCTCCAAGCGGGCGCGACCGGCAAGGTCGGCCTGATGTCGGGCCCTGACGTGTCGACCAGCGCAGGTATGCGCATCGGCGCGCCTTGCGGGTTCAGCTGTTGAGGTGCCGCATAAGGCAATGCCGCCAAGAGCTGCTCCTCGCTAGGATTCCCAGTCTTTAGGGAATCTCATGATGCGGCGTCTGTTGGCTCTCGTGATCTCGGCAACACTCGCTTGTGCGGCGGCATCAGCAGCCAGTCCGCCTCAGGCGCCGGGCGTGCCGCCAGACGTCGCCGCGGCCATTGCCAAGCTTCAGGCGCATCAGCCGCTCTCCCCCGCGGAACGCGCGCTTATCCGGAACTACGGCCAGCAGATGACTGCGAAGTACGGCGGAGGGGCCGGCAATAACAGCGGCGTCGGTGCCATCACCGGTGCCAACAATAGCCCGAGTGGAGAACCTGCGGCTCTCGTCGCAGGCACGACTCTGCCCGGAAACGAGTTCACGACCGGCGACGGCCAGAAGGGCAATCTCTGCGCTCCCGGAAGCGCAGTCGGCTTCGGAGCGACGCCGTCGCGCGACGCTTATCTCGCCATGGCTGAAGACGCCATGCGCACCTACCGCTCCCATCTGCTTCCCGACGCGCAGGCAGCGCTCGAAGCTGAACTGGGCAACTCGGCGCCCACTTTTGGCGGCGATCTCGCTCCACTCCTCGCCGCTCATGGCAACGGCTCGGCAGCGGTCATGAGCGCGGCCTACGCGGCAGAGAAGGTACCGGACGACGCTCTTGTCGCAAACAACCTTGGCGCCGTCCTGCGCGGCATGCACGACTACGCTCGCGCAGCGATCGCTCTTCAATACGCAAAGAGCCGCTCACCAGACAGCCCGGTGATTTCGAACAACCTCGGCTGGTTGGCAATGGGACAAGGAGACTCCCAGACAGCCGGACGATTTTTCCGGGCCGCGACCGCAAAAGCAGCATCACTCTCCCCCGCCCTGCTGGGCCAGGGATTGATTGCGCAGTGCTCGGGGCATCCTTCGCAGGCCCTGCCGCTCTACCGCGCCTCGATCAAAGAGGGGTTCAGCGATCTTGCGGAAGACGGAATCCGGCAGGCTGACGAGGACCTAACCAAGGATAACCACACCTCATCCGATTCCGCGGGCATGGATGTCTACGGCCAACGCAGTGGCCTGACGCCCCCCGACTGGCCCGACCCGGTCTTCCCCCGCGATGTTCACGCAATGGCGGGAGCGAAAGACGCTGTCGCAGCGTACCGCGAATTCTGGGGCAAGAGAATCCGGCAGCAAGTCGCTCTCCAAACATCTCTCATCACTCAGCTCCGATCAGCCGCGCGTACGTCGACGATTTCTGGAAGGCAAATAACGTTCACGCGCGGCTACCGAAAAGAAATATTCATGGTCGCCGACATCATCGGCATTTTTGCGCGCCGCATAAAACCACAGATCGACAAGTATACGCAGGACGTCGAAGCCGACATCCGTACCACCGGATGCTATGGCTGCGGAGAATACAAATCTCCGCCGGAATGCCAGATGCAGTCGACAAATGCGGCGCTACACGCCGCTCTATATGCAGAACTAAAATCCCTGTGGGCGGCCATCAAGAACGAGAGCGCCGATATGTATGCGTTTGCCGGCGGACCGCTGTCGCAAATCAACAACAACGCCGTCGTTCAATATTTG
>Ga0335083_10007429_pt1 | contig 13543 bp, 17 predicted proteins | sample Lox_Sample_42_FD_206716 | JGI IMG/M metagenome (GOLD analysis project Ga0335083, IMG submission 206716) | Soil microbial communities from Loxahatchee National Wildlife Refuge, Florida, United States - Lox_Sample_4.2 | ecosystem: Environmental > Terrestrial > Soil > Wetlands | place: USA...
CGCCGCGCTCAGGCGCCGCGCGTCCGCGCTCGGCTTCGAGATCACCCCGACCGTCCTAACCCCCTGAAAATCCGCGGTATTTTTAATGTTTCTCACGAGCGCAGGGCGTGACGATCAGGAAGACCATTGATACGCTTATTGCGACTTCCTGCATTGAGAACGCTGTTCCGCTGTTGTTTAGCGACCGAGACTTTAAGCCATTAGTCGATTACCTTGGCCTTCGATCAGCCATATTTGACGGCTGACCAAGATGGTACGCGTGGCTTCTTCCCCGACCGGCCGGGCACGGCTGATCGAATACGGCGACCGCGGTTCCGTCGTGTTGTATTGAATCGACAGCAAGTCGGTGACAATCTTCACGATTCGACAGCAGCACGAGGCCTGGTATTGAACAACTGCGAGCAGAAGGCATCGACAGGCTGGTAGGACTGCGAAATGACAAAGCGCGCCCGGAAAAGGCGAGAAGGCGCTTTCTGTGGACCGTTGTTATTTGCCGTGATCACCCTCAACCCGTCGGCCGGCATCACCACCCCTTTGCCCATTCCGGTCGGGCACATGTCAACGCGCGGCTCACTCCGTTCAACCCATACATGGTCGAGAAGGCATCATCGCGGTTCGGCGCCGTGGCACCTGGCGCGTTCCACCCACCGTGACAGTGGACTCCGGCTTCACGGCCGTTCTCCGTCTTGCTTCGCCCATTTCAGTGTGGGTCGGATAACCGATAGGCAGACCGAGTCGGCACGCCGGGTATCGCGCGCGGTCGATTCATCGTCTGCGGGAGTAAAGCGAAGGCCGGCCCGACTGGTCGACGGTTGATTTCTGCCAATCGGCACGAGGTCGATGGTGAGACCGCGCGACAATTGACGCCCGACATCTCGCTGCGGGAGATCTGATGTGATTGTCGTGCTGGTACTGAACGATGCAGCCGAGCCCCATTTTGGGGCGGTCAACGAATTTGCTACCAAGTGCGTTCGAGCTGCGCGCCGCGCGCGAAGCGAGCGACAGCCTGCGAGTAGGGCGATGAAGGCGCCGCCGGCGCGGTGCCGAGCGACAACTTGTGGGAGCCGTCGACACCGGAGAGGGTGCCGATGTGGACCAGCCCATAGGCAGGCGAGCACGTGGGTCTACGGCGGCATGGAGGGGAAGTATCTCAGCTCTCGGGCCTGCGGGTGTGGTGCGCCACGACCGTGCGGCGTCCCGTACGGATGTGCCTCTCGGCTGACTGAAGTACCCAACGTTGCCGGGCCGCCGCTGATGCTAAAAGCGCATGGGCCGCGCGAAGCGAGAGCGCGCAGTTGCTATTCCTAGCGCTCAGGGGGACGGGCTTCGCATCTAGCCCTATGCAAGGTGCGCGAGCTTGCGCGTTATCCTCAACCAAAGATCTCCAGTCCGTTCTTCTGAACAAGCTGAAGCATGCGAGCCGCAATGCCACTCGGCTTCTTGTCGCCCTGCTCCCATTGACGAACGGTGGAGGCTGTGGTGTTCAGATATACGACGAACACGCCTTGACTGACCTTCACACCCTTCCGGATGCGCGCGATCTCTTGGGGATTGAACTCCGGCGCCTTTTCGATGCACAGGTCGTCGTACTCACGCATCGTTTTCTTGTCGATGACCTTCGAGCGATGCAGACCGGAAGCTGCGCTATGAATCGCCTCTGATGCATCGCTTCTGAAGCGGGTCTTTGCCATTGCAAATCTCCATTAGTTCCTTCACCGCCAACATTCTCTCCAGGTCGGCGTTCTTCGCCATGCCGAAATCACGAGCAAGCTTTTTGAAGTCGCGCAGCTCGCGATCATCGATGTTCTCCCGATCACTCTTCGCGAACAGGTACACGAACACCCAAAAATCCCCGATCTTGTTGATGACGATGCCGCGCTTTGTGTTCTTGTCGAGCCGCTTTTTCCAGACGTTCCCGCCAAGATCATCGCCTTGGCCGGCGTCCAGCTCCTTCGCCGCTTTGCACAAGTTAGCGTCGGAGATTCCAGCAGCCCTCGCCTTTCTGGCGAACCACGCCGTCTTGAATACTCTTGAGGTCGTTTTTGCCATGCACTTGTGGATGTTGAGCGCGAGCCAACTATACCACTTAGTGGTATAAATATCTAGCCAAAGTGTCGCAATAGGGGCGCGAACGGTGGGCCGCGTGTGGCAGTAGTCCGATACGGTGGCGATGACGCTTCGTCAAACGCGTGGCACTATGCAACCCGGTTCTGGCTGCCGCGAGCACGCGCATTTCGATGTCCAGTGCAGTGGCCGCCGCCATGTTCACCAGCGCATCGAGGCCGAACCGGTTGATGCAGTCGCACACGCAGTCGGAAACACGCGGATGTGCGACGCCAAAGAGCTTCGCGGGGCTGGGTCTGTCATAGTTCAGCCCGCGTGATATGGTTCTCGAGTGCCACCATCAGATTCGAACGCAGCTTTATGCTGTCAGCATTGGCCGGCGTATCTTCGATGGCCTTCCACGCCCCGGTGTGTCGTTCGTTGGTCATTGCCCAAAGTCTTTCGGGCAATTCCGGTAGCGCTTCGCGGCGTGATCGACGTCCGTTCTGCTTGTCTTCCCGGTTTACAGAACGCGCCTTGGCGCAGGTGCGCCTCTCGAAACTGCCCGGTCATGCGGACATTTCGTCGTCGATAGCCCATATTTTTCCCAAGCCGGCTACCTCGCAAAAAATTGCCCATGCGGCGTATGGGATGTGAGACTCGCCGCTAATCCATCGACGTATCTGTCGTCCACCCCCTTTCTCGCTCAACCCGACCAGATCAGCCGCCTCGCGCCCTGTCAATCCGGCGCGGCGAATAACCTCACGAACCTCAACGCCGGTGGGCTGCTGCCAGCCCTTGACCCAAGGCACCAGGCATTCCTGGCGGATATGTACATAAAAATCGCTCATTCATACCTCATGTTTGCACGGAGACCATCAGGAACTGCAGCAATGTGTATCGAGCCCCCGCGGCTGCTGCCGCGGGGGATTCACGCTCCCTCCGGTCGCTTGACGACCCCATCCGTGGCTGGCGCCCGTACCGGATCGTCACGCCGCGCTCTGCGGCGCGCCGGCGCGCACCGCACGCCTGTCGGCGCAGGTGCCCAGGCGCCTCTATCCGGGCGCGCGGCGCGCGCGATACGTCCGTGATTATCGCAAGTCCGGTGTGCAAGGAGGAGGGGCGACGCGATATGAAGGCGGTGCGCGTGCCCTGGCTCCCGTATCGTCGCGTATAGATCACCCGTCCGTAGATGTGCGCCAGCCAGCGCTCTTTCTGGCAAAGTGCGCCACCTTTGCCCGAAAGCATCGCGGAGGTGCCAATAGTTGACGCCTGCTCGATTTCGGCGACTGTCAGAAAGGCTCTCATCTCCACCTCTGCGTCACCTGACGACACCCGCGCAGACGACGCGCGACCGTCCATTGTCGATTAGCGGTCTGACAGCAGAATCTCGTAGAGATCGGGAGCGATCGACGTTTCGGCGTCGGCAAAATATGCGACGCCATTGACGAAGTCGATCGGAACAAACCTGAGCCAAGCGTCAGGGATGTTAAGGATTCCGAGCGATGCCCCGCAGCACGTCGCCGCTTTTGCGACTCGGCGTATTGTTCGACGATAGTCAGCCGACACGGCCCAGCGTCTGCATGTTCATCGCACACGGCGCGACCGGCGGCACGCGGTAAAAGTCCGCGAGCGCAGCACGAGCGATCGCACGAAGCTCGTCACGCTGCATTTCGATGGTGTGACCGCCGTGGTCGCGCATGTCGGCGATTCTCTCCAGTGCGCGTGCGGCATTGGCCGCCGCGTCAGCGGACATGGCCATACGAAACAGTTCGCTGCGCGCAATTGATCGGTCGCCATACTGCCAGACAGCAAGCAAGGGAAGCAGCGCGGCGAGCCATGTCGGACGGGTGTTCAACGTATCCATGGAAGTATCTCCTCAGGAAGCCCGGCCCGCAGGCCGGGACTTCTGGGTTATCCGCGCAGGCGGCGCAGTTCGTCGGCGAGTACCCATAGGGCCCGGTTGAGCCGGATATTCTGGTCGATACCGGTTACAGCGCGGGTCGTGATGGAGCGGCCATTCGCACTTCGCCCATGAAGCCCACCGCGAATCATGTTTTCCTGAACCCTGGAGAACGTGCTCCAAAGATCCGGCGCGCGATCCTCGACGCGACGGGGGACAAGTAATTGACGTTCGGTGACCGGCGCGGGCTTGCCCCCGTCGTAGCGCAGCGCGAGCGCCGCGCGGGCAAAGGCAGTCTGTTCGCCCTCGTCAAGTACCGAATCCATCATGCCTTCGCGCTGTTCTGTCGCCGCCTCGAAGCTGTCGAGCATCCTGAATGCGCCTTCGATGACCTCCCCGACCACGTTGCCTTTGTGCGGTACGCGGATATCGGCGATGGTGTCGCCGCACACCATGCCGTTCTGACAAACGAACCTGAAGCAGCCGCCCACCATCTGATAGCTGCTCGTCCCGTCATGGCTGTTGAGCAGGATGATCTCGTTGGCTTCGCGAGCGGCAACATCCCCAGCATGTCTGAGGCGGATCATGTGTTTTGTGTATGCCCGCCTGGCATCGTCACGTACCCGGGTCTGGCAGACCATGAAGGGCTGAAAACCTTCCCGGCGAAGAGCATCCAGCACATTGACGGTCGGAATGTAGCTATAACGCGCGGAGCGGCTTTCGTGTGCGGCTTGAGCAAGGATGGAGGGCGCGACTTTTGCAATCTCGTCATTCGACAGTGGGTGATCCGAACGCAGGGCGACGGCATTACGGCTGAAGCGACTTGCAAGCGTATTCATGCTGTTCCTCACTGAAATGAGAAGCCCCGACCGGCCAGTCGGGGCGGGCTATCAGTCGATGGCGCGGAGGATGTTCGCGGATTCCACGTGCTGCACGGCGAAGTCACGCAGCAGGTGATAGCGCTCGATGATGGTGTCATCGAGGGTCTTTTCCGCGAGATGGCATAGGGCGTACAGGGTGACGGTGATGCCGAAGGCGTCCGCACCCATCATGTCGCTGTAGCCGTTCAGATGCCAGTGCACATGCACACGCGAAGCATCGGCAGGCGCCAGATAAAAGCCTCCGTTGGACAGCGTAAGGAAGTGCCACAGGCCACCCTGGTAACTGCGATTGAGGCGTGCAGCCCAGTCGTACACGTAAGACTCGCCGGTCAGATAGTGACGGCCAAGATAGTGAGGCAGGACATTCAGACGCAGTTCTTCCAGAACGACAGCAGAGGTAATACGGTCTGGACTCGTGGTCATCGGAACTCTCCGGTTAGTGACCGAAAACATTTCGGCCTCACTTTTCAGTATAGGGCAAAATGTCCTTTAATCAAGGTGAGATAGACGGGTGTGTTATTTAATTTATTTAAATACATTTGACGACTATAATAATTCTCTACTTTATGTTAGGGCGATATGTCATATGTTGAAAATGAGGCCAGAATTCATCTGGTTGCAAACCGGAGAGAACCGATGACAGTAGAAAACACGTTAGCCGGAACGGCTAGCTCTAAGAGTGGCGCGTATTGAATACGTGCCGTGTTCCAGGCTTTGCCTCTCGCCCCTGAATGTGCGGAAGAAGCAGCCCACGGGCATTGAGGCGCTGGCCGAGACGATCGGTGAAAAGGGCATCCTCCAGAGCCTCGTCGTGCACGAGGTCAAAGGTCGCAGCAAACAGCCGAAGCTCGGCGTTTGCGCGGGCCAGCGGCGGCTCGCCGCGCTCGACCTGCTGCTTTCGCAGGGGCGCAACGAAGGACTACCAGGTACCAGTGTTGATCGTGAGCGAAGGCGAGGCAGTGGCCGCGTCGCTGATCGAGAACCGAGAGCGCGAAGAGATGCACATTGCAGATGAGGCGATCGCCTTCCGTTTGCTGACGGAGGAAGGCAGGAGCGTCAGCCACGTCGCGGCATTGTTCAAGGTGTCCGAGATGGTCATGCGGCGTGCGATCAAGATTGCTAACCTGACCCGCGCTGCTCGACATGCTGCGTGAAGACCGACTCGACTATGAGCAGGCGAAGGCGCTGGCGCTGGCCGACGATCACGCAACGCACGAACGCGTGTGGAACGAAGCGCCCAACGACTGGCAGCGTCGCCCCGCAGAGTTGCGCGCTGCGCTTACAAAGGCGGAGATCAACGTATCGATCACGCGCTAAAGGTAGACGTGCAGACGGCGCGCGATGCGCTGTTGTCCAACGCGGAGGACATGACCGAAAGCGTTGCATGGAAAGCACTGGAAGACCAGCGGGAGAAGTGGGCGCGGATTCTGCCGAGACGAGTGGATGAACTGCTTGCATGGATGCTGCAGCAGGATCCGGACGTCATGTCGAACCTGCTTTCATTCTGCGTGGCCGCGACTGTTGACGGCATCAGTACCGCCGACCGTCCGCCCCCGGTCAACGAGTTAGCGAATACCCTCAACGTGGATTTCACACGCTACTGGAAGCCGACGCGCACAGCGTAATTCGAGCATGTTTCCACGGCCCGGATCGAGGCAGTTGTCGGCGAAGCCGTTTCGCCGCAGGTTGCCGCCGAACTTCGCGGCATGAAGAAGGGCGATGCGGCGGCGGCCGCCGAGCTTCGCTTGACGGACGCGGGCTGGTTGACGGAAGTGCTGCGAAACCGCGAGGTGCCGAAGCATGTCGCCTGCGGATATTGGGACAATGACGACAAGGAAGCCGATGCGGACCCCGACACGAGCGAGAAGGGTGGCCCCGTTTCCGATGACCAGCAGGAGGAAGCTGAAGCCGTCTGAGCAGTGCCGCCTTACCTAAATACAGCTTTTTTCCCAGGAACCGTCCAGCCGTGAGCCAGGACGGTTCTTTCGCTTTCAGCGCGTGAAAAACCGGTTGCCCCGGACCGGCCTGCGGAGGCAGGCACGGCAGATCAGTTTCGACCTGAACGGCTGGAGTAGAAGGTTAGGGAAGCGCGAATTCGCAGACGACTCACCGCCCCTTCTTTTGCAATTCGACCCGGAACGCATCGCGCCCGCCGAAGTGCAGGGCGAGCCGCGCCCGTATGCAGGGCCATATGACGCGCGCGCGGAGCGGGCGATAAGTTGGTTCAGCGCCTGGGCGGCCCGCCGTACTTGCGCGCAATTTCGTCGAGCCCGGCGCTGGAAATCGACGGCTGGTCGTACTGCTGCGCTTCAAGCTTGATCAACTGCATACGCGGCAAGTGCGGATTTTCAGCGGCGAGTTCATCGAGCGTCTTGATCCCTGTGCGACGTACGGAAGTGGTAGACGTGGACGCGTGTGGCAGGGAGGATTCGGGCCTGCGAGGGACGGTTAGGGGCGCGTGTGCGCGGTTCGGTGCGCATCGGCCCAGGCGTTTGCGGATGCGGTGCAGGGCGTTGTCAAAAACGGGGAGACTCATGGTAAGGCCGCGCTTCTGCAAACGGGCGTGGAGTTCGCGCCTGGAGACACCGCGTGCCATGGCCGCATCGATCTGCTCGATCAAATCGGCAAGCTGTGCGGTTTCGGAGCGCGCAGTGCTGCTTGCGGGCGCATCAAGCAGGTCTTCGGCAACGGCGGCGAGGTCGGTGAGCGGCATGGCGAGGTCTGCGAAGAGTCAGCGCTGGATGATGGTGCTACAAATGTGCTAAATAGTCAAAAAATGCGTGATGAGTATTGATTCAATGGTGCTTTAGTTATGCGAATTGATGCTTGAAACCTGCAATATGGGTGCTACAGTATTTGCTATAGATTAAGGAATTTAGGCACGTCGAATATGTTTACGCAACGCTACGCGTTCCATAAAATATTGCGTGCCAAAGGGGCCAAGCCCCTTTGAAACCCCGATGCGGGCTACTGCACCGCCTCCACCGACGGAGTTCCGTCAGCACTAAGCACTGCCTGGTATGTGAAGGGCATAAGGAGGCGTCCATGATTCCGACGAGTGAATGGATGATCCAGCCTGTCCTCCGGTTGAAAGCGGATAGATACAACGGTCAGTTGCACCACTACCTGCCGTTGGCGGGTCACTCGCGTCCCATCACGGGCGACCAGGCGATGTCCGTTCTGAGCGAACGTGAGGCGCATTGGCCAGCCAATGAGTTTCGCGCGCATACGATCAACGGCGACGGCAGGCGGTTTGGGCGGTTCCTTCTTTTCGGGCAGTTGACGGACTGGGCCCATCCCGCAGGGTGGTAGACGATGCCGCGCAAGAAGAGTAACGATGGAGCAGGGCTCGGCAAACCGATCGCGTTCCGGTTGTCGGAGGCGGACCGCGCGACCTATCTGGAAAAGGTGACGCAAAGCGGGCTGACGCAATCGGAGTTTTTCCGTCGGGCTGTGCTCACGAACCGCACACAGGTGATCGCGCGGACGGTGGCCAGCCCGGACCGCAGGCGGCTTCTGTACATCTTCAACAAGACCAGCCACAACCTGAACCAGATCGCGCGCCTGGCGAACACGGATCACGTGAACGGCAAGCTGTCGGAAGCAACCTACGAGCAGCTGCTGGACCAGCTACAGATGATCTCCCGGTATCTGAAAGCTACCCTTGCGAAGGTCGACTAGAAAAAGGAGAGACCGATGCAGGAGCCGCCCGTCCGCCACATTGACACAACCGGAAACCACGCAGCGATGCGTGTGGCATCGGGGCAGCAGGGCATTTGCGTGAACATGGAGGCAGCAACGGCGGTCACGTTGCTTGAGACGTGCCTTTACCTCTCGATGACCACACGCGAGCATGACCTGCTGATGCACGCCGATTGCAGCGTGGTCCGTATCATGCTCGAGACACACCGTCATGCGCTGCAGGCGCGAATCTATTCTGGATCCGGGTGCCGGGTTTCGCTGGTGAGGCAGGCACGGCGCGATCTGCTGACAGGACGAGACCCATGCTGATCCGGGTGCGTGGCTATCACGATGGCATCAAGGCCTATCTGGAGAAGGGCCAGAAGCAGGACCGCGAGTTCGAGCGCGACGAAATGGACGAGCGCGTGATTCTCGCAGGGGACCTCGATCTGACCAACAGCATCATCCAGTCGATCGACACGGAGGCGGAGCGCTATATCAACGTCACGCTATCGTTCAAGGAAGACGAGGTATCGCGGGAGCTGTTAGGTGAGATTGTCCGCGAGTTCGAGGCATTCGCATTTGCCGCCTGCCGGCCGGACGAATACAACTTCTACGCCGAGGCGCACGTGCCCCGGCTCAAGAGCTATGCGGACCGACGCAGCGGCGAGCTCATCGAACGCAAGGTCCACGTGCACGTGGTGATTCCGGAAGTCAACCTGCTGACCGGGCGCCGCCTCTATCCGTTCGGGAAGGTCGATCATAACGAACGGTTTCTGGAGGCGTTCCAGGAGCACATCAACGCGAAGTACGGGTTCGCCAGTCCGAGGGATAACCGGCGGGTGCGCTTCACGGATGCGTCCGAGATGATCAGCCGCTACAAGGGTGACGTGTTCGCGCCGATGAACCGTGAGCTGAAGGCCACAATCCTCGAAGCCGTACTGTCGCGCGACGTGACGCGTTACGAGGACTTCCGGGCCATGCTGACGGAGTTCGGCGAGACGCGCACCCGCAATGCGGGTCGCGAAGGCGAATATGAAAACGTGAAGCCGCCGGGCGCGTCGAAAGGAGTGAACCTGAAGGAATTTGTCTTTTCGCGCTCGTTCATCGAACTCGACGCCAACGGGAAGCGCGAAGCCCTCGATCGCAATGTTCACGCGGAATACATCGAGCCGGGTACGCCACGCGCGACACCCCAGCATTATCTCCATGCACTTTTCGAGTGGAACGATACGCGCGCCATGGAGATCAAGTATCTCAATAGCGGCAGCAGCTTCTACAAGACGTATCAGGCGGCGTCGCCAGCGGAACAGCGGCGTATTCTGGAACACCGGGAAAAGCGGTTCTATGACGCAGCTGGAGGGATCGATGAGCGACTACGACGAGACGATGGTGGACCCGGAGACTGGCGCGACTGGAGGCAGCAGCAGTGGCACGAGCCGGAGCGCGCGCGGCACGAATTCCGGGGCCGGTGGCGACGCGGGGCGGATCACGACCTTGACGCTCGCCTCGATCGACCCCGCGCGCCGTCCCGATCCCCACACCGTATGCGAGGTGTGCCCGGCCGCGGTGTGGATGGCAACGCCACGCGACCTCAAATGCTTCTGCCGGCTGATGCACTACTGGAGCTGGGAAACCAGCAAGCCGACCGAATTGACGCATTGCGATGGACTGGCGATCGCGAGCGAACGGGAGGAGAACAGCTAGACCCGCGGCATACGTTGCTGAACGTAATCGTGACGCGTATGTACGAGAGGTGGGACTCGGCAGACGATGCGGGTCGTGCCCGGCTGGCTGCAACGGCCGCCGACAAGTTCGCGCGCGACGGCGGACCGTTCGGCCAGCGCGAGCCGTACGGTCTGAACCGGGCGCTCGGCGGTGGTCGTCTGCCGGCGGTCTTCGGTCCGCAGAACGAGGTCCGGAGCCTGACCGATGTTCAGTCGCTCGATGCGATCGGATCGCTGCCCTTCGAGACTGCTGCTGCCGGCACGAGCGCGGCAGCGGCCTTCAATGCGCGTGCGCGGGCCGCCACGGGCCGGGAGGCCGATACGGTTCGCGACCAGTTCGCGCGTGACCTCGTGGAGTCGCGTGAGGTTCGCAGGGCCCGTGAGCGGTCCGAGTTTGCAGAGATCCGTGTGACCCTCGATGCCAGCCGGCTGCTCGCGACACTCGCGCATTCTCACGGGCTGATTGTCGAGAAGTACAGCATCGGCAAGGGTGCGGATGGGGGCGACCGGATCCTGGCCGGCTCGCGTAATCTGAATGTGTCGGATTTCCTCACGAAGGAGATGAATCTCTCGTGGGCGGAGGCGGCCCAACTGCTGCGCGAGGCATACCGGGCGCAGACAGGGCGCAGTCCCGAACACGCGCCGCGTCGTGCGCCCGAGCCGGATCTGTGGGCCGAGTTCCAGCAATGGCGTGAGATGTATCGCGCCGGGCTGCGTCGCGCCTGGGATGAACAGACGCAGCACGAGAAGGCGCGGCACGGCGAGATCAAGGCAACGTTCTACAGCGTACGCAACAGGCTTGCGGACCGCACGGGCCTGCGATCGACGGAGCGCCGGGAGCAGCTCTCGGCGGCCCGCGTGACCCGCCTTGAGGCCGAGGCCATGCTGCGCGCCCGTATCGCACATGAGCGTGATGCACTGAAGCGAGCCGGTGGCCGGCCGATAACCGACCAATACCGGGATTTCCTGCAGGAGCGCGCACAGGGTGGTGACGAACGGTCGCTGCGCGAGCTGCGCCGGATGCAGCAGGTCCGGCTGCGGACCGAAAGTGCCGGCGACGGGCCGTCGGTCATTTTCAGTCCGCCATCGCGTGGCGCCGGACCGGCAACGACCGGTCGCAACGAGCTCATCTATGGTGGTCCTTTAATCACCTACGAGGTTCTGGCCACGGGAGAGGTCGAATACCGCCGGGATGGTGCGGCGTTTCTCGTCGACGAGGGCCGTACGCTGCGCCTGTGGGACAGCGAGCGGGAGGCGATCGAGCTTGCACTGCGCTTCGCGCAACAGAAATTCGGCTCGACGCTGTCGCTCACCGGGCCCGAAGCCTTCCAGGCAGCCGCTGCGCGTGCCGCGGCTGAGCTGCGGATGCACGTCAAGTTCGAACAGCCGGAGCTGGAGAGCATCCGGCAGTTGCGGCGCGCCGAGCTCGATGTCGAGGCACAGCAGCGCCGGACGGCGCAGCGCGAGCGCGTGGCCTGGGAGCGTGACGAACTGCGCGACGTCGTGCGTCAGCCGCCCGTCGGCGGCGATACATCCCGTGCGGACCACGATACGGGTCCGCCGGCTGATGGGGAAGCGCCGAATGGCGGACCAGAGATTAAACGATGAACTGCTCATCTTCGGGAGAACGAATGAGCCGGCATGCAACAGGAAGGCGCCATGCTTCTGTGGTCGTCACTCCCACGTAATCAGCGGGCTGCCCTCGCAGGTAGTGAACCCGCCGTGCTTCGTGAAGCGCGGTGCTGTGGTATGCGCCCGTCGTCGTCGTGATGGGAATCGCCGCAACTGTTGCGGTTGCGAATCAGCGAATCGCGTTCACGGAGCTGCGCGTACTGCATGCCGGCGCAGCGTCCCGGCCCGGGGCGTTCAGTTCCTTGAACGCTTCGACTCTCATTCCCGTTTCTCAGGCGGCTCCAATGTCCTGCGTCCCGAACGTAGCGAGTCTCGTGCCGGCAAACGGGTCATTGCGCCAGTCCGCGCCGGTGCGTTTTCCCGGGTCCCGGTTCGACGGCCCATCAATTGCGAAATGCTCGAGAGACTGGCCCGCGCTGGTCGCCTGAACTACCCATCGCGGCGGCGCGCCTTTACCGTCCCATGTGTTGCCGGAAGCGTCCCGGAAACGCACTGCCTGCAACCGCTCCTGGTCGGCCGCAAGTGACGTGGCGATGTCTTCGGGCCGGATTCCGAATTCGGCCATCCGCCGCCGCAGGTAAGCCACGATGCTTTCGCGCTTTCTTTCATCCATTCCGCTTTTTCTCCGCTCAACATCCTGTCGTTGGGCAGGTAATTGCAAATCGCTTGCCGCCAGGCCTGATACGCGACGGGATGCTACCCATGCGAGGCAGGAAAGAGGGCGTTAGTGTTTTCGGGCCACGTTTTGCCGGGGACGGCGCATGGAATGTGTTGCGACTGGCGGTCGCCTTTTTCCAGCAGTATAGATCAAAGCGAAAGCGACGCTGGTGTCGACTCCTCCGCGTTATTTCTTCAGGCCTTTGCATTCGCGATTCTGTGCGCGAAACGGACGGTGCGGATTGGTCGCGCGAACGACGATGGGCGGGTACGTGTCTGGACACCAGGGAGTCGAACGCATCGCAGCATTTGAACGGCAACAGAACCGGTCACGATACACGCGGCAACATCGGGCGCGAGTCCATTTTTAATGCCTCTCTTGAGTTTTGAGTGGGTGGTATCGTTCCGTTTTTTGTAGACAAGACGAAGGGAAGTGATGCAGAGCAAGCTGCTCGAAGCCGCACTGGGTATCAGCGATCCGTGGTTCGTGAGCGGTGTCGATTTCGACGCCGCTGCCAAACGACTCACGATCCAGATCGACTTCGTTGCTGGCACCCGCGTTGAACACCCGGAGGTGGCCGGCATGCATCCGGTGCATGACACCGTCGTCAAGCGCTATCGGCACCTGAACTTCTTCCAGCACGACTGCTACCTCGAAGTGCGCACACCGCGGGTGAAGCTGCCTGAGGGCCGAGTGGCGCTCGTCGGGCCGGACTTTGCCGGCAAGCTCAGCGGATTCACGCTGCTGTTTGAGGCGATGGTGCTCACGCTTGCCCAACAAATGCCATTTTCCGCTGTGGCGCGCATCGTCGGCGAGTCGTGGCACCGTGTTCACGCAATCTGCAAGCGCTACGTTGAACTGGCACTGGCTGAAATCGACCTGTCCGACGTGACCAGCGCGGCCATCGACGAGACCTCCTACAAGCGCGGGCACAACTATTTGACGATTGTGGCCGATGACGAGCAACGCAAGGTGCTATTCGTCACCGAAGGCAAAGATGCCGCTGCGGTTGAGCAAT
>Ga0335083_10007431_pt1 | contig 13540 bp, 14 predicted proteins | sample Lox_Sample_42_FD_206716 | JGI IMG/M metagenome (GOLD analysis project Ga0335083, IMG submission 206716) | Soil microbial communities from Loxahatchee National Wildlife Refuge, Florida, United States - Lox_Sample_4.2 | ecosystem: Environmental > Terrestrial > Soil > Wetlands | place: USA...
AGGTTCTGTGCCAGCACCACGAGATCCTGCACGCGACTGTCATCCGGTACTGTGATGACACCGGCCCGGTTTGGAGGCGCGGGTGGCAGATCGGTGGGTGGCGGTGGCCCCGAGGCACTCCAGGCGCCGAAGTAACGCTCGATGGCGGCCCTGGCGCGCGCGGGCGTCACGTTGCCGATCACCACGATGGTGGTCAGGTCGGGTCGGAAGACGAGGCCGTAATACTCTCTGACCTGCGGCAGCGTGAGCGAACCGACCGACTGGGCCGTCGGCGTGCGCAGGCTGGGATCGTCGGTCGGGAAAAGGGCCTGACGCAAGGAGTGCTGCGCGAGGTAACCCGGACTGTGACTGCGCGCCTCCACGCCCTGAGCCACCTGTCCCTGTACGATTTTCATTGCGCCTTCGGGTAGCGCGGGATGCAGCTGATTGTCGGCCAGCAGCTCCACGCCGCGCTCGAAGTGTTCGGCCAGCGTCTGTACGCCGAAGTCCGTACCCGCACGCTCGCGTGCACCGATGCCGTCGAGCGCCTGCTCAAACGCGACGCGATCGAGCGTCTGGCTGCCGTAGGGCAACAGTTCCTCGAGCACCGTGTTGACGCCTTCGCGCCCGACCGGTTCTTCGGTCTCGGGACGGTTGCGGATATGTCCAAACACGCTGATCGTGTCGCTGACATCCACCGATTGAACGATGAGCGTCAGTCCATTCGGCAGCTTGCTGATGACCGGATGCAAAGTGGAAGGAGGAACGGTTACCCGGCGCAGGGCGGCTTCCGCCCACGCCGGCAGCTTCGTCGCATGCGGTTCCCCCAGAGAGATCGTCTCCCGCCCCCCAAAGCCGGTCCCCGTGGCGACCGGCTTTCCCGAACCCCGCGGCATCATCACTGCCGACACCGCGTGATCGAGATCCAGGTACTGGCGCGCGACCCGGTTGACGTCGGCCACCGTGACCCGCTCGATCCGCTCCAGATCCTCATCGGGCGAGTGCAGTCCGTAGAGGGCGACCGCATCGGACCAGATCGAGGCCAGTTCGGAGATGGAATTCTTCTGGAATTGAGCGGCGCTGCGCTCCTGGAGTTTGGCCGCCTCGACCAGTTCGGGCGGCACGCCCTCGCGGGCGACTTTGGCGAGGATCGCGCGCACGGCAGCTTCGGTCGCCTTGGGATCATCACCCGCCAGGAACGTCACGCTGGCGTAAGCGAGTCCCGCCTCAGGCAGAGGGTCGAGCGCAAACTCGGCATCCACGGCCTTGCCCTGCGGTACCAGACCATACAGCTCGAAGCGCCGGCTGCTCAGAACGTCCGCCAGCACTTCCAGCGCGGGAAAGTCCGGACTGTTGAGGCCCGGAACCCGCACGGCCAGCAACTGTGTGCCGTTCGGACGGTCGGTATCCACGGTGAACGAGGCGGCCCGCGAGGGCTGCAGGTTCACGACAGGGCGAGCCGGCAGTTTGCGCGAGGGAATGGGTCCGAACAGCTGCCTGATCTGCGTCAGCGTGGAGGCCGGATCCACATCGCCCACCACGACCAGCAGAGCGTTGTTCGGTGCGTACCAGTCATCGTGGAACTTCTTAAGCATCCTTGAGGTTGTCTTCTCGAAGGACGGCCGCGTGCCCAGCGCGTCGTTCGCATAGGGCGTACCGGCGAAGGCGGCGCTGCGCACTTTCGCATAGAGCACGTAGCCGGGGTTGGACAGATCCTGCGCCACCTCCTGCTCGATTGCGCCGCGCTCCTGCGCCCAATCCGCCGCGGAATCCAGCACGTCACGCATCCTGATGGCCTCGATGCGCAGCGCCACATCGAGGTCCTCGGCGGGCACGGTGAACAGGTACTGCGTGAGGTTCTCGCGCGTGTTCGCGTTGAAATTCCCGCCCATCACGCTGCCGATATCGGCCAGTTGATCGGCAGTGAGTCCCGGGCTGCCGCGGAACATCATGTGCTCCTGGGCGTGCGCGGTGCCCGGAAATCCCGGCGGTGCTTCGTTCGAGCCGGTGAGATAGTTCACCGAGGTAGCGACTACCGGAGCCAGCGTGTTGCGCACGATGATCACGCGCAGGCCGTTGTCGAGAGTGGCGCGCAGAATTCCGCTCGCCTGCGATTCGGACGCGACCGCGTGAGTCCCACTCGGTGCGGCCGCGATGGCGCCAGCCGGGAGCACGATGGCGCCAGCCGGGAGCACGATGGCCAGCACCGCGAGGGCGGCCCGAAGTCGATTCATATGAGTTCCCACGTGAGGCGCAGTCGTATACCTTATCGGACCCCTTGGGTGTGGGCCAAGGGACTTCGCCGTGCCCAATCCAATCATGACCAGAAGGAGCGTCGCACCGTGATCCGACCAGTCGCCCCATTCGTTTCGGCCACACTCGCCTGCAGCGCTGCCTGGATGAGCTCGACCGCGGCAGCCGCCGAGGCAGCCCCGGCAGGCGCCGTGACCGCGATCCATTGCGGACATCTGCTCGACGTGCTGGCCGGCAAGGTGCTCGGGGAGAGCACGGTGATCATCGAGGGCAAGCGCATCCGTGAAGTCCAGTCCGGCTCCGCCGCGCCAGCCGGCGCCACGCCGATCGATCTGGGCTCCATGACCTGCCTGCCCGGTCTCATCGACAGCCATACGCATCTGAGTCATGAGACCAGCCCGACCATGTATCTGGACGGATTCCGCTGGAACATCGCGGACACCGTGATCCGCTCGACGGTCTACGCGCGCCGCACGCTGCTCGCGGGATTCACCACGGTGCGCAATCTGGGTGATGGCGTGAACGAGACCGCGGCACTGCGCAACGCGATCAACGCCGGCATCGTGGTCGGGCCGCGCATCTTCACCGCGGGCAAGGCGATCGGTTCCACCGGCGGTCATGCGGATCCCACCGATGGCTATCGCGACGATCTGGCCGGCGATCCCGGCGTGAACGAGGGAATCATCAACAGTGTGGACGATGCCGTCAAGGCGGTGCGCCTGCACTACAAGAAGGGCGATGACCTCATCAAGATCATGCCCTCAGGCGGCGTCCTCGATCAGAGCTCCAGCGGCGACAACGCGCAGATGACTCTGGAAGAGATCAAGGCCGTGGTGGTGACGGCGCATGACTACGGCTTCACGGTCGCGGCGCACGCTCACGGGGCGGAAGCGATCCGGCGTGCCGTGATCGGCGGCGTGGACTCGATCGAACATGGCACCTACATGGACGATGCCGACATGAAGCTCATGAAGGAGCACGGCACCTGGTACGTACCGACCATCATCGCGGGTGATTTCGTGGCGCGAAAGGCCAGCGTGCCCGGCTACTTCACTCCGCAGGTGGCCGCCAAGGCCGCCGCGATCGGGCCGCTGATCGTGGGCACGGCGGGTCGCGCGTACAAGGCTGGAGTCAAGATCGCGTTCGGTACCGACGCCGGCGTCTATCCGCACGGCGAGAATGCTCATGAGTTCGAACTCATGGTGCAGTCGGGGATCCCATCGATGTATGCGATCCAGGCGGCCACCGTCAACGCGGCGCAGCTCCTCAAGCACGACAAGGACCTGGGGAGCCTGAGCGCGGGCAAGTTCGCGGATCTGGTGGCCGTGTCCGGCAATCCGGTGGACGATGTCGGTCTGCTCAAGCAGATCAGCTTCGTCATGAAGGAAGGCGTGGTCTACAAGCGCGACGGACGCGCAGCCGAAACAGCTCCCTAGCTGTCACGCGGGTGACGCGGCGGCGTTCAGCTGCCTGACTGCAGAGCCTGGACGACGTCGCGGGCCGGCTGGTCGAGCTGCATGGGGGTGCGGCTCACCACGGCCACACTCCCAGCCTTCACCGGAACCAACAGGCCTGAGAAGCCGTCACTGTGGAACTGTTTGGTGCCGGCGATACGTTCGTTCACCAGGATCATGACCGTCACCGGGCCCGACTTCGTCATGACGACGAAGTGCGGGACATAGTGACCGCGGAACATGCAGCTGCTGGCGTAAACGACCGGATCCATCCCCGCCCCCAACTTCACGCCGCTCTTGCGCAGAACTGCCGCCACGTCTTCGGTAGCGACCGGTCGCGTCTGACTCCAGCTATCCGGTTCGCCTTCCACGTGTACGACAACATCGTGCGCAAGTGACTCGCTCGGTCGTCCGAGCCATAACGTCACGCCGACGAACAGCGCGCCCGCGACACTCGCGGCAAGGGCCATCCAGCGAGAGCGCAGCAATCCGCCACCCGGTGCCGGTTTGCGTCGCAGCGGTGTTACGTTTGACGGCGGAGCGGCTGATGGTGCCGCGTCACCGGCGTGACCCGCCACCGGGTTCCTGGTGCCCTGCGGTCCGCCACCGGAGGACGGTCCGGTGGCGCGACTCCGCGGCTCCAGCTTCAGGTCGAGCGCACGCCGGATCCGCGCGTTGATCGCCAGCATCTGCTCGCGATAGACCTGACATTCCGGGCACGAGCGCAGATGCCCGAGCAGCTCCGGTGAGCTGTTATCCGGATCCGCACCGATCAGTTCGCGCGCCATCTCGCAGTTCATGGCGCGTCCTCCGCCGCCGTGCCGGTGGGGACCTGACCGTACAGATCGCGCAGCCGGTTGCGGGCCCGGAACAGCCGGGTCAGCACCGCGGACACGGACAGCCCCAGCTCTTCAGCGATCTCGCCGGTGGAGAAACCCCCCAGCACCTGCAGAACCAGCGGCTCGCGGTACTCGTCCGGCAAGGTGAGGATGGCGCGCCGCAGATCCAGGATCTGCGGGTCGTCCTCGCCGGCGGCGAGTTCGGGTTCCTGTCGGGCGACGATGTCATCCAGATCGACCAGCGGTAGGCGTTTGCGTTCGTGCAGGCGCGCGTGCTCGCGCCGCACGATGGTGAACAGCCACGGACGCGCCGCCGCCGCATCGCGCAACTCGGTGCGCGAGCGCCAGGCCCGCAGCATGGTCTCCTGCACGAGATCCTCGGCAATGGAGCGGTCGCGCGCGAGCCAGAATGCGAACCGCAGCAGATCGGGCCTGAGCGACTCGAGCTGGCGCGCCAGAGCCTCGGCAGGATCCCCACCCCCTGATTCGATCATCTGTTGGCCCGAGTGCGCGCGGCCGGTACGGCGCGCTGTGTTGGGCCCGGACTTTAGCACTGTGCGCGTTCACTCTGCAGGAGACCGGCCGGCCGGCCGGGTCATTGCAGTGGCCGCCGGCATCCCTGCAATATCGGCGCACCCGGACCGGTCTACTGGCCCATTGCTCGCACGGGACCGATCGGGCCGCGGGGGCGACCATTGCCCGCAGCCGGGGACCGCCCGGCGCGTGGCCAACAACACAACAGGAGCACGGCATGGGACGGTTGATCGATGGGCTGATTGGCTGGCCGGAGCGCATCGCGGCGCATCTCACGTGGCTGGGACCGCTGTTCGCGCGCCTCGTGGTGGGCTGGGTGTTCCTGTGGAGCGGCTGGGGCAAGCTGCAGAACCTGCCCCAGGTGACGGAGAATTTCATCGGCTGGGGCATTCCCTGGCCGCACTTCTTCACACCCCTGACTTCCGGCATCGAGTTCTTCGGCGGCCTGTTCCTGCTGCTGGGACTGCTGACACGCATCTCCGCCGGGGCTCTGGGTGTCACGATGATCGTGGCCATCCGTGCCGCCAAGTGGGGGGACGTGGATTCGCTGGAGACCCTGCTGGGGTTCGATGAGACCGAATACCTGGCGTTGTTCCTGTGGCTGGCCATCGCGGGGGCAGGTCCGGTCTCCCTCGATCGCCTGCTGCATCGGCCGCGCGGTGGAACGATGCAATAAACCGGTGCCCACCCCGGTCCATTAGCGGGTGAACCTGCGCATCGCGCAGCGTCCACATGCGTTCCCCAAATCAAGAGGACATTGTCATGCGCATGAAAAACAATCCGGGTCTTGCCGTCGCCACCGCTGCCGCACTGCTGTTCGGCACGGCGCTCACCGGAACGGCCGTCGCCGGGGATTCCGCGACGATTCACTGTACGGGCGTGAATGCCTGCAAGGGCCAGTCGGCCTGCAAGGGCGCCAACAACGCCTGCAAGGGACAGAACTCCTGCAAGGGGCAGGGCTTCGTCGAGATGAGCAAGAAGGACTGCAAAGCCGCCCAGGACAAGGCCAAGGGCTGAAGCCTCAGGTCGGGTTGTTCCAGGCCGCCCGCGATGGCGGAGGCCTGGAATGCTAGCGAGCGTGTCGGCGCGACTCCTTCAGACGGCGCGGACGGCGCTTCGCGAGCGAGCGATGCGGGCGTGGGGGTCTGTCCGCAGGTACGGCATCGGACGGAAATGCACTCTGTGCGCGCTTGCGGACGTGCGCCTCCAGCGCTCGGTATGAGTGGATAAGCTCCGTGCCGAACCGCGTCAGCGACGCGCCACCACCACCGCGACCGCCTACGCTCATCTGCGCGACGCTCTGCTGAAACGAGGTGTTGAGGTCCTCGAGCAGCAGCCACGCCCGTCGATAGCTCATCTTCAGTCGCCGCGCGGCCTCCGAGAGCGAACCGGTGCTGGCGATATTCTCCAGCAGCGCGATCTTGCCGGGGCCCAGGGCGCAGTTCGGCCCAAAATCCACGCGAAAGGTCACTGACACATCGGCCATCGGGTTCTCCGTGCTTAGGACCTGGGGCCGCGGCCCCCTGCCGGCACGCCAGCCATCTTACCCAGCCTGCTGCCCGGCGTATGACGCCTGCCGCCCCGCGCGCCGCTTCTACGGCTAAGGTCCTGATTAAGCTTGGCGGCGCAGGACATATTCACGCCGCGTCACCCGGGCTGTTCGCGCAGTCCGAATCGAACCAGCCCGCTCCACCGAATCCGGCAGCGAGATCGAACCACCGACGGCGCGCGGCGCGGGTCGCATGTTCGATCGCCGCTTGCAGCGCTTCGCGAAAGCTCACGCCGCGCACTTTGCGGCTTGCGGGAAATACCTTCCGGCCTCTGGATATATAGGTATTTCGCGCATGTGTCGGACCTCACTGTCTGCGCCGATCGCGGCCGCCGGCTGTTGGAAACAGGTGGTTGGATCACGCTGCACCGAAGAGCGATATGGTCTGCTACACTCAATTCGGGGTCTGAACATAAGGTAGCAGGGCGGATGAATCGCGGACGACAGGTGCAACTGGCGGCATGGGCCTGCGTGGCTCTGATGTGTTCGATCCCGGCCGCCGAGGCGCGCTCGCATGGCGCGCGCGTGCGTACCGACGAGCCGAACCTGCGCTCGAGCGCGGTCCTGGTGCTGGACCAGACCCATTCCACCGTCCTTTATTCACGGCGCGCGGATCTCGCCGCACCCATCGCCTCGATCACCAAGCTGATGACCGCCCTGGTCGTGGCGGACGCCGGACTGCCGCTGGATGAGCAGATCCAGCTCACGAGCGAGGACCGCATCCTCGGCAAGGGTGCCGCCTCGCGCCTCACGCTCGGTACCACCCTGACGCGCGGTGACCTGATCCACCTCGCCCTCATGTCCTCCGAGAACCGGGCGGCGCATGCTCTGGGCCGCAACTATCCGGGCGGGTTGCCTGCGTTCGTCCACGCCATGAATGCGAAGGCGCAGTCGCTCGGCATGACGAGTTCGCACTTCGTGGATCCGGCCGGCCTGTCCAGTGACAACGTCGCCAGCGCCGAGGATCTCTCCAAGCTGGTGCTGGCCGCCGCCGCCAATCCCACCATCCGCGAGTTCTCCACCGACCCCGGGTATGCCGTGCCCGTGGGGCGCCGCAAGCTCGAATTCCGCAATACCAACGCGCTGGTCTCCAATCCGAACTGGAACATCATCGTCCAGAAGACCGGCTACATCCGCGAAGCCGGGCGCTGCCTGGTGATGCAGGCCATGATCCAGGACCGCTCCGTCGTCATCGTGCTGATGAATTCCGTGGGCAAGAACACGCGAGTGGCGGATGCCGTGCGCGTCCGTCGCTGGATGGAAACCCGCCTGAACGTGGCCGCACGCAACGACCGCGTCTGACGTCCGACGGAGTTCGACGGCATCACTCCGCTGCTGAGTCGGTTGCCGCGCCGATGCGCGCCGGCTGCAGATAGAACGTGTACTGGGCCTGACAAGCCCGCGTGAACGACACCATCCCGTAACCGGCCCGCTTCAGCACCTCGCGGTGGGTAACCCACACCACCAGCGAAGACCCCGCGAAGAACGTCCGATGCGCCAGGTCTAATGCCCAGCGCGTGAGTGGGTGACGCTGCGCGCGGACGGCCGTTAGCACATCCGATTCGAAACCGATGTGGGCCAACTCGTCGGCCACCATCATCCGGCACATCAGTCGCAGCCGCTGGCATCCGGTCGCCACTTCGAGGGCCCGGTAGTAGACGTTTCCGATCAGCTCGGCCGTGAGCAACACGGTCAGGCTGAGCTCGAATCCCGCCAGGCGGCGCACGCGCCGAAAGATGGTGTCGGTCCAGTGCCGCTCCCGGCAGGCGATGCCATGTCCTGCCATGAAGGATTTCAGCAGCGCTGCATGCTGCTGTTCCTCGCGGATCAGCAGCTCGGTGATCCGGGCCAGCGCCGGCGCATCGTGCTGCTCCGCAAACCGATAAGCGACGCGCAGCAGATGCGCGCCGCTGGATTGCTCCCCCAGCTGGAACGTGGCGATGGAGCTGGCGATGGCAGCGCGTTCCCCGTCCTCGAGGACGTTGGTGATGGTCTCGGAAAGGTGACGCGGGTGCCGGGAGTGATACTCGAAGTGATCTAGCCAAATACGCAGCTGGGGCAGCATGGGTGTACTCACAAGGATCCACACGCATGCAAGACTGCGAGCCGATTCGGCCAGCGGGGTGATGCAATTCGGGCAGATTCGGGCAGCCGACCGGGCCTGGGCCGTAACGACGCAGCCTCGGCCGAACTGCTAGAGTGCGCGCCTTCATGGCGGGCACGAGCGCGGGAATCAGCGCGCTGCCGCCGGACGATGCACCACAGGAAGAGGGGACTGCCATGTTTCGTAGCGCTCTGCTGCTGGCCGCGGGGGTATCCGTGGCGCTGTTCGCCGCGCGGGCCGATGCGGCCACGCACGTTCCGGGCTATATCACCGCCGCGGTGGCCGATTCCGCACGGCCCGCGGATGACAAACAGCGGGATGCGGATCGCAAGCCCGCAGAGACGCTTGCTTTCGCGGGCATCAAGCCCGGCCAGGTGGTCGTGGAGCTGGTTCCGGCGCGCGGCTATTTCACGCGCATCCTCAGCAAGATCGTTGGCCCGAAGGGCCACGTGTACGCCCTCTCGCCTCCGCGCCGCGCGAACGCGGCTGCCGATTCGCCGGATCCGTCGGCTGCGACCAGCGCGATCGCCGAACAGCCCGGCTACAGCAACATCGTCGTGCAGTCAGGCAGTCTCGCGAAGATCAGTATTTCTGAGCCCGCGGACGTGGTCTTCACCGCCCAGAACTACCATGACGTCCATAACGTTCCGAACATCGACATCGCGGCGTTCAACGGCGCGATCTTCGATGCGCTCAAGCCCGGTGGTGTATACATCGTGATCGATCATGCGGCCGAGCCTGGCTCGGGCGCGCGCGACACCTCGACCCTGCATCGCATCGATCCGGCGACGGTGAAATCCGAAGTGCTGGCGGCGGGATTCGTGCTCGATGGCGAAAGCACGCTGCTGCAGAATCCGCAGGATACTCACACCGTCGCGGTGTTCGAGCCCTCGATTCGCGGCAAGACCGATCAGTTCATCCTGAAGTTCCGCAAGCCGGCGAAGAAGTAGTCGCGCGGGCTCCTGTCGCGAACGCGCCTGGATTCACTGACTCGCGGGCGACCCGTTGTGGTTTGCGCCCGGTGACGTCGACAGTCGCGTCACGGAAGCAAAGTTGCAGTGTGTGCCTCCGGGCAGCACCACGCCGGAGTACTGTTCCACCTGCAGCGCGCCGGGCACGATGAATGCAATCGTGTCCGCATCGCGCAGACCCGTGCAGCGGCTCTTGAAGCGCGCTTCGTACAACGAGCGATCCGCTCCGTTGATCACGAGGGTGCGGTCATCCGGCGCGATCCAATCGTCGATCTGATACTTGCGCAGCTCCAGGCTGCCCGAGCGCATCTGAGTCGTGACGGCACCGGTTCCCGCGGCACCCGAACCCGCGGCGCCAGTACCCGCGGTGCCAGTACCGGTGGCGCCAGTACCGGTGGCGCTAGCACCCGCGGTGGCGCCTGCACCCGCGGCGACGCCTGCGGGGGTGCCCGTGCCGGCGGAGCTGCCGGTGTTGCTTTCCGGCGAGCCGCCGCTGACGGCCGGAGGCCGTGTCGCCTGTTGCGCGCAACCGGCGAAGACAATCGCCACTCCGATCAACCCGTGAAGCCCGCGGATCCGCATCTTGCCGCCTTGCCACAATTGGTCATGAGACATCCCGAGCCTGCCCCATTTCCGCCACGGCGGCCACTGTTCCGTGCGGTGAACTGAGATTGCCGGACCCCGGGAGGATCCGGTTCCACCAGGTAACCCACGAGGACGACCATGAACACGCTGACGAAAAAGCTGCGCACCTGCTCGATCAGTCTGGCGGTGATCGCCGCCTGCTCCGCCGCGCTGCCGGCGCACGCTGCCGATACCGCCGAGCGACAGCCCGCCTCGAAGCAGGAGAACATCGGAGTGGCTACGGGCTTCGCCGTCGGCGCCGCCGCGGGCGGACCGATAGGCGCGCTGGTAGGCGCCGCGGCCGGTGCCTTGATCGGCGACCGATATCACAAGCAGGAGGTGGCGCGCACGACGCTGGCCTCCGATCTGCAGAAGAGTGAGCATGATCGTATGCGCCTCACGCAGAACGTCTCGGAGCTCAACAGCTCACTGGCGCACGAACAGGAGCATGGCGAGAAGCTGGATCTGGCACTGAGTCAGACGGACGCCATCGAGACTGAGGTCACCTTCAGAACCAACGACGACGCTATCCAGACTCAGTCTCTCTCGCCGCTGATGAAGATCGGTGCGCTCGCAGCCTCACTGCCCGATGCGAAGATCCGGGTTGACGGATATGCCGATCCACGCGGCTCCGAAGCGGTCAACGATGCGTTGTCAAAGCGCCGGGCGGACGCCGTCGCCAAAGTGTTGCAGAGCGCAGGGGTCGCCGAAGACCATCTGGTCGTTGCCTCACATGGCAAATCGGCCGCAACCAGCGTCGAGGGCGATCTCGACGGTTACGCGTTCGAACGCCGGGTGACAGTGCGGATCGAGCGAACCGCAGCGGACGCCGTCGCCCGCAATGACTGAGGGGACTGATCGGGGAGGGTTGCGCTTGCTCCCTCCCCGATCTGCGGTAGGCTTGTGGCATGAGCGCCATCGTCTCTTTGCAGGGAACCGTTCAGCCGGAAGCCTCCACGCCCGCCGCGGACCGGCTGCTCGCAGGGCAACCCGTCACCCGCGTGGCCAACTACTTCTCCGATGCCACTCAGCAGTTCTTCGCCGGGCACTGGTCCGCGACCCGCGGCAAGTGGCGCGTGCGCTATTCCGAGAACGAGCTGTGTGTGATGACCTCGGGTCGCGTTGCGATCGAGAGCGACTCCGGCGAACGCAGCGTATTTGGCGTAGGTGATGCGTTCGTCGTTCCGGCAGGGTTTTCGGGCACATGGGAAGTGTTGGAAGACTGCAGCAAGATCTATGCGATCTTCGAGGCCAGTCAGCGCTCGACATAATGCGCACCCGCGGTGATACGCGTCGCAGAACTACCGCGACGTTCCGCAGGGGGCCGGCAATACGGGGAAACTAGCGGTGTCCCGCTTGTTCTTGCTTGCTGGCACGGAGGTGCGTCATGGAGACAGTAACCGTCGTGGCGTCGCGGGGATTCTCGGTATCGGACATCGGCATGCTGATCGGCAGCGCCATCGTCGTGGCCACCCTGGCCTGGATGATGCTGTCCCGGGTCAAGCATCTGCGCGGCCGACACCACGAGCCCCACGCCTGACATCCCGTTCCGCCCGGAGGCCATGCCTCCGGGCGGGCATCGGACCCTAGGCGGCAGCGCTCAGTACTTCCCTGAGCGTCGTGAACATCTGATCGATCTGTGACGGCTCGACGATGAGCGGCGGTGACAGCGCGATGATGTCCGCCGTTTGCCGGATGAGCAGCCCGCGCTCGAAACACTTCACGTAAGCGTCGAAAGCGCGCGCACCCACTTTCCCCGGAATCGATTCCAGTTCCAGTCCCAGGATCAGTCCGTAGTTGCGGACGTCGATCACGTGAGGCACCCCGCGCAGTGAGTGCGCAGCTTCCTCCCACTGCGGAGCCAGCTTCCTGGCCCGCGTCAGCAGTCCCTCGCGGTCGTAGATATCCAGAGTGGCCAGTCCGGCGGCACACGCCGTCGGATGTGCCGAGTACGTGTAACCGTGGAACAGCTCGATGGCGTTGTCGGGGCCCTGCATGAAGGCTTCGTACACCGACTTCCTCGCTATGACCGCGCCCATCGGAATGCAGCCGTTCGTGAGGCCCTTGGCGGTCGTGATCAGGTCCGGTGTCACACCGAACTCCAGCGCGGCGAAGGCGGAGCCCGTGCGACCGAAGGCCGTGATGACCTCGTCGAAGATCAGCAGGATGCCATGGCGGTCGCAGATCTCGCGCACGCGCTTCAGATAACCCTTCGGTGGTATCAGCACACCCGTTGAGCCCGCAATCGGCTCGATGATGACCGCGGCGATCGTGGAAGCGTCATGCAACGCGACCAGCCGCTCCAGTTCCTCGGCGAGATGGGCGCCGTGGGCGGGCTCGCCGCGCGAGAAAGCATTGCGCGCCGGATCATGCGTATGCGGCAGATGATCGACACCGGGAATGAGCGAGGCCGACCACATCTTGCGGTTCGGCGAGATACCGCCCACTGAGATGCCACCGAAGCCGACTCCGTGATAACCGCGCTCGCGACCGATCAGGCGCGTACGCGTCGCTTCGCCACGCACGCGGTGATAAGCGAGAGCGATCTTCAGGGCGGTGTCAACCGACTCGGAGCCCGAGTTCGTGAAGAACACATGGTCCAGGCCCGGCGGCGCCAGCTTGACCACGCGGTTGGCCAGTTCGAACGCCGCGGGATGTCCCATCTGAAACGGGGGCGCGTAGTCCATCTGGCGCAGTTGATTCGCCACGGCTTCCGCGATCTCGGGGCGTCCGTGTCCGGCATTGACGCACCAGAGGCCGGCGACGCCGTCGAGGATCTGACGACCCTCAGGTGTCCAGTAGTGCATTCCCGATGCCTTCGCCAGCATGCGCGGCCGCGACTTGAACTGCCGGTTCGCGGTGAAGGGCATCCAGAACGCCTCCATCTCATTGCGGGAAGGCGCAGTGGTGGGGGCAGCGATGGGGGTGGAGGCGGCCGCGGTGGACATGGCTGAGCTCGGCGGTGGCTGACGGGGAAGGGCCCGAATGATAAAGAAAGTTGACACCAGAGGCCATCCGGCGCCACATTTCGCCCATGTTGTCGAGGATCTTAAACAGTCGGGGTCTGGCGGTCGGTCCCTGGGGTGACCCCACGAGCACGGATTGCGCCGGCCACGGCGCGGGGCGCCCGTGAACATCGACGTGGGCGCCCGGTTGCGCGGCATCCGCACCACCTTCGGCCTCTCGCAGCGCGAGCTGGCGCGTCGCGCGGGTGTCACCAACGGCCTGATTTC
>Ga0335083_10007432_pt1 | contig 13537 bp, 14 predicted proteins | sample Lox_Sample_42_FD_206716 | JGI IMG/M metagenome (GOLD analysis project Ga0335083, IMG submission 206716) | Soil microbial communities from Loxahatchee National Wildlife Refuge, Florida, United States - Lox_Sample_4.2 | ecosystem: Environmental > Terrestrial > Soil > Wetlands | place: USA...
AGGTGGGCGCCGCGCTCGCGCGCGACCCGAGAGGAGAGGGTGGATGAGCAGGAAATTCTTCGGGACCGACGGCGTGCGCGGCAAGGTGGGCGCGGAGCCGATGACGGTCGAGTTTGCGCTCAGGCTCGCGAGCGCGGCCGCGCGCGTGCTCGCGCCGTCGGGCGGCTCGGTGCTGATCGGCAAGGACACGCGCTTGTCGGGCTACATGTTCGAGGCCGCACTCGAGGCGGGCTTCGTCGCGGCGGGCGTCGACGTCTACCTGACGGGACCGCTGCCGACGCCCGGCGTCGCGTTCATGACCCAGCGCTTCGGCTGCGACTTCGGCGTCGTGATCAGCGCCTCGCACAACCCCTACGACGACAACGGCATCAAGTTCTTCGACCGCTCGGGCGGCAAGCTCTCCGACGCCCTCGAGGCCGAGATCGAGGCGCGGCTCGCCGAGCCCCCGAGCACGGTCGAGTCGAAGCGCCTCGGGCGCGCGGTGCGCGTCGACCGCTCGCGCACGCACTACCAGGACTTCTGCGCGGCGACGCTGCCGGCCGGCATGCGCCTCGACGGGCTCAAGCTCGTGATCGACTGCGCGAACGGCGCCGCCTACAAGGTCGCGCCGCGGGTGCTCGCGGACTTAGGCGCCGAGATCGTGCCGATCGGCTGCTCGCCGAACGGCCGCAACATCAACGACGGCTGCGGCTCGATGCAGCCCGGCCTCCTGCAGCTGACCGTCCCGGGCGTGCGCGCCGACGCCGGCATCGCCCTCGACGGCGACGGCGACCGGCTCGTCATGGTCGATCACCTCGGGCGCCTCGTCGACGGCGACCAGCTGCTCTACGTGATCGCCCGCGGCCGGCACGAGGACGGGGGCTTCCCGGGCCCGGTGGTCGGGACCGTCATGAGCAACTTAGGGTTAGAGCACGCGCTCGCCGAGATCGGCATCCCGTTCCGCCGGGCGGCGGTCGGCGATCGCTACGTGCTCGAGCTCCTCAGGGAGACCGGCGGGGTGCTGGGCGGGGAGGCCTCCGGGCATCTCCTCTGCCTCGACAAGACGACGACCGGCGACGGGCTCGTGAGCGCGCTGCAGGTGATCGCCGTGATGAGGCGCACCGGGGCCAAGCTCGCCGAGCTTGCCTCCCACGTCAGCCGCTATCCGCAGGTACTCCTCAACGTCAAGATCGCGCGGCGGGTCGACTTGGCGACGCTCCCGGCCATCGGCGCCGCGGTCGCGGCGGCCGAGGGGCGCCTCAAGGGCTCCGGGCGGGTGGTGCTCAGGCCCTCCGGGACCGAGCCCCTGATCCGCGTCATGGTCGAGGGACGGGACGAGGCGATCGTCCGCGCGGAGGCGGAAGGGCTCGCCGCCGTGGTCAAGGCGACCGCCGGCGGGTAATACGCAATCCATTGATTTTACGGGTCCTGGCGGGTATCCTCGCGCGCCTTTTCGAGGACTCCCGCAATGCGCCGCCCGCTGGTCGCCGGCAACTGGAAAATGCACGGATCGCGTGCCGAGAACGCGCGCCTGGTCGAGGCGCTCGTCGAGGCGAGCGATCGGCTCCCCTGCGACGTGCTCGTCTGCCCGCCGGCCGTGTACCTGTGGGAGACCTCGCGGCAGCTCAAGGACTCGCCGATCGCCCTCGGCAGCCAGGACATCTGCGCCGAGCCCCAGGGGGCGTTCACGGGCGAGGTGTCGGCGGCGATGCTGAAGGACGTCGGCTGCAGCTACTCGCTGGTCGGCCACTCCGAGCGCCGCGCGCTCTACCACGAGGACGACACGCTGATCGCCCGCAAGTACATGGCGGCGCAGTCGGTGGGACTCACGCCGATCCTCTGCGTCGGCGAGACGCTCGAGGAGCGGGAGGCGGGGATCACCGAGGACGTCGTCGGGCGCCAGCTCGATGCGGTGCTCGCGCTCGCCGGGGTTACGAGCTTCGCCCGCGCGCTCATCGCCTACGAGCCGGTCTGGGCGATCGGCACCGGCAAGACCGCGACCCCGGAGCAGGCCCAGGAGGTCCACCGGTTCATCCGCGACCGGATTGCGGCGCGGGATGCTACAATTGGCGGCGCGGTGCGGCTCCTGTACGGCGGCAGCGTGAAGGCGGCGAATGCCGCGGAACTGTTCGCCAAGCCGGACGTGGACGGCGGTCTCGTCGGCGGCGCGTCGCTCAAGGCGGATGAATTCGTGAGGATCTGCGCTGCGGCCGCGTGATCGGCCCCGCGGAAGAGTCAAACCATGCTCAACAATTTACTGCTCGTCGTTCACCTGCTCTTGTCGCTCGCGATCATCGGCTTCGTGCTCCTGCAGCGGGGCAAGGGCGCGGACGCGGGTGCGGGCTTCGGCTCCGGCGCCTCGGGCACGGTGTTCGGTGCGCGCGGCTCCTCGACGTTCTTCTCGAGGACGACGGCGATCCTCGCGGCGTGTTTCTTCCTGACGAGCCTCGGCCTCGCGTACATGGCGAGCCACCGCACGGCCGCCGATGCGCCGAAGAGTCTCCTGGATACGGTTCCGGCGAGCGCGCCGGCACCGGCGAGCACGCCGGCACCGCTCACGGCGCCCGCCGTGCCCGGCGCGCCGACGACGATCGTGCCGCAGCCGGCGCCCGCGACGGCGCCGAGCAACCCGCCGCCCGCGAAGTAAGCGGCGGGACGAGAGTTTCAGAGTTCAGATTGCCGACGTGGCGGAATTGGTAGACGCACTAGCTTGAGGTGCTAGCACCGTAAGGTGTGCCGGTTCGAATCCGGCCGTCGGCACCACTCTGATCGATGCGACGATGGACAGAACCGAGACGCGATCCGAGCGTGACGCGGTGCACCGTGGCCGTCTAGAATACGGCGGTTGACGCGGGCCCCCGGCATCCGGACCCCAGGCTATCGGTGATGCTTCACAACTACCTGCCGATCCTCATCTTCCTGGTCGTCGCCGCGGGTCTCGGCGGCCTCTTGATCGTCCTCGGCTTCCTGCTCGGGCCCCGTCGGCCGAGCGCCGAGAAGCTCGCGCCCTACGAGTGCGGCTTCGAGGACTCGCGTATGAAGTTCGACGTGCGCTATTACCTCGTCGCGATCCTCTTCATCCTCTTCGACCTCGAGATCGCCTTCCTCTTTCCATGGGCCGTGTCGCTCGACGTGGTCGGGCGCTTCGGCATCGCCGCGATGATGGTGTTCATCGGACTCCTCGTCGTCGGCTTCATCTACGAGTGGAAGAAGGGAGCCCTGGAATGGGACTAGTCGCCGAGGTCGACCAGGGGCTCAAGCAGAAGGGCTTCTTCACGGCCCGGGTCGATGACCTCATGAACTGGGCGCGCACGGGCTCGCTCTGGCCGATGACCTTCGGGCTCGCCTGCTGCGCGGTCGAGATGATGCACGCCGGCGCCGCGCGCTACGACCTCGACCGCTTCGGCGTCGTGTTCCGCCCGAGTCCGCGCCAGTCCGACGTCATGATCGTGGCGGGCACGCTCGTCAACAAGATGGCGCCGGCGCTCCGCAAGGTCTACGACCAGATGGCGGAGCCCCGCTGGGTCATCTCGATGGGCTCTTGCGCGAACGGCGGCGGCTACTACCACTACTCCTACTCGGTGGTCCGCGGCTGCGATCGCATCGTGCCGGTCGACGTCTACGTGCCCGGTTGCCCGCCCTCGGCGGAGGCGCTGATGTACGGAATTCTGCAGCTGCAGCAGAAGATCCGGCGCACCAGCACGATCGCCCGATGACCCGCGGCCTGACAGGGAGCGTGCCCGCGGGCGCGGGGGTTTAAGCGTGTCGAGCGCACTAGAGAGCCTGAAGACTGGGCTCGCCGAGAAGTTCGGCGAGCGCGTGAAGCTGCTGCCGTCGGTCAGGGGCGAGCTCACCGTCGAGGTCGCCTCAAGCGAGCTCGTCGCGGTCGCGACGGCGCTTCGCGACGACCCGGCGTTCGCCTTCGAGCAGCTCGCGGATCTCTCCGGCATCGACTACCTGACCTACGGGCGCGAGGAGTGGGAGACGCACGAGGCGACCCGCACCGGGTTCAGCCGCGGCGTCGCGGCCCCCGAGCGCGCGAACCCGCCGCCCGCCTCGAGCGAGGGCACGGACGGTGCGCGCCGCTTCGCGGTTGCGTACCACCTCCTCTCGATCACGCACAACCGGCGCCTGAGGCTCCGCGTGCACGCAGAATCCGGCGAACCGCCCATGCTCGACTCGGTGGTCGAGGTGTGGCCTGGCGCCAACTGGTACGAGCGCGAGGCGTTCGACCTCTACGGCATCCTCTTCCGCGGGCATCCGGACCTTCGGCGCCTGCTCACCGACTATGGCTTCGTCGGGCATCCGTTTCGCAAGGACTTCCCGCTCTCCGGGCACGTCGAGGTGCGCTACGACCCCGAGAAGAAGCGCGTCGTGTACCAGCCGGTCAGCATCGAGCCGCGCACGCTCGTGCCGCGCGTGATCCGCGACGACCACCGCTACGATCCGCTCCTGACCCAGGCGCCGCCCGCGCCGCCGGCCGCCCCGACTTCATCCGGCAAGCCCAATGCCTGAGATCCGGAACTTCACGCTCAACTTCGGTCCCCAGCACCCGGCTGCGCACGGGGTGCTGAGGCTCGTGCTCGAGCTCGACGGCGAGGTCGTGCAGAAGGCCGACCCGCACGTCGGCCTCCTGCACCGCGGCACCGAGAAGCTCGCCGAGTCGAAGCCGTTCAACCAGTCGATCGGCTACATGGACCGGCTCGACTACGTCTCGATGATGTGCAACGAGCACGCCTACGTGATGGCGATCGAGAAGCTGCTTGGCGTCGAGGTGCCGCTGCGCGCCCAGTACATCCGCGTGATGTTCGACGAGATCACCCGCATCCTGAACCACCTGATGTGGCTCGGCGCGCACGGCCTCGACATCGGCGCGATGACGGTGTTCCTGTACTGCTTCCGCGAGCGCGAGGACCTGATGGACTGCTACGAGGCGGTGTCGGGCACGCGCATGCACGCGACCTACTACCGGCCGGGCGGCGTGTACAGGGACCTGCCGGCGACGATGCCGAAGTACCAGCCGTCCAAGTTCCGCGGCAAGCGCGAGATCGACCGGCTGAACGCGGCGCGCGCGGGGAGCCTGCTCGACTTCATCGAGGACTTCACCCACCGCTTCCCGGCGTGCGTCGATGAGTACGAGACGCTCCTCACCGACAACCGCATCTGGAAGCAGCGCACCGTCAACATCGGCGTCGTGACCCCCGAGCGCGCCAAGGCGCTGTCGTTCTCGGGTCCGGTGCTGCGCGGCTCCGGCATCGTCTGGGACCTGCGCAAGCACCAGCCCTACGAGGTCTACGACAAGCTCGACTTCGACATCCCGGTCGGCGTCAACGGCGACTGCTACGACCGCTACCTCGTGCGCGTCGAGGAGATGCGCCAGTCGAACCGCATCATCCGCCAGTGCGTCGAGTGGCTGAAGGCGAACCCGGGACCTTCGCTGCTCGCCGATCACAAGATCACGCCGCCGCGCCGCGTCGAGATGAAAGGCGACATGGAATCCCTGATCCACCACTTCAAGCTGTTCACCGAGGGTTACACGGTGCCGGAAGGGGAGGCCTACGCCGCGGTCGAGGCACCGAAGGGCGAGTTCGGGGTGTGGCTCGTCTCCGACGGCGCGAACAAGCCCTACCGCCTCAAGGCGCGGGCGCCCGGCTTCCCGCACCTCGCGGCGATGGACGAGATGGTGCGCGGGCACATGCTGGCCGACGTCGTCGCGGTGATCGGCACGCTCGACATCGTGTTCGGGGAGATCGATCGATGACCGATGCACAGAGCCCGTCGCTCCTCTCCGAGCACACGCGGCACGAGATCGACCACTGGATCGCGAAGTTCCCCGAGGGCAAGCAGCGCTCGGCGCTGCTCGCGGCGCTCAGGGCCGTGCAGCACCAGAACCACGGCTTTCTCACGGCGCCCCTGATGGACGCGGTCGCCGAGTACCTGAAGCTCCCGCCGATCCAGGTGTACGAGGTCGCGACCTTCTACTCGATGTTCGAGACCAAGCCCGCCGGGCGACTGCACGTGTCGGTGTGCACCAACATCGCCTGCATGCTGATGGGCTCGGACGGGATCGTCGAGCACATCGAGAAGCGGCTCGGCATCAAGACGGGCGAGAGCACGCCGGACGGCAAGTTCTTCCTCAAGTGCGAGGAGGAGTGCCTGGCCGCCTGCAACAACGCGCCGATGATGATGATCGACCACGTCTACTACGAGAACCTGACGCCCGAGAAGGTCGACCAGGTGCTCGAGAGCCTGAAGTGAGCCCGCATGCCGCGTGAGATGAACCAGGTCGTGTTCGAGACGCTCAAGTTCCCCGAGAGCTGGACCTTGAAGACGTACCGGAGCATTGGCGGCTATGACGCGTGGGAGAAGATCCTGCGCGAGAAGACCCCGCCCGAGAAACTGATCGAGGAGCTGAAGGCCTCGGGCCTGCGCGGCCGCGGCGGCGCGGGCTTCCCGCTCGGCATGAAGTGGAGCTTCATGCCGCGTAACGCCCCGGGCCAGAGGTACGCGGTCTGCAACTCCGACGAGTCCGAGCCCGGCACCTGCCACGACCGCGACATCCTCAGGTACAACCCGCACTCGGTGATCGAGGGCATGGCGATCGGCGGCTACGTGATGGGCGCGACGGTCGGCTACAACTACATCCGCGGCGAGTTCCTGGCCGAGCCCTTCCCGCGCTTCGAGGGTGCGCTTAAAGAGGCGTACGCGGCGGGCCTCCTCGGCAAGAACGTGCAGGGCTCGGGCGTCGACTTCGACCTGCACGCGGTCGCCGGTGCCGGCGCCTACATCTGCGGCGAGGAGACGGCGCTCCTCGAGTCGCTCGAAGGGAAGCCCGGCAAGCCGCGCTTCAAGCCGCCGTTCCCCGCGGGCTTCGGTCTCTATGGCCGCCCGACCACGATCAACAACACGCAGAGCTACGCCTCGGTGCCGACCATCCTCAGGAAGGGCGCGGCGTGGTTCGCGGGCCTCGGCGTCCCGAACTCGGGTGGCACGATCATCTTCTCGGTGTCCGGCCACGTGAACCGGCCGGGCAACTACGAGCTCCCGCTCGGCATCCCGTTCCGGGAGCTCCTCGAGGACGTCTGCGGCGGAATGCGCGGCGGTCGGAAGCTGAAAGCGGTCATCCCGGGCGGCTCGTCGGTGCCGGTGGTGCCGGCGGCGCTCATGATGGACGTGACGATGGACATCGACGCGCTCAGGAAGATCGGCTCCTCGGTCGGCACGGGCGCGATGGTCGTGATGGACGACACGACCTGCATGGTCCGGATGCTCGAGCGCATCTCGCGCTTCTACCGCGCCGAGTCCTGCGGGCAGTGCACGCCGTGCCGCGAGGGCACGGGCTGGATGAACCGCCTGATCCGGAAGATCCTGGCGGGGCAGGGCGCGCGCGCGGACCTCGACCTCCTGCTCGACGTCGCGAACCGCATCGAGGGCCACACCATCTGCGCGCTCGGCGACGCGGCGGCATGGCCGGTGCAGAGCTTCCTGAAGCACTTCCGGCACGAGTTCGAGTACATGATCGACCACCAGGGTCGCAGCATCGTCGACGACCCGGCGCGGCACGCGGCATGAGCACCGACATCGTCAACCTCGAAGTCGACGGGGTGCCCGTCACCGGCCGCAAGGGCCAGATGATCATCCAGGTCACGGACACGACGGCGTCCTACGTGCCGCGTTTCTGCTACCACTCGAAGCTGACCGTCGCGGCGAACTGCCGCATGTGCCTCGTCGAGGTCGAGAAGGCCCCGAAGCCGATGCCCGCCTGCGCGACCCCGATCGCCGAGGGCATGAAGGTCTTCACGAAGTCGCCGAAGGCCATCGGCGCGCAGAAGGCGACGATGGAGTTCCTGCTGATCAACCACCCGCTCGACTGCCCGATCTGCGACCAGGGCGGCGAGTGCGAGCTGCAGGACCTCGCGATGGGCTTCGGCCGCGACGCCGCGCGCTTCGCGGAGAGGAAGCGCGTCGTCAAGGACAAGAACCTGGGTCCGCTCGTCTCGACCGACATGACGCGCTGCATCCACTGCACGCGCTGCGTGCGCTTCACCGCCGAGATCGCCGGCTACCAGGAGCTCGGCACGACGGGGCGCGGCGAGTCGATGCAGATCGGCACCTGGGTCGAGCAGAGCGTCAACCACGAGCTCTCGGGCAACATCATCGACCTCTGCCCGGTCGGCGCGCTCAACTCGAAGCCGTTCCGCTACCAGGGCCGCTCGTGGGAGATGGCGGAGCTCCCGCTCGTCTCGCCGCACGACGCCATCGGCTCGAATCTGCATGCACACGTGCGGCGCGGGCGGTTGATGCGCATCGTGCCGCGCCCGAACGAAGCCATCAACGAGACCTGGATCTCCGACCGCGACCGGTTCTCGTACGAGGGCATCTACGCGGACGACCGCCTCGCGCGTCCGATGGTCCGCATCGACGGCGAGCTCAAGGCGACCGACTGGCAGACCGCGCTCGAGGCGGCCGCCAAGGGCCTCAGGGACACCGTGTCCGCGCACGGCGCGGACGCGCTCGGCGTGCTCGCGCTCCCGGGGGCGACCCTCGAGGAGCACTGGCTGCTCGCGCGCCTCGCGCGCGCGCTCGGCACGAACAACCTCGACCATCGCCTGCGGCGCCTCGACTTCCGCGACCAGGGCGCCGATCCCGCGTTCCCGGGGCTTGGGGTCTCGCTCGCCGACCTCGATGCGCTCGATGCGCTCCTCGTCGTCGGCTCCGACCTGCGCCACGAGGCGCCGATGCTCGCGCACCGCGTGCGTACGGCGGCGGTCAAGAACAAGGCGCGGGTCGCGTTCGTGAACCCGGCCGAGTTCCCGTACAACTTCCCGGTCGCCGCGCAGCGCGCGGTGCCCGCCGCCGGCATGGTGGCCGAGCTCCTCGCCATCGGCCGCGCCCTCGCCGAGGCAGCGGGCAAGCCCTTGCCGGCGGCCCTAAGCGGTGCCGCGGCTCCGGATGCGGCGCAGAGCGCCGTCGCCACCGCGCTCACGGCGGGTGGTGCGCGGCGGCTCGTGCTCCTCGGCGGTCTCGCGGAGCGCCACCCGGCGTTCGCGGACCTGCGCGCGGCGGCCGCGGCCATCGCCGAACTCGCGGGCGCGACGCTCGGCTACCTGCCGGACGGCGCCAACGCGGCCGGTGCCGCGCTCGCCGGCGTCCTCCCGCACCGGATCGAGGGCGGCCGCGCCGCGCCGACGACGGGCCGGGACGCGGGCGCCATGGTGCGCGCGCGGCTCAAGGGCTACCTGCTGCACGGTGGCATCGAGCCCGGCCTCGACACGGCGGACGGGGAGGCGGCGGCCGCGCTCGAGCGCGCGGGCTTCGTGCTCGCCCTCACGCCCTACGCACCCGCGGCGCTCCAGAAGTACGCGCACGTCGTGCTGCCGATCGGCACCTTCGCCGAGACCTCGGGCACGTTCGTCAACCTCGAGGGTCGCTGGCAGAGCTTCGCGGGCGTCGCGAGCCCGGTCGGGGAGGCGCGCCCGGGGTGGAAGGTGCTGCGCGTGCTCGGCAACCTGCTCGACCTCCCGGGCTTCGACTACCAGAGCTCCGAGGCCGTCCGCGATGAGCTCGCGACACGCCTCGGCGCGAGCGTCGGCCAGGCGGCGGCGACCGCGTACGCGGGCGGCTGGCGTCCGGCCGGCGCGCTGCCGGGGATGCTGACGGAGCTGCCGATCTACCAGGCGGATCCGGTCGTCCGGCGCGCGCCCGCCCTCCAGGAAACCCGCGACGCGACCCGCGCGCGGGCGACGTACTGAGCACCGCCGTGGACGCGATCGCCAACTACCTCGGGCCCGACCTCACCGCGCTCCTCGTGCTCGCACTCGAGATCGTCGGCGTGATGCTCGCCGTCGTCATCTGCGTCGCGCTCATGACCTACGCCGAGCGCAAGGTGATCGGCTGGATCCAGGTGCGGCACGGCCCGAACCAGATCCGGATCTTCGGGCTGCCGTTCCTGAAGGGCGTCGCGCAGCCCTTCGCGGACGTCATCAAGCTCCTCCTCAAGGAAGTGATCGTGCCGGCGAACGCCGACAAGCTCCTCTTCCTGGCGGCGCCGCTCGTCGCGCTCGTGCCCGCGCTCGCGACCTGGGCGGTCGTGCCGTTCTCGCCCGACTTCGTGCTCGCCGACATCGACGCCGGGCTCCTCTACATCCTCGCGCTCACCTCGCTCGGCGTGTACGGCATCATCCTCGCGGGCTGGGCCGCGAACTCGAAGTACGCGCTCCTCGGTGCCATGCGCTCGGCCGCGCAGATCGTCGCCTACGAGATCGCGATGGGCTTCGCGCTGGTCGGGGTCCTGATGGCGGCGGGGAGCCTCAACCTCACCGACATCGTCCGCGCCCAGTCGCACGGCTACGCGGCCTACGGGATGCCGTGGCACGCGGCGGGCTTCCTGAGCTGGAACTGGTTCTGGCTGTTCCCGCTGATGGTCGTCTACTTCATCTCGGGGATCGCCGAGACCAACCGCGCGCCCTTCGACGTCGCCGAGGGCGAGTCGGAGATCGTCGCGGGCTTCCACGTCGAGTACTCGGGCGCGACGTTCGCGACGCTGTTCGCGCTCCCCGAGTACGCGAACATGATCCTGGTCGCGACGCTGGCGGCGGTGTTCTTCCTCGGTGGCTGGCAGTCGCCGTTCGACGGCTACCTGGTGCCGACCTCGCTGCTCGCGGCGCCTTCGTTCATGTGGCTCGGCCTCAAGATCCTCGCCTTCCTGTTCTGCTTCCTGTGGTTCCGCGCGACCTTCCCGCGCTACCGCTACGACCAGATCATGCGGCTCGGCTGGAAGGTGTTCATCCCGGTCACGATCGTCTGGATCGCGGTCGAGAGCCTGATGGCGTGGTACCGGGTCGGCCCCTGGGCCGCGCTCGGCTAGCGGGAGACATCGACATGAGCGCCATCCGCAACTTCACCAAGACGCTGCTGCTCGGCGAGCTCCTCAAGGGGCTCGGCGTCACGTTCCGCTACATGTGGAAGCCGAAGTTCACGGTGCACTACCCCGAGGAGAAGACGCCGCAGTCGGTGCGCTACCGCGGCCTGCATGCGCTTCGCCGCTACCCGAACGGCGAGGAGCGCTGCATCGCCTGCAAGCTCTGCGAGGCGGTGTGCCCGGCGCTCGCGATCACGATCGAGTCCGATGCGAGCGCGGACGGCACGCGCCGCACGACGCGCTACGACATCGACCTGTTCAAGTGCATCTACTGCGGTTTCTGCGAGGAGGCCTGCCCGGTCGATGCGATCGTCGAGACGCGCATCCACGAGTACCACATGGAGAACCGCGGCGAGAACATCATGAGCAAGGACAAGCTGCTCGCCGTCGGCGAGCGCTACGAGGCGATGATCGCGGCCGACAAGGCCGCCGACGCGCCGTACCGCTGACCGGGGCCGAGACCTAAGTGTTTACCACGATCCTCTTCTACATCCTCGCGACGGTGCTGGTGGGCGCCGCGCTCGGCGTCGTGCTGTCCCGGAACCCCGTGCACGCGGCGCTCTTTCTCGTGCTCGCGTTCTTCAATAGCGCGGCGCTCTGGCTGCTGCTCGAGGCCGAGTTCCTCGGCATCGTGCTGGTGCTCGTGTACGTCGGCGCGGTGATGGTGCTGTTCCTGTTCGTCGTGATGATGCTCGATGTGAACGTGGCGCAGCTGCGCGAGGGGTTCACGAAGCACGCGCCGCTCGGCGTGCTGGTCGCCGGCATCATGATCGCCGAGATCGTCTACGTGGTCTGGGTGCGGCACCTCGGCTTCGACCTCGGCGCCGCGGCGGCGGCGGTCGTGCCCGCGGTCTCCAACACCAAGGCGCTCGGCGCGGTCCTCTACACCGACTACGTGCTGCCGTTCCAGCTCGCGGCGGTGGTGCTGCTGATCGCGATCGTCGCGGCCATCGTGCTGACGATGCGCCGCCGCCCCGGCTACAAGCAGCAGGACATCGCCAAGCAAGTCGCCGTGCGCCGCGAGGATCGCGTGCGCGTCGTCAAGGTCGAGTCCGCGGAGCGCCCATGATCGGCTTGCCACACTTCCTGGTCCTCGCGGGCGTGCTGTTCAGCATCGCCGTCGCCGGCATCTTCCTGAACCGCAAGAACCTGATCGTGCTCCTGATGTGCATCGAGCTCATGCTGCTCGCGGTCAACTTCAACTTCATCGCCTTCAGCCACTGGCTCGGCAACCTCGACGGGCAGGTGTTCGTGTTCTTCATCCTGACCGTCGCCGCCGCCGAGTCCGCGATCGGCCTCGCGATCCTGGTCGTCGTGTTCCGCGAGCGCCGCGGCATCAACGTCGACACCCTCGACGCGATGCGGGGCTGACGATGCAGAACGTCCTGCTCGCCATCGTCCTCTGCCCGCTCATCGCCGCCGCGATCGCCGGGCTCCTCGGCCGCGTGATCGGCCGGGCAGGGGCCCACACGGTCACGATCCTCGGGGTCGCGACCTCGCTCGCGCTGTCGCTGTGGGTGTTCAAGCAGATGGTGTTCGAGGGCGCGCCGACCTTCAATGCCGCGCTCTACACCTGGCTCGTCAGCGACGGCATCTCGATGCAGATCGGGTTCCTGGTCGACCACCTGACCGTGCTGATGATGGTGGTCGTGACGTTCGTGTCGCTGATGGTGCACGTCTACACGATCGGCTACATGCACGACGACGACGGCTACCAGCGCTTCTTCGCGTACATCTCGCTGTTCACGTTCGCGATGCTCACCCTCGTCATGAGCAACAACTTCCTGCAGCTCTTCTTCGGCTGGGAAGCGGTCGGCCTCGTCTCGTACCTCCTGATCGGCTTCTGGTTCAAGCGGCCGACGGCGATCTTCGCGAACCTCAAGGCCTTCCTCGTCAACCGGGTCGGCGACTTCGGCTTCCTGCTCGGCATCGCCGGCATCGTCTACTTCACCGGCTCCCTCGACTACCAGACGGCGTTCCACTTCGCGCCGCTGATCGCCTCGAGCTCGTTCACGCTGTTCGAGGGCCAGACCTGGAACGCGATGAGCGTGATCTGCATCTGCCTCTTCATCGGCGCGATGGGCAAGTCCGCCCAGGTGCCGCTGCACGTGTGGCTGCCGGACTCGATGGAAGGCCCGACCCCGATCTCGGCGCTGATCCACGCCGCGACCATGGTCACGGCCGGCATCTTCATGGTGGCGCGCATGTCGCCGCTCTTCGAGCTCTCGCCGACGGCGCTCTCGTTCGTGCTGTTCATCGGCTCGACGACCGCGCTCTTCATGGGCTTCCTCGGCATCGTCAACAACGACATCAAGCGGGTGGTCGCCTACTCGACGCTCTCGCAGCTCGGCTACATGACGGTGGCGCTCGGCGTCTCGGCGTACAGCGCCGGCATCTTCCACCTGATGACGCACGCGTTCTTCAAGGCGCTCCTCTTCCTCGCGGCGGGCTCGGTCATCATTGCGATGCACCACGAGCAGGACATGCGCCGCATGGGCGGGCTCAGGAAGCACCTGCCGATCACCTACTGGACCTCGCTGATCGGCGCGCTCGCGCTGATCGGCTTCCCGGGGTTCTCGGGGTTCTTCTCGAAGGACGCGCTGATCGAGGCGGTGGGGGAGTCGCACCTGCACTTCG